>Ga0134126_10008284_pt1 | contig 13076 bp, 8 predicted proteins | sample KB31752_FD_96881 | JGI IMG/M metagenome (GOLD analysis project Ga0134126, IMG submission 96881) | Terrestrial soil microbial communities with excess Nitrogen fertilizer from Kellogg Biological Station, Michigan, USA - KB3-175-2 | ecosystem: Environmental > Terrestrial > Soil > Unclassified ...
CTCACTGCGTTAGGCGTGGGGGCCACGATCGGCGCCGGGATTTTCGCCACCACCGGGACGGCGATCGTCGGGGATCCGTCCCGCCCAGGGGCAGGCCCGGCGATCGTCTTTTCGTTTCTGCTCACCGCAGTCGCGTGCGGATTCGCGGCGCTGTGCTACGCCGAGTTTGCCGCGATGGTGCCGATCTCGGGATCGGCGTACACGTATGCCTACGCGTCGATCGGCGAGTTCGTGGCCTGGATCATCGGCTGGGATCTGATCATCGAGTACGCGGTCGGCAACATCGGTGTCGCCATCGGGTGGGCGGGATATTTTCGTGAGCTCATCGGCCACTTCGGGTTGCAGCTGCCGGCGTGGCTCGCCACCGACTATCGGACGGCGCACGACGCGTTCCGGACGCTGGCCTCGACGCCTAACGATTCGGTCACGCAATACATGGCGTCGGCCTGGACCAACGCGCCGCACATCTTCGGGCTGCCGTTCATCATCAATCTACCGGCGGTTGCGGTCGTCGCCGTGATCACGGTGATTCTCGTGATCGGCATCAAGGAGTCCGCGGACACGAACAATGCGATGGTGCTGCTCAAGATCGGCATCATCCTGTTCTTCATCGCGGTCGGTGTGTTCCTGATCAAGCCGCACAACTGGTCGGATGCATCGACCGGCGGGTTCGCGCCCAACGGCTTCGCCGGTATCAGCGCCGCGGCGGCCATCATCTTCTTCAGCTACATCGGGTTCGACGCCGTTTCGACGGCTGCCGAGGAGGCTAAGAATCCGGCCAAGGACATGCCCTTTGGCATCGTGATGAGCCTCGTGGTGTGCACAGTGCTGTACATCGCGATCTCGATCGTGATGACGGGCGTGGCGCCGTGGAAAACGTTGGGTACCGCCGAGCCGATGATCACCGCGCTGCAGTACGCGTCGGGACCCGCGGGACTGCTCAACGCGTCGCGATTCATCATTGCGTTGGGCGCGGTGATCGCCATGGGGAGCGTGCTGCTGGTGTTTCAGCTAGGCCAGCCGCGCATCTTCTTTTCGATGGCGCGCGACGGACTGCTGCCGCCGGTGATGGCAAGAGTGCACCCGAAATACAAGACGCCATACGTGGGTACCATTCTCACCGGCGTGTTCGTGGCCGCGTTCTCGGCGTTCGCGAACATCTCGGAGGTGGTGGACCTGACCAACATCGGGACGTTGTTCGCCTTCGTGCTCGTGTCGGCCGGGGTGATCGTGCTGCGGCGCAAGGAACCCGACCGGCCGCGGCCGTTCCGGGTGCCGTTTGTGCCCATCACGCCGCTCATCTCGATCGCCGCGTGTGTCTACCTCATGTACCAGCTGCCGGGCATCACGTGGATGCGCTTCGTGGCGTGGCTCATCCTGGGCCTCGTGTTCTACTTCTTCTACGGGTATCGCCACTCCGCGCTCCGGCGCCAATCGTTAGGCATGGCGCCCGTGCCGACGGGCGAGTCCACCGGCTCGGGCGTGTGACGGCGGTGGGCACGATCTGGCGCCGGTTGCGCCGCGTCTCCCTGACGCAATGGATCGTGTTCTCGATGATCGCGGGGACGCTGATCGGGTGGTTCGCCCCGGGCGTCGCAGTCCATCTCCAGATTCTGTCGACGATTTTCCTGCGGATGATCCGTGCGCTCATCGCGCCGCTGATCTTCGGCATGCTCGTGGTCGGCATCGCGGGACACGGCGACGATCTCACGCGCGTCGGCCGGTTGGCGTTCCGGTCGATCGTGTATTTCGAGGTGGTGACGACGCTTGCTCTGGTCGTCGGCCTCGTGGCCGTGAATCTCATCCAGCCGGGTCACGGCGTGCAGATCACATCGGCGTCTGCCGCGCAGGGCACCGCGCTCGCCGCCACGCACCTGAGCGCCGACACGGTGCTCGTGCACGTCGTCCCGCAGAGCATCGCCGAGTCGGCCGCAAACAACGAGGTATTGCAGATCGTGTTCTTCGCGGTGCTGTTCGGTGTCGGCGTGACCCGCGTGCGCCCGGGACCCAAGCAGACGATGGTCGCGTTCTGCGAGAGTCTGTCCGAAGTGATGTTCAAGTTCACGGGCCTGGTAATGGCGTTCGCGCCGTTCGGCATCGGCGGAGCGATCGCGTACACGGTGGGCAAGAACGGGTTAGGCGTGCTGCGCGGACTGGGGCTGCTGGTCGGGACGCTGTACGTCGCACTCGTTGTATTCGCCGTGGGCGTATTGTGGCCGGTCGCCACGCTGGCGCGGGTGCCGGTGCGACGCTTCATCCGTGCGGTCAAGGAACCGTGGCTCATCGCGTTCTCGACCGCGTCGTCCGAAGCGGCGCTTCCGTTAGCCATGGAAGAAATGGAGCGCTTCGGCGTGCCGCGCCGCATCGTCGCGTTCGTGATGCCCACCGGCTACTCGTTCAACCTCGACGGCAGCACGCTCTATCTGGCGGTGGCATCGGTGTTCGTAGCGCAGGCGGCGGGCGTCCCGATGAGCATCGGCAGCCAGCTGCTCATGATGCTGACGTTGATGTTGACGAGCAAAGGCGTGGCGGGAGTGCCGCGCGCGGGGCTGGTGATTCTGTCGGGCGCGCTGGCGACCTTCGGGCTGCCGCTGCAGGGTGTCGCCGTTATCGTGGGCGTGGATGCGCTCATGGACATGGCGCGGACGTCGATCAACGTGGTGGGAAACTGCCTGGCGTCGGCGGTGATGGCGCGGTGGGAAGGGGAGGGCGAGCTCGGGAAAACGGCACCGTCGGCGCTTCCGCACGAGGCGGCGACGCGTCTCGCGGGCGGCGACGCCTAACCGACTGCGTCAGCCGTCGCCGTGTACGTCGGCGAAGAACCGTGCCACATCAATGTCGAGCGCGTTGCCGGCCGGTTGCAGACTCCAGGTCAGGCGGTCGTCGAGAATCTCAGGGCGCTGGTCGGCGGGGCGCCACCGCTCGATGAGACGCGCATCGAGGTCGACGACCCAGTATTCCGGTACACCGGCGCGCTGATAGCGTCGGCGTTTGAGCTGGCGGTCGTAGCGCGCTGTCGACGGCGATAGCACTTCGATGACCAGGAGCAACGACGTGATATCCTTCCACTCCCGAAGGGACTTGCCGTCAGCGGTTCTGTACACGAACAGATCAGGCTGGAGGATCTCGTCTTCACCCAGCGAGATATCGGCCGGTGACATGAGGAGCTTCGCCGTTCCTGCGTTGCGAAGCCACGGGTCGAGCAGGCGAATGAGTTCCAGAATCGCGTCTTGATGTACGTAGCGCGGCGCCGGAGTCACAACGAGCTCTCCATCGATGAGCTCGTAGCGATTGCCATCGTCCGGAATCGCGCGCACTCGTTCGGCCGTCCAGGCCTGACTCGCGTGTGGCATGGCCATAATGCTTTGCTCGGCGGCAGAAAAAGGCAATGGAACACGCGGCACGATATGCGTGGCCGCAGATTGGTGACTCAACGTTCTCTTGCGCTGAGGACCGATCCTTCGCAGGTGACGACGTAAGGCGTGGAGAACGACGTGGCGAACGCGAACCCCCTCCCGTCGGCGATGACGAACGTGGTAACCGGCGATCACGCGCGCCCGCCGCGCGTCCTCGGGCTGCGCGACGTCGTGCTGTTCAACATGGTGGCGGTCATCGGCCTGCGATGGCTCGCCACCTCGGCGAAGGCCGGACCCGGCACGCTCGCGCTGTGGATCCTCGCGGCTGCGTTCTTTTTCGTTCCGCAGGGATTGGCGGTGCTGGCGCTCTCGGCACGCTTCCCGAGCGAAGGCGGCATTTACACGTGGACGCGCGAGACGTTAGGCGAAGGCCACGGCTTTCTGTGCGGGTGGTGCTACTGGATCAACAACGTGCTCTACTACCCGAACCTGTTGATCTCGACGGCGGTCATCGCCACGTGGGTGATCGGAAAAGGCGAGAGCGGATTGGCGGACAATCGCGCGTACGTGCTCACCGCGACGCTCCTCGCGTTGTGGGTCGCCGTTGCCGTGAATGTCGTCGGGGCGGGTCGCGGGAAGTGGCTGCAGAATTTCGGCGCGTTGGGCACGTACATCCCGGCGACGCTCCTCGTGATCGTCGGTGTCGTTGCGGCGCTCACCGGCCCGCCGGCCAATCCGCTCACGCGCGCGTCGCTCACGCCGCATCTCGACAACCTCGCGTCGCTGAATTTGTGGGCATCGATCGCGTTCGCGTTCAGCGGACTCGAGCTCTCGTCGGCGATGGGCGATGAAGTGCACGACGCAGCGCGCACCATGCCGCGCTCGGTGCTCATCGCTGCGCCGTTGATCGCGGCGGCGTATCTGCTTGGCTCGGGCGCGATGTTATGGCTGGTGCCGAGCGCGCAGGTGAACCTCACGGCGGGCTTCATTCAGGGAATTTCGGTGGGCGCGGCGCGGATCGGGACCGGGTTCGCATGGATTGGCGCGGTCGCGGCGGCGTTGTACACCGTTGGCAACATTGGCGGCGTCGGCGCGTGGCTGGTCGGACCGGCGCGCGTCGCGTTCGTGATTGGTCTCGACCGATACTTCCCGCGCGCATTCGGCAAGCTGCACCCGAAATACGGAACGCCCTACGTGGCGATGCTCGTGCCGGCGGTGCTCGCGAGCATTCTGTTAGGCATCGCGCTGCTGGGGAAGGGCACCACCGTCGAGCGCGCGTACCTGATCCTCCTCGACACGCAGATCCTGCTGTACTTCATCCCGTACCTGTATCTGTTCGCGAGCTTCGTCCTGCAGTTCGCAGTTGGGCGGGGAGCGGTGGCGGGATCGCCGTCGCCAGAACGCGTGGGCGGACGCGTGCCGGGTGGGCGGCCCGTCGCTCTCGCGTGCGGCGCGAGCGGATTCCTCATGACCGCGTTCGCGATGATCCTGGCCGGCATCCCGCCGGAGGGAGGCGAGCAGGCGGTGCTCTTCCTGGCCAAGGTACTGGGCGGCGCCGGCGCGTTCCTCTTGCTCGGTGGCATCCTGTACTGGCGCGGCCGGCGATCGGCGCGCGCGTAGCGCCCGTTAGGCGCACGATCGCGTGGGTCGTCAGAACGTGGCGCCGATCGACAGGACGATGCGCCGTGGCAGGCCGGGCGTGAAGAAGTTCGCCAATTCGCCCTCATCGCCGCTTTCGTTGGGCGAAGGACTCCCCGGCGGCGCCCCGAGGCTGTTCTCGGCGATGATGCCGAAGGTGTCGTATTGCCGGTTGAACAGGTTGTCGACCTCGAGCTGGATCTGATAACGCGCGTACTGTGCGCGAAGATGGAGGCCGGCTATCGCGTAGCCTGGCACTGGCGTGCGCCGGTTTGCCTCGTCCCCGCGCAGATATTGGCCCGAGTAGGCGCGGACGTCCAGTTGGGCATCGACGGCGAGCGGGCCCATGGCTCGCGTGATCCCCGCGCCCACACGACCGCGGTGTCGCGGCGATGACGGAATCTGGTCACCCGGCCGTGCCGGAACGGGATTCGTGTCCGCGGTCGAAATCTGTATCGTGCTCTGGAACGTCGACGCGACGTAACTGTACGAGCCGAACAACCGCATGCCGGCCGGGAGGGCGGTTTGTGCCGTGATCTCCACGCCGGCGCGACGCGAGTGCGGGATGTTGACGAAGTACACCTGCGTCAGGTTAGGCGAGGCGAACACGATGTCGTTCACGACATCGGTCCAGAACCCATCCACGTCGAGCGACGTCCGGTTCGGCAGATCCAGGTCGAATCCGGCCTCGTAGTCGTGCGTGGTAACCGGTGCCAGCGCGGGGTCGGCGCCGAGCGCGGAGGGCAGCGAGCACGGTGCGTCGGGACTGGCGCACGCCAGCTCGAGCGGCGCCGGCGCCCGAAACGCGCTCTTGTAGGCGACGAACCCGCGCAGGTGATCGGACACCTCGAGTGTGAGCCCGACGAACGGTGACAGCCGATCGTACGTGTTGGTCCCGTTGTTCGCCGGATCGATTTCATCGCGAAACGGAATGCGGACGTAGTCCTCGCGCAGCGCCGCCGTCGCCGAGAGTTTTGGCGTGATGGCGACCACCGCCTGAGCGTACGCGGCCGCGTCATCCTCGTGCACGACCGCAAGCGTCGCGACCGAATCCGGTGCTCCCGCGCCGGTGTTGGTGAGTCGGAATCGCACATTCTGCCGAGCGTACTCCGCGCCGAGCGTCAACGCCGTTGGCAGCGAGCCAACCAGCACGGGACGCGTCCATTCGGCCGTGCCGCCGGCCGACTTGTTGTCGATGAACGCGTCGGTACTGGGCGGCGGCACGTTGACATTGAACTGCTCGATGTCGTTGCGGCGAAAGTACAGCGTACCGCGCAGCGTACCTCCCCACGCAGCACGGAATCCTCGGAGCGCGAGGTGAACCAGGTCGGGCTTGAAGAAATCGCCAGGCGTGTAGTTGAGCCGCGGATTCGATACGATCCAGCTCTCGGGCAGCGAGCCAGCCTCCGCGACCCGATCGCGGGCATAGAGCACGCTGAACGCGATGTCGCTCGTGTCGGAGCCGCCCGATCTCGAGCGATGCCCAACGGTCGCGAACACCTGCCTCGTCCGCGGCCGTCGCCTGCCGCCAACCGTCCTCGTTAGACGCCGAGCCCATGACGAATCCGTCGATGCCGTGACTCACGCCGCCGGCCGAGACCGTGCCGACCCGCTCACCGAACGACCCGGTCGTCACCTCGATGCTGGCCGACGGCGTCGGCGTACCGCGCTGTGTGAAAAACAGCAGCGCCCCGCCTAACGAATTGCGGCCGAACAGCGCCTGCGATCCACGAACGAGCTCGGCGTGGTCGATGGCCGCCATCGGCAGCAGGTCGAAGTTGATCTCCTGTGCGTCCGGCTCGTTGACGCGCACTCCGTCGAGGAACACGCTCACGCCCTGCGGGGTGCCGACGATCGGCGAGATCTGAAAGCCGCGCACCTCGAGCTCGGGCTGGAGGCGCGTGCCCTGGTCATCGTAGAAGGTCACGCCTGGCAGTTGTTGCAGCGACCGAAACGCCGCATCCGGGCCCTGGGAGATGTGCTGCAGATCCATGGATTCGACTTGCGACGGGATGCGCTCGTCGACGTCCGTCAGGCGCGTGCCGGTCACCACCACCCGTGCGAGGCGCCGAGCCGTGCTGTCCGTCTTCGTCGTGTCGCGTGTGGTGGTGTCCGCCTGCTGGGCGCCCGCGGCGCTGTGCCTAACGCAAAGCGCCGCGACGACCAGGGCGATGCCCGCGAGCCTCATGAGTCGCGACGGCACTCAGGACACCGCGGCGACGCCCCGCCCGTCAAGCGGTAGCGAGCGCCCGCAAGGCCGCGCGCACCGCGCCGCGCTCGGGCTTCACTTCGGCGGCGCGCAGTGTCGCGCCCGGCGCCGCGGACTTGAGCCGCTGCTCGACGCGCTTGCGCAGCAACGCGCCCGGCGCCAGCAACCCGCCGCCTAACGCAACAGGCACCGCCGCGCGCTCGTCGGTGAACAAGACGCGCGACAAGGTCCGCACGTGCAGCGCCAGCTCTTCGCACGCGAGGGCGAGCAGCGCGTTGGCGCGGCGGTCGCCCTGATCCGCCACAGCGACGACCACGGGCGCGAGCGCGGCGAGCTGCCCGGCCGTGGCCGATGCGGCCCACGCAATGAGATCCGTCGGGTCATCGGTCTGCGCGGCAGTCAGCACGGCGCCGACGAGTGCGGTGTCCGGCTCGCGACCGTCGATGGCCGCGGTCACCACCGAGAGCGCGCGGCGTCCGAGCCACGCGCCGCTGCCTTCATCGCCGCACACCGGTCCCCATCCGCCGCACCGCGACTCGTTGCCCGCGGGTCCGCGGCCGAATGCAATCGAGCCCGTGCCGGCAACGAGCAGAATACCGGGTCCGTCGCCGAATGCGTCCTCGAGCGCGACCGCCGCGTCGGGATGCACGATTACCTCCTCGGCGAGCCGGTGTGTTTCGAGCGCGCGCGAGAGCGCGTCGCGCGGAGCGGCGCGACCGGCTCCAGCCACGCCCGCGCACAACACGCGCACGGTGGGTTCCTCGACCTCGACCAACGCCAGGGCGCTTCGCGCAGTCTCGGCGATGATGCCGGCGGAGCGCTCTTCCTGGCCGGGGCGGATCGCGCTGGCGGGCCCGTCGGCTGCGCCTAACACAGTGCCCTCGCCGTCCGCCACGAGCGCCCGTGTCTTGGAGCCGCCACCATCAACGCCGATTACGAGGGTCGTCATACGCGCCCAGAGGTGCCCGCGGGAGCGGGATGTGTGTACGAGGAGAGAACGCCGACGAGCAGCGTAATCACGGTCCCGATGAACACGTACCACGGCCACGCGATGCGCGCCAGCGGACCGAGCGAATTTGCCACCGATGGCACCGCGTCGCCGATTTGCTTGGCGAACACAACCAGCGCCATCGCGAAGATGCCGACGGACATTCCGATGATCGCGTCGCTTTGCACAGCACGCGACCAGAAGATACCGAGAAAAAAGCCGCCGAGTAGGCCCCCGTACGTGAACGACGCAATGCTGAGCGCGACGACGACGACCGGCGTGCCTTGCTCGCGGAAGAGCAGGGCGCCGACGGTGAGCACGACGCCCCACGCGAGCGCGAAGTACTTTCCGACGCGCAGCGTGCGTGCGTCATCGTTCGATCGCTTGGTGAGCGGCAGATAGATGTCGTGCGTGGTCGACGCGGCCAGCGAGTTGATGGCGGCAGAGTGCGTGCTCATTGTGGCCGCGATCACAGCGGCGAGTACGAGCCCGAGCAAGCCCTGCGGCATCTGCTGCACGATGAACGTCGGGAACACCGCGTCGGGCGTGGCGAACGTGCGCCCGCCGTAGAAGCGCCACAGGCCAACGCCGATCACGAGGAAGAGCGCAAATTGGAAGAACACCGCCACGCCGCTGCCGATGATCGCCCGTTGGGCATCGCGCAGGCTGCGCGCGGACAACAGACGCTGCACGATCAGTTGGTCGGCGCCGTGCGACGCCATCGAGAGAAACGCGCCGCCCACGAGTCCGGCGAGCAGCGTGTTCGCGCGATCGATGCCGGTATACGTGTCGATCAATCGCAGCTTGCCCGCGGCGTGCGCGGAGGCGAGGATATCGCTCCAACCGCCGGGCACGACACGTCCGAGGAGGACGATGGCCGCGATGCCGCCGCCCACGTAGACCGCGGCCTGCAGCAGCTCGGTCCACACGACGGCCTTCATACCGCCGCGATAGGTGTAGATGATGGTGAGGAGTCCGAGCAGCACGACCGCAGCGGGCATCGCCTGGCGGCGCGGCAACACGGATCCGACGATGATCGCGATCGGGATCGCGGTGGCGAAGATGCGCACCGAATCGGCGAGCGCGCGCGTGGCCATGAACACGATCGAGGTGAAGCGTCGTGCGCCTAACCCAAACCGGCGCTCGAGCAGTCCGTACGCGGTCACGAGCTCGCCGTCATAGTACCGCGGGAGCAGCGTGAACGCGATCACGATGCGGCCGAGGATATACCCGGCGACGATTTGTAGAAATCCGAAGTCGCCGAGGTACGAAAATGTCGGCGCGCCGATGAACGTCAGCGCACTGGTTTCAGTGGCGACGACGGAAAAGAGAACGACCCACCAGGCGATGGAGCGGTCGGCGACGAAGTAATCTCTTGAGTCACGCTGCCGGCGACCCACCCAGATGCCGAGCGCCGTCGTTCCAGCGAGATAGGCGAGGAGGACGACGGCGTCGAGCGCTGAAAAGCGAGACAAATGGGGAAGGGGGAAGAGGGAAGGGGGAAGCGGGGTGGAAGAACATCAATGTCTGCGACGGGAGAGTTCAAGGACTCGATAGACTCCCGAACCCATCAGTGATGTCTTTCCGCTCCCTCTTCCCCCTCTTCCGCTTCCCGATTCCCTACGCTGTAAACGAGCTTCCGCAGCCGCACCCGCCGGTGGCGTTCGGGTTCTTGAAGGTGAAGCCGGAACCCTGCATGGACGACACGTAGTCGATGGTGATGCCGTTCAGGTACTGCGCGGAGAACGGGTCGACGAAGACCTTGAAGCCGTCTTGGTCGACAATCAGGTCGTCTTGAGCGGACTGCTCCTCGATGAGCAGTCCGTAGCGGAAGCCGCTGCAGCCGCCGGGTTGAACGCTCACCCGGAGCCCGCCCTGCTCGCTGGACACGCCTTCCTGCTCCATGAAGCGCTTGACCTCGACGGTCGCGCCCGGAGTAACAGTGATCGTGACTGCGGGTTGCTGAGTGGTGCTCATCGATACCTCTGTGTAAGTGGCGGGCCCGTCCCGCTTTCCAGGAAACTATCCCACTGTTTACGACGATTCAATGGAGCAAGGGCGAGCCGGACGATGGTTCAGTCGTCGCTTCCCGCTGCAACCGGCGACGCGGCTCCGACGGCAACAGGCTTGGGTGTGTCAGCGCCCTCCGACCGGAACGATCGCGCGATCCATAGAAAGGCGGCGAGCGCAATCGCCGACAACCCGATGCCCTGTCCCGGGTAGCCGAAGATGATCTTCCCCGTGCCGAACAACGTTCCATACACTGCGATGATACCGGCGAGCCAGTTGCCCCACGCGCCCGCGCCGCCCGGGATCGACTCGCGTCCCAATCCGAGCGCGCCGGAGATGCGTGCCCAACCGGGGCCACCGGGCCGAACTCGCATGTAGAACGCCTCGAGCACCGCCTGCGGTTCCGGGGCGGTCAGGAACGTGACCGCCACCCAGACCACCGTGGTGATGGCGACGGTGATGACCATGACCCACGCGTCCGCGTTAGGCCCACCCTGCGCGACCACCGCCGGCACGAAGGCGTCGGGCCGCGATACCAGGCCCACGGCGTGGAGCAGGCGACCCGCATAGCCCAATACGATGATCGCGACGACGAACGACGTGATCATCGCGCTGATTTCCGACCAGGCATTCACGCGCCACCAGTACCAGCGCAGGATGAGCACGAGGCCCGTGCCCGCGCCTAACGCAAGCAAGAGCCGCCACGCCTGCTCGACCGACGACAGCTGCCACGTCACGACGATCGACCCCAGGAACAGGAAGACCGTTGCCCACCGTGACACATTCACGTAGTGCCGGTCGTCGGCGTCGCGCTTCACGAAGCGCTTGTAGAAGTCGTTGACCAGGTACGACGCGCCCCAATTGAGCTGCGTGCCGATCGTCGACATGTACGCGGCGGCAAATCCGGCGAGCATGAATCCGCGCCAACCCGTGGGGAGCAGGTCGACGAACGCGTGAACGTACCCGGATTCCTTGTCCTGCAGCGTCGGATACAGGATGATCGTGGCGAGCCCGGTGATGATCCACGGCCACGGCCGTATGGCGTAGTGCGCGACCTGGAAGAACAGCGTGGCCAGCACGCCGTCGCGCTCCGTCCGCGCCGAGAAAATGCGTTGGGCGATGTACCCGCCGCCGCCCGGCTCGGCGCCGGGATACCACGCCGCCCACCACTGCATGAACAGGAACACGCCTAACGAAAGCAGCGGCATCCACGCGTACGCGGCGATCGAACCGTGCTGCATCGAGACAGGCAGCACCGAGAGCGCCGCGGTTTCGCTGCCGAAATGCGCGGACACGCCGCGCTTGAGCGCGTCCATGCCGCCCACCGCACGCACGGCAAACACCGCCAGCACGATCACCGCGGTCATCTTGATGACGAACTGGATCAGGTCGGTCCACAGGACGGCCCACAGACCGGCCGCCACCGAGTACAGCATCGTCACGCCGAAGCAGATGGCCACGGCAATGTACGGATTCACGCCTAACGAGATGGTGAGAATCTTGATCATCGCGCGCGTCACCCATCCGAGGATGATCAGGTTCATCGGGATGGCGAGGTACAGCGCGCGGAATCCCCGCAGCACGGCGGCGGGCCGCCCGCTGTAGCGGATCTCGGCGAACTCGACGTCGGTCATCACGCGCGCCCGCCGCCACAGCCGCGCGAAGAAGAACACGGTGAGCATGCCGCTCATCAGCATGTTCCACCACAGCCAGTTGCCCGCGACGCCGTTCGCGACGACGAGCCCCGTCACGACGAGCGGTGTATCGGCGGCGAAGGTCGCGGCCACCATCGACGTGCCAGCCAACCACCACGGGACGTCGCGTCCCGAAAGAAAATACTCGTTCAGGCTCTCGCCGCCCTTCTTCGTGTAGATGAAGCCGATGCACGTCGAGATCAGGAAGTACGCGGCGACGAGCGACCAGTCGAACAGGGTCAGCTTCATGGAGAGGCTCCGGTGCCGGTCGCCGAGGGCGGGGTGGGACCATGGGCGTCGACCACCGATGCGACCGCGTCGGCAAGCTGGATGCGCACGGGACCCAGGCGCGGATTGTCGCGGGTCGGATCGACGCGGTTGGTCAGCAGGATGACGAAGAGGTCGCGGGCCGGGTCGATCCAGATCGACGTGCCGGTGAAACCGGTATGGCCGAACGCGCGATGCGACAGCCGGTGGCCGGCCGAGTTGTTTCCGTTAGGCACTTCCCATCCGAGGGCGCGGTTGGAGAGCACCGAGTCCTGCACGTGCGTGAACGTGTCGATCGCGGCCGGCGTGAGGATGCGCGCGCCGTCCAGCTGGCCGCCTTGGAGATACATCCGCGCGAACCTGGACAGGTCGGCGGCCGTGCTGAAGAGGCCGGCGTGCCCCGATACGCCGCCCAGGAAGTAGGCGTTCTCGTCGTGCACGTCGCCGTGCACGAGGCGCCCGCGCCACGGATCGCGCTCGGTGGGCGCGATGCGGGGGAGCAGCCGCTTGGGCGGCTTGAACATCGTGGACGTCATGCCTAACGGAGCGAACACGTGCCGGCGGAGGTACACGTCCAGCGGCTCGCCCGACACGCGCTCGACGATCTTGCCCAACAACATCGCGCCCAGGTCGCTGTACACCATCCGCACACCGGGCAGCGTGTCCAATGGCGTGTTGTAGAGGAGGCGCAGCGCGTCGGCGGGCGACGTGGCTTCCTTGTATAGCGGACGCCATCCTGGGAGACCGGAGCTGTGCGTGAGGAGGTGTCGGACGGTCACGAGCTCTTTGTGGGTTCGGACGAACTCGGGCAAGTAGCGCTGCACCGGCGCGTCGAGTTCCACGCGATGCCGCGCCCACAGCTGCATGAGCGCCGTCGTCGTCCCGATAACCTTCGTGAGCGAGGCCAGATCCCA
>Ga0134126_10008285_pt1 | contig 13076 bp, 12 predicted proteins | sample KB31752_FD_96881 | JGI IMG/M metagenome (GOLD analysis project Ga0134126, IMG submission 96881) | Terrestrial soil microbial communities with excess Nitrogen fertilizer from Kellogg Biological Station, Michigan, USA - KB3-175-2 | ecosystem: Environmental > Terrestrial > Soil > Unclassified ...
CGGCGGACCGCTGGCAGGCAATGATGCTGCAGAAGATCATTCAGCCTTCGGGCCGGGTGAACTTCCCCGGCGGGCCGGAGGCATGGGGCGCGCGCGGCGATGGCAGCGATGAGATTCTTCTGCATCGGGGGGCGGGGCCGGGAGTCGCGGCCAGCGAACTTGTGGCCATCAGTAAGCTTCAGGATCAGCGTGGGGCTCCTTTCAGCGCTGAAGCGGCCCGGCTGCTCGCGCAGCACGAGCCGGAGTGGCGCGATCTGTTCCCTTATTTCGAGAAACTGCCGGCGCTCGATGGTCCGGAATTCGCGGCGCTGGCAGCTTTCGGCGAGGATGTGGAGAAAGCTGCGCCGGAGCGGCGTAACGTCCTGGTGGGGGAATGGCACTCGCTCGTGGAGCTGATCGTACTCGGGGCGCAGTCTGGCGCGATATCGAATTCCCAGGCGGCGCAGTTCTTCCGTGAGGCGTGCGAGGTCACGCGGTCGCCGAAGCCTTCGGCCAGGGCAATCGAAATCCTGCGGGCTATGGCTGGCGGCGCCGCCGATCTGGACGAAGCCGTGCCTCGACGGCTACTGCGTCTCACTGGAGCGCGTCTGGAAGCCTTCGAGGCGATCAAACGGATACAGAACGTACCTTCGTTCGCGGGGTTGAGTGGCGACGCGACGTTGACGGCTTTGAGCGGCTCGGTCTACGGCGCGGTTCTCGATCCCTCTTACCTCCTGGTGGCGGAAGACCCGCAACTGCTCAGCAGGCATAACTTCATTCCTGCCGAAAATTCTCAGGAGACGATCTTTGGCCCCTCCCTGCTGGCGATTTCGAACTCCGCGCCCGGCTCGCATTTCCTGGGGGGATTCGAAGATTTTCAGATGACGAGTCGGACACTTCGCAGGCAGATCGTAGGACCTCTGCTGCCCGAACCGAGTTCCGTTGCCGCAACGAATTCCGCGCCGGCCGGTGCGTCCGAGAAACCGACCCTTACCGGCAGCGCTCCATCCAGCGACCCGGTGTTCAAAGCCGACGGCCGCGTGGTGGAAGTGTATACCACCGTCACCGACAGACGCGGCCGATATGTCGATGACCTGAAGGCCAGCCAGGTTCGCGTTCTCGAAGAAGCGAATTCGAGACCGGTCTTCGCGTTTGAAAATCACAATGATCCAGTGTCGGTGGCGCTGCTCTTCGATACCACCGGCAGCATGGCAAACACCTTGCCGCTGTTGAAAGCCGCCGCGTTACAGCTTGTGGACGATCTGCGCCCCACAGATTCGGTGGCCGTGTACACATTCAGCGACTCCGTGAACGAGAACCAGCCTCTGACCACCGACAAAGAGGGCGCCAAACGTGCCATTCTTAAGACCCATGCCGTGGGAAACACCGCACTGCATGACGCCCTGGTTCGCGTCAATCGCGATCTTTCCTCGCGCGGCGGGAAGAAGTTCATCATTGTATTTACCGATGGCAGCGACAACGCCAGTATGCTGACATCGGCCATATCCATCGAACGGGCCAAGTCAAGCGGCATCCCGATCTACACCATCGCCGAAGGCGAAGCGCTGAAAGAACAGCCACTGATCGATGAACTGGCCCGAATCTCGCAGGCCACCGGCGGAAGCCAGTTCCTGATTCGGCGCCTGAGTGACATTGCGCCTGTCTTCGAAAAAGTCTCGCAGGACCTCATGCACGGATATCTTGTGGCGTTCCAGCCTTCACCGGGGAATAGCCATGAATGGCGCAAAATTGAAGTTGTAGTCGATGGGGGGAGCGATCTTCAAATCCGCACGCGGGAAGGCTTTTATGTGGAGTGAACGAAGCTGGGAATAGGGTTTTAGGCGACGAAGACCGCGTTGGGCGTGCGGGTTTTGTTCTGAAAGATTGATTCTATTGGTCGGGGCGGCGAGATTCGAACTCACGACCCCCTGCGCCCAAGGCGGTTTCTGGCCTTGGCGCAAAAGCATCTATTTTCAACTCCTTACGTTTCAATGAAATGGGGCTGCCTTGGTGAGGCGTGTTGAGCAGTTTGGAACTTGGAGGCACTCGGCAGCTACAATTTCATCTACATCGAAAATTACGTGCCGGGAACACCTGACAGCATGGCAGCGAATCGGCATGATCGCGCCGGTGAGATAACGCCACCACACCTACAGGTTCTTCATGTCAAAAAGATCCATGCCAAATTCCTCCAGCAAATTCGAGATCTCTGTGAACACAACTGACATCCTCGTATCTGTCATGAACTGCTCTTCGTCTACGTTTTCGGCAAGACATTTGATCTCGTCTCGAAGAGCAATGTAAGACTTGTGTTTTAGCACACTTGGCCTTTGGCAGCACGCGGCAACAAACGCCCGCACCAACTCAAGAGCACACGCGTCTGCATCGGTCTTGGCCATCGAGGGATTTCTAATGAGCTGATTCGCCTTTTCCACCCATTCGCCGAGCCTCGCACTGGGCGCTCGCCCTTCGTAAAGCTCTCTGATATTAGCGAATACTTCATAAAACGCGAGTCCGATGGAGTAGTTCGCAACCTGTAGGGACCGACTCTGGCGCAATGCGGCGGCCGTGGTGTGCAAGAGCGAGAGCGACGCCTTAAAGTACCGTTCGGCAGCCTCGTTTTGTCCAGTCAGCATTGCATCATTGATGTCGTATTTAATAGATCCCGCGAAAATTGCGTACAGCAATTTGCCAACTCCAAGTAAGGCCAGAAGTCCCGCGCCACGGCGAGCCCACAATGGCGTGAGCGATGGGGGCAGTTCGAATCCGACCGTCTTGGCCAAAGAAGCGATTGTCGCGAAAAACAGCATGACTAGCGAGAGGGCGAACGCGACAAACAAATCAGTAGTAAGCTCCATTCCGAAGTTCTCAAACTTCTTCTTCAGGCTTGCCAGCGATACGGAATACCAAGCAGTACCAGCCACCATGGTTGTCGGGATCAACACAGATATCACAATCGAGATGTCGAGCATCAGTAGAGCCGGCAGCAAGAACAGTCCATAGAGCAATGCGTTCCGCACAGCCGGAACGTACTTAAATCGAACAGCTTTGTCGGCAGTTTCGGCTTCGAGCTTGCTCAAAGAGATCGTGAAAAATTTGCCAAGAATCAAACTGCGAACTAGACGGTCTACCACGGCAAAAGGCTTTCGCAGCATTCTTGACACCTTCTCAATCCGTTATTTTTCGCAGCGGTTCAATGCGATACTAAGCTCGCCGCAAACAGTGTTGTCGCGCCGAAAAACCGAGGCTGGCTATGCCGATCGATCAATATACTTCTTCAGCGCATTCAAGAGCTTTTCTGCCGCATAGGCATCACGTTCGCGCACCCCTTCGATAAGCTTAAGAAACTCGTTGCGGCCCTGAATCCTTCCTTCGCTCATCAAGTTTGCGAGGTACAATACATTCGAATCGCTCAGGCGACCCTTCAATTCTTTAAGTAATCGCTCAATTTCGGTCACAAGGCCCACGTCATCGCTATATCGGTGAAGCTGGCCGCGGAGAAAATGTAGATATGTGTCCGGGACCTTCATTAGTCGATCGCGGGAGTCTTGGGTTGTGTCAAAATAAGTGAATCCCTTTGTGATTTTTTCGTCCTGAGCATTTGCATCGGCAATGGGGTTGTAAATCACGACTTCCCGAAAAAGGAAAAGCGTATCGTCTGGGAGATGCACAAACTTAATCTGGGCGCTGCGTTCTTTGTATACGGTCCAATCCTTGTATGCCCGCTCATTCTGGCCCGCATCTGGAAAATTTGGATTTGTCGGAGAGGGGATAAAATACGTATAGTTCTTCCCCTTCTTTAGATTCTCCTCCACGGAGGCTCGGATCTTTCCGGGCCTGATGTCGTTCCTAAGGTCCGTTGAGACAACCCAAATTCCGTCGGCTCGCTCCTCGATCAGAGCAAGCATGTCTTCACTTACGTACGGTTGCCTTTCAAGAGCCTCCGTTAATGTCGTTCTGAGCTCATAGTGGAGTCGTGATCCTTCTCGTCCAAGCTCGCCAATCGAGAGCTTGATGGCATCCAATATCTCTCGAGGGCGCGCATAAAACCACGCTGCAGCGGCGTTAATGATCGCAATTGCCATCACGGCAGCGAGTCCAAACAGGACAAGCTCAGGAACAGTAAAGCGTTCACCTATCTTGTCGTAAATGACCGCCACCGTTACCATGATGGCCGTTACCAATATTGTGAACCAACTGTGTTTCGCCATGAGTCCCCTTGATAACTCTGAAATCGCCGCTAAGCGCACTCTGTCACGCTGATCCGGCTTCCTTAAATAGAACGTGACGGTGCGCGCTCATTAGATACAGAAGCTGTTGAAAAACTTGTGAAAACAAATGATCCGCGAGTTCTTGTTGAATCTTAGAATTCCCGTGAGCCGACTCCTTGGACTGTAAGTCCGTAAATTCTTTGAGAGTTTTCCTTACGGATTCCAGCTCACCTTCCGCCGAAGGTCCAAGGGTGTGATCAAGTGCGCCGATTGCAATGCGAATATAATCGATCGTTTTCGAGTCAACCGACGCCTGCTCCATATGGTAGGCGCCCCCAATATAGTTATCGTAGTCGTCCCCTCTATCGAGAGGCATTGGGGAACACATATCGACGATTCGAAACAAGATATCCGTTGAGGAAGCTATCAGGTGATTCGCAACGGCAAGTGGGGGCTTAGTTCCCAACTGCGCCAAGTTGCGCTCCAGCATGTTAATTTGATAGGTAAACAATACAAGCTTCTCCGGCACGAGGGAGGTCTCTTCGAATACATCTGTTTCAGTGTCGCGACGCGTCACGTATCCTTGCTTTTGAAAGTAGTTTAGGCTTGCGCGCGAAAACTTGAGGAGTGACGAATCGAGGCCAATTTTGAGCCCATCCAAGTTATCGTAAAGAATGCTGGCGACATACAGTCCCGCATACATGGGGAAGAGGATGAAGCAACCAACCGGCCACGGCGTTAGTCGACAAAGAAGAGAAATCAGCAATGTCATACTCAGCGAAAACGATAAGAACATGCAAAAGGTCAATCCTAAAGCGACGCCGATGTATTTTTCGGGTATTCCGCCGAAGCTAATGGCATACCATGCACCACCAGTGATCATCGCAGGCGCGAGCAATCCGGTCACGACTAATGAAGGGTCACCGCGGCCTAGAATTGCAGTCAGTCCTGAAATCGCTAAGTAGCCGGCGAGGACCAAATTCAGCCAGAGAACGAGTCTGTGCTTGTTGAGGTTCTCAAGGAGAAAGTCGACATCTGCCGCTGTTAGTTTTTCAAACTTGCCGGGCGTGTTGCGTTTACGCGGTCGAAACAAGTGTTCAAAGACGACTGAGTCTAAAATCCGATAGACAGGATCGAAGCGGTTCCAAACCTTCTTTTTGGTAGCTACCCGCCATGCGTCGCTGTCTGGCGCGTCTGTAACTGGGATTGTCTTTGGATCAATCATGACAGTGCACCACTATAATTCAGCCTGAAGGTTCTTAGCATCAACAAACTCGATATCCAGACCAAGGATTGATCGGTATGCATTCTGGGTCGGGTCTGCAGGGTATATTGGCGTGACCCCGTGCCAATATTCATTGTGCGTGTCGGATTGAAGGATACCTTCGCCCGGCTGGAGCTGATATTCAAGTGCGGGGCTTGCCTCCTTGGCGTAATATACTCTGCTGGTTCCTCCGACAACATTGTGGCGTTCAACGACAAGGGCGGATACGATAAACGCAGATCCGTCCTGATGAATGCCCTCCGGTGCCGGCTTGCTCCCCGCTCCGCTGTTGGCGTATGTGAGCATCTGGTGCAAAGTAATTCGAAAGATCGTGGTAAACACGCTCGCGGTTTGACAGACTATCTGACAGATAACCGCGATCAAGCGAAGTATGCCTTCGTCCCCATACACCGCGTGGGGCGATGGTGTGAATTTTCGGGGACGCGCACGAGTGTCGCTTACGGCTTGGGCAAATGTGCGAGTACCCAACTCGCGTAGTCGCCATTTGTACTGCCCCGGATGCGAGGTGGCAAGGTATTGAAAACAACTGCGCCGACGATACGGGAGAATAGCATCAAGTTCGACGCGCAAATCTGGGTCCACGTACTGGGACCAGAATTGCGGACCGGCACTGGCGTTGGTGAACTGCAGAGTACCCAGTTCATTCCAAAACAGAAGCCATTCTGTCTCGTGAGCGCGATAAAGCTCCGGTGAGCGAGCCCTTACAAGCTGTTCCGCGGCGATGGATGGGTCGTATGGGTCTAATGGAAGAGAGTGGAGAGTCGGCGCGATGCGCGGAAGGAAGCTCGCCGCATCGATCCCGACGTCAGCCAAATCAAAGACTCTGATCGGAGAAGACACGGCTCCGCGTATGGAGAACCGCCGAGCAATCGCTGCATCGACCTCATGAACTGTGAATGACAATGTTCACCTCAACCTAATCGGCGCAATTGCAAAAATGACCCAATGTCCGCGTGACGAATCATACGGTACAACTGTTTTCGTGATTTTAAGTACGCTCAATTATACACAGGTCCATCGGGGTATGCTGGACTCCCGATCCCGTTTGGGTAAATGCTTTCCGCCGGGATCAGTTGGCCCCACTGAATTCGTATTTGAGCATCGAGGGCTAATCTCGCGTCCAGTTGCCCGTTAGCTGATTCCCGTACTGAAAAGGACGAAATGCGAACTGAACGATGGACGTATAATACCTCTGCCGCATAGGGACGGATGCACGGAGTTCCCGTGATTTGTGTGCCTGCCCGCTTTGGGGCTGCGCGGCAACTGAATGAGGAGGACAGTCATTTGAAGATATTATGGTTCCTTGCGCATTTGCCTTTTTGGGTTGCTGCGTCACCTCCGATGCTCCTAGCCCTTGGACAGCTTGCTCCGAAGAAACCTAATAAACAACCTCTTCGGCCCGGTGTTTCGACTCCTGGAGTCAGACGCCAGATGTCGGCAATAGAGCCGCAAGCCGTTTTTCCGGTACCCGGAGAGCCGGACTGGCAGGTAATCACCGATGACGCCGTCTGGGTATCCAACGAGCCAAGAAATACAGTGCACCGTCTGGATCCCAAGACGAATCAGATTGCGGCGATTGTTGATGTTGGACAGAAGCCGTGTTCGGGCTTGGCGGCTGGTTTCGGCAGTATTTGGGTACCGATTTGTGGCGCCAAAGCCCTGTCGCGCATCGACACGCGAACGAACAAGGTCACTGCCACTTTGCCTATCGGTCCCGCGGAGAGTGAAGGTGGCATCGCGGCCAGTCCTGACAGCATCTGGATGCTTACTGATCCAAAGGGGACCTTGTCGCGCATTGATCCTGAGACGAATAGAGTCACTGCGAAGATCGCCGTGGCGGCCGACTCGGCAGCCTGTACTTTCGGGGAGGGCGCAATCTGGATCACCACTCCAGGGAAGAATCTGCTTAGCCGGGTCGACCCCAAGACGAACAAAGTAACTCATAGAGTTAAGGTCGGGCCCGGGCCCCGCTTCTTGGCCGTGGGTGCTGGTTCCGTGTGGACCTTGAATCAAGGGAATGGAACAGTAACTCGGATTGCCGTCGATACAGGCAAGGTGCTAGCCAATATTGAACTCGGAGTGCCGGGCAGCGGAGGAGAGATCGCGTTCGGCGGCGGTCACATCTGGGCAACAGTCTTCCAAGTCCCTCTATCTGAGATTGATCCAGAGACTAATCAGGTGATAAAACAGTGGTTCGGTCCGGGTGGCGATGCAGTTCGCGTCGGTCACGGGTCAATCTGGCTTTCGAATTTGCGTGAGGGAAATGTGTGGCGGCTTAGCCTCGACCAAGAGTAACCAACCCGTTGCCGGTTTGAGATCGTGGGAGCAGGCCGCACATCGCCGTAGTTTGAGCAGCTTGGCTCGAGGCGGCGAGATTCAAACGCGTCACTATCCAAGGCCGCGAGGCGTCCAGAACAGGAGCACTACGTCGCATTCCCATAGTCCTCGTTTCATCGCACCGGTCAGCGGCACACCCGGCGCCATATCCCACTCATCAAGCCCCGCGTAAATGCCGCAGCCACGCAGATCAGTTGTGGGATTTAGGCTTTGGGTCTCGTAGACTTCCGAGCAGCGGCCTTTTTTGCTGTGGGAGTTGTTTTCGTTGCAGTAGTCCTTTTGGCTGTCTTCTTCGCAAGGTCGGGAGCGGCTGGTGGTCCGGCAGTTGCCGCAGGCGTCGCGACTACGGGAGGGATCGGCCACGCGGCCTTAGGAATTCGCGAGAGTCCGGGTCGCTGCAGGTATGCGGAGTAGCGCTGCTGTAAGCGCGTGAGGTAGGGCGAAAGCAGTCTTCCGATCCGGTGCTCGATCCATGGGCCGGATGCTTCGACAAGGACTTCTGCGAAATGAAACGATACGGTTGTTCCACCTGTCAGTCCGAAGATGACTGACTCAGTGTCCGACTCGTACATATCGCCATACTTCTCTCTGATGCGCTTGCGGACTTGGCCGCTCGACTCTTTGGATCCTTTGAGGAGGTACGCTTTGATGTCGGCTTGGAGCTCTCCTTCGCGAGCGATACAGTCACAGTCGGGACGGATGTTGACGTAGTAGTCGCTCCCTTTCTTGAAGATGTCGCCCGGTGCCAAGGCGTTCCCATGCAAGCGGCTTTTCGGGAGGAACCGCTCGCCCTCCAGCACCCGCAGGACGGCGGTGCGGTGTTTGGTCTCGTCGGCTTCGAGTGCCTGCAGCGACGCAGCGAATGGGCTCAGGTTGAAGTCAAACGGCGTCATGCGCGAGAGCAGGTTTCGGGCGATGAGACTGCCCAGTTCCGCCGATGGCGATACGTTGTCCTCTTTGTATGTCTTCCATAGGACGAGCGGCCATTGCACGCTTTTCCCGTAGAAGTCGAGAAACAGCTCGTTCTTTGCGGACGAGTACGCACGCTCCCACCGCTTTAGCACGTATCCTGGCGTCTCATCCGTTGTCGGGTAGCGAAGTCGGATACCGGCTCTGCGCGAAAATTCGATGGCTCCATGTTGCGGAGATTTACGCAGGTGATCGGTCGGCAAATGGCCAAGAAAACTACCTCTTGTCCGCCATTATGCTGAACGATGTTGAGATAACACGTCTACAAAAATAACTACAGTCGATCTTGCGCGTTCGCGAAATCGACTGTATCTGCATGATTTAATTGGTCGGGGCGGCGAGATTCGAACTCACGACCCCTGCGCCCAAGGTGAAAAACCGAAGGGTTACGCTGGGTTCTCAAGAGGTCTAATTGGGAATGAATTCAGCATTCTACCAGGAATGGCTTCCGGCGGTACACCTCCATACCCCAGCGTAAATCAGGGGGTCCAAGGGGTACTTACGTCACAAACCACGTCACAATTTCCGCGCGGGATTATTCGAGCGGACCCGATGACTGGACGGACCCACTTAGATCGGTGACGATAAGAGACATTCTGCGGCCGTCCTGAAGTTGGAGCGTGACGCCATTCGAACCGAAGAAGTGAGGCGGCGCAATCCTCCCCCGCACTTGTTTAACACTCGAAGGTCACAGGCACCCCACACCAGGCCTGCATTTGTTTTCCTGGGCGTAAAACGCGGTCATAAAATCCAAAAATATTGCTATCAGCCACATAGTCAGCGGCTTACGCGATAAAACCCATTCGACGCTCATTGGCTTTTTCCAGACCTTGCGATAAGCTTCGAGCAGGGATAAAAACCTCTTCACGTCGCAGTAAAACCTAACAGGACTTTTCGTCATGCTTGGCAAACAGTACTTGTCTCGCCGTGAGCTTGCCGCGCTCATCGGAATGAGCACCGAATTCATCAAGAAACAGGATCGATTAGGCACCGGCTGCCCGCGCATCGCTTGCGGCCGCTCGATCAGATACAACGCCGAAGCCGCGAAAAACTGGATGGAACAGCGCGCGACTACGGCGGCGACCGCCAGCGCGAGCATTCAGTAATCCGTACCCCGCGCCAGCAATGGCGCGATCACAAAGCATTTTCTTGGAGATTCCGCCGATGCCATCAAGCGCAACGGTTTCAAATTCCGCCACGGTGACCCGTGGCGTGTCGCCCGCGCTCACTGCGGGCGCGCTTTCGGCGCTACTTGCGATTCCCGTCGAACAACTTACGATTGCACAGCTTGACACCCTCAAAGACGCCACAAAGCGCCTGCCGCGCGGCGGCGATCCGGCCAGCGTGATCTATACCCTGCTGGGCGGGAAATGACCAATCTCCCTGACATAAACGACGCCTTGGCGTTCGGGTCATACGTTGTATCGAACGATGCCCCGATACTCGCAGAACGGCAGGCTACGGCTGCGGAGGAACTGACGCGCGCAGAGACTGCAAAGGATGCGGCAGCGAATGCACACGCGAAACTCCAGGGCGGGATAAGCCAGATGCGCGCCGACTCCGAAGACCTCGGAACAAAGCTAACGCCAGCGGCGCGCGAATCCGAAGTGCTGGCGGCCCTCATGGAAAGCTCCGAAGACCGCGCGACACGTTCAGCCCGGCTGATCGCGCTGGCGCAGCAAAAAGCCTGGATCGATGAGGTTCGGGCATACGGCATCCAAAAAGTTGAGCCGAAGGTGCTGCTCGATTCAGTCCGCGCTGAAGCGGAAGCAGCAACCTCCGTGGCAGCACTGGCGGTATGCGACGCGGCGCTAGCAGCCCGCGAGTCTTACGAAGCAGGAGCTCAACTCAGAGCCGTTGAAGGGACCGCCCCACTCTACCCAGACGGCGGACGAGCGGCCCAGCTTGTCGCCCGCGCGCGAAAACTTGCGGGTGAGGCTAACAGCATTTGGGTGAACTTCCATAACCGCGAACAAATGATGAGGAAACAAGCATGAGCCAATTCGATGGCATGAGTAACGATGACATTCTTGCGGAACTCCGTAAGTACAGCAACCCGGCCCCGGCTCCGCTTACCCCGGCAGAAGTGAAAGCCAAGGCGACGGCGGAAGTTGCCGACCGGCTGCGCGCGGATGCGCTCATGAAGACCGACCGCAAATGGAGTGACGACGATTCCGCATTCATGGAAAAACAAATCCGAGAGGCTCTGGCACAGTTATGATAGCGATTCCCCTTGGACTGGTGACAGTCCCTAGCGCAGGCACACCCACGAAGATTTCAGCCGCGATGGTCACCGCGGCCGGAGGTCCGGCGAACTGCAAAGTAGCAGGCGTAGAGTTCTGCGCTGATCCCGCGATGAGTGGCACAACCTCTTACGTCAAGAACGCAGCAGGCGTCATCATCGCGCCGTTGCTCAAGCCCGCGAACGGATACGCGGGCGAATACAAACACTCCGCTCCAGCAGGGGGAAACACAATTCTTGCCACCAGCTTTGCGGTTGACGTTGCGACGAACAGCGACGGCGTATACGTGACTCTGTGGGTTGATTGATCAGCTTCGCGCGCGGGTTCCTCTTCCACGAAACTTGCGCGCGTCGCGTCTCCTCGCTGCCCTTTTCCAGCTTGAGGAGACGCGTCAAAAAGTTCAGGTGGTCTGACTCTCAGGCTGCCCGAATGAATCAGGGCTGTTGGACCGAACCCCTCCAGCAGCCCTGAACTTCACTTCTTTTTCTGTTTTGGATATGACATGACCGCTGCTGAGTTAATCGTCCAGATCAAGGCGCAAGGCGCTGACGAACTGAAAAAAGTTCAGGTCGCGGTCCAGGGCATCACAGACGGAACGCGTCTGGCAGGCGCACAGCTTCGAACTTTTGACGCTACCCTAAATTCCCTTGTCGCGAGTGGTAAGACCACGAAGCAGGCGCTCGACGAAATGGCGCGCAGCCAGGGGGTGTTGTCGAATTCGGTTCGCACAGCTGCCGCAAGTCTGCTCGATCAGATCAAGGCCGCCGAAGGCGACGCGGAAGCAATCCGCCGACTCTCAGGTGCTCATCGCGAACTGACCGGCAACGTCATGCAGGCCCGCGCTGCTGTCCAGTTACTCGACGGCAATTTAGGTGCAATGGCAGGCGGCCGCTGGTTGGCGTCGATCAAAAGCCTAGCCCCACTGATGGGCGCTGCGTTCAGCATTGCCGGACCCTTGGCGATGGTTGACGTTCTCGTAACGGGCGCGGAGAAGGTCAAAGACCTTGCGGACAAATGGGACCCAGTTGCACGCGCGGAGAAGCGCGCGAAGGATGCCCTCGAAGATTACGGAAAATCCGTTGACGACGTACGGAAGAAACTCCAGGATATTGGGAATCAGGAATTCCGGCTTCTGAATGGCAACGTTGCAGGCGATGCCCACGAAGCATCCCAGCTTTCAGCAGCCGCGTCCGACAAAACGCGTCAGGCGCGAATGCTCGAAGAGCAAGTATCGCAGTTGCAGAAGGAGTTATCTGCTGCACAGGCGCGGCCCGTGGTCCGTGTATCCGGCGCAGATTCGTCAATCGTTAACGATGCAAGAGAACGGGACATTCGGCAAAGCAAAGCCGATATCGACACTCTGAACGCGCGCATTTCGGAATTGCGAAATGATGCCACGGTGTTGGACGCTCAGGCGCACTTGAAGCTGACTGAAGGCGCAACCACCAACAACAAGGGTGACGCAGAGCAGGCAAAGAAAAATGCAGAGGCAGCGCTTGAACTCACTAAGAGACGCACAGCCAGCGAGAACGAATTACAGCACGCGTTAGAGACGGCCCAGGGCCGAGAACTCAGCGGCTATGAGGCCATCCGCGCGAAGCTTCAGGCCATCGTGGACCTGAAGGCAGCAGACAACACGCTGACCACGAAAAGTCTGGACTTGATCTCTCAGACTGCCGTTGCAGAGAACACGAAATACAGCACAGACCTGATCAAGAAAACGATTGCCGACAACACGAAGGCATTCGAAAAGATCGGGGCTGAAAACGATGACGATGCGGCGCGCGCAAACCGGCTCAGGGCGTCCGAGTTTCTGAAGCAGTTACGCGGTGAGATCGCGACCGGACAAAAAAGCATTGACACCGATCAATTCAACAGACGGCAGAGCGACGAAACGGACGCGGATGCGGTACGGCGCGGGCTGGAATCGACGATCAAGGCAAACACGCGCGGGTTAGGCGGCCCACAGGCAGCGGACGCCAATTTTGCAGCCCGGCTCAATGCGGCTCAGCAGATTTACCAGATTGAGACTCGACACCTTGACCTGATCGA
>Ga0134126_10008287_pt1 | contig 13072 bp, 14 predicted proteins | sample KB31752_FD_96881 | JGI IMG/M metagenome (GOLD analysis project Ga0134126, IMG submission 96881) | Terrestrial soil microbial communities with excess Nitrogen fertilizer from Kellogg Biological Station, Michigan, USA - KB3-175-2 | ecosystem: Environmental > Terrestrial > Soil > Unclassified ...
GTCCAAAGCCGCGGCCAAACCGTCCGCGAAAAAGTCGTCGTCTGCAAAACCGGCGCATGCCAAGGCGGCGGCGAAACCAGCGGCAAAGAAGAAGAAAAAGTAGCGGCTCTCACAGCCGCTGCTGCAGCAGCCACGTCAGAAACTCCAGAACGTCCGCCGTATCGTTCAGAGTGAATTCGGCGGACGTTGGCGTTTGCTCGTCGCCGTGCGTCACTCGAGCCGTGACCGCTGCGGCGTGGCGGGCGCGCAGCGCGCGAAAGGCATCTTCGTCGGTGCTGTCGTCGCCCACGAACAGGACGCTCGCGCCATCGGCGAACGCGCCGAGCGCCGTGCCGAGGCGGATCACGGCCGTCCCCTTGTCGATGCGCGCCGGCGGCCGCACCTCGATCACCTTCTTCCCTTCGGTCACCCGCAGCCCGAGCGGCAGCGCTACGTGTCGCACGCTGTCGAGCAGTCGCGGCACGACCGCCTCATCGGCCTGGCGATAGTGCACGCTCATGGTCCAGCCCTTGTCCTCCACCGTCACGCCGGGCACCGGAGCAACGAGGGCTTCCAGACGGCGCGCGGCCCGTGCCACCGCGCTGCGCACCGGCGCGAGCTCCGCCGGGGTCTGCTCCTCGCCATCGGGCGCAATGACTTCGAATCCGTGATTGCCAATCACCCATACGTTGTGCACGGGAACCATGCGCTGCACGTCAAACGCTGCCCTGCCTGAAACCAGGACGACGTGGACATCCCTCAGCGCGGTGAGCAGCGCGAGCACCTGCCGCGTCTCATTGGGTACGAGCGCATCCTGGGGACGGGGAACGATGGGGGCGAGTGTGCCGTCCACGTCCAGCATCACCGTGAGGGGATGGCCCGTGAGGCGCGCGGCGGCCGCGGGGGCCGCGGTGTCCTGAGTGAACAGCGCGCGCGTCACGCCGCGTCGATTTCGCGGGTACGCTCCGCGATAATGTCCTCGCTCCGTTCGAGGATGGCGGTGAGCCAGTCGAAGATGGTCCGCCCCCGGAGCTGCGTCCGCATCCGGTGCATGCGGACCCTGCGCTCGGCGTCGCTCATCTCGAGCGCACGGCGTATGCCGTCCACGAACCCATCGATGTTGAACGGATTGATGAGGACCGCGCCGTCAATCTCTTCGGCGGCGCCGGTGAAGCGGCTGAGCACGAGTACGCCGCGCTCCTCGAGCTGACACGCGAGAAATTCCTTCGCCACGAGGTTCATTCCGTCCTGCAGCGACGAGACGAGACAGAGATCCGCGGCGCGATACACGCCCGCGAGCACCTCCGAACTGACGTTCTCATGGATCAGCACGATGGGCGTCCACTCCGGCGTGCGAAAGCGCGCGTTGATCTCGTGGACCCATGCGACCATTTCCTCTTCGAGCTCGCGATACGCGCGAATCTCCGACCGGGAAGGCGTCGCCACGAGCAGGAAGGTGAACTTTTCGCGCAACTCGGCGTGTTCCTCCCACAACTGGCGCAGCGCCTGCAGCCGCTCCGGAATGCCCTTGGTGTAATCCACGCGATCCACACCGACGCCCAGCTTGCATCCATTCTTCGTGTAGCGCGAGCGCAACCGCTCGGCGAGTGCCGTGTTCTCCGCTGTGCCGGCGAGCCGGCTGAAGTGTTCCACGTCAATGCTGATCGGAAAGCTCGCGACGTCCACGCGGCGATTCTCATACGTGACGGAGAGCGTGTCGGCATCGATGTTCGCGTCGGGAATGAACTCCGCGACACAGCCGAGGAAGTTCAGCGCGTAGCGTTCCGTGTGGAACTCGAGCAGGTCGTTGCCCAGCATGCCGCGCAGCAGCGCTTCGATCACGCGCGACGGCAACAGGCGCAGAATGTCGGTGGGCGGAAACGGAATGTGCCAGAACTGGTGGATGAGCAGCGGCTCCGCCTGCTCGCGCAGCATGGCGGAGACCAGGCCAAAGTGGTAGTCCTGGATCCAGACAACGGGCTTCTTTTCCGCGCGTCGGATCTCATCCGACACGGCGTGCGCAAACTTCTCGTTCACGGCGCGATAGCGTTCCCAGTATTCGGCGCGATACCGGAAGTGCTGCACGAGCAGATGGCACAGCGGCCAGAGCGAACTGTTCGAGAAGCCGAGGTAGTAGCCGTCGACATCGCCGGCGTCGAGGAAGACGCGGCGCAGGATGTAGTCGTGCGTGTGCGGCGGCACGTGCAGGCGGCCCTCGCGATCGGAGCACTGTGCGTCCGCAGAGCCAGACCCCCAAGCCACCCAGACGCCGTGCGTGGCACGCATGGTGGGATCGAGCGCAGTGACGAGCCCGCCCGGCGGCTGCCGCACCTCAATGGCCCGCTCCCGATCCGCGCCCTCGATGCGCCGATGCTCATACGGCTCCCGATTGGAGAGCATAATGAGTGTGCGATCCTTCAGGAGGGACGACAGATCGGGCATGCATCACCGGCTGGAAGGCAGGGGCGTCGCACGGACATTCGTATGTTGTGCAGGAACCACCTGACTGGCAATGGGCTCACGGCACGCTAGCTTCTCGTATCCTCGCTCAGGATACGCTCATGCGCATCGGCATCCCGATCGGTTGATGAGGCTCGTCACGGCGCGTGCACCCGCGCGAATGGACTTCGGGGGCGGCTGGACGGACGTTCCGCCCTGGTCCACGGAGCAGGGCGGGTGCGTCTGCAACGCGGCCATCACGCTGTACGCATCGGTCCGATTGCATGATGAGCGTGTGCACGCGAGCAGCGCGACGAGCGACGTGGCGCTCGCGCAGGCCGCGCTGGGCCGGGCGGGACTCGGCGGCGTGAGCGCCGACGTGTCCAGTGACTTCCCGAAGAATGCCGGGTTGGGCGGCTCATCCGCGGTGGGTGTCGCGCTGCAGGCGGCGATTGCCCGCTGGCGTGGCGAGGACGTCGACGCAGCGTCGTTCGCCGAGCGGAGCCGCGACGTGGAGGTGGACGAGATGGGGATCGCCGGCGGCCGGCAGGATCACTATGCGGCCGTATTCGGCGGACTGCTGGGACTGTATTTCGGCGAGCGTGTTACGATCCGCTGTCTGGTCATGTCGGCCGACCTCGTGCGTGAGATCAGCCAGCGGTGCATCGTGGCGTACACCGGTGAGTCGCGCGTTTCCGGCGACACCATTACGGCCGTCCTCGATGCGTATCGCGCGCGTGAGCGACGTGTGGTACTGGCGCTCACCCGCATGCGCGCGCTCGCCGAGCAAATGATCGAGGCATTCGCGAATCACTCGCTGAGTGACGTGGCTGAGCTCGTGAACGAACACTGGGAGTACCAGCGCGCGCTGCATCCGACGATCACGACGCCTGGCATCGAGCACATGATCGCTGTGGCGCGCGCCGCCGGTGCCACCGGCTGCAAGGCGCTGGGCGCGTCAGGAGGCGGATGCGTGCTGGCCATTGCGCCGCAGGAGCGCGCGGCGGAGGTTCGCGCCGCGGTGGCCCGGGTGGCGCAGCCGCTGACGTTCACGGTGGATGTGACGGGCGTACAGGTGGACGGCGCGTGACGGTCGAGCGGGGTGACGCGGTGGCGCTCACGCGCGCGCTGGTGGCGGTGGACTCGCGCAACCCGTCGCTCGTAGCTGGCGGCCCCGGCGAGCAGGCAGTGGCGCGCGTGTTGAGCGAGGTGTTGCGCGGCTGGGGGTTGAGCGTGGACGTGCGCGATGCGGCGCCAGGACGGCCGAATGTCGTGGCGCGTACGGGGCACACGTCCGGCGACGCCGATGGCCCCGCGCTCATGTTCAACGGGCATCTGGACATTGTCGGCACGGAGGGTATGACGCATGCCCCCTTCGACACGGCGGTGCGGCACGAGCGGATCTACGGGCGCGGATCGGCCGACATGAAGGGGGGCATCGCGGCCATGTGCGCCGCCGCGGTGCGCGCCGGGGACGCGGGACTCGCGACGCCCGTCATTCTCGCGGCTGTGGCGGATGAGGAATTCGAGAGCCTCGGCACCCGCGCGCTGCTGGCGAGCGGTGTGCGCGCCGCCGCGGCGATCGTCACCGAGCCCACGCGTCTGGCCATTGCGCCCGCGCACCGCGGATTCGCGTTTCTCACCGTGACGGTTCACGGCCGCGCGGCGCATGGCAGCCGGTGGGACATCGGCGTGGATGCCATTCGCCATGCGGGGCTGCTGCTGGCGGAGCTGGATGCGCTGCAGGAAGGCCCGCTGGCGCGGCGTCTGCATCCGTTGCTCGGTCCGGGCTCGTTGCATGCGTCACTCATTGAAGGCGGCACGGGGATGTCCACCTATCCGGATCGGTGCACGGTGAAGCTGGAGCGGCGCACGCTGCCGGACGAACGTGGCGCGGATGCGCTGCGCGAGGTGGAGGACGCCTGCGCACGAATCCGGGCGCGGCGGCCCACGTTTGCCGCGGACGTGGTGCTGGATCTGGCCATGGGCGCGAGCGACGTTCCTGCCGACGCGCCCATCGTGCGTGCGTTGCGCAGCGCGCTGGAACAGAGCGGCGAGCAGCCGCGCATTGAGCCAATGTACGCGTGGACGGATTGCGCGCTGCTCAATGACGGCGGCATTCCGGCGATCTGTTTCGGCCCCGGCGACCTCGCGCTGGCGCATGCAAACGAGGAGTGGGTTTCGACTGACGAGATCGAGCGCGCCACGGCGGTGCTCAGTCGGCTGGCGCTCGACTGGGGACGGACGGCGGGAGCGAGCTGATGCAGTTGACGCACACGCAATACGATGCCCTGGAGCGCGCGATCACCGACGGGCGGCGCCTGGTTGTCTGGCGGCGCGGCACGGAATACGTGGTCATCCCGCTCGGGCTGCGTCTGGTGGACGGTCACGAGGAAATCACGGCACGGCATCCGACGACGGGCGAGGACATCGTGCTCAGGCTGGATGAGATGGACAGCATGGAGCCGGTCGGGAACGGGTCGTAGCGCTCGGCGCGGCGGCGTGTCATCTCCGCTGTGCTGGATGCGTGCCGTCCGTACCGGGTGCACGCCAGCGGGTCCGGCCGGCATCTCCATTATTATTCCCGGCATGCCTCTCTCCACTGCCGCCCTCATTCTCATCTACGCCGACGAATCCTGCCTGGGAAATGGGCGGGAGGGGAGCAATCCCGGTGGCGCGGGCGGCGTGATCGAGACACAGCACCCGCGCACCGGGGAGCTCATCCGGCGCGACTACTGGGTGTCGGAGCCTGCCACGACGAACAACCGGATGGCGCTGTGGTCGGCCATTGAAGGTTTGCGGCGCATCTCCACGAGCGGAACGCGCCATGACGTGGCGTTCGTGAGTGATTCGCGCTACCTCGTGGATGGCATGACGAGTTGGGTGTACGACTGGGCGCGGCGTGGCTGGCGGCGCAAGTCCGGCGCAATCGAGAACCTGGAGCTGTGGCAGGAGCTGGTGCGCGCGGCGCGCGCGCATCGCGTGGCCTGGCGCTGGGTGCGCGGCCACGTGGGGCACCCACAGAACGAGTATGCCAACATGCTCGCCACGCGTGCCGCGGCGGATCAGTCGCGGTCGGAGGGCCTCGCTCCCTCGGAATTCGACGCCTGGCTCGCGCGGCATCGCGAGCGGACGCGCGAAGGCGCCGAGCCCGATCCCCTCCCCGACCGCGCCACGCTGCGCTTCGCCCGGGCGTTACCGCCCGTCCCGGAGGACAGTCCATCACTCGGACTGCATCTTCTCTGACGGGAGACACCATGCGCAAGGCGATTCTCATTCTTGCCGTCGGCGCGGCGATAGGCTATTTCTGGGGCTTCAACGACGCACAGATTCACAAGACCGACGTCGTGACGCGGCTGGTGCGACGCGCCGGAGGCACCACGCGCGGCGAGGTCGCGAACGATGCGGATGCCATGATGAAGAAGGTGGAGCAGCAGTAGCCGGCGAGCATTTCTTCCGGAGTGCGTGATTCGTGATGCCACCGCGCCGCTTCAGCATGCTCAGCGTGCTGATTCCCTGTTACAACGAGGCCGCCACCATTGATCGCACGCTCGACGCGGTGCTCCAGCTTGGTCACGTGCTGGCGCCGTCCGGTTTGGCGATGCAGATCGTCGCGGTGGATGACGCTTCGCGCGATGCCACCTTCGACCGGCTGAGCGCGCGCGCGCAGGAAGCGGGCGGCGCCATCGTGGTGGCCCGTCACCCGGAAAATCGCGGGAAGGGCGCGGCGATTCAGTCAGCGCGCTCCCACGCCACCGGCGACATGGTGATCATCCAGGACGCGGACCTGGAGTACAACCCGTCGGACATCCCCGCCATGATCGCGCCCATTCTGGATGGCCGCGCCGATGCGGTGCTGGGTTCACGATTCGCCGGCGGTGGCGCGCACCGCGTGCTGTATTTCTGGCACAGTCTGGGCAACCGTGGACTGACGATCCTGTCCAACATGTTCACGAATCTGAATCTCACGGACATGGAGGTGGGCTACAAGGCGTTCACCATGGATGCCTTCCGCATCATGCGACTGACGAATCCCCGCTTCGGACTGGAGCCGGAAATCGTCGCGCGACTCTCGCAGATGGGCGCACGCGTGTACGAGGTACCCATCAGTTATCACGGCCGCACGTACGCCGAGGGGAAGAAGATCACCTGGCGGGACGGGATCGCCGCGCTCTTTCACATCCTGCGCGCCCATTCGTCGGGCGCATTGCAGCCGCGACTGGCCGATGAAACGCCCGCGCCGTCGCATGCGATCCGGGAGCCGGTGACGAGCGCGTAACCTCGTTTGCCGTCCATTGCGCATCGCCCGGGCACCGCGGCGTGCCCTTGCGCAACTTCCGGCGCCGCGATTGTGTATGAGACAGCGTTGCACTGAACGGCTGTGGCTTCCGCGCTTTCACGCTGCTCTGACATGACGGCTCCAATGGACGACATCGATCGCATGTTCCGGCGGCTCGTGCAGAACGTCCGGAACGGATTCCCGGAGTACCTGTCGCACCCCTTCGAGGTGTCCGAGCTCTACCAGACGCTGATTCCCTACCGGCACAATCGGCGCGAGCTCGGCATCGAGACGAACCAGGATTACGAGGTTGCCCTCTGCCAGCTCCTGGCGGGCGAAGGCGGCTATCTCGTCGCTGATCCCGCGCTCACGGAGACGGTGCGGCGCGAGCTGGCCACGTCGAATCCGAATACTGCGATCTTCCGCGAGTTCGCGGCGTCGCGCGTGTCGTTCGCGCCGAACGCCCAGCGTCGCTTCGACGAGATGGGTGGCGCGCTGTCGAGCGCGACACCCATGCCCGATGCACCGGTGCGGCGGTCGTCGCCCTCCGGAACGCGCGCAGCGGATTCGCCGCCACCATCATCGCGAGAGTCGCACAGGGCATCGCGCCATGGCAACGCGCCGGTCGCCGCGGCAGCCGCCGTGACCGATGCCGGCGGTGGAATGTCCGCCAGTCAGAAGATGCCTGCGCCGCTTCCCGGCGCGGTGGACGGCGCCTGTCGCTACTGCGGGGGCGGTCTGCCGCCGGGGCGACAGGCGCAGTTCTGTCCGCACTGCGGTCAGAATCTCACCGTGCAGCGCTGTCCGGCGTGCGGCGCCGAGCTGGATCTGAACTGGAAGTTCTGCATTTCCTGCGGACGCGGAGTGGGCGCGTCGTGACGCGCGCCGCAGCCGCGATGCTGATGTTGTTCCTCGCGGCGTGCACCGGTGATTCAAGGAAGGGCGGGCCCGTTCCGTACGACACGGCCGCGGTGATGCCGCTCGACACCTCCATTGGCGTCAACGACACGACACGACAGTCCGTGCCCGCCGAGAGCTCGGGTACGGCGCCGGCTCCGACCACGCCGGTCGCGCCGACCATTGTCGCACGTTCCGACAGCGCGGCCGGCGACATGCTGTACCATGGCAAGGCGCGCTGCTTCACCTGTCATGGAGATCGCGGTACGGGTACCGACCGGCTGGGCCCGAGTCTCGCCGACACCGTATGGGTCGACCTCGACGGTTCGGTCACCGCCATTCGGGATGCGATCGCCAACGGTATCTCCACGCCGCGCACGTTCTCCGTCGCCATGCCCGCCTACTCCACCGCACTCACGCCAACCGAGATGCAACAGATCGCGGAGTACGTCTTCGTCCTGTCGCATCCAGGGTGGACAGAGTCGGACTCGGCACACGCGACGGACAGCGCGCGCACCCGCGTGCCGCCCGAGCGCGTCCAGCCCAACCTGCCATGAGTGAACAGACGCTCGCCGTCATCGCCGGAGACGGCATCGGGCCGGAGGTGATTCGCGAGGCACTCAAGGTGCTGCGCGCGGTGGATGCGGTCCATCGCACGGGCATCGTGGTGGAGATGCTGCCCTATGGGGCGGATCACTACCTCCGAACCGGCGAGACGCTGCCCGCCGCCGAGATGCGCCGACTGGGACGCGAGGTGAGCGCGATCTTCGTCGGCGCGCTCGGCGATCCGCGCGTACCGGGGAACGAACACGCGCGCGACATCCTGCTCGGGATGCGCTTTCAGCTCGACCTGTACGTGAACGAACGGCCGGCGCGCCTCTTCGACGCGCGGCTCACACCGCTGCGCGACAAGTCGCCGGCTGACATCGACCTCGTCGTCTTTCGCGAGAACACCGAAGGGCTGTACGTGGCCATCGGCGGCACCTTCAAGCAGGGCACGGCGGACGAGATCGCCATTGCCGAGGAGCTCAACACGCGCAAGGGCGTGGAGCGCATCGTGCGCCATGCGTTCGAGTGGGCGGCAGCGCACGGAAAGACGCACGTGACGATGGCGGACAAGGCGAACGCCATTGCCGCGCACCAGCTCTGGCGCCGCGTGTTCGAGGAAGTGGGGGGCGAGTATGCCGGCATCCAGCGTGACACTCGCTACATCGATGCCATGGCGATGGATCTGGTGCGCACGCCGGAGAGCTTTCAGGTGATCGTGACGGGCAACCTGTTCGGCGACATCCTGTCGGATTTGGCATCCGTACTCGCTGGCGGCCTGGGACTGGCGCCGAGCGCGAACCGGCACCCGGGGGGCGTGACAATGTACGAGCCGGTGCATGGGAGCGCGCCACCGCTGGCGGGCAGGGATGTGGCGAACCCGATGGCGGCGATTCTCACGCTGGCGATGTTGCTCGCCGACCTGGGCCATGCGGGCGCCGCCGCGCGCGTCGAGCGCGCCGTCCGCGCGGCGATCGCGGAGGGCATCGGCACGCCGGACATCGGCGGGAAGATGGGGACGACCGCCGTCGGCGACTGGATCGCCGCGGCGATCGCCGACGGAAGGCCGTGAGGCGCCGGCCCTTTTTCCCGCGCCGTCCCCAACCCATCTTTCATTCTTCCTGCTTCCATGTGATGTGCTCGTGAAAACACAGAATTCCAGCCGCGATGTCGTCTTTCTGTCGGCTGTTCGGACGCCGTTCGGCACGTTCGGGGGTGCGTTCAGGGATCTGAGCGCCATTGATCTCACCGTATTCGCCGCCAAGGCCGCCATGGAGCGCGCCAAGGTCGAGCCGGCGGAGATTCAGCAATCCATTTTCGGCAACGTGATGCAGACCACGTCGGACACGATTTACTTCGCGCGTCACGTGGGGCTGCGCTCTGGCTGTCCCATCGAGACGCCGGGACTCACGGTCAACCGGCTGTGCGGCTCGGGGTTCCAGGCGGTGGTGAACGGCGCCGAGGAAATCCTGCTCGGCGAGTCCGAGATCTGCCTGGTGGGCGGCGGCGAGTCCATGTCGCAGGCGCCGCACGTGCTGCGCGGGCTGCGCTGGGGACTCTCGCTCGGCAAGATGCCGCCACTCGAGGACGCGCTCTGGGAAGGGCTGAAGGACCCGGTCGCGGGGCTCGCCATGGCGGAAACCGCGGAGAAGCTGGCCGTGCAGTACAACCTGGACCGCGGCTGCGTGGATGAGTACGCGCTGCGCTCGCAGCAGATGGCCAAGGCCGCATGGGATGCCGGCGTCTTCGATGATGAAGTCATCGGCATTCCGGTGAAGAATCCGAAGACGCGCCAAGTGGAGGAATTCCGTCGCGACGAGCACATGCGTCCCGATACCACCCTGGAAGGCCTTGCGAAGCTCCGCCCGGTGTTCAAGCAGGATGGCGTGGTCACGGCGGGCAACGCGTCCGGGATTGGCGATGGCGCGGGCGCGCTCGTGGTGTGCAGCGAGGAGTTTGCGAAGACGAAGAACGCCAGGCCACTGGCGCGGCTGGTGTCGTGGGGAATCGCGGGAGTGGATCCGACGATCATGGGGATTGGTCCCGTGCCGGCGTCGCGCATCGCGCTGCGCAAGGCGGGACTGACGCTCGAGCAGATGGATCTGATCGAAGTGAACGAGGCATTCGCGCCGCAGGTGTGCGCGGTGGAGCGGGAGCTGAAGATTCCCCGGGAGAAGTTCAACGTGCACGGCGGTGCCATTGCCATGAGTCATCCGCTCGCGGCATCGGGTGCGCGCATCACGGCGCACCTCATTCACGCATTGCGCGCGGCCGGCAAGCGCTACGGGCTGGGGTCCGCCTGCATTGGCGGCGGCCAGGGCATCGCGGTCATCATCGAGGCGCTGTCGTGAGAGCCGGGCGCCCTGGCGCCGCGACCACCGTTCTGCTGTGTCTCGTGCTGGCCGGTTGCGCCGGCCTGATGGGCGCCAATACCGGTGGAGCGCCCGCCGGCGGCGAGGCGCTCCCGGCTCCCACGGGTCCGGCGTGGCCCGTGCGGACGCGCTACAACGTGGATCTCTGGCTCCACGGGTATGCGATGATCACGAACGACAACACGCAGATCCCGTATTACAAGCGCGGTTATCGCGACAGCATGCTCGTGCTGGAGCAGAAGGCCAACGTGTCGTCGAAGCTGCTGGAGCAGCGCGACCAGTTGCAGGCCCAGTTGACGGCATCCCCGCAGATGGCGGGCGGCCAGTTCCTGCCGCTCTACTTCGATTCATGGGACTCCATGCAACGGGGCATTGACGCCTTCCTCCGGGCGGGCGGCGATCCCACCAGGGCCGTGGACCAGCCGACGCAGGTGCAGATCGCGGTGATCGCGGCGTCCTTCCCGACCGCGGCCGACCGCACGTGGCTGCGCACGTTCACGCTGGCACTCATGGATGAGAGCACGCGGTTCTACCAGAGTTACTGGAATGCGCAACAGCGTGAACGGAGTCCGATCGTCGTGGCACTGGACTCGCTGTGGACCAGGACGTATCTGCCGCGGTTCTCGACGTTCCTGCACAACAGCCAGCAGGGCCGGGGCGAGCTCTTTCTGGCGCTGCCGCTCGATGGCGAGGGGCGCACGGTGGTGACCAACGCGCATACCAGCGAGATCGCGGTGGACTTCCCCGAGGCGGGTGGAGACCCGAAGGATGTGATCTACGCGTTCGCGCATGAAGCCATGGGCGCCATCGCCGGCCGGGCCGTGACGGACAACACGACGCCCGCCGAGCAGCGCGCGGGTGCCGCGGATCGCTACTCGAGTCCGGCGGCGGTGCGCGGCGGCGCGATGCTGCTCAAGCGGCTGGCGCCGGAGCTCGTTCAGGGATACGAGCAGTACTACCTGAAATCGGCCGGCGTACAGAATACCAGCGCCAACGTGGACACCATGTTCGAGCAGACGTTCGCGCTCCCCGCGAGCATCGCCGACGCCATCACCCGGCAGATCACGACCGTGATGGGTGGCATCTGAGTGATCATGGCGGAAGACGGCAACCTACCCGTACAGCCACCCAGGCGGCTGGATCGCGCGGCACTCGAGCGCGTACTCGCGCGCGCGGCCTCGCTGCAGGCCAGTGACGCCGATCCCTCCGAGCCGGCGCTCAGCGAGGACCAGCTCGTGGAGATCGGGAAGGAGGTGGGGCTCTCCCCGCAGCATCTGCGACAGGCGATGGCGGAGGAGCGCGGCCGCCAGGCGTTGCCCGATGAGGAGGGATCGCTGGCTCACGTGTTCGGCGCGGCGCTCGTGCACGCGAGCCGCACGGTCCGTGGTCGCCAGGAGGACGTGCTGCGCTCGCTCGATGCCTGGATGCAGGCAGAAGAGAGCCTGCGCGTGAAGCGCCGCTTCGCCGACCGCATCCTGTGGGAGCCGCGTCCGGGACTCGTCACGGAGATGCGGCGCGCGCTGAACGTCGGCGGGCGCGGCTATTACCTCTCCCGCGCGCATGAAGTCTCCGCGACCGTGGTACCCGTGGATGAGGGGCGCGTACTCGTGCGGCTCGAAGCCAACATCGCGAATGTGCGAACGCAGCGGCTGGCCGGAGGCGGCGCGATGGCGGGTGTGGGAGCCCTGAGCAGCGCGACCCTCATCGTACTCGGCGTCTTCGTGCCCATCGCCATCGTTCCCGCCGGCGCTGCGCTGGTGGGCGGGTACTTCGTGGCCCGCTCGCACCGGCCCGTCGTGGTACGAGCACAACTGGCGCTGGAACAGATTCTCGACCGGCTGGAACGCGGCGAGGTTCCGCGGGCAGGATTGCTGGGAACGCTCGCGCAGGGCATGACGAACTTCTGACCCACCGGTCATCCTTTCTCTCTCTCAGCCCATCACCGCATGACAACCATCAAGACCGCAGGCGTGCTCGGCGCCGGACTCATGGGATCGGGAATCGCGCAGGTGTGCGCGCAGGCCGGACTCACGACCCGGGTGCGCGAAGTGAGCGACGCCCTGTGCCTGCGGGGAAAGACGACCATCGAAAAGAGCTTCAATCGCGCCATCGAGAAGACCAAGGGGAAGGTAAGCGCAGCGGATCGCGATGCGGCCATGGCGCGGCTGCACTTCACCACGAACGTCTCCGATCTGGCGGACTGCGACATCGTGATCGAAGCGGTCGTCGAGGATCTGGAGCTCAAGAACGGCCTTTGGAAGGAGCTGGACGGCATCTGCCCCGAGCACACGATCTTCGCATCGAACACGTCGAGCCTGACGATCGCGGCCATGGCATCGGCCACGGCGCGCCCCGACCGCATGGTGGGGCTGCACTTCTTCAATCCCGTGCCGGTGATGAAGCTGGTGGAAGTCGTGCGCACCGTGACGACCAGTGACGACACCTTCCAGCGCGCGTTCGCGTTCGCGAAGCGCCTGGGAAAGGAACCCATCGCCGCCAAGGACAACTCGGGGTTCGTCGTCAATCTCCTGCTCGTGCCCTACCTCGTGGATGCGATCAA
>Ga0134126_10008291_pt1 | contig 13067 bp, 14 predicted proteins | sample KB31752_FD_96881 | JGI IMG/M metagenome (GOLD analysis project Ga0134126, IMG submission 96881) | Terrestrial soil microbial communities with excess Nitrogen fertilizer from Kellogg Biological Station, Michigan, USA - KB3-175-2 | ecosystem: Environmental > Terrestrial > Soil > Unclassified ...
AAGAGACCCGCTTCCGCCCACGCCGCATAGAGCAGCGGAGCCGCATGTCCTTTTGACAGGATAAAACGGTCGCTGTTGGGTGCCTTTGGATTATGGGGATCATAACGCATGACGGAAAAAAACAATGTTGCGACGATGTCAGCGGCGGAGGCGCAGCTCGACGGATGGCCGCTCCCGGCCTCGCTGGTGGCCCGCACACTGTTGATGCGGAGTTGGGTTGCCTTATTGTGCAAGGCACTGAGTAGTTCAGGCGAAGCAGCTAAACCGGTCATGGGAGATCCTTTCGGGATAGAGTAAGGAGGTGGAGTATTTGATTGTCCACTCTCGGCAGCAGCCTGAACTTGAAGCTAACAAATCGACTGGGTAGAGGTCAATGAAGAGATGAGCTCCCCTGGAAAGAACCAGGAGAGCTCTGATGCCGTGATGACCAGGCGAACGGTTTCCTCAGCTTTGAGCCGGGGGTGTGACCACAAGGACTTCACTCGAACAGGGGCTTTCCGACTCGCCGAACGCACTTATTGCAAAGAAGTAGGGTGTATTGGGCTCGAGTCCAGTAATGATTGCCGGTGGAGTCTCGACCGATTGACTTGCCTCGTAGGAACATGAACCTGGCTCTCCGGATGATTGCTTTCCGTAATAGACATAGTAATTGGATACAGTGGGGTCGTGGGAGGTATCCCAGGTCAATTTTGCGGTAGCGCCGGTTGAGGTGGAGGTCACAGAGATTGTCGGGTCTTCGTCTCCCTCAACCGGTTCTGCAAGGGTTGCAGGCTCAAAATCTTCGGCCGCATGTGCGGTCGCGTGTTCTGCAGCTTCGTGTTCTGGTGATGCTGCTGTCGGATCTTCCCCATCAGGAGATCTCATTGCAGCAACATTAGAGTCCGGCTGCGCATCGTCACCCGATTGAGCGTTGGATGGTGTGGAGAGAGACGAAATAGCCGGTCCATCTGGTCCGTCGGCCCCACATCCAGCTAACGGGAGGGCGATGAGGCCCAAAACTATGATCTGGGCGATCGCAATCGTAGTGAGGTTTCGATCAACGAAGCCAGGCGAAATCGCATTTTTCAGCATAAGAAACTCCTCTCAGATTTAGTATGTATGAAGCGATAACGGCTCAAGTGTCAAAGCAAGGGTTATGCCCAGTGGGCAATGTAAAAACTCATTTATTATTCGATATTTTGTAAATATGAAAAACGGCCAAGATGCTAGGTGTGAAGGGTTCAACCTTCAAGTACCGCCAACAGCCATAACAGGTAGTGATGAAACCCGCGTCAGGTTTTGCCGCACTCACGACTCTTGTGGAATAACCAAAGGAGGGATCAAGAAGCGATTCGTTGGGGATCTGCTCGATCTCTAAAAAATCGAAACAGGAGGTAACCATTTACCAGAACCACGATGGACAAGATACTGTAAGTCGTTATGGATGTGGCAAGATCGAGTTCTATCAGTACCCGGGACAGGCCGAATCCGACTACTAGCCCATCAAATGCCATACAAATGCGTCTGAACGTTTCGGGATCCATCAATCGGATAAGGTAGGTTCCGAGTGGAATACCAACAATGACGCTCGGAACGATGTAGGGGATAATATCCATACTGCCGGCGCTGTAGAAGCCGATGAGTCCATAAGCAATCGCTGTGAGGGAGGATTCAGCGACACGGATGACTCCCAAGGCAGCCCGGAAATCTTGTTTGGCGTATCCCTGATTGTTGAAGAGGAGGGCAAGAGGGGGGCCGGAAATGGTTGTGACCGAGTAGAGCGTCCCGATTCCGATTCCAAACGGGACGGCAATCGCCTTTTCAGCTTGAATGGGTTTTCGGATGCCGGCAGCTTGAAGGAGGATCAACGGTAACAAAAAGAAGTAGGTGACGAATTTGATCCATGCTGGCTGAACCAAAAAGAGAATGTAGCTGCCGATACCGATTCCGATGACCAAACCGATCAGAATGGGGGCAACCCGCCGCCAGATATTGGGGATGCTCTTCCGATTGATGAACAGCACGTAGCTGTTGATGACGAGTTCAATCAGCACAAGGGCCGGGTTCAAGATGCGATTGGTGTAGAACAGCAAGGCCACGGGAACGGTAATAGAGGAAAAGCCGTACCCTAACGCGCCGTTCACCGTGGCGGCGACAAACGTAATGAGGACAAGAACGGCTGCATCCATGAGTGCTTAGCCTTTGGGATAGCCGGCGGCAAAGTCGTCAAGGGAATAGTGATCAAGGATCCCCGCAATTGCATCACGGACCGTGCCCATGACTTGTTGTACGGGACATCGCATTTTATTCGCATACGGACAATCGTTGCATTTCTGGTACGCTGTCTTGCTGACACAGCCGATCGGCGCCAGTGGACCATCGAGTATGCGTATGACTTGACCGAGTGTGATCTCGTTCGGTTGTTTAATAAGGACGTATCCTCCGTTCACCCCGCGTCGGCTGGAAATGATCCCAGCTCGTTTGAGCGTGAGCAGAATCTGCTCCAAGAATTCAACGGGGATGTGCTGGCGAGCGGCAATGTCGTGGCGCTGCAGCGTCGTCTTTCCGTGGACGAGCGTGAGCTCAAGCAACGCTCTGAGACCATATTCACTTTTCTTCGAGAGTTTCATAAGAGTAGAGTGAGTTAGTCAACAATCGTTACATAGGGTAAACTTTGGTGGTTCGTCAAGGTCAAAGTTCCTAAGTGAGTACAACCGGGTAGGAGTCCGGCGACCGCGATGCTCTTGGAACAAAGATTGTCGGGGATGCGTCGTGCGCCGTAAAGGCGTATGCATATTGGAGGACATCTGAGGCATCTCAAATGGTTCCCTCACCTCATACACGTCCACTCTTCCCGGCTTTTATTCCTTTTGTGGATTCATTAAGATAGGCACCTGGTATCGTCCTCCTCCACGAGGCCATTTTTGAAATCCAAGATTGTCTTTTCTTGCCAAGCCTGTGGATATCAGGCGCCACGGTGGCTCGGGCGCTGTCCTGACTGCGGCGGTTGGAATACGATGAAAGAGGAGCGGCAAGCGGCCACCGGAAAGGGGCGACCTGCCGCCATAAAGACAGCTCAGGCCGAAGTCACACCCATCGGCGAAATCGAAATAGTGGGGGAGGATCGTCGGCTCACCCGTATTGGTGAATTCGATCGTGTCTTGGGCGGTGGGGTGATTCCCGGCGCGGTCATCCTCATCGGCGGCGATCCGGGAATTGGGAAGACGACGCTGCTCTTGCAGGCCTTGCCACGGTTGGCGACGAAGGAGGCGCCGGTTCTCTATGTCTCCGGCGAAGAGTCTCCTCGGCAGATCAAGATGCGTGGGCAGCGGCTAGGTATCGAGCATCCGCATCTGTTGATTTTGGCCGAAACTTCCCTTGAACAGATTCTGAAAGCAGTCCAGGAAATAGGGCCGGCTGCCGTCGTGGTTGATTCGATTCAGACCGTGTACACGGAGCAGATTACATCCGCCCCCGGCAGCATCAGTCAAGTTCAGGAAGTCGCCGGGCAGCTGATGTGGTTTGCGAAACGAGCCGGTGTCCCGGTCTTTATCATCGGACATGTGACGAAGGAAGGGGCGATTGCCGGACCACGGCTGCTGGAACATATCGTCGATACGGTTTTATACTTTGAAGGAGATAAAGGACACAGCTACCGAATTCTCCGCGCCGTGAAGAATCGTTTTGGATCGACGAATGAAATTGGGGTATTCGAAATGAAAGATGCGGGACTCGAAGAGGTGGATAACCCATCTGAATTGTTTCTGGCGGAACGCCCTGAACGGAGTACCGGATCTGTGGTGGTATCGAGTCTCGAAGGTACGAGACCGATCCTGGTTGAACTGCAAGCGTTGGTTTCCTCAACCACCTATGCAATGCCCAAACGAATGGCAAACGGAGTGGAGGTCAATCGAGTCTCGCTGCTGCTCGCCGTGATGGAGAAACGACTCGGAGTGCATCTTTCAGGACAGGATGTGTATGTGAATGTCGTTGGAGGCATGCATATCGACGAACCGGCTATTGACTTGGGGATTGTCGCAGCTGTCACATCGAGTTTACGGGAGGTGCCTGTCGAGCCGGGGACGTTACTATTGGGAGAAGTAGGTTTGGGGGGTGAGGTACGTGCGGTTAGTCAGGCTGAATTGCGTATTCGCGAGTCCGCCAAGATGGGGTTCAAGCGATGCATTCTGCCTGAACGAAATTTGGCGAAGCTCGATCCCATCGACGGTATGGAGCTGATTGGTATCCAGGAAGTGCGGGAGGCTTTGGATGTGGTGTTGGCGTGAAGAGAGGCATGGCGAAGCGGAAGGGTCTCTTACTGCGCGCGCGCGCCCAACGCGCGGCTTCGGAAAGCCCTCGTTGGATGCGCGCGCGCGCAGTAAGAGACCCTTCCACTCCGCCATGCCATAGGGGATTGAGGAAAATAGGATGCTGAGACGTGCCTATCCCCTTACATTTTTAACGGCGTTCGGGCTCCTCTTCGCCGCATGCGCGCTATTTGCGCCGAAGCATGAAGCGCCGCCGCTTAAGCAGGTGACCGCCGAAGAACTGACCGTGCTGTTGCATCAACGAGAAGCGGCCGTTCATTCCATGAAAGGTTTGTTCAGCGCGAAAGTGCGGGGTGGGCCCATTCCAATTGCCTCACGAGTCGAGGGCGCGGTCTACTACCGTCGGCCGAACGCGTTGCGGCTGAGAGGGTTTACTCCTCTTGGAAACGAGTTGTTCGACTTTGTTCAAGTAGATGATCTGTACAAGCTCCGCTTGCCTCTTGAAGGAAAAACCTATGCCGGTCGCCAGTCCGATATGAAAGATACTGGGAAGCTGGCTCGATTCTCTCAGTTGAGTGTATGGGCGGTCGGTGGCGTGTTGGGGACGAACTCAATCGCCACGGATGAAATGGTGAAGGTCGTGGAAGAGAAAGGCCGATATCGTCTCGACGTCTATGCGCCGGCAACCGCGGGAACGAGCCCATCGCGTCCTCCGATCCGCCGCCTATGGTTTGACCGCCGATTGCTGGTGGTACAAGAGGAGTGGTTTGGGTCGAGTGGGGAGGTCGAGGCGACGATTCAGTATGACGATTTTAGGCCGCTCGGAGAGGTGGGAAGTATCTCAGCAGAGGCCATGGGTGATCAGGATGTTCGGCTGTTCCGCCCCTTCAAGATTTCTCTGGAAGATGGTCGTGGAAAAGGCTCAGTGCTAGTCACCTTCCACGAAATGCATCACAATCAAGCCATACTAGCAGAAGACTTAGGTGAGATTTCATAATTATCGATGAAAATCCTTGCGGTTGAAACGGCTACGACGTGGCAGAGTGTCGCGATTCTCGAAAACGACCTGATCCTAGCGACGCATGAGCAAGAGGCCGGCGGTGCTCAGGGCTCTCTCCTTTTACCCACTATCGATCGACTGTTGTCTCAATCCGGGTTGCAGCTCAGCGATCTCAGTGGCCTTGCCTGTTCGATTGGGCCTGGTTCGTTTACCGGTATCCGAGTGGGTATTGCAACGTGCCTCGGACTGCGGGGAGCCACGGGTCTTCCTCTCACGCTTGTGCCGACACTGGAAGCCATGGCGAGGAGTCTGGAAGCGGCAACCGTTCCTGTCTGTCCGATGTTGGTGAGTCGTCGTGGGGAAGCGTACTGGGCGATTTTCCGTTGGACAGGTGACGGCCGGTTAGATCGCATTATTGATGAGCAGGTTGGAACTCCGCAAGCCTTTGCGGAGAGTCTTACCGAACCCACGTTGGTATTCGGGGCCGGCTGGTCATCGATAGAATCGGAGATTCGAGCGGCATTGTCGGAGTCGGTCACCGTCACGGTAGGACCCCATCGCGTCTTCAAGCCTTCAGCTATTCAAGTTGCACGTATCGGGATGGAACGACTTCGACGAGGTGAAATTGCCGGAGATCTGGTTGTGCCGCTCTATGTCCAGCGGGCCGAAGCGGAAATTCAATACGAACGATCGGGAGACGCTTCGCCCCTTACGAGACGCCGGCAGCGGGTTGAAACCAAGCTTGCCGAGCGATTGGCTCGAGGCCGTCAGCGGTCGCATCGGCAGGGAATGTGAGCAGCTACAACGTGCTTTCTGGATGTGAAATCGTCCCGGCCACACCGGATATGTTACCGGACATCCTTGCTTTGGAAGAAGCTTGCTTCTCGTCCCCTTGGACGCGCAAAATGCTGGAAGGTGAGTTGACGAGCAACCATTTCGCGCGCTTTCTGGTCGCGAGGCAACAAGCGGAGTCGACGACAAAAGCGGAACCCATCATTATCGGATACCATTGTTTCTGGGTCGTCTTTGAAGAGCTGCGATTGATGAATTTGGCGGTGCGAGAGTCGATGCGAAAGAGGGGGGTTGGAGGGGCACTTGTCAGCGAAGCCCTCTGTCTTGGATTAGAGCAAGCGGCCACTCGGGCGGTGCTCGAAGTCAGAGCCTCGAACGATCCAGCGCGTTCCTTCTATAGTCGTCTAGGTTTTGTGCAGATCGGCAGTCGCCCTCGTTATTACACGAATCCCATCGAAGACGCCGTGCTGATGGAAATGAATCCACTTGTGATGTCGTAATGGCCGGCAGCGGGATGCGGGCTTTGTTTCAGGAGGTGAATCAGCTTCAACGGACTCACTTTAACCAGGAGGTGTCGTGATGTTGACGGAAGATGCGATTGTCGAACAGCTTCGCCATTCCAACACCCAATTCCGGGAGCTAGAAGCGTCCCACCATCGCCTGGACCATGAACTCAACGAGCTGCAGAAGCGCCATGTTCTGACCCCCTCCGAAGAAATCGAGAAGAAACGGATGCAAAAAGAAAAATTGGCGAAGAAAGACAAGCTTGCAGAACTGATTCGCCTCTACCGCGAGCAAAGGCTCAAGCCGGCGCGGTAGGAAGCTGATCGGCCACCGATTCTGCAGGCGGCTGAATCTGTCGATATGGAACAGACCACCCATCCGCTTGCTTCCCACATCCAAGCCGTCAAGCGACGACTGATCATCATTGGTGCGACGGTGTTGGGTTCGTTGGTGCTGACCTTCTCGTTTTCCACCGAAATGGTCGCGTGGCTCAACCGACCATTTTCGAACCAACTGGCGTTTTATGGCCCCACGGAGGCGCTGTTCGCTTCGATCAAGGTGTCGTTGTTGGCAGCCCTTATTCTGAGCTTGCCGGTCATTTTTTATCAGTGTTGGAAGTTCATCGAGCCCGCCCTGTTACCGAAAGAACAGCGCTGGGCGATCCCGCTATTCATGGTGGCGGGCGGGCTGTTCGCGTTAGGGCTGATCTTCTGCAATGTGGTGATTTTACCGCTGGTGATCGACCTGTTCGTGAGTTTCGGACTCGATCGTGATATCACCCCGCAGCTGAGCGTCGGCACCTACATCGACTTTAACGTGAAATTCCTGCTCATCTTCGGCTGTGCCTTCGAATTGCCCTTGGCCATGAGTCTCATGGCTATGACTGGAGTGGTATCCGCAGGCATGTTCGCTCGTTACCGTAAACATGCCGTTTTGTCGTGTCTTATTATCTCCGCCATCGTCACTCCTGACGCGACGCTCTTCACCATGCTTTTGATGGCGGTTCCCTTGATGGCGCTGTATGAGATCGGGATTCTCGGCGCCCGACTTTTCGGACGGAATCAAGATCCAGAGGGGATTGATTTGCCGCTCGATCCGGATCTGCCGATCAACACCGCCGGGACGAGACTACGATGAGGCAGAGGGCTATGAAGGTTCAGCGCATATGCACGATCGCTTCTGTGATATTGATGTGGGATGTTTTTCTCTGTTCGTCCGGTGGAGGGAGCCTTGCAGCCTCCGATCCGCTGGTATTGCCTCTGTTGGGGGTTTCAGAATCTTCGACGGCATCGGGACCATCCGAACAATCCGCAGCAAGCGTGCAGGCCCTTGCGACAGGTGGCAATGGGGTCATCTATGCCGGATCCTTCGGGCATGGGATTTTCCGCACCGTGGACCGCGGTGCGACGTGGGCTCGAGTAGGAGATGGTGTCACTGATCCTTTTATTTTGAGTTTGGCTTCCGCGAAAGACGGAGCAGTCTACGCCGGTACGTTTCGTGGTGGAGTGTTTCGTTCGCGCGATGAAGGGAACAGCTGGCAGCCGGTTAATGCGGGACTCAAGCGGCTTGAAGTCAAGGCATTACTGGCGGTGGACCACGAACTTTTTGCCGGCACCGGAGACGGCGTGTATCGCCTGCATGGCTCCGAGGATCATTGGACGCCTGTGACGTCGGGGTTGGACGATATTCTGGTCCACGCACTCGCTCGCTCTGCCGATGGAACCTTATTTGCGGGGACTTCCGGTAAAGGCGTCTTTCGCTTCAGCCCCCGCTCTACCGGTTGGGTTCGTATGCGGCATGGGTTGAAGGACCATGAGGGACTGATTGAAAATTTCATTCGTGTGTTGGTGATCGATCAGGACCAGAGTATTTTTGCCGGCACGTTCGACGGCGGAGTGTTTCGCAGCGCCGACGGCGGCCTGACGTGGCGATCAATCAGCCGGGCGCTTCCCAATGACTCTATCCGAGGCATCGTATTCAGCGATCAAGGAGTGGTTGTGGCGACTGGGAACGGGATTTTTAAGACCGTGGATAAGGGCAAACAATGGATGCCCGTCAATAAGGGTCTGGCAAATCTTGCGGTACAAGTGTTGATCGGATCGGGGGATAAGGGTCTGTATGCGGGGACGAGTTCGGGGATATTTCGCAGCGATGATGGTGTCTCATGGATGGCCGTCAATCAAGGACTGGAGACGGGAATAGCGCCTTCGCCATTTCTCTTTCGCTAAATCTAGAAAGGACGAGCGCAATGGCCGATGCAGGAGAAAAGACACGGGCAACGATAGCCGTCACGAGTAAGGGGCAACGCGTGGGAGAAATCGTGCTGAGGTTTTTCCACGATGTGGCGCCCGGCCACGTCAACAACTTTGTCAAACTTTCCCGAGAGGGATTTTATGATGGAACGACGTTTCACCGCGTCATTCCCGGTTTCATGATTCAGGGAGGCGATCCCAACAGTAAGAACTCCGACCGTTCATCCCACGGAATGGGTGGACCGGGCCATAAGGTGAAGGCGGAGTTCAACAGTACGCCGCACAAGCGAGGCATTGTTTCGATGGCCCGCGCGAATGATCCGGATAGCGCTGGGTCACAGTTCTTTATTTGCGTCGCAGACGCCAATTTCCTCGACTGGCAATACACGGTATTTGGGGAAGTGGTCAGCGGAATGGAGATTGCGGACAAGATCGTCCATATGAAGCGTGATGGCCGAGACAATCCGCTGGAGCGAGCCGAAATGACCGTCGCGATCAGTGAAGGTTGAGCTAAGGCAGAGATTAATGTCAAAAATGCCGTTGAACCTCCGCTGTCTGATCTTAACCCTGACGTCATCCTTCCTGCTGTTCGGTTGTGCGGCTCCTCATATACCATCGCGAATTATTTATGAAGATCCGGTCAATTTCGTGCGGTTGGAGGAAGACCCTGAAGTGCTCGCGGAATGGCCGCCAAGCCACCATAGCCATCCATTCACGATCGAACCGGACAAGTTGCGGACGATTTTGTCGGGATTGAAGGTGCAGGAACATTGGATTGCGCTGCAGCGGTGGATGAGGGGGGAGTCTCCTCTGGTTCCGGCCTTCACGGATGAGGAGTTGGCTCTCTTGTCTGTACGCATAGCGGAGGCGCTGGCGGAAGCGAAAGATAACGAACGGGTTACCTTCTATTTGAGCGAACCGCAGACATTCGCGAGGCGAATTATTACGACGGGCGGACTGTACGTTCAGGGAACACAACTGCATATCCTGTTGGGAAATTGGAGAATCATTTACGGCATCCCGGCCTATGGAATGATCTATGATCGGCGTTACCCGATGCGACCGACTGCGGCGAAGGGATTCGATTTGACTTTTCAGCCGTCCGAAGCCGTGATTCCGATGAAGAGCAGCTTGCTGGACGGAGTTTTGGCCAATGCGAAGGACGAACTTATCATCGACTTGACCAAGCTCGATCCGCCCGATCCGGAGATTACTCGTAGGGTCTTATGTGACTGATGAGTCACTGTGTGAGCGACCGCTGGCGACACGGCGAGGAGGGGTCGCCGGGGGGAATGGAAAGAGGAAGATGAACGGCTTATCGATCGTCCAGGCGCAGGAGGCACATTTTGGGTACTTCTATCAGCGCTTCGGCGATGGACTGCCAGCCGAGCTTGCTTTGGCCTTCAATGCGGTCGCAAAAGCGGATCGGCAATTCGTCCACATCAGCACCCAGCTGTACGGCTCGCCAGGCCAGCTCTACTTGAAAGATGTATCCTTTCGTTCGGACAGTTGCGAGGTTCATCCGTGTCAAGAGCTCACGACGATAGCAGCGGAATCCTCCTGTCCAGTCGTGGATGTTCGAACCGAGGAAGAGGCGGACGTAGGTATTCCCGCAGCGAGAGACAAAACGGCGGCTTGCGTTCCAGTTTTCAGTCCTCCCGCCGGGCACATAACGACTCCCGATCACCAGGTCGGCAGTTCGGCTGCGGTATACCAGGCGGGGTAGATCCCAGGGGGCATGGCTGAAGTCGCAATCCATTTCGATGATGAGGCTGTAATTGCGTTGCAGCGCCCACTTGAAGCCCGCCAGATACGCCGGTCCAAGGCCCTCTTTTTTCAATCGGTGCAGGGCGTGTACATGTCCATGTTTACAACTAAGCTGATCGGCTAACTCCCCGGTTCCATCCGGTGAGTTATCATCAACGATCAAGATATCGGCCACAAGATATTGGCTGATTGCCGGGACGAGCGCCTCAAGATTGGCGCGTTCATTGTAAGTTGGGAGGACAATGACAATCGATTGTTTGAAATCGAACGGTGAGACGGGAATGAGCTGCTTACCCGCTGCCACTTGAGAATACTCAAGGTAGAGGTTTTCGGCATCGTGTCGGCTGATGGCAATGCGTGCGCTGTCGGCACCTCGGGCGATCAGTTCCTCGGCAAGCTCGAAGTCCGGAACGGCATACGCTTCATCTGGGCCCAGCTCTTTAAAAGGAAGGATGCCGTTGCTCGTGCGGACAGGACGGTAACGTATGGGAGGGGCCAAAGTCTTCTCTACTAGTTGCAGGGAGAATGATTATTCGCCGGTGGGCATATAGAGTTCTCATGTAACCTAATCCGGGGCGGCATTGTAGCCGACGGTGGATACCTGTGCAAGTCGAGGTCTTCCCTGCTGTCCGCGTCATCCGCCGCGATTTTGACAGTGTGAGAACGGCTATGCTACAGTCCGCGATCCATTGATATTTCAGGTTTTTCTGTGCCTAACTTCTTAAGGAACAATGTATGAGTGGGACTAAGACGCATGTGATTATCGTGGCAGGAGCGGGACCGGCTGGTATGGCTGTTGCCGGCGCGCTTTCGAAAGCCGGCCACGAAATCATTATCCTCAATCGCGATATCAAATTCGGCGGATTGGCTGAATACGGAATATTCCCTTCTAAGCTGAAACTCCGTGGTGGTCTCAAGAAACAGTACTGGGAACTGCTTCAGCAGAAGAACGTCCATTATTTTGGGAATGTCTCCATTGGGAATGGAAAGGACCTTACGGTTGAAGATGTGCGCGGGCTGGGGGCCAGCGCGGTTGTCTTTACGATCGGTGCGCAGGGAACAAAGGCCATTGGTGTCGAAGGGGACTCGGCTCAAGGCGTATTTCATGCCAAAGATGTCGTGTATCACTTCAATCGTTTACCGGGTTTTGGCGACCGTCCATTTGAAGTGGGAAAGCATGTCGCCGTGATCGGAGCGGGAGATGTGATGGTAGACATCGCCCACTGGTTGATCCGCTACAAGAAAGTTGAAAGGGTCACGGCAATTGTCAGACGGGGACCCGTGGAACGCAAGTACAATCCAAAAGAAATTCGCAGCATCTGTGCCAATATGGATCTTGAGGGGATCAAAGCCGAGTTTGAGCGCATCAAGGACCGTCTTGCCAAGGTCGGTCAGAGTCCCGATGAAGTCTTACGGGCATTCACCGATGAGTTGACCAAATGCGAGCCGAAGGTGACGGAGACAAAGATGGGGTTCCGTTTCCTTGCATCGCCGAAACGCATTCTGGTTGACGACAATAATCGAGTTCGCGGACTGGAGATGGAAGATAACCGGCTCGACCCTAAGGGTGAAGATACCGTCGCCGTGGGATTGAAGCAGTATTATGAATTTCCCTGTGATTCAGTTGTTTTTGCTGTCGGCGACAAGGTAGATGAGACGGTGGGTCTACCCTATAAGAACGGCATGTTTACCACGAATCCGAACAAGACCGGCAATGATCCCGATGATGCGCTCTTTCAAGCCTACGATGAATCTGCGGGCAAGGTGGTGGATGGCCTATTTTTGGCAGGTTGGGCTCGAAAAGCCAGCGAGGGCCTCGTCGGCGTCGCGAAGCGTGATGGAGATTGGTGTGCGGAAGTCGTCGAGCGCTATCTGATGACCAAGAGCGGCAAAGATGCCAAGATCGTGCTTGATCACTTGCACTCGCTTCTCCGAAAGCGGCCAAGTCGTCCAGTCAATGTGAACGGCTTACGGGCACTCGATGTAGCAGAACGCTCATTCGCCGGGAAAACGGACTGTATCGGAGAGTTCAAGTTTTCGGCAAATCAAGACATGCTCAAATATATTGAACAGGGGAACGCATAAATAAATAAAGATGGTTACATGCTTCCTCATAGGTGCCCCCATTTCAGCTTTTCCCGTAATACTTCATAGTAGTGACTTTCTGGGAATCTAATCAATCTCGTTCGATAGTCTGAAGCCTGAATTACTGCCGTATCACCATGTGTCATGGCAACGCCGACTTGCCCATCGAGTGTGGCCATCGATCCATCATCCTTACTCGTCAGCGTCACTTCAATGACAACATCGCTTGGGACGATCAACGGGCGATGCGTCAACGTATGCGGACAGATGGGGGTCACAATGAGCGCTTGGAGGGCGGGGTTCATGATGGGACCTCCGGCAGAGAGAGAATAGGCGGTAGAGCCTGTCGGTGTTCCGATGATCAAGCCGTCACCTCGTAGATTTGTCACGAACTGGCCCCCTATGGCGATCTGTAGTTCG
>Ga0134126_10008292_pt1 | contig 13066 bp, 13 predicted proteins | sample KB31752_FD_96881 | JGI IMG/M metagenome (GOLD analysis project Ga0134126, IMG submission 96881) | Terrestrial soil microbial communities with excess Nitrogen fertilizer from Kellogg Biological Station, Michigan, USA - KB3-175-2 | ecosystem: Environmental > Terrestrial > Soil > Unclassified ...
CCCAAGCCCGGGATGCACCTGTCGCAGATGTTCGAAGCGATGGACCGCGGCGAGCTGCGCGCGCTGTACTGCATCGGGGAGAACCCGGCCGAGTCGGAGGCCAACGCTGCGCACGCTCGCCGGCTTCTGAACGGTTTGAACGTGCTCGTCGTGCAGGACATCTTCCGGACCGCGACCGCCGAACTGGCCGACGTGGTGCTGCCCGCCGCGTCCGACTGGTGCGAGTACGAAGGCACCGTCACCAACAGCGAGCGGCGGGTGCAGCGGGTGCGCAAGGCGATCGACCCGCCCGGACAGGCACGGCCGGACACCCACATCCTCTGCGCGCTGGCCGATCGGCTGGGCCATGACTGGGGGCGCCCGAGCGCCGAGCAAGTGTGGGACGAGCTGCGCTCACTGTCGCTGAAATGGCACCACGGCATGTCCTACCAGCGCCTGGACGCGCTGGGCGGGCTGCAATGGCCCTGCCCGTCCGAGGATCACCCGGGCACCCCGCTCATGCACGCCCGGCTGTGGGAGACCGACCCGGAGCTGCGCGGACCCGCGGCGCCGTTCGTGCCGGTGGAGCACGTGCCACCGGTCGATGAGCTGACCGACGAGTTCCCGATCCGGCTGACCACCGTCCGGTTACTCGACGCCTACAACTCCGGGGTGCAGAGCGGCGGGTACGCCTCACCGATGCGCCGCCGGGAATCGCTACGGATGGATGCCACGGATGCCGCACAGCTGGGGATCGCCGACGGCGAGCGGGTGCGGGTCAGCTCACGCCGCGGCTCGGTGGAGGCTCCGGTGGCGTTCGACCCGTCGCTGCGGCCCGGGTTGGCGTCGTTCACCCCGCACTTCTCCGAGCAGGTGGACACCAATGTGATCACCAACGATGCGTGGGACCCGAAGTCGGGCACGTCGGAGTTCAAAGCCACTGCGATCCGGATCGAGAAGCTGACGCCGATGGCAGGCGGGTAAGGAGTGGTTTGTGGATCTGCGGCTGTCCTCGGCCGAGCCCACCGCGGCCGAGCGCGACGCGGTGGACACTGCCCTGCCGGGCGTGCCGGGCCGGCACCTGCTGCTGCCGGCGTTGCACGCGGCGTCCGATGCGGTGGGGTGGATCAGCCCGGGGGCGCTGAACCACATCGCGCGGCGGCTGTCCGTCGCACCTGCCGAGGTTTACGGCGTCGCCACGTTCTACGCCATGTTCTCCACCGAGTCGCGCTCCCCGCGGGTGGTGCACGTCTGCGACGACATCGCCTGCGGGGCGGCCGGGGGAGAGGCGATCGCCACTGCGCTGGCCACGGAGGATGTCTGCTGGGTACGCAGCCCGTGCCTGGGCCTGTGCGAGCGCGCCCCTGCCGTCCTGCACCAACTGGCCGGGGAACCGGACTTCAACCAGGCGCCGGCCTCTCCAGCACAGGTGCTGGCTGCAAGCGACGCGATCAGCGCGGATCAGGCTTTCGCTGATCCCCGGGTCAGCGCCCCACAAGCTGGGCAGCCCGGGCTTCGACTGCTGCGCCGGGTCGGCGTGGTGGATCCGACCAGCCTGGACGACTACCGCGCGCACGGCGGCTACGCCACATTGCGCCGGGCGATCGAGCTCGGGCCCAGCCGGGTGATCGCGGAAGTACGCGACTCCGGGCTGACCGGGCGAGGCGGCGCGGCGTTTCCCACCGGGGTGAAATGGGACGCCGTCGCCACCGCGCCGCAGCGACCGCACTATCTGATCTGCAACGCTGACGAGTCCGAACCCGGCACCTTCAAAGACCGGGTGCTCATGGAGTTCGATCCGTTCGGGCTGATCGAGGCGATGACCATCGGGGGATACGCGACCGGCTGCGAGGCCGGCTACCTTTACATCCGTGGCGAGTACCCGCTGGCGACCCGGCGCCTGCTGGCCGCGATCGAGGCGGCCCGCCGGCGTGGGTACCTCGGCCCGGACGTGATGGGGGAGGGCTTCACGTTCGACATCGAGCTGCGCCGCGGTGCCGGCGCCTACATCTGCGGTGAGGAGACCGCGCTGCTGAACTCCATCGAGGGCTACCGCGGCGAGCCGCGCAACAAGCCGCCGTTCCCGAGCATCTCTGGCCTGTTCGGCAAACCCACTGTGATCAACAATGTGGAGACCCTCTACAACGTGCTGGAGATCCTCACGGTCGGCGGACCGCGCTTCGCCGAGATCGGCACCGGTCGCAGCACCGGCACCAGGCTGTTCTGCGTCTCCGGGGCGATCGCGGCGCCGGGGGTGTACGAGGTGACGTTCGGTGCGACGCTGCGCGAGCTGCTGGAGCTGGCGGGCGGGGTGACCGGCGAGCTGCGCGCGGTCCTGCTCGGCGGTGCGGCCGGCGGATTCGTGCTGCCCTCCCAGCTCGACATGTCGCTGACGTTGGATGGCACTCGCGAGATCGGAGCGACGTTGGGTTCCGGTGTGGTCCTGGTCCTCGACACCGCCGCCGATGTTCCCGCGATCCTGCGTCGGATCGCGGCGTTCTTTCGGGACGAGTCCTGCGGCCAGTGCGTCCCGTGCCGGGTGGGGACGGTCCGGCAGGAAGAGGCGCTGGCCCGGTTGGCCGGCGGCACGCCCCGAGGATCCACAGAAACCGAACTGGTGCTGCTGTCCGACCTGGCCCGGGTGATGCGGGATGCGTCGATCTGCGGGTTGGGGCACACCGCGCCGGCCGCCGTGCAGTCGGCGATCGCGCTAGGCCTGCTGGCGGTACCGTGACGACCCCGGTGATGCTCGGCGCTATCCGCCGGCTGGTGACGATCACCCTCGACGGCCGCGAGATCCGCGTCCCCGAGGGCTCGACGATCCTGGAGGCGCTGCACGCTGCCGGCGACGCCGCTCAGGCTGACACCCCGACGCTGTGCTGGGCGCCGAACCTGGCCCCGATCAACGCCTGCCGGGTTTGCGTCGTCGAGCTCGAAGGCTCGCGGGTGCTCGTTCCGTCCTGCGCCCGCAAGGTTGACGACGGCATGCAGGTGCGCACGAACACCGAACGGGTGCGGCACAGCAGGCGAATGGTGCTGGAACTGCTCGCCTCATCGGTCGATCTGTCGCAGGCAGGCGACGACGTGCAGCGGTGGCTGGCCTCCTACGGTGTCGAGCCGCAGCGTTACGGCCCACCTGCCGCGGGTGGCCATGATCGGGACAGCCGCCACGCGGGGCACCACCGGCTTCCGGACGGCTCCACCGCGGAGACCGTCGCGCAACCCATCAAGATCGATAACGACCTCTACGTACGCGACTACGCCCGATGCATCATGTGCTACAAGTGCGTCAAGGCCTGCGGCACCGACGCTCAATTCACCTTCGCCATCGCTGCGGCGGGTCGCGGCTTCGACGCCCGGATCGCCACCGAGTACAACGTCGAGCTGCCCGACTCGGCCTGCGTCTACTGCGGCAACTGCATCGGCGTGTGCCCGACCGGCGCGCTCAAGTCGCTACGCGAACACCAGCTGCGGGAATCCGGGCAGTGGAATGCCGATGCCGAGACCGTCACTACCACGATCTGCTCATTCTGCGGCGTGGGATGCAACCTCGAACTCCACGTCCAGCACGGCCAGATCGTCAACGTGACGTCGCCGTCGGATCACAGCGTCACCCACGGTCACCTCTGCATCAAAGGCCGATTCGGATTCCAGCACGTCCAGAACGTCCCGCCGACGGACGGTTAGGCCGCGCGGTCGACGGGTACCTCTGCGTACATGACCGAGACCGAGACCAAGCCACTGGCTGTGGTGACCGGTGCCTCCAGCGGCATCGGTTTCGAACTCGCCAAGGTCTTCGCCGAAAACGGCTTCGACCTCCTGGTCAACGCTGAGGACGGGCGCCTCGGCGCCGCGGCTGAGCAGCTGCGCATCACCGGTGCCCAGGTCCAGCCGGTCCCGGCCGACCTCAGTAGCTACGACGGGGTCGAGCTCAAAGACATGGTCATGCGAGATGACGGTCGAATGCTCATCACGTCGTCGATCGCGTCGACCATGCCGGGCTCCTTCCAGGCGGTCTACAACGCCTCCAAGTCATTCCTTCAGTCGTTCGCCCAGGCGCTGCAAAACGAGCTCAAGGACACGAATATCACGATCACGTCACTGATGCCCGGGCCGACCGACACCAACTTCTTCCATCGCGCCGGTATGGAAGACACGCACGTCGGTCAAGCTCAGAAGGACGACCCGGCACAGGTCGCCAAACAGGGCTTCGACGCTCTCATGAGCGGTGAAGGCAAGATCATCGCCGGCTCGGCGACGACAAAGGTGCAGGGCATCGCCAGCAAGGTTCTCCCCGACAAGCTCAAGGCCGCCACGCACCGCCAGATGGCGGAACCCGGTTCAGGGGAGTAGCAGGTATACCAATCACCGGACGGAGGGTGCAATGGAAGAGCGCGATCAAGAAACCGCGCAGGAGAAGGTCGAAAAGGCAAGGGGTGGTGCGTTTCCCGCTGGTGTTCCCGAGGATGCGGACAAAGGCACCGGACGGGAAAAGGGTACGGGCCTGCCACCGGGATCGGTGGGCAAGGACCAGGACACCCCGCAGACTCCCGCCACCTAACGCTTAATCTCATTTCACTACCATGATCGCTGTTTGGGTGTGGGGAACGACAAGATCTGTCGCCTTGGCACCCAAACAGCGATCATGGTGTGCGGCGGTCGGTATCGAACAAGCGGTCGACCCCGGTGATCTGCAGGGGAACAGCGACCGCGCGCCGGTGGGTGCCGCTGAGTTGTAGTGCGGTGCTCTGCTGGGAAGCTCGATGCCTCGCGCTGAGCAGCACGGACAGCGCGGTGGAGCCCATGAACGACACCTGGCTGAGATCGATGATCAGCTGTTCAGGCCGGGTGGCGAGGACCTTCTGGAGCTGATCCTGGAGGAAAGGTCCGGTGACCATATCCACCTCTCCGGCCACCTGGATCACCGACACCGCATTGTCGCGGCGTTGCACGACAACCGAGAGCAGCTCGCTGGCGTCCACAAAGCCATCGGACCCGGACTGAAACGAAGACGGAGGCGGCTGGCATGCGCCTTCTTGGGTCACGAGAGCCTCTTTCCTCAGACGGCAACTTCCCTCAGCGTCCGGGTGGGAGTCTCCACCTACTGTGCCGCAGACCTGCATCCATGACAACGATGAAGTACTGTACGGCGCTCAGGTCGGTTCCGGTTCACCTCCTCGGGCGCAGTCAGCTCGACCGCACCTCATCAGGTTGCGCGCTGCCATCGTCGTCCTCCATGAGCAGGATGGCACCCGCGGCCGAGCCGTCGGCGCCGCTGAGCGGGCTGCCCGCCACCCGAACCTGGATTGTGCGCCCGCGCCGGTTGACCGCGGGCAGAACCATCTCCTGCGGGCCGGTTTCACCGGCCAAGGTATCGCGGATCAGAGAGCGAAGCCGGCCCGTGGGCAGGCCGATATCCAGATTGAGGAAGTGCTGGCCGACGGTCTCCTCTTGCCGCAGCCCCCACATGTCCTCAGCGCGACGGTTCCACACGAGCACGCGCATGTCCGTATCGAGGACTGTTATCCCAGCACGCAGCCCGGTAAGGATCGTTTCCAGGAATCGATTGGCGTGGTCCAGTTCACCGGAGCGGTCACGCAGCTCATCATTGATGACTTGGAGCTCGTCGTTGGTGGACTGCAGTTCCTCATTCATGGTCTCCAGTTCTTCGTTGGTGGACTGGAGTTCCTCATTCGTGGTTTCCAGCTCCTCGACGGTGGACTGGAGTTCTTCGTTAGTTGTCTCCAGTTCCTCGTTCGTGGACTGCAGCTCTTCGTAAGCCGTCTCCAGCTGGCGGTTGGCCAGCTGCAACTCCTCGCGTAGCCGGCGTGGCTCGGTGACGTCACGAAAGCTCAGGATCACACCGATCAGGTTTGCCTCGGTATCGGTGAGCGGGGTGATCTGAATGTCTATGTACAACGTTTCGTCGGCGCGCAGGTACTCGATGGCAGGCACTCGGATGATTCGTCGCTCGACGTGTGCCCGGTCGATGTGGTGGCGCAGTTCCGCCGGGCGGTAGGAGAGTGTGACGTCGCTGAACGGCCGGCCCACGTCACGGTCGGACACGTCGAACAGTTCCTCGGCCTGCCGGTTGCACGACGCGATCAACCCGTCCGCGGTGACGACTACCTGTGCCAGCGGGCTAGCCAGCAGCGCGGCGTGGCGCAGCAGGTCCAAACCTGCCATCGGTGCGCGGGCGTGCGCCACTGGCACCTCGGCCAGGTACATGCCGTTGAGTGGTACCGGACTCGCCACCTTGCGGAACACCCGGCGCTTGAGATCGATCGGATTGAACAATTTGTTGTGGGAGAGCAACATTTCGGCTTTGCCCAGGAAGAGCACTCCGTTCGGAGCCAGCGCGAAATGCAGCCGGGATAGGATTCGGGACTGCGTCTCCGCGTTGAAATACATCAGCGCGTTGCGGCACACGAGTAGATCGATCTTGGAGATGGGGGCGTCCTGCACGAGATCGTTGCGCCCGAAGATAACTGAACGACGCAGGCTTTTGCGGAAAGCAAAACGCCCTCCAACCTGGTCGAAGTAGCGTTCCAGCAGCGGCGCCGGCACGGCGCGGACCTGCTGCTCGTCGTAGGTCGCGTGCCGGGCGTAGGTGAGTGCTTCCTCATCCACGTCGGTGGCGTACACCTTGACGCGCGTGCGAAACTCCTCTATTCCCAATGTCTCGGCCAGTATCATGGCCAATGTGTAAGCCTCTTCACCGGACGCGCAGCCGGCGCTCCACGCGCGTATTGTTTCGTCCGGCGCCTTGGCTGCTAACATAGTGGGCAGGATTTCGGCGCGGAGGTAGTTCCACGCTTCGGCGTTCCGGAAGAATCCGGTTACATTGATCAAGATCGTATTGAACAGCATGGTGAATTCTTCGGTGTGCATTTCGAGGTAGTCGATATACTCCGCGTAGCCGTCAACTCCGACCTGAGCCATCCTGCGGTCGACCCGGCGAATGAGGCTGGAGCGCTTATAGCCGGTGAAATCGAACCCGCGGTGCTCCTTCAGATGTAACAACAGCGCCTCGAAAGGCGCATCGGGCTCCGACAACTCTCGCCTCCACAGCAACGGGGATAGCCGACCACTTATTTGGGCGGGTTACTCGAAATGCTGGCACCTGGCTCGCGGATCATCATGACTCGTCTTCGGCTCCCGCGCTGCCCCGGCCGATGAGCTCCCGTAAGCGCATCGCCTCGGCTTTCCCCTTCTCGTAGCGTGCCCGGTAGAGGGCGGTGGCGCGAAGCCGCCCGCGTTGCCCGGCAACCGCGGCAAGCCGAAGGTTGATGGCCGCGTTCTCCTCCAGCGCCCGCAACGCAACCCACAGCGCCTCCTCCATCGTGAGGGTCTGCTCGGCGACCAAGGTTCCGGGTGACCAGGCGTGGCCGACCCGGCAGCGATAGCGCGGCGCCGGCTCGCCGTCGAGCTCGAACAGCGCACCCTGGCAACTCGGACACGAAAAACCCGAAGGGCGCGCCGACTGCACTTGATCTGTGGTGATCGGCGCCATGGCGGCAATATTGTTTTCCGCAGCGAGGATTGGATTCGGGTGGGAATTGTCGATCGGCGGCGCGCCCTCACCTACCAGCTCGCCGAGCAAGGTACCGATCTTCGCGGCCGGCAGTACGTGGGGTGTCGCAACATGTTCCAGGGCGCTGGCCGGCATCGAGCGATGCAATGCCTCGTTCGGGTCCTGCACGACCGCCTGCCCACCTCGCCTCACAATCTCCGCCAACCCGGCGGCGCCATCATCCCGGGCGCCGGACAGCACCACACCGATCGCGCCGGCACCGAATGCCACCGCGGCGGAGCGAAACAGCGGATCGATCGCCGGTCGGTGCCCGTTCTCCGTGGGGCCGACCGACAGCTCCAGGAGTCCATCGCAGATCAGCAGGTGGTGGTCGGCTGGTGCAACGTAAATCGTGCCGGCCCGCGCCGGCGTGCGATGCCTGGCTGCGACCGCTGGCAGTGGCCCGGCGCGATCCAAAATACCTGCCAGCGCACTGGGCGCCTGCCGGGGAATGTGCAACACGACCAGCACGGCGGCTGGCAGACCAATCGGCAGCCCGGCGACCAGCGCCTGGAGCGCCTCCACGCCTCCGGCCGAGGCGCCGACCGCGACGACGCCCGCACCCACGCGCCTGGATGCAACCAATCTGCTGCCGCTCGACACCGGGTCCGATCGGCCCTGGTCATGCTTACGATCCGGTGGTTGAGCCATGGGTTCCCCGCCTGCTTGATGGCAGCGACCGGCCGGTCGCTGCGACCAGCATTGTCTTCCTGGGCTCCGGGCACCAGCCGGGATCCGGCTGCGTCACCGCGCTGACGGAAAGCTTGCCGTGCTCGGATTATTCTCTTAATTTCAAGCGCCCACTGCGCATCTCGAGCTGGATCGTGCTTGACTGATCAAGCCATGTGCGCACACTCAGGCCCAGTGGTTTCGATGCTCCATGAGCTCGTCGTCGAAATTCGTGACGAACTCGACTACGCGGTGCTGCGGCTGCGTGGCCGGCTATCCCTGCGAAATAGTGCGCGGATCCGCGAACCGATCGTCAAGTCCCTGGTCAACAGTTGCCGTGTGCTGGTCGACGTGTCAGCCCTGCAATGCGCCCAGACCTCCTACCTCAGCGTTTTCCCGGCGGCGTCGGCCGCTGCCGGCGGTTGGCCGTCGGCGCGGCTGGTTCTTTTCGGCGCCGACGCCGCTTTGCGCTCGGCGCTTGCCGCTGCGCGAATTACCGAAACGGTGCCGCTCGCCGCGGATCTCGTTGCGGCCCGCGCGCTGGTGGAACACCGGCCGCCACTGGTACGACTGCACCGTGACCTGCCCATGCACTCCAGCGCTGCGGCAGCCGGCAGGCAGCTGGTGCGCGAGGCATGCGCGGCCTGGTCGCTGTCACAAGATATTTGCGAAACGGCTGAGCTGGTGGCGACCGAGCTGGTGAGCAATGCCGTCGAGCACGCCCACAGCTCCAGCCGGCTCACCGTCACCTACACCGAAGCGGTGTTCCGGGTCTCGGTTCGCGACTACTGCGCGGCGCGGCTCCCACGGCCACGACCGATAGACATCGGCGCGAGCCGCGGCCGCGGTTTGCATCTGGTGGCCGCGCTAGCGCAGACCTGGTGCGTCGACAAGCACCCGGACGGCAAGACCATCTGGGCGAATCTGCGACTTGATTTGTCCGAATAGCTAGGCTGAAACGACGGCTGCGTAGCCGCCCAGACCGATCAGCCGTTGCCCGGAGATGGTATCCGTCTTGGTGATCAGCGAGGTCACGGTACCCGTCTCCGGATCGAAGTCCACGTCGGTGACCGTGCCGAGCTCCGTGCCTTGCTCGGACAGTAGCCGCTTGCCCACAATCTCCAGGTCGTTGTCCTCGGCCCGCTGTTCCAGGACGTCGCGGGCCGGCCGGATGACGGCGTCGGTAGCGACCGTCACCGCGTCGGGGCCGAAGCCTTGCACGTCATCCCAGGACAGCAGGGTGCCGGCACCACTGACCTTGCCCAACCGCAGCAGCGCCACCCTGGCCGGTCCGGGCAGGACCACGAAACTGTCCACCCTGGCCACCCGGTTCGCGGTGGCAGTGTTCACCACTGGGCGCTTGCGTGCCTGGCTGAACAGCATCAGCTGGCCCCCTCCCGCAGCCGGCTGCGAAACGCATCCACCGCCGCGCCGAATCCAGCAAGATCGTCGGAGACGAATTCGCACGCCGCCGCGGGTACGATCAGGTGCTCGCCGGAGACCGCCACCGTGTCGGGCAAAGGAATCAGGACCCGTTGCCCGGCGGTGCCGAGCGCCTCGCTGGCCTCCACCTCGTAACCCACCACTTCCATACGGGTTCCGCCGTGCAGCACGACGTCGACCACGCGGCCGAGGTCCCGCCCGTTGTCAGTGAGCACGCGATCCTGCAGCACGTCTGCTTTACGGGCTTTCTTGCGCGGCGCGAGTTCCTTGGTCGCGACGAATACCGCCTCATCGGCCACTATCACGGCGTCCCGGCCTAACCCGTGCACTCCTGCCCAGGGCAGCGAATCCTTGCGGGACCGGCTGAACAGTCCGGGATTTCGCAGGGTGAAACCGGCGATACGACCACCGGTGCGCTCGAATACCACGTCTTTGACCTCGGCGACGAGTTCGCCACTGAGCGTGACCACTGGGCGCCCGATCACTTCGCTGGCCCGCAGCACGAGGGCCGGCATGGGTGTGGTCATCGCCGATCACCGCGGCCTGAGCCGCCCGAGCCTGAACCACCCAAACCGATCACACCACCACGCCGTCTCCGGCGCTGCACCAGCACGGCGAGCGTGATCAAGATGAGCAGCACGACGACCGCGAGGATCACCCAGCCCCACCAGTCCATCGCCACCTCCGCGCTCGATCTGGGTCCGGGTGCTTTCTCTCGCGCACAGTAACGCGCAACCGTTGTGCTCGCTTGCTGGCAGGTCATCTGGCGGAGGTAAAGTCCGGCTCACCTGACCGGGAACCAGATCTGCCGCAGGCGCGTTGAACCCGGTGACGGCTTGCACTGTCCACCAGGAGGCAAACGGTGCGCTCCACCAGTAACCCCGCATTCCGCAATCTCCCCGTAGGGGGCGGCGGTTATGCGGGCTTCAACTCGGCGCCCGCACGGTATGGCGGCGCCTTACCGACTACCAGCCGGCCGATGACGGTCGATGATGTGGTCACCAAGACCAGCATCACGCTGGCGGTCTTGCTCGCGACCGGCGCGGCCACCTACTTCAGCGGCCTGTGGGGGCTCACGCTGCCCGCCGCCCTGATCGGTTTCGTGCTCGCAATGGTGATCATCTTCAAGAAGGCGATCAGCCCACCCTTGATTCTCGCCTACGCCGCCGTTGAGGGAGTCTTTCTCGGCGGGATCAGCGGCGCCATCGGCACTTACGTGGCCGAGCGCACCGGCAGCAACTCCATCGTGTTGGAGGCCATCACGGGCACCGTGCTGGTCTTCGCTGGGATGCTGGTGGTGTACAAGACCGGCGCGGTGAAGGTCACCCCCCGATTCACCAAGTGGTTGACCGGCGCGCTGGTCGGCGTCGTCGGGCTGATGATCGTGAACCTCATCGCGAGTTTCTTCACCCACGGTGTCGGCCTCGGTCTGCGCAGCGGCGGCACGTTGGCGATTGTCTTCAGCCTGGTCTGCATCGGGATTGCGGCGTTCAGCTTCCTCATCGACTTCGACGCCGCCGACCAGGCGATCCGGGCCGGTGCGCCGGAGAAGACCGCGTGGTACATCGCCTTCGGCCTCACGGTCACCTTGGTCTGGCTGTACCTGGAGATCCTGCGGCTGCTGTCCTACTTCCAAAACGACTAGCGGTTCCCGACCCTGACGCGGGCCCGGTCCCCTCCATGGGTGACCGGGCCCGTCTGTTTGCTGCCCTTCAAGTACCGCCAACCCGGGTCTGCGCTGCTGCTAAGGGCTACCAACCCGCTTGTTCACTGCGTGGCGGCGGTCGGGATCAGGATGTCGCGGCGCGATCGGCTGGCGCCCACGTTGGCAGCGGTTACGGACCTTCAAACGCCGGGTTGGCGGTACTTGAAGGGCACCCAACGTGCAGGGCTGTGCACAGCACGGGGAGCAGGACCGTGCACGCGGCGGCGTAGCCGGCTGAGGACGGGTGGTAGTGATCCCGGCTGAACAGGGTTTCCGGCTGCGTGAGGAAATCGTGGGCGAGCAGCTGCGCCAGTGGCACGGTCAGACCACCGGCCCGGTCTACCGCCTCGCGCTGCAGGCGGGCCAGCGTCAGGCTGGACGTATGCGCGAGGGTGCGCAGCGGCTGCGGGATCGATCGGATCGTGCCCAGATCCGGGCAGGTGCCGACGATCACGGTGGCATCTGCGGCTCGCAGTCTCGATACTGCGTCGCCGAGCAGTTTCGCCGACTCCCAGGGCGGAATCCGCCGCGTCACGTCGTTGGCGCCGATCATGATGACGGCCACCTGCGGGGGGTTGAGCAGTACGGTGTCCACCTGCCCACCGAGCCGGCGGCTGGTGCAGCCGCACATCGCGAAGGTGTCCAGCTGGACCGGTCGACCGGAGTCCTGGGCGAGCCCTAGGGCCAGCACCGCCCCCGGTAGCTGCTCGGGCCCGTCCACACCGAGGCCGGCGGCCAGCGAGTCACCCAGCATTGCCATCCGGATCGCCCCGGCGAAGTCGGGGATAGCCGTCGGGTGCGGGCCGGTGCCGTCCGGGAGGTACACCCCATCCGCCAGAAACGGACGCCACCCCGGGATCACGATGTTGCGGCGCGCCCGCCGTCCCTGCTGGCTGAGCACGCCGTACACGGCGCCGGTGGCACCGACCACGACGGCGGCGTTACGCACCAGATGTTGCATCGCTGAAGACCTCCTCGACGCCACGCTGCGCTGAGCGACCTCCATACTCCTGATATACGCCTTGACGCTCGGCAGCGTGTGCGGACCGACGCGAGCAGCCCTATCCCCGCCAGGAGACCTCAGTGCACTACGCCGAGCACATCATCGATCTGGTCGGCAACACGCCGTTGGTCCGGCTCAGTGTTGTTGCCAGGGACGTCGCACCACTGGTTTTGGCGAAGGTGGAGTACCTCAACCCGGGCGGCAGCGTGAAGGACCGGATCGCACTGCGGATGGTTGAAGCAGCGGAGCGATCCGGTCAGCTGCGGCCCGGTGGCTTGATCGTCGAGCCCACCTCGGGAAATACCGGCATCGGGCTGGCGATGGTCGCCCAGCGCAAGGGTTACCGGTGCCTGTTCGTCTGCCCGGACAAGGTCGGAGAGGACAAGCGCGACGTACTCAAGGCCTTCGGGGCCGACGTCGTGGTGTGCCCCACCGCCGTCCCGGCCGACCATCCGGACTCGTATTACTCGGTGTCCGACCGGCTCGTCGGGGAGATCGACGGCGCCTGGAAGCCCGATCAGTACTCCAACCCGGAGAACCCGGCCAGTCATTACCACAGCACCGGTCCAGAACTATGGGCGCAGACGCAAGGCCGGATCACCCATTTCGTCGCCGGGATCGGCACCGGTGGGACCATCTCCGGGGCTGGGCGCTACCTCAAGGAGGTCAGCGACGGCCGGGTGCGGGTCGTCGG
>Ga0134126_10008295_pt1 | contig 13063 bp, 10 predicted proteins | sample KB31752_FD_96881 | JGI IMG/M metagenome (GOLD analysis project Ga0134126, IMG submission 96881) | Terrestrial soil microbial communities with excess Nitrogen fertilizer from Kellogg Biological Station, Michigan, USA - KB3-175-2 | ecosystem: Environmental > Terrestrial > Soil > Unclassified ...
GATGTTCACGACTCCATCCGGCAACTCTGCTTCCTGCAGCAGCTCCGCGAATTTCATCGCCGTTGCAGACGTCGTTTCCGCCGGCTTGAGCACCACGCAATTTCCCGCGGCGAGCGCCGGCGCAATCTTCCATGCGAGCATCAGCAGCGGGAAATTCCACGGTATCACCTGTCCAACCACGCCGATCGGCTCGATCGTGCGGCCCGGCGCGACGTACGCGAGCTTGTCGGCCCAGCCCGCGTGATAGAAGAAGTGCGCCGCAGCCATTGGGACATCGAAGTCGCGCGATTCGCGGATCGGCTTGCCGCCATCGATCGACTCGGCGACCGCAAATTCCCGCGCGCGGTCCTGCAGAAGGCGTGCGATGCGATAGATGTACTTCCCTCGCTCGCGCCCGGGCATGCCGCGCCAGACTGTCTCGTACGCGAGCTGTGCGGCCATGTACGCCGAATCGACGTCCGCGGAACTCGCGAGCGCGATCTCTGTAACCGTCTTCTCCGTCGCCGGGTTGATCGACGCGAAATATTCACCCGACTGTGGCGCGATGAAGCGCCCGCCGATGAACAGGTCATAGCGCTGACGAATGCGCGGATCCGCGGTTTCGGGGGCGGGATCGTATTCCCACAGATCGCCGAAGATCAACTCGGGCATTCCCTGCTTGCGTCCATGTTTCTTCTTCGAATCCCTTGACGCGGATTCGCTTTCGGACGGATCCAGTGTGGTTGCCATTTTCAGTAGCTCTCAGCGGCTTCGGAGAAATAGTAGGGGGCCTGATACGCACCGTGCTTCTCCTTGTGAATCTGGCGCAGAAGATCATTCAACAGCGAGCTTGCTCCGAAACGGTAGCGCGACGAGTTGAGCCATGCGTCGCCGAGGGTTTCCTTGACGGCGACCAGGTAGTGAAGCGCCTGTTTCGCGGTCCTGATTCCACCCGCTGGCTTCATTCCGATCGGAATTCCAGTGTCGAGATAGAAATCGCGGATCGCTTCCAGCATCACCTGAGTGTTGGCGAGCGTCGCGCTGCCGGCCGCCTTTCCCGTGCTGGTCTTGATGAAGTCGCCGGCCCGCAGAACCTGCATCGCGATGAACGACGCTGCTCGGATGTTGTCGTACGTCTCGAGCTCGGACACTTCGAGGATCACCTTGAGGGTCGCGTCGCCACAGGCTTCGACAACCGCCGCGATCTCGTCCTGGACCGCATCGTACTCGCCCGAGAGAAAGAGTCCACGGTTGATCACCATGTCGATCTCGTCCGCACCGGCGTTCACCGCGTACTTCACCTCCTGCAGCCGCACCTTGAGTGAGCTCTGCCCGGACGGGAACGCGGTTGCCACGGACGCGATCTTGATCGGAGAATCGGCGAGGTGCTTGCGCGCTTCCCTGGTCAGCGATGGGTAGATGCAGACAGCGGCGACGGCGGGAATCGTCGCGTCGTCGCTTGGCTGGCGAGCCTTCTGGCACAGCGACGCGACCTTGCCCGGGGTATCCTTGCCTTCGAGGGTCGTGAGATCGACCATCGAGACGGCGGTATGGAGGCCCCAGAGCTTGGATTTCTTCTTGATGCTGCGCGTGGTGAACTTGGCCACCCGCTCTTCGATCCCGACGCGGTCGACGGCGCCGAAATCATCCATTACGGAATGCTTGGTCACCTCTGAAATATAGGATACCGGCGATGAGCCGGGACGGACCCGGGGGGGGCGGCAGTCTCGCGACGATTAACGGGACGTGGCATATCGAGCGGTCTGGCGCGCGGGCGGACCCGCTGGCCCTGCGACGAGCGAAGCCTGGCGGGTTCGCTATACTTTACCGCGCCGGTGATCGGATCGGATAGCTACCAGGATCTTCCTGAAGTAGCGATGCCGCGATCATCAACTACCGGTGCAACGGAGACGCTCATGTCGACGACCCCGCTCTCGAATCCTGGCGTGCGCTTTCCGCCCCCGTTCATCTTCATCATCGGCTTCCTCGCGGGATGGGGGCTGGACCGTTACGTAATCGGTCTTCCGCTCACGTATCCCAGCCCACGGATTCTGCTGGGCGTTGGCGTGTCGCTTGTGGCGGTGGGTGTTGTCCTTTCTGCATGTGGCATCGTCACATTCCGAATCGCGCGCACGAGCGTGATTCCGCATCACAGCGCCAGTCGGCTCGTGACCGTCGGGCCGTATCGGTTCACGCGAAATCCCATGTACACCGGGCTGCTGTTCGCGTACCTCGGTGCAACGGCACTGATTCATACTGTGTGGCCGTTGGTGCTCTTGCCGTTCGTGATCATCACCCTGATCAGGTTCGTCATCCGGCGGGAGGAGCAGTACCTGTCCGACGCGTTCGGCGCCGATTACGCCGTGTATTGCAGCCGCGTGCGACGCTGGTTGTGAGTGCGTCGCTACGCGGACTCGATGCGTACGGGTACGCCCAGCACCTCAGCGAGCAGATCGCACTTTCGTGTCGCACCCCAGAGCTCCAGGCGGAGGTCGCTTGCGTTCGACGCCGGACTTGCCCTGATGACGAATTCGTTGCGCGTGAGTTCCGTGTCGAGGTCGCGCACGGCGCTTGCGTGTCCGCGATCCAGGCCGTCAGCCACCCGAAGAATTGCAGCGAGCCGTTTAATGCGCCGCCTCAACTGGCGATCGAGACCGCCGTAACCGCGATGCTCGGCTTTCGGGGCCGAACCGCGATGGTATCGCGCTACGTTCGCAACCATCACGCGCTCCGCCGGCGTCATGCCAAGCAATTCGGCGTGCAGTATCAGATGATACGAGTGCTTGTGATGCGCTTCGAAGTTTATGTGGTACCCGATGTCGTGCAACAGCGCGGCATCAGCGAGAACTGCGCGGTCGCTCGGTCCGAGCTCCAGCTTGGCCGCCAGTGCATCAAAGATTTCCAGTGCGAGGCGCCGCACCTGTTGGGCATGCGGTGCTTCGTAGTGAGAGCGCTCCGCCAGCTGCATCACCGATCGACTGCGCGCCTCGCCGGGATCGGCGACGACGGGTGTGATGCTCGCGGCTTCGAGCAACAGCCCTTCGCGAATCCCGTACGCGGAAACGACCATCTCGCGCGCCTCGATGCGCGCCATCACTTCCGCAGCGACAGCAAGGCCGGCAACGATGATATCGGCGCGCGCGGGGGACAGTCCGGGCACCGTCTGCCGCTCCGACGGCGACATTCCCTGCAACAGATCGAGTACATGTTCCAGCTCGGCGCGTGTAACGATCGTCCCGTGAACGCCCGATGCGCGTCCCATTCCCTGGCGGGACAGAATCATCCCCGCAAGGTTTGTGAACGTGCCGCCGGAGCCGATGAGCCGCGCGCCGTGCCAGTCGCGACGTGATACGGAGGCGCGGAGCTCTCTGCGCGCGAAACGGCGCAGCGCCTCCAGCTCCTTGCGGCCGCGGTTCCTGCCGAAGAATTGCTCGGTCATCGTGATCGCACCCATCGGGAACGACAGCAAGCCGTCGAGCAGACCGTCAGCGCTCAGTGCCAGCTCGAGCGATCCGCCCCCAATGTCCATCACTACGGCGCGCCCGGTAGCGAGATCGAAATGCGCCAGCGCGCTGCGGTATGATAGGAGAGCCTCCTCGTCACCGTCCAAAATGCGAACGGTCAGCCCAGTCGTATCGCGAACGGCGGCGATGAATTCCGCGCCGTTCTCCGCGTCTCTCACGGCGCTGGTGGCGACCGCCTCCGTACGCACCGCGCCCATCTGGCGCGTGAGCGTGGCCATGCGGAGCAGAGCGTCCAGCGCGTTGCGGATGGCCGCGTCACCGATTCGCCCGGTTTCACCGACGCCTTCGCCAAGTCGCGGCGCCGCCTTCATCTCGTCGATGACGCGAATCTCGCCGTCCGGAGCGATGTCTGCGACTATCTGGCGAATCGAGTTGGAGCCGATGCCGATCGCCGCTATCCGCACATCATCGGCGCGCGGCGCGGGTCGCCGTGATTGCACGCCGGCCATTGCGTGATCAGCTTCGTTCAGCATTCACATCTCCCGCCAGATCATACGGGAAATGTAATGCCATCCTCCTTATCAGCCCGCGCGATCAGCCCGCGCGATCAGTCCTCGAAGTGATGCTTGATCTGCTTGCCTTCGGCGAGATATACGGCATCCTCGCCGATGTTGGTGGCCAGGTCAGCGACCCGCTCGAGATTCCGGCTCACGAGAAGCAGCTCCAGCGACGGTGTGATGGTACGCGCGTCGCCCATCATGTGGGTGAGCAGGATGCGGAAGATGGAATCATGCAGCGCGTCGACCGCGTCGTCGGCCTTGCAGACTTTTCTGCCAAGTGCGCCGTCGCTGCGGAGAAATGCATCGAGCGAATCGCTCAACATCAACCGCCCGCGCCGCGCCATGTCCTCGATTTCGGGATCGGGAACGAGCGTTGCGCGTTGCTCGATCAATCGCAGCGACGACTGTGCGATATTCACCGCGTGATCGCCGATTCTTTCGAGATCGCTGGAGACGCGGATGGCACCCACGATGAAGCGCAGATCGCGCGCCATTGGCTGCTGCAGCGCGAGCAGAGCGACGGCCCGTTGCTCGATCTCGACCTCCAGCGCATTGAGCTCCGGGTCGCTGGCGACCACCATCTCCGCGATCCCGTGGTCGTTGTGGAGCAGGGCATCCACAGCCTGCTCGATCATCTCCTCCGCGCGCGTGGACATCGCGAGCAACCTGGCCTTGAGCTCGTCGATCTGGTCGTGAAAGTGGCGAAAGCCGTTCGGTGCGTCCTGTGTGGCGGTCATCCGAATCTCCCGGTTATGTATTCCTCGGTGCGCGCTTCGCGCGGGCGGGTGAACATTCTGTCCGTGGTGTCCGCCTCGACGAGCTCGCCGAGAAAGAAAAACGCCGTGCGCGTCGAGATACGCGCCGCCTGCTGCAAATTGTGGGTGACGATGACGATCGTGAGGTCCGACTTGAGCTCGTGAAGCAGCTGCTCGATCTTTCGCGTCGCGACAGGATCGAGCGCACTTGCCGGCTCGTCCAGCAGAAGCACTTCCGGGCGATTGGCAAGCGCCCGCGCAATGCACAGGCGCTGCTGCTGGCCGCCCGACAGGCTGAGCGCGCTTCTGCGCAGGCGATCCTTCACTTCGTCCCACAGTGCGGTGCGCCGCAGTGCGTCTTCGGCTATCTCGTCGAGCTGCGATCGCGACGTCACACCGTTTATTCGCGGGCCGTAGGTGACATTGTCGTAGATCGATGCCGGGAATGGATTCCAGCGCTGAAAAACCATGCCAACCCGTTGCCGAAGCGCCACAACATCCGTGCCACGCGCATATACGTCTGTTCCGTCCAGAAGTATAGTCCCGGCGTGGCGCGTGCCCGGTATTGTGTCGTTCATCCGATTGATGGCCCGCAGAAACGTCGACTTGCCGCACCCTGACGGTCCAATGAGCGCAGTAACGCTGCGCGGCTCGATCGCAAGCGACACGTCGAACAGTGCCTGCTTCTTTCCATAGAAGACGGAGAAATCCACTGCAGCGATCGTTCCGGCTGTGGCCTCGTTCGCGTCGAGCTGAGTTGCCAGTGCGTTCATCCGAACCTTCCAGTGATGTATGCTTCCGTGCGCGGATCGCGCGGCGCTGTGAATAGCGTGTTGGTCGGCGCTGTCTCGATCAGCTCGCCGTCGAGCATGAACGCGGTCCGGTCGGAAACGCGCGCGGCCTGCTGCATGTTGTGGGTCACGATCCCCACCGTGACCGTGGAACGAAGATCGTAAACGAGCTCTTCGATCTTCTGCGTACTGGCGGGATCGAGCGAGGCCGTCGGCTCGTCGAGCAACAGAACGCGTGGCCTGGTAGCGAGCGCGCGCGCGATGCACAGGCGTTGCTGCTGTCCGCCTGACAGCGCGATGGCTCCCGTGCCGAGCCGGTCCTTGACTTCGTTCCAGAGTGCGGCGCGGCGCAGTGCATCCTCGACGATCTCATCGAGGCGCGCGCGCGACGGCGTGCCGGGCCGAGTTTTGAGTCCGGCGGCGACGTTGTCGCGAATCGACATCGTCGGGAACGGAGTCGGTCGCTGGAATACCATGCCAACGTGTCGCCGCACGGCGATGGCGCTCGTTCCGCCGCCGTACAACTGCTCCCCGTCGAGCGTCACGCTCCCCGTCGTCCGCGCGCCGGGCACGGTTTCATGCATGCGGTTGAGGCAGCGTAGCAGGGTCGACTTGCCGCACCCCGATGGTCCGATGATCGCGGTGACGCTGCGCGGCTCGAGCGCGAGTGTTACGTCCTTCACCGTGTGGCGCTGTCCGAAGTATGCGTTCAGCCCCGTTGCTTCGAGGCGCGCGACGTCGGCGTCGGCGCCGGAGCGTGCAATCCGGCTGTCCGCATTGGGGAATAGCTGCCTCGCAACCGCGATTTCCGGGTGGCCGGCGGCGTCCGGCTCACTGGCCAGCGAGCGGCCATCGAAGTCGGTATCGCCGACCAGGGCGACGATTCCTGGTTCAGTCAACGGCGGCTCCGAATCGCGAGCGAGTGGCGAAGCGTGCAGCGATGCTTATGATCAGCACGATGCCGATGAGGACGAGTGCTCCGGCCCACGCGAGTGAATGCCATTCGTCATATGGGCTGATTGCATAGGTGAAAATCTGCAACGGAAGGGCCGCGATCGGCTGCCGCAGCGAGGTGGACCAGAACTGATTGCCGAAGGCGGTGAAGAGCAGTGGCGCGGTCTCGCCCGCGATTCTTGCGATCGCGACGAGCGCTCCGGTCACGATCCCGGGCATCGCCGTGCGCAGGATCACGCTGAGGGATGTGCGCCACCGTTGATATCCGAGAGCGAGCGCCGCCTCGCGCAGCGAGTTGGGGACAATCAGGATCATCTCCTCCGTTGTCCGTGTCACGAGCGGTATTATCATCGCGCCAAGCGCGACACCGCCTGAGAGGGCGGAGAAGTGACCCACTGGCCGAACGAGCAGCTGCCATGCGAAGATACCCATCACGATTGACGGAATGCCGTTCAATACGTCCGACAGGAATCGTACGGTATTCGCAAGCGGCGTCCGTTTGTGCTCGGCCAGGTACAATCCAGCGCCTATGCCGATCGGCACGCCCACCGCTGCGGCGATGCCGATGAGGATCAACGTACCGGAGATCGCGTTTGCCATTCCGCCGCCGGCCTCACCGACCGGCTGTGGCATTTTCGTGAACAGGTCGACACTGATTGCTCCGGCTCCGAGCTTGACGATATGCGCGATGATGAAGAGCAGTGGGAGCGTCGCGAGCGCCGCCGCCACGTAGGTCAGCGTGACCATGAGCCCGCTCATGCCGCGGCGCTTCACTCGATTCATGCGCGTCGACCGCGGCACCACGGTCGTGCTCATGTTTCATGCCTCACGGAAACGCTCCACACGAGCCAGCGCGCGATAGCATTGACGATGATCGTGATCACGAACAAAACCGCACCGACGGCCATGAGTGCGGAGAGATGCAGGTCGCTCGTCGCTTCGCTGAATTCATTCGCGATGAGCGACGCCATGGTGTAGCCGGGCGCGAGCAGCGACGCCGATATCTCCGCGCGGTTTCCGATTACCATGGTAACCGCCATCGTCTCGCCGAGCGCGCGTCCGAGGCCGAGGATCACGCCGCCTATTATGCCCGAGCGGGCGTTAGGGATGACGGCGTCTCTAATGACCTCCCAGCGTGTTGCACCGAGTGCCAGCGCAGCCTCGCGCTGGGCGCGCGGGACAGCGCGGAGAACCTCGCGTGATACGGCGGAGATGTATGGCAGCGCCATGATTGCGAGAATGACCCCTGCCGCCAGCATGCTCGGGCCGTACGCCGGGCCGGCGAATAACGGCGTCGCGCCGAAGTGAAGCGTGTCCCGCAGGAAGGGGACCACGTCTTCGCGCAGTAACGGAATCAGGACGAAGATTGCCCAGAGGCCGTACACGACGCTTGGAATTGCGGCGAGCAGGTCGACGAGGAACGCGACCGGCGTTTGCAGCCAGCGCGGCGCAAACTCGGAAAGGAAAATCGCAACCCCGAGGGAGAGCGGAGTTGCGATCAGCAGAGCTATCAGAGACGACACTACCGTGCCGAAGATCGCGGGGGCGGCGCCATATTTTCCTGCCTGAACGTCCCATTCGCTGGACGTAAGGAAGCCGAATCCGAACTGGTGCAGAGCCGGCCACGCGGCGCGTCCGATTTCGACCGCGATGGCGATCAGCAACAGTGGTATGCAAACGGCGAACCCCGTCGTTATAACGGAGTAGGCGCGATCGCCCAGGTCCGATCCGATGATCGAGGCGCCTCCGGCTGTATCGCGATCGAGGCGAGTCATTCCGCGGATACTTTCGATGCTGTCCATTTGGATACCGAAAGCTAGAGCTGCGGGCAGGGCGGAACGACCAATGTCGTGTAACGGCATTGTCACAAGCGGTACCGGCCGTTCGCCCGCGCTATGTCGCCATCACGCCTGATTCGCGAGCGCCGCTCACAAAAAGTGCCTGCGAGCGCCGGACCGGCGCCGCTGGCGAATGATCAGGCCATACGCCGCGATGTTGAGCACCAGCGCCATGGTGCCGAGCGTCCAGCGGATCTGTGGCGTGAGGCCGGAGGGATACAATCGGCCGAGGACGTAATGCTCGATGAAGCCGCCGGCATATCCGGCGACGCCAGCGCGTGCGCGAAGCATGTTCTCGAGTGGCGTGAGAGGGCATATCCAGCCGCCGTATTCGATCATCACGCCCCATACAGCCGCTGGCGCATGCAGCCACACAAGCCTGGGCCAGCGAAGTGCCATGAATCCGCCAACGACTACGAAGGCAACGAACGCCGCGTGAAACAGTACGACGGTATCGGACAGCCAGTGATAGATCACGCGAATCGGTGTGATTCGATGCGCCGCAGCTGCGGCGCCTGCTTGTCCTGCCCACTGGAGAGCATGCCGATCGGCATGCTCTCCAGTGCAGGATTACGGCGTGACGCGGATCCTCGTGTCAACATAGGCTGCGGTGCCGCGATCGCGCGCACGAATTGCGAGAAGGTGCGACCCGCCGGTTGCCGGTATCGGGAAAGTGTAGCTGTCGCTCGTAGCGCAGCCGTCGTGCATGACGAATCCGGTAGTCGGATCATATCCCGCGGCACTCGTAGGCGTAACGTTCACGCCATCGACGTAGGCCTTGAAGTCGTTGTCGATCGCTATCCCGACTGTGAGCCCTGCGGTCCACCACGCCGGCAACGTGAAGGTCTTGCGCAGCAGCATGTCGGTCGATCCCGACGGATTGTTCGGCCAGATCGTACCCACGCTCGCTACCAGCGACGGACACGACGCTCCAAGGTTCGAACTTCCGAATGCGGCGGTACCGGTGTTCCACCCGCTCGTGGGGAAGGTGGGCTGTTCGAAGCCCGGCGCCAGGCCGTCTGCGCCGGACAGGTACAGGTAGCCCGCACTCCGGTACGGGACTACGTCGGTGCTGGTAGCGGTGAAGGTCAATGGATTGCCAGAAACTGCGACTCCCGCCGACGCGCCGGCACCGCTCGTTGGGAACCCGGAGATGCTGGTGGGGAGTGCGAAGCTCGCGTTTGCCGTGAGCGAGTTCCCGGGTCCCGTGCCGAGCGTCCAGTTCGGAACGGTGGCGAGGCCGTTGGCGTCGGTGGTGAGTGTGAGCGTGGTGGTTCGTGTCGAACTCGACGTCGGACCGACGCTTCCGCCACCGGACGCGACCGCGAACGTTACCGACGCGCCACTGAGCGGTGTGTGTCCGTTGGTTGTCTGTACGAGCGCGGACGGCGCCACGGCAACCGAGGAGCCGGCCGGTGCACTCTGCGGTTGGGCGGGGAAGCCTGCAGGCGTCGTAACGACCACGGCGGTATCCACGCCGCCGAACGGGCTGAATGACGTGGTCTTTCCGCCAACTCCACTCGATACGAGCGCGTAAGCGGCGGTCGGTGAGAACAAATTCTCGGCAACCGATCCGAGTCGCTTTGCTGCCTTTAGATATTCACCACTTCGTGCGAGTTGAAACACGCTGGGTTGTGGCGCGAGCGCCGTTACGCCGCATACCAGGAACGGCACGGGAGCCTGCGGCAGAATCTGGATTCCCTGTCCAACGTTGTGCGCGAGATCGACGCTGGATGGAGGCTGATCGCCGGCCGGCGTCGAAAGGCATGCGCCAGCCACAACTGGCTTGCCGAACGTCTGCACGGGAATCACGTCAAATTCAAAGAACGGGCCGTACTGATCCAGCTTTGTATTGAGCGGTCCGGCAGGAAAGGTCGATGTGGTCGGCAGGAGTGAGATCGAAATCGTCACGGGCTCCGTGAGTGTACCGCCGGGGATGAGAACTCCCGCGTGCTTCGAGCCGGTGGCAACCGTTTGGTCGGTATCGGCCGGAAACACAACGCGAACCACGTTGTTCGGGTCGAGCGACGTTGAAGCGAGAGTGAGCCCGGAGCCATCGAGCCCCACGAGGCAATACAACACCCGTCCGAATGCGAGTGTCGTCGCCTGTGTCTGCGCGGACATTCCACCGCTCAACTTGCCGGCGTAGTACTCCTGGAGCGTAAAGTTCCACTCCGCATACATGTCGGTTATTGCGGCGGACGTGTTGTTCTTCTGCAGATCGTTTGTAATGTGTGCCAGGCCGGACGTCGCCGTCCCGACATCCATCGGGTTGAACAGCGCGGTGATCTGCTGCTGCGTTGGCACCTGACATTGTGTGTCGTGTGACAGCGCACCGCGGCTTGTGCTGACAGTGGGATCAGCGCTCGCGGGCGCCGTTTGACGATCACCCGAGCACGCTGCAAGCCAGCCTGCTGCAGGCATGCACAGAGCAATGAGCACGGAGAGTGTGGAACTGCGACGCATTGGATCCTCCGGATAGGGTCGTTCAGTTTTTTTTTGTGGACTACCGACGCTGGAAGACTACTTCTGCGATTTGACAACAAGCGCCTGGAAGCGTGGGTCGTCGTGAATGCTTCGCCATTGCCAATTATGCTCATCATCAAACCCGATGGCGCGTGCGGGGTTGGCGCTAAGGTACAGTGCAAGAGCGCTGATTGCCTTGTCCTTCTTGCCAAGCAAGGTCCAGACGAATGCTTTGGTTTCGGTAACGTCCTTGGTAGGATCAATGTCGGACGGGTCGTCCAGTTTCGCAAGAACGTGTTCGGCGCTGTCAGCCAGGCCGGCGCGTGCCAGCGCTGCTGCAACCAGCGCCTGCCCGTTCAGCCTGGCGAGCGGGCGCTCGCCCGGTGGCGACACCTTGACCAACGAATCGGCGAGGCGCCACGCGCGCGGAATGTCGGGCTTGACCGCGGTCGTTCCCATCATCAACAGGTTGCACTGAGCCAGAAGCGGGTTGGTGGGAAAACGCGCGGTTCCAACATCGCACCAGTGAATCGCGTCCGGGAATTGCTCCAGGTCGAACGAAGAGATGAAAAGCCGCCAGACGATACGGTCGGCGTCGCTGAGATACGCGTCTTCTTCGTACGCACGGCGCGCGGCCAGTTTCGCGTTGACCACATCGTTGTACTGGTAATACAGGTGGCTGAGCACCGACCATGCGGTTGGCCGGTTCGGCGATATCTCGGTGGCGGTTTCGAGGTCCTTGCGAGAATCGTCGAGCAGCGCCTTGGCCTTCACTGGATCCGGTTCAATCGCGAGAAGCCAGCGCCAGTAATGCAATGTGCCGCGCAACTCGAGTGCGTCAGGATCCTTCGGTGCTATCTGAATCGCCGCCTCGACGTTCGCCAGACCCTTGTCGATCCATTGGTTCGCTCGCAGCTGATCTCTTCCAAAGAAACGTGACGCGCGATAATCGATTCGTCCCCGCAGGGTCGGAAGTTGCGCCCACGACGGATCGATGGCGACGGCGCGCACGAGCGTCGTATCAGCCTGCGCATAATCATGCAGCATTCCTGTGGTGTCGTTCGACGAAGCGGCGCTGTCGGCGCTGCGCATCGCCAGCTTCGCCTGCTGCAGCAATGCCCACGCCTGCGGATTCGTCGTTCCTGCGCGCTCCTCTCTGAGGTTGATCTCCTGTCCAAGCCTTTGCCGGAGGAATCTTGCAACGCGCTCAGCCAGCGTATCGCGCAGCGCCAGCGGATTGGACGCCGCGGCTTCGAACGTCGCACGCTGAAAGTCGGTGCCGGTCGCGTCCTTGAGTCTCACGCTCACACTGATCTTGTCGCCGTGCTGCTCGACACTGCCGTCGACGAGCGTGCCGACGCTCAGTGCGCGCGCGATACTGTCGCGCGGGACGTCCTTGTTGGCGAACAGCGCCGAACCGTTCTTCGACGTTACCTGCAGCTCCGGAATCGCGGAGAGCCGGTCGATCAGACCTTCCGTGAGACCGCTGGCAAGATAGCCCAGCTTGTGTCCATCGCTCTCGTCGCCGAAATACAGGACTGCGATTTTTCTTGGATCGGGTCCGCTCGGCGCACCCACGCCGCCGGCTCTGTGCGTGCTTCGCCACGCGGCGAAGCCGCCGGCAGCGACGACCGCAACCGCGAGCGCGCCGAGTGCGATGCGCTGCCAGAGCGGCATCGCGTCCCGCTGCAGCCGAGCCGGTTGCAGAGCCCGAAATGTCTGTGTCTCGGGGTGCTGCAATGCGCCGATGAACTCTCCCGATGTCAGGTACCGGTCGGCCGGCACTTTCGACAGCGCCTTCATCAGGATCCTTTCTATCTGCGGAGGCACCGTGCTTCGTATGATCGTCAGGGATGGCACCGACTCGAGCATGTGCCGCGCGATCACCGCCTGCGCCGTCGGCCCCGTGAACGGTGGCTGGCCACCGATCATCTCGTACGCTACGCACGCAAGACTGTACACGTCGCTTCTGCCGTCCAGCACGCGCTCGGCGGACGCCTGCTCCGGGCTCATGTACGTCGGGGTGCCGAGCGACAGTCCGGTCTGCGTGAGACGCTTCTCACCGACCTGCGCCATGGCGTGTGCGATCCCGAAGTCGGCGAGCACCGCGCGATCGCCGTCCAGCAGGATGTTCTCCGGCTTGATGTCGCGGTGCACTATGCCGTTCTGATGCGCGTATTCGAGCGCGTCGCCGATCTCGCACGTGATGCGGATCGCGTCGTCGATCGAAAGGCTGCGCTCGCGATCGAGCCGCGC
>Ga0134126_10008296_pt1 | contig 13063 bp, 12 predicted proteins | sample KB31752_FD_96881 | JGI IMG/M metagenome (GOLD analysis project Ga0134126, IMG submission 96881) | Terrestrial soil microbial communities with excess Nitrogen fertilizer from Kellogg Biological Station, Michigan, USA - KB3-175-2 | ecosystem: Environmental > Terrestrial > Soil > Unclassified ...
GATTACCTGGGCGGCGCTGGCCGCGGCCGCCGCGCTGGGAAGTCTCCTCCCTGATATCGATCAGCCTGGTTCGCTGATCACGCGGGCGCCAAAGCGCCAGGGGAAGGCGCTGCAACGGGCCACCCGCGCCTATAATGACGGCGCCCTCGGTGGGCCGATCCGCCTTGCCGCCGATCTGGTGGCCGGGTGTACCAACCTGGCCAGCGCCCTCCTGGGTGGCTCGCCGGGTCAAGGCAGCTTTCTTGGCCGCCTGGTGTTGTTGCTGCTGATCGCCCTGTTCGCCGCCGGAGCGGTGGTCGCCCGATGGCTTCCCCCTCACGCTATCCTCGCGTGGCCCATCCATGCCCGTCATCTGCTGGCCCTGGTGCTGACCATTCTGGCGGGGGCGGCGCTGCTGCTGCGTCTGGGCGGGGTGGCGGGGCTGGTGCATCGCCTCCCCGGCCATCACCGGGGCTGGACCCATGCCCCGCCCGTGGCCCTGGCTCTTACCGTCGCCTCGCTGGCGATCGGGCCGGTGCTGGCGCCTTCCCTCCGCGGGGTGGGCGCCGCCTTCGCCGCCGGCTTTATCTCGCATCTGCTGGCCGACGCCCTGACCATCCGCGGCATCCCACTCTGGCTGCCGGGCAAGACGCAGCCCAGTCTGCATCTCTTGCCCGGCCCGCTGCGGGTTCGCACCGGCGGGGCAGGAGAGCGGTTGTTCAACCTGTGCTGGCCGGTGGTGCTAGTGGGGTTGGTGGTCTGGTGGGGGTAAGGCATGGCCTCGTCTATCACAGGACTTGACGAGATTTCATGCTTAACATATAAGTTAAGTAGAGAGTATAGGCATCCGTGACTTCACAATCGGCGCTTCCGCCCTTTACCAGTGACGGCGTATTGCCGCCGGGTGATTATCCATTAACGCTCAAGGAGTTGGCTGCCTCATCGTTGGTCACGGGCTTTGGCACTTCCGGGACTTGGGATACTGCTTGGCGGGCAGAGCTGACACGAAATCTAGCTGCGGTCGTTAGGCAACTCTGGCAGGTAGGCATTACCGCTATTTTCATTGATGGTTCCTTTGTTGAGGATAAGGATCACCCCAACGATATTGATGGCTATTTTGAATGTGAGATCCAATACCTGGCATCTGGGCGGCTTGCGCGAGATCTCAATGCTCTTGATCCATATAAGGCATGGACCTGGGATCCGGGTAGCAGGCGATGGGATCCAGACTCAGGAAAGAGGCAGTTGCCTATGTGGTTTGCCTATCGAGTAGAGCTTTATCCGCATTTTGGCCAGCCGACAGGGATCACCGATCAGTTCGGAAATCAGTTACAGTTCCCATCCGCATTCCGGCTCTCGCGTCGATCCTTCACGCCAAAGGGCATTATTCGTCTGGCGCCTTAGAGGGGGAACAATGATCAGAAACGAAAAGGAATATCAGGAAGCACTGCGCCGGCTCGAAGGGGACGAGGACTTCATTGCCGAACAGCAGGTAACCTTGCGCGGCCTCAACCTCACGCCTGATGAGGTAGCGCGAGCCCTGGAACCCGCGTTGTCCTTCCATGCTCAACTGATGGAAGAGGTGGCCTGGTACGAACGGGTACGCAGGCGCGACTTTGAGGTCATAGAGAAGCTGACCGCTATCGGTCGCCTGCTCATCGCGGCGCGCATCGCCAACGGAGTCAGCCAGAGAGAACTCGCGGATCGCCTTGGGGTGGCTGAGGCCCAGGTATCACGGGATGAACGGAATGAATACCATGGCATAACGGTGGAACGGGCTCAGCGCATTTTCGAGACGCTGGGAGAGACCATAACGATGAGAATTGGAGCACGATCACTTACTGCCGCCAGTTGAAAATGTGCTATATGCCTTCCAGGCACGGTTCACCAGGACGCCGCGCTGGGGATGGGACCGGTACCGGCCCCATCCCCAGCGCGATCACCGCCTCACATGCCATAGGCGATTTCGCCATGCTGCGACACATCCAGCCCCTGCTCCTCCTCCTCGGCGTTGACCCGTAAGGGAACAATAGCGTTGGTGATCTTGAGCAAGATGAAGGTTCCGATCCCGCAATAGGCCCAGGTGGCGCCGATGTCGGCAAGTTGGTAGAGGATTTGCTTGGCGTGGTCGAAGCCGTCAATCAGACCGGAGCCGGCGGAGTTCACCGCCGAGGTGGCGAAGATCCCGGTCGCCAGCGCGCCCCAGGTACCGCCCATGCCGTGGCAGGCGAACACGTCGAGCGCGTCGTCCGCATGAATCAGCTCCTTGAGTTGTCCGCTGACGTAGCAAATGACCCCGGCGCCCATCCCGATCAAGATTGAGCCACTCACATCCACGTAGCCGGAGGCAGGGGTGATGGCCACCAAACCGCACACTGCGCCGACCGCCCCGCCAATGGCGCTTGGTTGACCATTGCGGTACCAACTCACGGTCAGATAGGTTAAGGCGGCCATGGCGGTCGCGGTATTGGTCACCACGAAGGCGCTGGTGGCCAGGGTGCCCGCCGATACCGCGCTGCCCGCGTTAAAGCCGAACCAGCCGAACCAGAGCAGCGAGGCGCCGAGGACGACATAGGTTGCGTTGTGCGGCTCGACCTTCTCCTCTTTGATCCCGATCCGGGCGCCAAGCACTTTGGCCGCGACGAGGGCCGAGACACCGGAACTCATATGCACGACGCTGCCGCCCGCGAAGTCGAGGGCGCCCAGGTTATGCAGCCAACCATTGTCGCCCCATACCCAATGAGCCAGCGGATCATAGATAAAGGTAGACCAGAGTAAGCTGAAGATCACGTATGCCTTGAACCGCTGGCGCTCGGCGAACGCCCCGGTGATCAGGGCGGGCGTGATCACGGCGAACATCATCTGGAAGGCCATGTATGCCTGGTGCGGGATGGTAGGGGCGTAGCCAAAGGGATCCGGGGTGGCGGCACTGACGCCATGCAGTCCGACCCAATCGAGGCCGCCGATCAGGTGCCCATGATCCGGGCCAAAGGCGAGCGAGTAACCCCAGAGCACCCATTGCACGCTGACCAGGCAAAGGATGAAAAAGCTATGCATGATCGTTGAGAGGGCATTTTTGGGGCGGACCAGGCCGCCGTAGAAAAAACCAAGCGCCGGAGTCATGAGCATCACCAGGGCGGCCGAGGCCAGCACCCAACTGGTATCGCCGCTGCTCACGGGATTAGGGGCGACGGCGCGCGACGCTACATGCGCTACCAGCCGGCCGGCGGCATGCACGACCGAGGGTAAAGTGCCCAGCGCGAAGCCAAGGATGATCGCCGGAATGAACAGATAGTGGCGCTTCATTCGCAAACCCTTTGCAAGGCAGTCAAACACAGGTCATGAACACGGCGTGCCCATGCCGCTCTTCAGCACCGGGCAAGGCGCGCGGAAAAGAGGGGTCGCGACGGGGAAATCGGGAGGTGGTCTAGGCGGGGTTCAGATGCTCGACAATCCCATGGCGTGGGTCGGTTGCGCCGCGGGGGCCGCTGCGGGCTTCCTGCTCGTGTGCTTGCTCGCGGGAAGGACAATCCAGGCGAGCACATGCGCGGCGAACGCGAACATCACAATGGCAATCATCGTCTTCTCCTCTACGGCAGTCGGCGAACGGGCCTGTTGTACGCAAGCCGCGTACAAATGGTCACTCCATGCCGACATGGCACACACATACCGGTCATCTCTGACCGTAGGTACAACCACGCTACCCTGCGCGAGGAAAACAGAGGAACACGCCCCCGTTGCGAATTACCGTAGCAAAGTACACGAGGACTGTCAAGCGCCATATGGCAGGCTCTTACCAATCCTTCCTTCTTGGGCCATTCTTCGCTCAGCGGCGATCGAGGAAGTCCAGGACCCCCCGGTTGAACTCCCCCGGTACCTCCCAGAGGTAGGCATGGCCGCCATGCTCGGTGAACTGAAGGGTTGATCTGCTGATTCCCTGGTGCAATTGCCGCGACTGGAAGGGAGGGAAGATCAGATCGCCTGGCGCCCCAAGCACCAGGGTCGGCGCGGTGATCCGGCCCAGCCGGGCCGTGGCATTGTGCGTCTCTATACTATGGAGTTGGCTCAAATAGGCCGCCACGGGCTGGGCGATCCCGGTCAGCGCCTCCTCCGTCTCTCTCGCCGCCTCCGGTGAGTCCTGGAAGAACTCGGGCGTGAAGCACCAGAGCAGCACTTCCTTCATCATCTGGCCCAGCCCGAGCACCGGCGCGGTCTCTCGCCAGATCCGATAGAGCCGCTTATTCGCCTCACTGGGCTCACTGCTGGTGCCGCACAGCAGCAGCCTATCAACTCGGTCGGGGTAGGCAAGAGCGAACTCCTGGGCGATCATCCCACCCATCGAGACACCCAGTACATGGGCGCGCGGAATCCGCAAAGCGTCGAGCAGGCCGGCCGCGTCGGCGGCCATCTGGGCGGTAGTGTAGCCGCCCTCCGGCTTGTCGGTGCCGCCAATCCCCCGGTTGTCGAAGCTAATCACTTGGTACCGGCGCGCGAAGTCCTCCAGTTGATAGGCCCAGGAACTGAGATCGTCGGCCAGGCCATTGATCAGCAGCAGCGGCTCCCCACTCCCCTGTATCTCATAGTTGATCGTCAGGCCATTGGCTTGTATCGTGGACATTGCATCTTCCCTTTGCTGTCTTCTATCTAGTCGCCGGTCAATATCCATTCGTTGCGCTCCCCGACCTCAGTCGGCGCCCGCTCCCACCCGACCGCGGTCGGGGGATCGCCCCTCCTACGGCGCGCCTCCTTCCTCCCTCACCGCCACCAGTCCTAGCCGGTGTGCCGCGACATGGCAGGCGACGGCACATCCGGGGGCGTACGAGAGTAGCGCCGGCCGCGCCTCCGCGCAGATGGGCAGGGCATCGGCGCATCGCGGGTGGAAGCGACAGCCCGTGGGCGGATCGAGTGGGCTTGGCAGTTCACCGGGGAGCGGTTGGGGGTGAAACGATCTGGTAGGGTCCGGTATGGGGATGGCGGACAGAAGCGCCCGCGTGTAGGGATGCTCGGGGGCGCTGAACAACCTTTCCGTCGGGGCGATCTCCACCAGCTTCCCCAGATACATCACGGCCACCCGGTCGCTGATATGTTCCACCACGTCCAGATTGTGCGCGATGAAGATCACCGCCAGCCGCAGCTCCTGCTGGAGGCGATGCAGGAGATTCAGGATCTGCGCTTGCACCGAGACATCCAGGGCGGACACCGGCTCGTCGGCCACGATGAGGCGCGGCTCGAGGGCCAGGGCGGCGGCGATGCCCACCCGCTGGCGCTGGCCGCCGCTCAATTCATGCGGGAAGCGCGCGGCATAGCCGGCATCCAGGCCCACCCGCTCCAGCAGTTCGCCCACCCGGCGGCGTCGCTCCGGGCCGGTGCCGACGCGGAAAATATCCAGTGGTTCGCGGATCACGGTCCCGATCCGCATGCGCGGGTCCAGAGAGGAATAGGGATCCTGAAACACCATCTGGATCCGCCGTCTCGTCTCGCGGAGTGCCTGGCCGCTGAGTTGGGTGACATCGCGCCCCTCGAACAGCACTGCCCCGGCGGTCGGCTCGATCAAGCGGAGGATAAGCCGCCCCAGGGTGCTCTTGCCGCAGCCCGACTCTCCCACCAGACCCAGGGTCTCACCTTCGGCCAGATCGAACGAGACGCCGTCAACCGCCTGGATCCTCCGGGGCCGGTGACCGGGAAGGAGACTGCCGCCCGCGTTGAAATGCCGCGAGAGATCGCGTACCTCCAGCAGCGGTGGCTCACTCATGGTCGTGTCCGTGCAGAAAGCAGGCCGCGCGATGGCCAGGCGCTGCCTCGCGCGGCTCCGGCATGCGCGTGTCGCAGATCGCCATTCGGTGGTGACAGCGAGGGGCGAATGGGCAGCCGGGCGGTGGGTTGACCAGGTCCGGCACCGTCCCCTCGATGACCTCCAGAGCCCCTCGCGCCTGCCCGCCCGACGGGATGGAGCGGAGCAGGGCGATCGTGTACGGATGGCGCGGTTCGGCGAAGATGGCGCGCACCGGGCCCTCTTCCACCAGCCGTCCAGCATACATCACCGCCACGCGGTCGCACATCCGGGCCACCACCCCCAGATCGTGGGTGATCAGGACCATGGCCGCATGACGCTCGGCGCCGATGTCCCGCAGAAGGGTCAGGATCTGGGCCTGGATGGTCACGTCCAGGGCGGTCGTCGGCTCATCGGCGATTAGCAGCGAGGGATCGCAAGCCAGGGCGATGGCGATCACTACCCGCTGGCGTTGGCCGCCGCTCAGTTGATGGGGATGGGCGCGGAAGCGCTGCTCCGCCGCCGCGATTCCTACCCGGCGCAAGAGGTCAAGCGCCGCCTCCCGTGCCGCCCCGGCCGGCAGATTCCGATGCTCGCGGAGCACATCGACAATCTGCGCCCCGATGGTGAATGAGGGATCGAGCGAGGTCATCGGATTCTGGAAGATCATCGCCATCCGATTACCGCGGAGCCCCTGCAACTCGCGCGGGTTGAGGGTTAGAAGATCCCGGCCCTCGAAGCGGAGGCTCGCGGCGCGTACGCGGGCGGTCCGCGGCAGGAGGCGCATGAGGGCCATGGCGGTCGTGCTTTTGCCACAACCCGATTCACCGACCAGGCCCAGGGTTTCCCCAGAGCGCACCGTGAGATTCAGCCCAGTGACCGCCTGAACCTGGCCGCGCTCGGTCGCGAAGCGCACTGAAAGGTTGCGTACTTCCAGGAGCGCCTCGGCGATCATCGGCCGCTTCCCCGTGGATCCAGCAGATCGCGCAGCCCGCTTCCCAGTAAATTAAAGGCCAACACGGCCAGGGCGATGGCCAGGCAAGGGAACAGGGTGCTCCAGGGGGATTGATCGATGTATCCATGGTTTTCCTGCAGCATGTAGCCAAGCGAGGGGGTCGGCGGCTGGACTCCCAGCCCCAGGAACGAGAGCCCGGCCTCAATCTGGATCGCGAAGGCCATGAGCAGCGCGGCCTGCACGACGGTGGGACCGATGCTGTTGGGGAGGACATGGCGGAGCATCAGGCGCCCGTGCCCCGCTCCACGCGCCCGCGCGCCCTCCACATAGGCACTGTTCCGTACCGCCAACACCGAGCCGCGGAGGACGCGTGCCAGAATCGGCACATAGACCACGGCGATCGCCACCACCATCACCCCCAGCCCCTGACCCAGAATGGCGATCAACGAGATGGCCAGTAGGATGGCGGGGAAGGCCAGGAGGAGATCAACCGCGCGCATGAGCGCCGCGTCGACCCAGCCTCCCCAGTAGCCGGCGAGCAACCCCAGCGGTACTCCCATCAGGAGGGACAGCCCCACGGACCCGGCGGCTACCCGCAGCGACACCTGATAGGAATAGATCACGCGCGTATACACATCGCGGCCCAGGCCGTCGGTACCGAAGATATGTTGGCGGCTCGGTCCCGCCAGTATGGCATCATAGTACATCGTGTGATAGCTATAAGGAGTGAGCAGGGGGGCGGCGAGTGCCAGAATGGTCATCAGCGCGATCAGGGCGACACCGGCGCTTAGCGTCCGGCGCCGCCACAGCCAGGCGCCGACCCGGCGGGGCCGCGGAGAGCGGCGGCGAGAAGTTGAAGGGAGCGCGGCGAGCACGGCCATGATCAGCGATCCGCCGTGCTAAGCCGGGGATTGAGGGCCAGGTAGAGCAGATCGGTGAAGAGGTTTACCAGAATGAAGATGAGCGCGATCACCAGCACCCCACCTTGCACGATGGGATAGTTGCGGTTGGAGACGGCGTCTACGATCATCTTCCCTACGCCGGGAAGCGAGAAGACATTTTCCACCACGATATCCCCGCCCAGCAGAGTACCGAACTGCACCCCGATTACCGTGACCACCGGCAACGCCCCATTGCGGAGCGCATGCTTGTAGGCGATCACCCGCTCCCGGATTCCTTTGGCTCGGAGATAGATAATGTAATCCTGCCCCAGCACCTCCAGCATACTGGCGCGAGTGGTCTGGGCAATGTAGGCAACCTGGGCCAGCCCCAGGCTGATCACCGGCAAGATCAGATGACGCAGGTTATCCAGCGGATCCTGGGTGAAGGGGACATAATCCTCGGGCGGCAGCCAGTTCAAGGTAGCCGCGAACAGGAGGATGAGCAACGTACCGAGCACGAAATCGGGAATGGAAATCCCCAGCAGGGTGATCCCTCCCAGGGTGCGATCCACGAAACCGCCTGGCCGGCGGGCCGCCGCCACCCCGAGGGGAATCGCGAGCATCACCGCCAGCCCCATGGCCAGAAGGGTCAGTTCAAGGGTCACCGGGAGGGTATGAGCCAGGAGATCGCTGAGCGGTTGATGGGAAATCAGATCCCGACCGAAATCTCCATGCAGTATGCCGCCCAGCCAGGTGAAATACTGGGCCACGATGGGGCGGTCCAGGCCCATCGCATGGCGCAACACCGCCGCCGCCCGCGGCGAGTAGTTCAGGCCCAGGGCCGCCTGTACCGGATCGCCGGGCGTCAGGTGGATGAGGGCGAAGACGAAGATGCTCATACCGAGCAGCACGGGCACCGCCTGCAAGAGGCGGCGCCCACAATAGGCAAGCGTGGTAGTCATCTGTTTTTCGCGCAGCCTACAGGCTAGCTCAACCAGACATCCTTGAACCGCAACTCCAGGGACGGCAGCACTTGCACCCCCTGGACGCGCGGCTGCATGGCGTAGTTCAGGGTCTCGTAATGGACGAAGATGTTGGGCACCTCATCGAACATAATCGCGCGGATCTGGGCGTAGATACGCTTGCGAAGGTTGAAGTCCGAGGTTTGCTTCGCCTTCCGCACCAGGGCATCGAACGCCGGGTTGTTGAATCCAGTGTAGTTCAGAGTGGCGTCGTGGGTCAGTAGCAGGCTATAAAAATTGTCGGGGTCGATGGTCCGTTCCTGGTAGGCGGAGGTGATCTGATACTTCTTGTTGACCAGACGTGTGCTCCAGGGATCAACCTCTATCTGGGTGATATTCATGGTGATCCCGATCTGGGCCAACTGCTCCTTGACGATTTCCCCTGTCTTGAGCAACTCGGGATATTCCGGCAGGCCAAGGTACTCGATGGTGATCCCGTTGGGATAGCCGGCCTCATGCAACAGCTGCTGAGCTTTCCCGAGGTCGGGGCCATTGCGATAGGGATCGCCGGCGGTGTACCAGCTACTGCCGGTCGGCACCTCCTCCGAGCCCACCTCGCCCACCCCGAAGTAGGCCACGGCCAGGATGGCCCGTTTGTCCAGTGCCCAGGCGACAGCCTGGCGCAGTTTCTTGTTGTTGAACGGCGGCTTATCCACCACGAAGGTGAGAAAGTCGGGCAGACCGGCATTGTGCGCGGTCAGGAACACCGGATTGGTTCCCTTCCGCAGGCGGGTCACGTCTTGCAGCGGCACCGCGTCAACCCACTGCACCTCACCGCTTTGCAGGGAGGCCAGGCGGCTCTCATCCACCGGCATGCCGCGGAAGATGATACTGTCGAGGTAGGGGCGCCCGGCCTGGTAATACTGGGGCCAGCGTTCGAGGGTGACATGGTCGCTGGTGACCCATTCCTTGAATTTGAAGGGACCAGTGCCGATCGGATGGCGGTTCGGATCCAGGGAGGTGATCGCCTTCTGGTTGACGATCTCCCCATTCGCGGCCAGGTTAGTCAGGAACGGGCCAAAAGGCTGGGCCAGGTGGAAGCGCACGGTATATTTGTCGACCACCTGGACATCGGCGATGGAGGAGAAGAGGGGGCTATAGGCGCTGGCCGTCTTGGGATTTAGGATTCGTTGGAAGGTGTAGCGCACGTCCTGGGCGGTCATGGGCTCGCCGTTATGAAAGACGGCGTTATGGACCAGATTGAACTGCCAGGTTTTGCTGTCCAGTTGGCGCCAGGAAGTAGCCAAGGCCGGGAGAAAATTGCCGCGCTGGTCCAGCACCACCAGCTTGTCGAAGATATTGTCGTACATCTGGGCGGCGGTATAGATCGAGGAGGTGGCGGGGTCGAGCTGATCGGGCTGCCCGGTCAGTCCTGCCTTGAGCACGCCGCCCATGCGGGGCGCGGCCAGGATATCCAGTTCCTCCGCCCGCTGTTCGGTGGCGGCGCGTGCCTCGCGCAAGGAGCCGCCGAAGGCAAGGGCCGCCGTGGCGGCGGTCAGGCCGGCCACGAAGTGGCGGCGCGAAAGCCGTCTCTCGCGATACGCTTGCTCGATATTTTCCTGCACGGAGATGGACGCGGACCTGGCTGTAGGGATGGCCATGCTACTTCTCCTGGCTTTTAGCACATCTATATCGCGGCTGGCTAGGCTTTCACCCGTACTGGTCTGGCAACCGACCAAACTCTGGAACCGAGTCACTATAGCACGCCGCGCCGGCCCGTTGCAAGGCCAGTTCGGCGAATTGGTCAGACCAATCTAGATGGGGATTCAATTGTGGGGCGCGTACCCAGACCCCCTTGATTCGTTGCCTATTGCCGGAGCCGCTTGCATAGGGCGCGGGTCTCCTGGCCCATCGTTGTGCGACAAGGTCGCCACCCGGATGACGACCCATCGCCGAGCCGGACGGGGCTGAGGACACACGCCTGGATTGTGACCACGAAGCCGATCGTCGCCTTCCCTCGTTGCTCACCTATTCCGGCTCCGGTAGACTGATGGTGTCACCCCACGAAAGGGATAGTCACTCATGGCGATGATTGTCAAGGTTGCCTCGGAGACCGTGCCGGAACTGCAAGCCGCGATGGAGGAAGAGTTCGCGGGGGCCGGCATCATGCGCGTCCTCAGCGCCAACCCCCCGTTCTACCTGGTTGGCGCCGCCGACGTGAAGGAGTTGGCGGCTATCGCCGGCGACTTCCGTTGCAAGCCGCGGATCGCCCGTACCGACGAGGACGATGCCCCTACCGCGGACGAGAGCGAGGCGGACACCGAGGAGGTGGTGGAGTTCATCCATCGCCTCGGCTACACCTTTAACTGGGACGACGATACCTGCCTCTGGTGCGTCTCCGGCGTCCGCGATGGCTATCCAGACGATTCACTTGATGAATTTGCGGCGGACCGGCGGCAGGCCGCTTTCGAGGCGCTCCGGTATCTCGTGGGCTAAAGACTATCTAACTGCCTGGCCGCCACAACCAGGAGTATCCGGGAATCGCCGGCAATTCACGTACGTGAAGAGGCCATATTCCGGCACGGATCTGAGTATCTTGAACCCGCCCGAGCGGCGCATAGAGGCGAGCGTCTGGAGATCCATGCCGACCATCCACCCAGGCGGATCAACTAGGTCGGTGTGCAGATCCAGAAGGATATATTGCGCGTGCGCTGCCGCTCGTGCATCCTGCAACTGAAAGAGGTAGGTCCGTTTCGCCAGGTGCGCGGCCAGCGGATAATCCGCGTCAACCGGGGCGTCAGCCGGAATTGCCCTCACCATGGCCGCCTGCGCGCGATTACGGTCCGTGGTCATCAGCAGCGACGGCTGGTGTATCAGGTGCATGAGATTCAAGGGCGCGCTCGAATACGAGTAGCCGAGGGCCAGCGCCCAGGCGACCAGCAACAGGGCGATGAGCGGCGCCCACCTTAGGAGCAACGGGCGACTGACCGCGCGAATCGCTCCATAGAGAATGAACGGTACCGTGATGATGTAGTGATGATAGAAATAGTAGTTGATCATCGGATCGCCGGCATACAAGCCCGCCAGCGGCAGCAACAGAACCAGCGCGCTGGCATCCAGAAGAAACAGGAAGCCGGAGGGCAACAGAGCCCATATGACGTTCTGGAGCCGGAACGGCCGTGAGAGCACGTCCGCTACGCGATCCAGGCGCGTCCCAATACCGGACGCCGTGCCTGGAATACCATGCCAGGCTTGCACCACCTGGCCGAAGTATCCGCCGTAGTCATGGCTGAATTCGTTCTTGGTGAGCAGATACCAGGGCAGCAGAACGGCCAACGCATACAACACGGCGGCGCCGATCGCTAATTGCCCGATCCGCGGAGCACCGCGGAAGGCCCACCAATACACTCCCAACCCGAAGACAACCAGCACCATCTGCTCTTTGATCGTCAGAGTCAGCAGCAGGCAGACCGCCAGCATCCGCCAGCGCCGTGTGTCGAATGCATAGAGCGCTCCGAGAATGGTGGGAACCGCCAGAGGGTCGGTATGAAAATCATTGATCGTGGCGTAGTGCACGACGGGATAGAGGAAATAGAAGGCGACCAACGAGACAGCCGCCAGTTGCGCGCACTTGTAGAGTCTGGCGATCAGATACACCAGAATGCCGCCGCTCGCGACGGCAAGAACTTGAATCACCAGCAGCGTCCGCGGATCGGGCAGATACCTAAACGGCAGCGCCAGTAGGAGGAGGATCGGCGTCACATGGTCGCCGCGCAGTTGATTAACGGTGGTGAGGACGCTCGTCTTTGCCAGCAGTTGGCCGTGAATGGTGAGCCAGAGCTCTTGCGTATAATCGGCCGTATCGCCGCCAATGAGAAACACGGCGTATTTGCGAAAATCGAGGGCCGTCGCGATGCCTACGTAGAGGAGGGCGGCCAGGATCGCGAGAAGAAGGCCGATCTCGATCGGTTTTTGTCGCGATTGGGCGGGCGATCGCCCGGAAAGCGGAACGCCCGCCGAAAGCGCCATGCCACGCTCCATCCCACCGGTAACGGACTACTGCCCCATCGCTGCCTGGAGCATAGAATGGGCCGGTACCGTTCCGCCATAGGATATTAGGGGCGAAGCTGCTCCGTGAAGAAGTCAGTGATCGCGTTGTAGCAAGTGATCCGGTTCTCGTGCTTGAGCACGTCGTGCCCTTCGTTCTCGAACATCAGATACTTGACTTGCTTCCCCTCCGCCCTCAGGCCCTCCACCACCGCCCGCGACTCCGCCTCTACCACGCGGGGGTCGTTCTTGCCCTGAATGACCAGGAGTGGGCAGGTGATCTGGTCGATGTAGGTACGGGGCGACCGCTCCCGCAGGAAGTCCCCATCCTTGGCTGGGTCGCCGACCGCGAGGGCGAAGTAGGGCTTCCAGGTTTCGGGGATGGCATCCATGAACTTGAAGAGGTCATAGGGACCAAACATATACACCGCCGCTTTCCAGAGTTCGGGATGGCGCCTGGCCAGGGTGA
>Ga0134126_10008297_pt1 | contig 13062 bp, 7 predicted proteins | sample KB31752_FD_96881 | JGI IMG/M metagenome (GOLD analysis project Ga0134126, IMG submission 96881) | Terrestrial soil microbial communities with excess Nitrogen fertilizer from Kellogg Biological Station, Michigan, USA - KB3-175-2 | ecosystem: Environmental > Terrestrial > Soil > Unclassified ...
AGTCCTTGCGGATCGAATCCGGTCTCGACTTGCTCAACTTTGCGCAGGCTCGTGACCAGCAAGCCGGCGCTCACCAGAAGCAGCATCGCGATGGCAATCTCGCAGACGACCAACGCCGAGCGCAGCCGCTGACGCGCGCGGCTTCCCGTATCGGAACGACCGTTGTCGCGCAGAGCCTGCACCCATTTGAATCGGGTCATTTGCCAGGCAGGAGCACTGCCGCATAGCAATACTGCGATGATCGCGACGGCAGCAACGAAGAGCAGCACTGGAGTCTCCAAGTGGACTTGAATGTTGCGGACGAGATTTTCCGGCGCGAGCAGGAGCAGCAGCGGGATCACGGTTTCGGCGAGAAATATGCCGAGCACAAGGCCGCCGCAGGCAAGAAGGAAGCTTTCGAGAAACGCTTGTGCGATCAGCCGTCCACTAGGCGCTCCCAGCGCAACGCGGATCGAATTCTCACGTTCGCGATCGGACGCGCGGGCAAGCTGCAGTCCAGCAATGTTCAACGAGGCAATCAGGAGTACGAGAGCCACGGCCCCGAGTAGCAGGTACAACGGCCGCCGCAGATCCCCGGCAACATAGTCGATCAGGGGCATGGAGAACATTCCCCATCCCGCACGCCGCGCGAAGCTGTTGGTGCCTTCCCGTTCGATCTCTTCCTGGGCGCGCGTGTTCAGGTAGGCATTCGCCTCATCGACAGTTACTCCTGATCGCAGGCGCGCGATGCCAAAAAGATTTTCGTTGAAGCGGTAGTTCGGATCGAAGAATCGGCCGGGAGGCATTGCGAGCGGAATCCAGAATTCTGCGTCGTTGGGCCACCCGAATTCCGGTCCCATCACGCCAATGACTTCATAACTCTGTTGATTCAGTTGCAGCTTGCGGCCGACGATGTTCGGGTCTCCTCCGAATCGCTTCTTCCACGTTTGATACGAGAGGACAACCGAGTAATTCGCGTTGGGTTGATCGTCTTCGAGACGGAAGTTGCGACCGAGGTATGGCTTGACTTGAAAGACATTGAACCATTGCCACGAAACGCGCGCGGCCTGCAGGCGAATCGGCTGGGAATCCGATCCGGTGTAGTTGAAGCTGCCGGGCATCATGATCGCCGCCGACGAGAATACTTTGCGGCCTTCGAGGGAGTCCTGGAAATCCGGAGCGGAGATGCTGATGTTGCTCAGCCCACCGAGTGTGTATCGCGCTCGCAACGCGACCAGCCCTTGCGGGTTGTGGAGTCCGCTGGGATTCAGCAGCACTGCATTCATCACGCTGAATACGGCGACGTTCGCGCCGATTCCGAAGGCAAGCGTCAGGATCGCGGTGGTGGTGAAGGCGGGAGATTTGCGCAACTGGCGAAAGGCGTACCGAAGTTCCTGCAGGAGTTTGTCCACGAGCGCTCCTCAAGTGCTGCATTGTGTACGGCAGCGGGACTCGAAATATTCATTACGGGCACGCCTGTGGCCAACGACAGACGCATGGATGTTCAGATATCGCAGCAACTTAAGGGCAAGCAGCGGCAGCGAACATTGTTCGCCCTCGATGTCGAATGTTCATTTGCGAACAGTTGATCGAGACGAAATTCGCGAGCGTCCAGGAGTCGATTTGCTCTCCGCCGGACTCTTCATCGGCACTGCCATGCCGGTGCCTTCTTTGAAGCTATTAATCGCGTCTGCTTTCGCGTCAAAGGTCTCGACCAATCCGCTGGGCCAGCGGATTTCGAGCGAGTCGATCTTTGCTGCAGAGCCGAGTCCGAAATGCACGCGCATATCGTTGGACGAACTGTAGCTGGAACCGCTGCGGACTTCATCGACGAAGGTCCGTCCGCCAGCTTTCACCGTGATGCGCGCGCCGATGCCGTCGCGGTTTGACTTTCTGCCAACGGTTTTGATCGCAATCCAGTGATTGGGATACGACATTTGATTGACGAGCAGGCTCGGCGCATCGCCGATGTTCACAATCACGGCAGAAATCTTGCCGTTGTTCCACAGGTCTCCGATGGCGAGCCCGCGGCCTGAAGCGCGGCGGGTGATTGCTGAACCAGCGCGATCAGACACATCGTCGAATGTTCCCTTGCCGCTGTTGCGATAGAGAATGCGCGGTTCCCGATACTCCGAGCCCAGCTTGAACTGATCGACCTCCGGATACACGTGGCCGTTGACCAGCAGCAGATCGGGCCAGCCATCGTTGTCGAAGTCGAGGAACATCGTGCCCCAGCCGAGATATTGTGTGTGCAGGCCAAGGCCGGAGGCGTACGTTGCGTCGGTAAACGTCCCGTCACCGTTGTTGTGATAGAGCGTGGAGCTGTCGTCAGAGAAGTTGGTCTTGAAGATATCGAGGCGGCCATCGCCATCGTAGTCGGCCACGGTCGAGCCCATGCCCGCCTGCTCGCGTCCGTCTTCGTTAAAGGCAGCGCCTGCGACGACAGCAACATCCGTGAACGTTCCATCGTGGTTGTTGTGATAGAGAATGCTGGGCGTGCTATCGCACGCGACGTAGATGTCGGGCCAGCCGTCGTTGTCGAAATCGAGGGTGGAAACGCTGAAGGAATAATGTCCAGTAGTCTTCTCGATTCCAGCTTTCTTGCTGACATCTTCAAACTTGCCGTTCCCAAGATTGTGATAGAGCACGTTGGGCGCACTCTTTAGTCCGCGCGGACCGCACATTACCGGCACGCCCTTCCACATGCACGACGTACCTTGTCCCGGAGCAGGCGTGTTGGCGAGGTCGAAATCGACATAGTTCGACACCATCAGGTCAAGTTGGCCGTCGCGATCGTAATCAACGAATGCACAGCCGGTGCCCCACTGCTTCCCATTTCCGGAAACGCCGGCGGCCTCGGCGGTTTCTTTGAACGTGCCGTTGCCCTCGTTGTGATAAAGACGATTCTTGCCATAGTAGGTGACGTACAGATCGTCGAAGCCATCGTTGTCGTAGTCGCCCGCGCAGACGCCCTGTCCCCAGCCGGCGGCGCGCAGGCCGGCTTTGTCGGTCACGTCGGTGAAGGTGCCGTCGTGATTGTTGTGAAAGAGATGATTGGTGGGAGCAGGCGTTCCGGGCTGCGCACCGAGCGTGGTGCCGTTCACGATGAAGATGTCGGGCCAACCATCGTTGTCGTAGTCGAAGATGGCGACGCCGCTGCCGGTGGTCTCGATGATGTACTTCTTGGTGTTCTTGTCACCGGAAACGATTTCGAACTTCAGGCCGGCTTTTTCGGCGAGGTCCTGGAAATCAGCTATGGGCGCCTGCGCGGCAGGAGATTGCGTGAACGCGGTGAAGAGGCCGACAGCACACACTACAACCAGGAAAACCAGGATTCGACTACCGGAAGGCATCTGTGGGCATTTTACCCGCGAATGCCAACCCAGAACTCTTGGGATGGCCAGATTGCAATCTTTCTCCGGGTCCAGATAAAGTTAGGGCACACCTCACTTGTGCAGCTTTTTCCGATCCGCGCCTTGCTTTCAAGAATCCTCGTTTGTTTGATCCTGGTTTGGGTGGCGAACTTAAGCTTCGCTCAAAGTGACCCAACCAAATCTGCCAGTGCTTATCAACATGGAATGCAGGCATGGCAATCAGGAGACTTGAGCGCGGCGCAGGTAGCGTTTGATGCCGCCGTGAAAGCGAATCCAGCTGATGCAGACGCGCAGAACGCCCTCGCCCAGGTGTTGCTTGAATTAGGCAAGATAGATGAAGCCATAGGTCATTTGCGAATGGTCACGCGATTGAGGCCGAATCTTGCGGTTGCGCACGTCTATCTAGGCAATGCACTGGTGCAGAAGGGATCGCAGCAGGAGGCGCTCGCCGAACTGCGGACCGCAATCAAGCTTGCTCCACAGCAGCCGCAGGCGCACGAAGCGTTGGCGCGCGCTCTGAGTGAGAACAGAACCAGCGATGCGATTGCGGAGATGAAGATCGCCGTCCGCCTAGCCCCGGGCAGCGTCGAAATTCACGATGAACTCGGCTCGCTCCTAGCTCAGAACCAGCAATTCAAGCTCGCTGAAGACGAATTTCAAGCAGCACTGCGTATCAATCCGAAGTACGAACCTGCGTTGCTGCATTTAGGCGTTGCTTACCTGAACGATGAAAAGCGAGCAGAAGCTACAACCCTCTTGAGGCAGGCGACGCAAATTGCGCCTGACGATGGTTTAGCTCATTACTATCTCGGAACAATTCGGGAGGCGGAGCAGGAGCAGCAGGCAGCTCTCGACGAGTATCGGGACGCGGCGAAAGTGTTGCCGAACTATCTGCCGCTACGGACTCGCCTTGGATTGCTCGCGCAGCGAGTCGGCGATATGCCGACCGCGATTGAATCCTTTCGTATAGTCGCGGCTGCTGAACCGGAGAATCCAAGCGCGCACAACGATCTCGGTCTTGCGTTGGCTCAATCTGCGCAAGCGGAGGAAGCGATCAAGGAGTTTGAGGCTGCAATTGCCATCGCTCCCAAAGACAGCAGCTATCGCAACAATCTCGGCGCGGTGTATCTGCAGAAGTCCGACTTTGATTCGGCAATCGAGCAGTACAAGCAGGGAATCGCGATCACACCAAACAATGCCGAGCTCCACTACAACCTGGGACTGGCCTATAAGTTGAAGGATGACCTTGCGAATTCGATCACAGAACTGCAGAAAAGCGTAGAGCTGGATTCGCAGCTTCCCGATCCCCATTACACGTTGGGAATCATTTATTGGCAGACCGGGAAGTTCGATGACGCGATCACTCAGCTACGCGAAGTCATTCGTCTCAAGCCGGACTATGCGGAGGCATATTACACGCTCGGAACCGTGTACAAGCAGGCAGGCAAACTGGCTGAATCGGCCCAGGCGCTTCATCAGGCGCTCCGTCTTCAGCCCGACTTTGCCGGTGCCCACACCACGCTCGCCGCAGTGCTGCGCCAGCAGGGTGACACGGCGGGGGCAGAAACAGAGGCGAAACTTGGAGCTGCGATGGTGCGACAAAAAATGACGCGCCAAGCTGCCGTCTTCGATACCAATTCGGGAATGCGTCTGATGCATGTCGGCGACGTGGACGGAGCAATTTCGCAGTTCGAAGTCGGCATCAAGGCCGATTCATCGTATGCTCCGGCCCACCAGCAATTAGCTGCGGCATTAGCCCGCAAGGGAGAGAAGACACGATCGGAGCAGGAGTTGGAGATTGCGCGGAAGTTGGTAGACCGCAATAAGCAATAGAGGGGACAGGGGACAGGGGACAGGTTACAGGAAACAGGAAACAGGAAAACCGCAGATCATCGCGGTGGTGAAAACTGTTCTTCTTTGATGTACTGTCACCTGTAATCTGTCCCCTGTTTTACCTTACTGCTGCTTCCTCAACGCCACCAGCTCGCTTTCAATCGGAACGCCACGTGTGACTTTCACGTGGAGGACAGCTTCAAATGGTTCCGGTTCGCCGTTGGGCGAAACTGCGAGGCGGAGCAGTAATTGCTCGACCGAGCTTTGGCGGCATACGAATTCGACTGCCGCTTGCGTGCCCAGGGTAGTCGTGCCTGCGAGGATCATCACGGATCGCGCTGGATTCAGTCCTCGCTCGAGCGCAATGACGGAGTAGTCATCGCTAAGCGTCAAATTATTTGGCGTTCCAAAGAACACGCGCTGCTCATCGGCTTCCGGATGGACATTGACGATTCCGAGATCGCCTTTGCGCGGTCCCAACGTCATACGCTGAAAGACGAACTCCTGCGTGTTTGGAATATCACGCAAAGTCAGGTTTTCCGCCGGTGATCCGACAAAGATCAGATTGTTGTTCTTAACGTCGTCGAGCGAGAGCAGGCTGCCGCGCTTCACCAGGATCTGGCGATGGAGCTGAGCAAAGACGCCATCAAGTTGGTGAATAGCCAAGACCTCGCCGACGCCGGTGTAGTGGTCGAGTACTTTGGCATTCACGTCGCGTACAGGATCGCGATAGCGCATGCCCGTTTCGGGACGCCCGACGAATGCTGCGTTGCTGAAGATCACCCAGGGTTCGTCAGAGCTGGAAGCGAATGCCTTCCAGAAGACGCGAAATGCCGGCGGTGAATCGTTCTCGGCCGCCTGTGCCGAAGCGCCGCGGCTGACATAGGCTCGCTGTACGAGCAGCAACACGATTGCTCCTGCTAATAGCAGAGATAGCACCAGCACCGCGGCAGCCCACTTGTTCTTTTCCGTATCCGAGTGCTGAAGATCTGCTGAACGTCCGGGCGTAGCAACCGCCGGCTTTTCCGCGTGCGCTTGAGCGCGGTGGATTTCTAGAGCGTAGGACCCTTTCGGCAGCTCAACCTGCAGCGCGTCACGTACACCTTCAGTGTGGTAGTACTCCTGTAATTTCTGGCGGAGCCTGCCGACCTGCACTCGCACGGTCGAGTCGGCTTGCGGATCGAAGTCTGTCGGGCGTCCGAAAACCTCAGTTGCGATCTGATATTCCTTCAGGTGAGAGCCGGGGTGCTGCACGGTGTAGCGAGCGAGATAACGGAGCAGGCGGCAAAGCGATTCCGAATTTTGTAGAACGCTGCTGGTCGCAATCTTCTCGACTTCGATCAGAAGCTGATCTTTTTCCGTGACAGACACCGGGTTACTGGACATTGCAAATGTAAGTAACAAAGCGTAACAGGCTGAAAAATCGACTGCAAGCAGAAGAAACACTGAGACGTAACCGTTTCATCATGCCTGGAAACTTCCAAAGTCTTGACTTCGTCGATTGACCTCAACTAACTTCCGGCGGCAAAGCAGAACTCTGCTCTAATCAGCGCCTTGATGCGCGACGCTCTAGCTTTCGATGGGGATCTTTTGCGAGGGCGAAATTAATCCGAGCTTCAGACGTGAGGCTCAATTCAGCGGCTGGCGAACCCAGCGGCCTTCTCCAAGCAAGTGAGGTCAAAACCAAATGAAGCGTGCGAGATTTGCCTCCTTAATCCTTCTCTTACTCGGTCTTTCGCTTCTGCTGCCGTTGCAGAGCTTCGGTCAGGCCGTGTACGGATCAATCTTCGGGACAGTCACAGACCCAACCGGAGCGGTAATTCCCAACGCTAAGGTCACGGTCACGGACGTGCGCAAGGGAACATCTGACGTCTACACCACAAACGAGTCGGGCAACTACAGCGCGACCCACTTGATTCCTGACATCTACAAAGTAAAGGTCGAGGCCAGTGGGTTCGCCTCCGCTGAATCCGAGAACATCACAGTGTCGGCGGATACCGGCTCGAAGTTCGACATTGCCATGAAGACCGGTGCCCAGACCGAAACGGTTCAGGTGACTGCGGAAACACCGCAGCTCAAGACTGACCGCGCGGATGTTGCCGTTGAATTTAACGACAGGTACGTCGAAGAGCTGCCCACGTTCAACCGCAACTTTACGGACTTCCTCTTGGATTCGCCGGGCACGCAGAAGCTTGTTGGCTGGGGGCACGCCGTAACCGAGAACCCACAGGGCTCGCAGCAGATTTTCGTTAACGGCCAGCACTTCAGCGGCACGGGCTATGAACTCGACGGAACGGATAACCAGGATCCCATTCTGGGGATCATTGTCATTAATCCGAACCTCGACGCGATCACCGAAGCCAAGGTTGCTACCCAATTCCCGGACGCCGAGTTCGGCAAGGCCGTCGCTGGCTTAGTTACGGTACAGACCAAGTCAGGCAGCAACGAACTCCACGGGAGCGGCTTTTACTACCGTCGCAGCGACGCCAACCAGGCGCGCGATCCATTTACGCAGTTTGCTCCCGACGCGACAACCGGCCGGTTCCTGCCACGCGCGCGCTGGCAAAACTTCGGCGCCACCGCGGGTGGGCCCATCATCAAGGACAAGCTATTTATTTTTGGCGATTATCAGGGAACTCGCCAAACCAGCGGCATCACCAACTTGGCCACGGTTCCGACGGCCCACGTAATCAGCACGTGTCTGGCGGCAACCGGCTTCTGCGATCTCTCTCAATACAACAGCATTATTGGAAGCCAGTCCACCACGGGCGGCTACATCTATGATCCGACGACTGGAGACCTGTCGGGAAATGGCCGCTCCGCATTTTGCGGCGCCGCGGGTCTAGTGCTAAACCCAAATCCCACAAATTGCCCCACGCCGAATCAGATTCCCGTGAACAGGCTCTCTCCGCAGGCGGTGGCGATGCTCAAGTTGTTTCCGGCGCCAACCACGAATGGCGTTCAGAACAACTTCGTTTCCTCCGGAAGTGGTCCTTACATCCAGAATGCGTTCGATACTCGCGTTGACTACGACCTGAGTCAGGCGACACAGGTGTTTGGACGCTTCAGTCTGGCTCGCTTCAGCGTCTCCGGAAAGGGCATCTTTGGTGCACTTGGCGCAGTTGGCACCGGTATCGGAGGACTGGCAGGCAGCTCAATCACGCATAACTACAGTTTGGCCTCGGGCCTGACTCACACCTTCAGCCCGACGCTATTGGGGGACTTCCGCTTCGGCTACTTCAAATACAACCCGACAACTCACAAGCCCGATGAGGGAGCCACACCAGCAAAGAGTTTCGGTATCCCCAACGTCAACATGGGCGATGTCTTCACCTCAGGCTTGCCCAGCTTTGAAGACGTTGGCCCCATCACCAGCTTTGGTGATGGTCTAAACGTTGGGCGTTGCAATTGCCCACTAGTAGAGAGCGAACAGCAATTCCAGTGGGTCGCCAACATGACCAAGATTCAGGGCAACCATCAGTACAAGTTCGGCGGCGACATTCGCTGGGCCGAAAACCTGCGCATCCCGAGCGATGCCGACCGTGCCGGCGATATGCATTTCCGTAATGGTCCAACTTCGCTGGCGGGCAGCGGCGGCTTAGGCTTCGCCAGCTTCCTCCTCGGCGATGTGCAGGAAATGAATCGCTTCGTCAGTACCAGTCTCAATGCTGCCGAGCGTCAGAAGCGCTGGTTCTTTTACGGGCAAGACACGTGGAAGTTTAGCGAAAAGCTGACCCTCAACTACGGGTTGCGTTGGGAGATTTACTTCCCGGAATCGGTTAATGCCAAGGGTAACGGTGGATTCGCCAACCCAACGGAAGGCATTATCCGCGTCGCTGGTTACGGTCCATATGGCCTGAACGGCAACATCGATAACAGTTGGAAGGCACTGGCGCCTCGCTTGGGACTCTCGTACCTTGTGACTCCCAAAACGGTACTGCGCATGGGCTATGGGCGTAGCTTCGATATGGGCGTCTTTGGCTCGAACTTCGGACACGCCGTCACTCAGAACTTGCCTGTTCTCGTGAATCAGGATGTGCTGGCGCAGAACAATGGGAACCCTGGGGTCGCTAAGAACGATTATTTCCCGGCATTTACTTTGGCCGCAGGCCCGCCAATCTTCAACTTCCCACCGGTGCCGTCAAACGGAGTCTTGCCGCTCGGTGGGTTCCAGAACAATGTGCAACCGAGAATGCGTCCTACTTATCAGCGTCTGCCAACGCTTGACGCGTGGAACGTGACGGTTCAGCGCCAGGTGACCAAGAACACCAGCGTCGAAGTCGGCTATGTCGCTAACAAGGGCACCCACGGTTTTGCCGGCAATGGACCTGCCTACGACCTGAATCCTGCTGCTTTGGGCGGCGGCACTGGAATCGTCACTGGTAAGCTTGCCAACGGGAGCGCGGCGCCAAATGGAACCTCCTGCAGCGCAGCGGGCGTAAGCTGCAGTGTTGCGTTTACTCCGAGTGTGCCGTTCGATCAGCGTCGTCCGTTCTTCAACAAATTCACCTTTACGGGCACAGATCCTTCCACGGGCAAGCCTGTGACGATTCAGTGCTGCGCTGACGGCATCATGGGCAACTTCTTCGGTAATGATGCCAACAGCCACTACAACTCGCTACAAGCTAAGGTGGATCATCGTTTCTCGCAAGGACTGCAGTTCCAAGCGAATTACACCTTCGCTCACGCCTTTAACTACAGCAACGATTACACCGATCTATACGCAACGAACCGCAAGCTCACGTATGGCCGTGATGACTTCAATCGCAACCACGTTTTCCTCTTGAACTTGGTATACGATCTGCCGTTCGGCCGCGGGAAGATGTTTGCCGGCAACGTTAGCCGTGCTTTCGACTATGTGATTGGTGGATGGGAGATCAGCAACCAGACCATGTGGGCCAGCGGCCTGCCATGGACGCCTTCGCTGAGCAGCTGCGGCGATGTCCATGACACTGGTTCGTGCCATCCTGATTTGAAGGGATCGTTCAATGTTGGAGCGGGTTCGTTCGATCCGGTCAACCATGTTGTCCAGTTCTTCACTCCGGTGGCTCCGATACCCTTCAGTACCAGCAGTCTGACCGTCGGCCAAGATACTTGCACGGCATCGCGTCCGTCGTCTGGCTCATTCTCGCTGCCGGCGTGCGGTACCGACGGCAATGTTGGCCGTAACACGTTCACTGGTCCGAGGCACTTTAGCAGCGACGCGGCGATTTCGAAAAACCTCAAGGTCACCGAGCGCGTGAATGCCCAGTTCCGCATGGACGCCTATAACGTGTTCAACCACCCGGTCTACGCGTTCTCCAGCACGCAGGGCAATACTTGTATCGATTGCGGTGGAAATGCCGGCCAGATTACTGATATCGAGAACAACTTCAACGGAAGCGGCATGCGGCAACTTCAGTTCGGTTTGAAAGTCAGCTTCTAACGCTTAGTTGATTGTAAGCTCTTGGGGGAGCCTTGATGCTCCCCCTTTTTATTTCTTGCGAATTGTTGCTTTCCAACTTGTCAGTAGCGACGGCGGTTTTGGGTAACCAGGATTTGCTTCGGTACGACATGTCCATCAGCTACTGCGACACGGTGTTGACTCTTTTCGCGAGAAGAAACGTTTGATCGGATGCCGGATTCACATGGTTATCAGGTTCATCGCACTTCTGTTTTTTTGTTTTTGTCTATGGGGAAGCCAGCTTCACGCGCAAGCCAGTTCACCGACTGTCTCGTCCGGTTGGCAGGATGTTCGTGCGCTAATTGACTCCGGCAATTACGATGATGCCATTGCCACGATCCAGAATCTTGAACGATCTGATCCTTCCGCCAAGGGCATTGAACACGAACTCGGCATCGCCTACTACCGTAAGGGAGATTTCGCCCATGCGGAAAACGCCTTTGGCAGAGCTATGGCCGAAGATCCGCAAGATCGTGAGGCGGTGCAGCTTCGCGGGTTGAGTCTCTTCCAACTCGGCCGTCCGGCGGAGGCGATTCCCTACTTGAAACAAGTGCAGTCCTGGATTGGGTCCGCGAGTGTGGACGCCAACTACGTTCTCGGGCTCTGCTACATGCATACCCAGAATTACGAGGAAGCGCGGAAGTCCTTTGCGCAGATGTATGGTGTCGCTCCGGACTCGGCGGCAGCTCATCTATTTGTTGCACGTATGTTGCTGCGTCAGGGCTATGATCCGATTGCGGAGCAGAATGCGCAGCAGGCAGCCGCAATGGATCCCAAGCTGCCGCTGGTCCACTATTTGCTCGGCGAGTTTTATCTCTACAAGTCGAATCTGCAAAAAGCGATCGACGAATTTGAGCTGGAGCAGAAACTGAATCCAGGGTATGCCGGAACTTACGACCGGCTCGGAGATTGCTACAGCCGTGTCGGCAAGTACGACGATGCGGAGCGGGCTCTGCAACGTTCGATCCTGCTCGATGCTACGGCCACGGGCCCTTACATCCTGATGGGCAAAGTGCTGGTGAAGAAGAAAGATTACGCATCAGCTCTGAATTACCTCGAAAAATCACTGCGCATGGATCCAACAAACTACATCGCACATCACCTGATGGGTGAAGCATATCGAGGCCTGGGCCGCGACGTTGATGCAGAGCGCGAATTGAAGAGATCGGAAGAACTTCAGTCATCTCAGGAAAATAAGCCGCAAGGCTGACGGGAAGTGAAGTGACAACAACTGAAAGGTCGCCGGTAGGCGATGGGGCAGTCGCTCCTTTTGTGACTGCGTTCTGCCAGAGTGAACGCTGCATCGCGGTATTCGGAGCTGGCCATTTCCGGCCCGCCGCCTCCTGGCGGCGGTTCTGTCCTGTTCGTTCTTCATATCATGGAGAATCAATGCTGAAAGCAATCATTTTGGCAGGGTCGCTGCTGCTGAGTCACAGCGTCGCAGCGCAAACCGCTGCCGCCCCTCCGGTCAAGATCACAGTCGATTGGAGCAGTCCCACGCCGCTGATTTCTCCTTCCGGTTCGGGCGCCGCTTACGCGGGCACATTCAATCCGGCTGCGGTGCGCGTCGGCAACAAGACCGTTCTCCTCTATCGCGAGCAGGACAAGTCAGGCACATCACGGATCGGCTACGCATCCAGTACGGATGGTGTGCACTTCAAGCTTCGCAGCCGGCCGGTGCTCCAGCCCGAAACCGACTACGAGAAAGATGGCGGCGTCGAAGATCCGCGTGTCCTCAAGATCGGCGATACGTATTACATGACCTACACCGGTTACAACAAGCACGACGCCCAACTCTGCATGGCGACGTCGAAAGACCTGATCCACTGGGAGCGCAAAGGCATTCTACTGCCTGCCTACAAAGGCACATGGAATACGAAGTGGACCAAATCGGGAGCCATTGTCCCGGAGAAGATCAACGGCAAGTGGTGGATGTATTACCTGGGCACGAAGTCCGACAACCACGATTACATGGGGCTCGCGTCGTCTGACGACCTGCTGCGCTGGACCGATGCGACCCAAGAACCTGTACTCCCGCGAAACGCGGGAGCATTCGATTCCCGCGTGATGGAGCCTGGACCTCCGCCGCTCATCACTTCAGAGGGCATTCTTCTCATCTACAACGGAGCCGACGACCATCTGGTCTACACAACCGGCTGGGCTCTTTTCGACAAGAAGGACCCGACGAAGCTTTTAGCGAGAGCCCACCAGCCGTTCTTACGGCCTGAAAAGGAATGGCAGCGCGTCGGGCAGGTTCCTAATGTGGTCTTTACCGAAGGAATGGTCCAGAACGGCAAGCAGTGGTGGATCTATTACGGCGGGGCGGACAAATATATCGGAGCTTCCCGCATTCGAATCTCTCTCGAACCCTAAACGAGAATGCCTGCGCGATAGTTCTCTGCGTTCTGCAGATTCTGCATGCATTCGGCAACA
>Ga0134126_10008301_pt1 | contig 13058 bp, 11 predicted proteins | sample KB31752_FD_96881 | JGI IMG/M metagenome (GOLD analysis project Ga0134126, IMG submission 96881) | Terrestrial soil microbial communities with excess Nitrogen fertilizer from Kellogg Biological Station, Michigan, USA - KB3-175-2 | ecosystem: Environmental > Terrestrial > Soil > Unclassified ...
CGCACATGCGCCGCGTCGTCATGGCGATTGCGGACCGCGATCACTTCTTCGAGCGCTGGACACAGATAAAAGCGGGCAAGGAGGTCGTCTTCGATCTGCATTTCGTGCGTCGTTGAGCGATCTCACTACGGCTCATCCCGCAGGTTCGCCGATTCATCCCCGCAACCTTGCGCCTTCCTTCGGCCTGGAGAGGATCGGGATAGGTCCGACGCCGAGGGCGAGCCGATGCCGTCCATTGAGATCGTTGTCAACGAGAGGCGCCACGTGCTCGAGGCGGCCCCCGAAACGCCGCTGCTGTGGGTGCTTCGCGATTCGCTTGGACTGACGGGCACGAAATATGGATGCGGCAAGGGACTGTGCGGCGCCTGCACCGTGCACCTGGAGGGCATTGCCGTGCGTTCGTGCCAGACGCCCCTCGGATCGGTGGGCGTCCGAAGAGTGACTACCATCGAAGGGCTCTCGCGTGATCGCAGTCATCCGGTGCAGCGCGCGTGGATTGCCGAACAGGTGCCCCAGTGCGGGTACTGCCAGTCCGGACAGATCATGCAGGCGGTGAGCCTGCTGAAGCAGTATCCCCGGCCGAGCAGGGAGCAGATCGATGCCGTGATGAGCGGAAACATCTGCCGGTGCGGGACCTATCAGCGGATTCGACGCGCCATCCAGCGTGCTGCCGGGCAGATCGTCTGATGGTTTGCTCGGCCAAGCTCGACCGGCGGGACTTCCTCAAAGGGGTGGGTACCGGTGGACTCGCACTGACCCTGGGGTTCTATCTTCCCTGTGGGTCCGTGTCGGGCCCAGCGAGCGCACGGACGTTGCAGCCCAATGCCTGGATCCGCATCACGGCCGACAATTTGATCACGGTGCTCACCGAGATACCGGAACTGGGTCAAGGGTCGCGCACGGTAGCGACGATGATGCTCGCCGAGGAGCTCGAGGCGGAGTGGTCAGCCATCCACGTCGAACAGGCCCCGGTCGATCCGAAGATCTACAAGAACCTCTCGGCCGGAGGCAGTGGCGGCACGGCAACCTGCTGGGATTCCCTGCGCGTCGTGGGCGCACAAGCTCGCGAGCTCCTGCTCAGCGCGGCGGCGCAAAGATGGGAAGTGAGCAGCAAGGAGTGCCAGGCGCGCCTGGGCACTGTCATCCACGGCCCGAGCGGTCGCCGATTTACCTATGGTCAGCTTGTCGAGACGGCTGCAACGTTGCCGCCGCCGGATGCCGCAGCGATTCCCCTCAAAGCGCCTGCTGATTTCCGCCTGATCGGCAAATCCGTGGCGCGCGTGGATGGGCCAGCCAAGGTGGACGGCACCGCGATTTTTGGAATCGACGTCCGGGTTCCCGGAATGCTCTTTGCGGTCATCGCCCGATGTCCGCACTTCGGCGGCCGATTAGAGAGTTGCGAAGTAGCTGCCGCCCGCAAGGTCCACGGCGTTCACGCCGTATTCACGGTTCCAGCCATCGGACTGATGCGCGGGCTGGGGGTCAACATCAACACGGCAGGCGGAGTCGCGGTGGTGGCGGACTCGAGCTGGTCGGCCATCAAGGGTCGCGAGGCGCTGCGGATCTCATGGGACAAGGGGCCCGGCGGGGACGAGTCCAGCGAAACCTTGCGCCGCGAGCTCAAGAGAGCGGCAGAGGCTCCTCCCGCATTCGTCGCGGTTGACCGGGGTGATCCGCTGACGGAGCCCGGGGGCGCAGTACGCACGATCGAAGCATTCTACGAGCTGCCCTTCCAGGCCCACGCCACACTGGAGCCGATGAACACTACCGTGCATGTCCGGTCCGATGGCATCGAGATCTGGTCCCCGACGCAAATCGGAGCCGAACTGCAGCGGGAGATCGCGCTGCTGGCCGGCGTGCCTGAGGAGCGGGTGAAGGTGCACATGATGCTTTGCGGAGGCTCTTTCGGAAGGCGTTACCAATGGGACTATGCGGCCGAAGCCTGGCAGGTGGCCAGGCAAGTCCGTCGCCCGGTGCAACTGCTCTGGACGCGTGAAGATGACATGCAGCGCGATTTCTATCGTCAATACTCCTGTCACGGCCTGTCGGGCGCCGTTGATCAGCGGGGCAATCTCCTCAGCTGGCGCCATCGGATCGTCTCGACCCCCATCCGGTCGACCTTCGATACGCCCGAAAAGCTGCGGGACCCGAAGCGGGTGGCCTCTCAGGAGCTCAGCGGTGCCGATGTGCTTGCCTATCCCGTCGCCCGGTTTCACGTGGACTACTCTCCGGTCCAGTCAGCCTTGCCCCGCGCGTGGTGGCGGTCCGTAGCGCAATCGTTCAACGCTTTTGCCATCGAGTGCTTCGTGGACGAGCTGGCTCACGCGCTGGGACGCGATCCTCTGAAATTTCGTCTGGCGCTGCTGGAGGAGGACCGGGAAGTGCCGAGCGTGCGCGCGAACGACGATCCCCCGCTTCAGACTCGACGATTTCGCCAGGTCCTGCAGCTCGCGGCCAAGAAAGCCGGCTGGGGCACCTCACTTCCTGCGGGCGAGGGACGCGGCATCGCCTGCTGCTATTCGTTCGGGAGCTATATTGCGTATGTCGCCGAGGTGGCCGTCGAGAAGAAGACCGGCATGGTCCGGGTTCGGCGTGTTGTCGCAGCGGTTGATTGCGGCACCGCTGTAAATCCAGACGGGGTCAAGGCGATGACCGAAGGCGGCCTGAACTTCGCGCTCACCCCGGTCCTCTCAGGCGAGATCACGGTTCGCGATGCCGCGGTCGAGCAGAGCAACTTCGACACATATCAGGTGCTGCGTATGAACCAGGCGCCGGATGTCGAGGTCCACCTCGTCCCGGGCGACAGCGCGCCTGGAGGCATGGGCGAGACCGGGGTTCCTCCCCTGGCGCCGGCGATCGCCAATGCGGTCTTCGCTGCGACCGGAAAGAGAATCCGGCGCCTGCCGATCGATCCCACTCTTTTGGCATTCAAGGAATCGGCCTGACGCACCGGCGTTGACCGCTCCTGATCGCCACGCGCTGGCGGCCGGGCAGTGCCCGAGTCATCGCTCTGGCAGAATCACCGTCCTGAAAGTCCAGCGGAGGCGGCTCTCATGACGGACCAGTCAACGGAATCTTCCGGCAGCAGTACGCCGGATGCTGCGGACGGAGCTCAGGCGAAGCTCATTCCGCAGATGTGGATGATGTTCCGCGCGCTGCTGGCCTCGCCCGTGCGCAATACGCTGTTCGCGCTGGCAGGTGCGCTCGTGACAGTCGTGGTTCTCACTGCCTACGGGCAAGTCCGCCTGAACGCGTGGAACCGGCCGTTTTACGACGCCCTGGCGCATCGTGATCTGCGCGGCTTCCTCGCTCAGCTGGGCGTTTTCGGCATGATCACCGGAGCACTGCTGATCCTCAACGTCGGGCAGCGCTGGCTGGTCGAGACGTCCAAACTGAAGCTTCGTGAGGGCCTCGTCCACGATCTCATTGAGAACTGGCTCCAGCCCCTACGCACTTTCCGCCTGGCGAGCGCCGGCCCCATCGGTGTCAATCCAGACCAGCGCATGCATGAGGATGCACGTCACCTGACTGAGCTTTCTGCGGACCTTGGCACGCAGCTCCTGCAGGCGGGCGTGCTCGTCGCCTCGTTCGTCAGCGTGCTCTGGCAGATATCCTCTACCTATACGTTCCACGTGCATGGCCACACCTACGCCGTCGCCGGTTACATGGTGTGGGCAGCGATCTTCTACGCCGGATCGGCTTCTCTGCTGACTTACTGGGTCGGCCGCAGTCTCGTCGCACGCAATGCCGAGCGGTATGCACGGGAGGCGGACCTCAGGTTCTCCCTGGTGAGAGTCAACGAGCACGTGGATGCCATCGCGCTGGCCAACGGCGAAGCGCACGAAGCGCGCCGGATCGAGCGGGACCTCGCCGCCGTTCTCCATGCCACCTCGCGCCTGGTGCTCGGACTCACGAATCTGACGTGGGTGACCGCCGGCTATGGATGGTTCACGCTGGTAGCGCCGATCCTGGCGGCGGCACCTCTGTACTTTTCCAACAATCTCTCCTTCGGCGGACTGATGATGGCCGCGGGCGCGTTCACTCAGGTACAGAGCTCGCTGCGCTGGTTCGTGGACAATTTCAGCGTGATTGCCGACTGGCGCGCGACCCTGCTGCGCGTGGCCAACTTTCGCCGCGCGATGCTCACCATGGACACCTTGCATTCCGTCGAAAGTCAGATCTCCTTTCCGGAGGGACCGGCGGGCACACTCGCGATCGAGCAACTCGAGATCGCATCCCCAGCAGGCTGCACCATGCTGAAGGAGCCGCACATCAAGATCGAGACCGGCGACCGGGTGCTGATAGCGGGAGCACCGGGCACCGGCAAGACGCTGCTGTTCCGGACGCTGGCGGGATTGTGGCCCTGGGGTTCGGGCACCGTGACACGGCCCCGGAGTCAGGAGATCCTTTACATGCCACGCACGCCATACTGGCCGCCCGGATCGTTGCGCGAGGCGATGTCCTATCCACGCTCGGCGGAAGATTTCGAGGACGGAGCGTACCAGAGCGCGCTCACCGAGTTGAGTCTGCAGAGGCTGATCCCGCTTTTGGATGACAGCAGGTGGGAACAGCAACTCAGTGCCGAGGAGCTGACCGGCCTGGCCTTCGCCCGTGTGGTGCTGCACGCCCCGCCCTGGCTCGTGATGGATGAAGTGCTCGACTCGATCGATGGAGACACTCTGAAGCTCGTCAAGAATGCGCTTGCGAAAGAGCTGAAGGACAGCGGGGTGATCCACGTGGGACGCCCACCGGCGGGCGAGGAGGTGTTCAAACGCGTACTGCACCTCGTGAAGGATCCGGCCAAGCGCCGCTTGCCGGGCGGGCAGAAACAGCAGGCCCCGAAGGCAGACGCCCCGGCGATTTCCTAGGGCAGCCGGCATGGGCCGCAGGCTCAGGAGAGCTTACAATGCCGGACGGAGCGGCAGGAATTGCGAGCAGGCGGGACGAGCGGTCCGCCTGGCTTTTGCTCCCCTGCCGGCTTGCCCCAGGGCTCCGGAAATCAGGCACGCAGCGACTCGGCATGCTGGCTACGTTCAACAAGATCATGAATCTGTGTCTCGTGGCTGCCTTCAGCGTCATGCTGATCGGGGTCATTCGCACGCGATGGACGAAACGGTATGACATCAAGCCTTCCGAGATTCATCCGGACCTCGAGGCTGGCGAGGAGCTTCTGCGCGATGCCTTGAAAGAGGACGCTCACCGGGATACAGAGACTGCCATCGACGATGAACCGCGTTAGTCTTCCAGCGCGGCTGGACACGACAAGGCAGCTTGGCTACTGACCATGGGTCGCGACCTGCATCTCGCGCATGGACAATTCTTCGGCAGTGCCCGCAGACGCTGCGCGATACAGGGTATGGAGGTAGCCCACCGCCTTGCCGAAGGCCCACCCGACTCGGTGGCCTTCCACACGCACGCAGACCTCCACTTCATTCTCGTGACTGGAGGAGCATATGTGTCGGCCGCCGGCAGTCTTCCCGGTGATGAACCCGTGCTTGTCTACAATCCGCGCGGCGTGACGCACCGTGACCATTTCGAGCGCGGACGCGGAAGCTTCTTCTCGATCTCGCTGGATCCGGATGCTCCACACATGCTTGGGGCGCTGGTGTTGCCGGATGAGCCGAGGTACCTGCGCTCGTCCGAGCAGCTGATGCTCGCTCGGGCGATCGGCAGTCTCTGTTCCGGGAATGGGTCGCAGCTCAGTCTCGAGAGCCTGTGTCTCGAGTTGGTCGGGACACTCGCGCTGCCGGCACCGCGGAGGTCCCGTGCGATTCCAGGATGGCTGGCAGCCGCCGTTGAGTATCTGCAGGATCGCTACTGTCTCGGGCTTTCCATAGCCGACGTCGCGCATGTCATCGGAGTCCATCCCGTGTACCTTGCGCGTGGCTTTCGCCGCTATTTCGGATGCACGCCGGGAGTCTTCACACGGTTCCGGCGCCTCGAGAGAGCCGCGGACCTCCTGTCCAGCTCCGCCTTGCCGCTGGCCGAAGTAGCCCTGAGGTGTGGCTTCGCGGATCAAAGTCAGCTCACCAAGGCGTTTCAGAGGGGGCTGGGTGTGACACCCGGGCGATATCGCACGCTGGTCGGAAGCCGGGCAGGATGTCGTTTCAGGTTGCAAATTGACAAGACCGACTCGGGAGGATGGGCACAATTGGCCCAATGGGCACGATCCCCGAGCACTCGCCGCAGCAGATGAGCGCCATGCGAGGCCGGCGCTGCTGCGGCTGGGCCTGGGTCCTCTGGTTGACGGCGGCGCATGCGGGGCAGCCCGTACCGGGGGCGATGGATGTCAAGGCAATAGCTCCGGACCGGCTCGCGCGGCTGGAGCAGGATGTGCGCAGCGGAGCGTTCAATCAGATCACCAGCATCCTCGTGGCCCGGGGCGATGATCTGGTCCTGGAGCGCTATTTCGATGAGGGCGGCGCGGAGGCTCTGCGCAACACACGCTCGGCCACGAAGACGATCACCGGAATGCTCGTTGGCATAGCCATCGATCGGGGAGCGCTGCCTGATGTGCGCGCCAAGGTGCTGCAATACCTGCCCGACAAGTTGCCGCTGCAGAATCCGGACCCCCGCAAGGCACAGATCACGATCGAAGACTTCCTGACCATGAGCTCGCTGCTCGAGTGCGACGACGAGAATCCGTTTTCGCGAGGTAACGAGGAGCGTATGTACCTGGTTGAAGACTGGGTACGATTCACGCTCGATTTGCCGATCCGTGGCTTTCCCGACTGGGTGAGCCGGCCCGCCGACTCACCCTACGGCCGGAGCTGGAGCTACTGCACGGCCGGGGCGGTGACACTCGGATCCGTGCTCGAGCGGGCGACGAGGCGGAGCATTCCTGACTTCGCCCAACAATTCCTGTTCGCTCCACTCGGAATCGGGCACCTCAAATGGCAGTTTCGACCTGACGGAACTGCGATGACCGGTGGCGGCCTCAATTTGCGCAGCCGTGACCTCTTGAAGCTCGGGCAGTTATACCTGCACAAAGGGCTGTGGGAGGGCCAGCGCGTTGTGTCCTCCGCGTGGGTCGAAGCGTCGACTACAGCGCATGCCCGCGCTCGTGAGGACACGGACTACGGTTATCTGTGGTGGCTGCACACTTTCCACGCGGCGGGCCATGATTTCAGGTGCTTCGCGATGTATGGCGCAGGGGGTAATAAGGTCTACGTCTTTCCGGATGAAAAGCTCACGATCGTCATCACGACGACCAATTTCCACGTCACAGGCGCTGCGGCACTCACTGACCGTCTTCTGACAGAGGACGTATTGCCGGCGTTGAGCGAGTACGCGCACTGAAGCGTTGCGTGTCCTGGTGGCCGGTTTCATAATCCGCCCCGCCTTCGCCCCTGTTTGGGAGACTGGATGTGAGAACAAGCAGAACGAGTCTCTGCGGCCTCGCCCTTACCCTGATCATCTACCCCTTCAGCATCTCCACGGCGGCCGGCCAGCGGCTCGAGCTGAGCGACGTCGCGAAGATCGTTCGCGTATCCGACCCGCAGCTCTCCCCGGACGGCAAGTCGATCGTCTTTGTCGTAGCGCGACCGAACGTCAAGGAGGCCCGCTATGACAGATCGTTGGTTCTCGTAGACGTTTCAAACGGAAAGCAGCGGGTACTGACCTACGATCGCAAGGGAGTGAGCAATCCACGCTGGTCCCCGGACGGCACCCGCATCGCATTTCTGGATCCCGCGATGCCGGAGCAGGGCGACGCCGGCCCGGAACGGGCGGGCGCGCCCGCATCGGCGCCCGAGCAGTCTCCTCCCACCGAGCCGAAGTATCAGGTGTTCGTCATGCCGATGAACGGCGGGGAGGCTCACCGGATCACCCGCTCGTCGCAGGACGTCGAACAGGTCGAGTGGAGCCCCGACGGAACGCAGATAGCCTACGTCGCCGCGGACGACAATCCGAACAAGAAGGAAATCACCCGGCACGACGACGCCTTCGAGGTTGGAGACAACGACTACCTGATGACGGAAGCCCAGATGCCTTCTCATCTGTGGCTGGTGCCGGCCGATGGCGGGCCGGCGCGCCGCCTGACCTCCGGGACGTGGAGCCTGCCCAAGGCGGCTCCGCCGAGCTCGCCCGCCTCGCCGCTGTCCTGGTCGCCGGACGGCAAGTCGATCCTCATCGTGCAGCAGGTCACGCCCAACTGGGGTGACGCCGATCAGTCCGTCATCGCCTCCGTGGACGTGGACAGTGGCAAGGTCCGGAAGCTCACCTCGCACAAGGCGCTCGAAGGCTACCCGCTTTACTCCCCGGACGGCGCATCGATTGCGTACTGGTATCCGCGCGACGGCGACCCCAACAACGGCACTGAGCTCTTCGTGACCGATGGCCGCGGCGGCGATGGCATCGACCTGACGCGAACGCTCGATCGAAATATCGTCCGGGCAATCTGGAGCCACGGCGGAGACTCTTTGCTGGTGGCTGCGCATGATGGCGCGAGGGTGGGGCTGTGGTATCAGCCACGCAAGGGCGCGGCGCGCCGGCTCGAGCTGGGCGACCTCGATCCGTCCTGGTCCTTCTGGGCCGACGTCTCACTCGGCAAGGACGGTGATCTGGCCATCGCGGGGAGCACCCCGACGCATCCGGCCGAAATCTACTACCTGCCGGCGGCGGGGGGTGCGCCGCGTTGCCTGACCTCGTTCAATCAGGAAATCGCGACGCGCGAGCTCGGCCGCTCGGAGGAGCTGCGCTGGAAGGGACCCAACGGAATGCAGGAGGACGGCGTGGTGGTCTACCCTCCGGAGTTCACCAGCGCGCATAAATACCCTCTGGTACTGGTCATTCACGGCGGCCCGCAAGCTTCCTCCACGTTGGCCTTCAACACCCTGGCACAATTGCTCGTGGCGCGTGGCTACGTGGTGTTCTCGCCGAATTACCGCGGCAGCGACAATCTCGGCAACGCCTACGAGCATGCGATCTTCAACGACGCGGGCGATGGGCCCGGGCGCGATGTGATGGCGGGCCTGGACGCGCTCAAAGCCAAGGGGTTCGTGGATGAAAGCCGCATTGCCGTCTCCGGGTGGTCGTACGGCGGCTACATGACTTCATGGATGATAGGGCACTATCACATCTGGAAGGCCGCCGTGTCGGGAGCGGCCGTCAACGACCTGGTGCACGCCTATGCCCTCTCCGATTTCAATGTCACCCAGCGCTACAGCTTCGGCGGCCCGCCGTGGTCGGAGAAGTTCAGCAAGGCATACCAGGAGCAATCGCCCATCTCCTACGCCTGGCATATCACCACGCCGACGCTGATCCTGTCGGACACCGGGGATGCGCGCGTGCCGATTTCTCAGTCGTATCTGATGTATCACGCCCTCAAGGATCACGGGGTTACGGTGCAGTTCGTCGCCTACCCCGTTCCCGGGCATTTCCCGGGAGACCCTGTGCGATCCACGGACGTCTATCGCCGCTGGATCGAGTGGGTGGACAAGTATCTGCGCCCCTCCTGAGTAACATTCCCGGCCATGAAGGAGGAAGCAAAGTGCGACGGCCTCAGGTTGCGCCAGGCGGCGCTCGTAGCCGGAGTCGCGCCATTGGCGGGATTGCTGGCCATGGTGGCCTCGCTGGGCGTCGCCACGGCGCAGACGAACCCGCCCAAACAGACCGAAGCGCAAAAGAGAGTGCAGGCGAAGCTGCTTCAACAGAAGCAGCTGGAGTGCGCCAAAGTGGGCAGATACGCGGTGGCCACTACGATTCGGGGTACGACGATCTATAAGTGCGGCGCGAAGCCCAACGGCTGAACCTTCCAGCCGGATTCATCTTCCACCAATTCGTGTGACCTTAGGCACATGTACCGCTGGGCGGCGGTGCTTAGTGTTCACAGCCATGGAAACCACGATCCGCCAGCGCCTGAAGATGCAGACCCGGCCCCAATGGGCGAGCCGCCACTCGCCGGGCACCTCCAGATGGCTTCGGCAGGCCACACGCGTCGCGGTTGATCCGAGCGCGTTGCCTCGTCACTGGACGGCCAGCGCGAAGATCACTGGGAACGAATAGCCGCGCAGGCCCGCACGCACACTACCTGCAGCACCGTCCCGGTCGGATCCGTAAACCCGCTGGCAATGTGGATACCCAGGAATTCGGCGTCAATGTACGTCCCGCCGCTGCAGAGTCCGCCGCCGAGCCCGCCGCCCGCGGCGCCCCAGCCGCAGGAGAATATGTTGCCCATGCACAGCTCGGCGGGCCGGCGACCGGGGTGTCGCAGCCTGCGAGATGTTGCGGCTCGACAGCATAATGCTGCGCATTCAGTGTTAGGTCCGCCCTGCGCGTCGCGCGATCAGGCAGGGACGTACGTCAACCGAATCAAGTCATCGGCGATCAAATCGCTGGCCACCAGATGGAGCGGCGGCCGGGGGCCGGCGAAGAATGGCTTGCCACCACCCAGCACGACGGGGCGGAGGTAGAGTCGATACTCATCGATCAGACCGGCATCGGTCAGGCTTTGCGCCAGGACGGGGCCGCCAATGTGAATCTCGCCAGCCAATTCAGCCTTCAGCCTGCGTATGACCTTTTCAGGATCATCCGCGACAAGCGTGGCGTTGGAGCCGGCTGACTGGAGGGACTGCGACACCACCCACTTCGGCTGGCTCCGCCACGCGAGCGCGAAGGCTCGATCGTCCGCGTCCCAATCCGGAAGATCTTCCTCCCAATAACGCATGATCTCGTACATGCGGCGACCGTAGATGAGGCCCGTCGCGCCACGGACCGTCTCGAGGAAGTGACGGAAGCTCGCAGGTACAGGCGGCCCAAGCTTCATGTGGTCCACGTAGCCATCGAGGGACTGGCTCAATCCGTAGACAAGTTTTGCCATGCCGCCAATCTCCTCCCAGGCGTGCACACGCTCAGAGTCAGGTCAAGGCGGGCCGGCGTGAGCGCTTACAAAGCGCGAGGGCCCTGGCTCGCGGAAGCGTCAGGTAACGGAGTGGAGGCCGCGGCGTTCTCGCGCTGAATCCTGGCGAAGATCTCTTCCCGGTGCACCGCGACTGACTTGGGCGCATTGATGCCCACGCGGACCTGATTCCCCTTCACGCCGAGCACGGTGACGGTGATGTCATTGCCCACCATCAGCGTCTCACCAACTCTTCGGGTCAAGATGAGCATGGCCGACTCCCGCAATTCCGTAGCCTGGTTGCGCGGAAGCCTACGCCACTTGCGGTCGCTGCGCCGCTCTTTTCCGTTTCATTGGCGCGCCTTGTGTGTCCATACGCGATTTGCGATGCACCACGACTACAGTCGGAATTCGGCGCGACTGCGCTCGTGGGCCGCACTCAAGTGGGCCTCTGGAGCGGCGGAAAATTGTTGGCTACCACCGGGACGCGGTAGGGGCCGGCGCTGCCAGGAGGGGGGTGCCGAAGGCACCCCCCGATCCAACACTCAACCTCGGCGGCGACTTGTCCGCTGTTCAATAGACCGCCACCGCGACGGCGCCGGCGCCGCGGCCGTCCGGCCCCGTCGCGTACGACTCCACGAGGTGCAGTCCGCCGTTGCCATCGATAGTGAAGAGCGACACCGAGCCATCGTTCTTGTTCACGCAGTAGAGGAACTGGCTGGAGGGATCGATTTTGAGGTCGATGGGGCCGGGATTGGTGACCCCGGTGAAATTCCCGGTCGCTATGTCCGGCCCGAGTGAGGTGAGCGCTCCCGTTTGCGCGTTGATCGCAAAGGAGGAGATCGTGCCGTCATTTAAGTTGGTCACATACAGAAACCTGCCCGTCGGGTCGATGGCGATGCCGGTGGTGCCGTTGCCCGCGTCCGCCGCTGTGAGGGTGGAGAGGTTACCCTGCGAATCGTACGAGAAGGCCGACACGTTGCCTGTGATCGAGTTCGACGTATAGACGTACCCCCCGCTGGAGTCGCCCTTGGGCCACACTGCCACGCCCGTCACACCCTCCGAGGTCGATATACCGGAGCTCGCGGTCTGAGTGAGCGTGCCGTCCGCCGCAATGCTATTGACGTACAGGAAGTGCGGATCACCGGCGCTGAAGATCAGCTGGCTCGTCGGATCGATGGCGATGCCCAGCTGCGCATTGCTGAATCCGAAGGCACTGGAGATTCCGGCCAGCGAGCCGGAGAGCGGGTTGATGGTGAAGCCGTAGATCGTGCCCGTGGCGACGGTTCCGTGTCCTGCCGTGTAGAGGAACGCATCCGAGGGAGTTACCGCCAGAGACACCGGCACGCTCGAGGTGGTGTTGAACTGCCCCCGCAGAGTCAGGTTTCCATCCGGATCCAGAAGCATCCGGCTGACGTCGAGAGCGGCTCCGTTGCTCACATATACATATTGTCCCGTCGTATCCACGACGACACCATTCGGACCGAGGTCGGCAAGGAACGGGCTGCCCGCAACGGCGGTCAGCTTCCCCGTGAGCGGATCGATGGTGAAAGCGGCCAGGTCCCCCTGCGGTCCGTCGGAATTGTTCGCCACGAACACGAATCGGCCGACGTTGACACAGCTGACCTGCACGGTGGAGACGTTGCTGTTACCCACGGTGCCGGTCCCGTTTGCGACGGAGCAGAGCTGGGCGGGCGAGCTGGGTTGGGTCGATACAGTGACTGCGTACGGACTGCCGGTCGTGAGAGCGGTGGCGAATTTGAAGTTCGTCGAGCTGCTCCCGCTGGGGGCGGGCACGCTCAGGTTGTCGCCACCCTCATTTTGCAGTACCAGACCGGTGCCCGTCAGGCCGGTCACGGTGCCGCCGATCGTGTAGGTATTGTTGGTGCAGGCGATGGCGACGGTGGTGACATTGGCGCTGCCTACCGTTCCGCTGCCGTTGCTGACGTTGCACGTCTGATTGCTCGGCTGCGTGAGCACGGTCACCGCGTAGTGCGACCCGCTGGTCATTTTGGTCGCGAAGGTGAAAGTCCGGCTGCCGGTGGCGACTGCGAGGTTGTCACCGCCATTGTCCTGCAGAACCAGCCCGCTGCCGGTCAGGCCGCTGATGGAGCCGCCGATCGAGTAGGTCTTGGCAGCATTGGTGCTGCAAGCGATGGACACCGTGGTGACATTGGCGCTACCCACGGTGCCGCTGCCGTTGCTGACGGTGCAGGTCTGA
>Ga0134126_10008303_pt1 | contig 13057 bp, 12 predicted proteins | sample KB31752_FD_96881 | JGI IMG/M metagenome (GOLD analysis project Ga0134126, IMG submission 96881) | Terrestrial soil microbial communities with excess Nitrogen fertilizer from Kellogg Biological Station, Michigan, USA - KB3-175-2 | ecosystem: Environmental > Terrestrial > Soil > Unclassified ...
AGGTATCGGGTCTGTGGGGCAAGCCGACCATTGTGAACAATGTCGAGACCCTGGTGAACGTGCCCCACATCATCGAAAAGGGGGCTGCGTGGTTCAAGGGTTTGGGCCGCACCAGAGATACAGGAACAAAACTCTATGGCGCGAGCGGCAAGGTAAAGCGGCCCGGACTATGGGAGCTGCCGATGGGTGCCACGATACGTGAGCTCTTGGAGGAACACGCGGGCGGCATGCGCGACGGGCTGCGGTTTCGAGGAGTGCTTCCTGGCGGCGCTTCCACGGATTTCCTGGTCGAAGAACATCTCGATGTCCCCATGGATTACACGTCGGTCCAAAAGGCAGGCAGCCGCTTGGGCACCGGCACCATGATTGTTCTTGACGATCAGACCTGCCCGGTGGGCATGACTGCCAACCTCACGCATTTTTTCGCTCGGGAGTCGTGCGGCTGGTGTACTCCATGCTGGAGCGGGCTGGGCTGGGCAACCAGAATTCTAGACGCAATGGAGCGAGGAGAGGGAAAGCCGGGAGACCTGGAGAAGCTCTCCTTCCAATCGCAGTTCTGGTCTCCGGGACATACATTTTGTGCGCTGGCTCCGGGCGCGGCAGAACCTTTGCAGAGCGCCCTGAAATTTTTCCGCGACGATTTCGAACGCCACATCCTTGAGCAACGCTGTCCCTGGAGAACCTGATGGGCACCATCTACATCGACGGTAAAGCTTGTGAAGCCAATCCAAGGCAGAACCTGCTGCACGCCTGTCTCTCGCTTGGGTTGGATCTGCCGTATTTCTGCTGGCATCCCGCCCTCGGATCGGTGGGCGCATGCCGCCAGTGCGCCGTCAAGCATTTCAAGGATGCTCAGGATACGCGAGGCAGGTTGGTGATGGCCTGTATGACGCCCGCGGCCCCTGAAACCCGCATTTCCATCCACGACCCTGAAGCTGTTGCCTTTCGCGCAGGGATTATCGAGGGGATGATGCTGAACCATCCTCACGACTGTCCGGTGTGCGACGAGGGCGGCGAGTGTCATTTACAGGACATGACGGTGATGACCGGTCATGACTATCGCCGCACCCGATTTCCAAAGCGTACCTTTCACGACCAGTACCTCGGTCCGTTTGTTTATCACCAGATGAACCGCTGCATTCAGTGTTACCGTTGCGTCCGATTTTATCGGAACTATGCTGGAGGCGACGATCTGAATGCCTTCGGCATAACCAATGGCGTTTTCTTTGGGCGCGACAAAGATGGAGTGCTCGAAAGCGAGTTCGCAGGCAATCTGGTGGAGGTCTGCCCCACCGGTGTGTTTACCGATCGCACGCTGCGCCGCCATTACACGCGCAAGTGGGATCTGCGCATGGCGCCTTCCATCTGCGGCCATTGTGGTGTCGGCTGCAACGTAACGATGGGAGAGCGCTATGGGCTGTTGCGTCGCGTTGTAAATCGCTTCAATAGTGAGGTGAACGGTTACTTCCTTTGCGACCGCGGACGCTACGGATACGAGTTCGTGAACGGAACGGACAGAGTTCGCCATGCATGGTTAAATGGAAAATCTCTTTCGGGTGAGGCGGCGGCGCACCAATTAAATGCTCTCGTCTCGAACAGTGATCGGGTGATCGGAATCGGCTCGCCCAGGGCTTCGCTTGAGGCAAATTTTGCGCTGCAACGGCTGGTAGGGAGAGACCGCTTTTTCGCAGGCGTTTCCGACAGCGAGTGGAAAAGAACGACGGCAATGGCAGAGATTCTTCAAGCCGGACCCGCCCGTTCCGCGTCTCTCCACGATATCGAGCTTTCCGATGCTGTGTTGATTCTCGGTGAAGATGTCACCAATTCGGCACCCCGAATGGCACTTAGTCTGCGCCAGTCAGTCCGTCAACAACCCTTCGAGATTGCGGAAAAATTGAACGTTCCTCTGTGGATGGATGATACGGTGCGCGAAATGGTGCAGGAACGAAAAGGTCCGCTCTTCATTGCTGCCCCGGAGGGGACGCGTCTAGATGACGTCGCCACCAGAACTTACCGGGCAGCACCGGGTGATGTGGCGCGGCTGGGATTCGCGGTGGCTCACGAAATTGATCGGAAAGCGCCGGAGGTCCCGGACTTGACCGACGAGATACGTGATCTGGTACGCGCTATCGCAGCCGCGCTGACCGGTGCCAAGCGGCCTGTGGTGATCTCCGGGCCCAGTTGCCGGAACAACTCCGTCATCGAATCTGCGGCCAATGTAGCCAAGGCTCTGTGCAATACCGGCCATCCTGCAGGGCTGAGCTTTGTCGCACCGGAATGCAATAGTTTTGGCCTGGCACTGATGGAGCCACGACCGCTGAGCGAAGCCGTCGCAATGACGCAAAACGACCGGACAGCGACAGTTATCGTCCTTGAGAACGATCTCTACCGGCGGCTTCCGGGAAAACTGGCGGACGGCTTCTTAGGTTCAGCGGCGCACGTGATCGTGCTCGATCATCTGTCAAACGACACGACGGCGAAGGCGGAATTGCTTCTTCCGGCTGCCACGTTTGCTGAATCCAACGGAACGCTCGTGAGTAACGAAGGGCGCGCGCAGCGATTCATCCAGGTGTTTCCAGTGGGGGCGGATGTGCGGGAGAGCTGGCGATGGTTAGGCGATTCAGCGTGGTCTTCGCTGGACGATGTGCTGGCCGCTCTCGCCGAGGAGATGCCTCGCTTGGCGCCAGTGGCAGCGGCCGCACCGCTGTCAGGGTTCCGGATGGCTGGCGCGAAGGTGCCGCGAGAGCCGCATCGCTACAGCGGACGCACATCGATGACCGCAAACATCAGCGTCGTAGAGCCGAAGCCGCCGGTTGATCCGGACTCGGCGCTCTCCTATACGATGGAAGGAACTCCCCTTCAGCCGCCAGGCGCGCTGCAGCCGTTCTTCTGGACACCAGGCTGGAACTCAATTCAGGCAGTCAATAAATTTCAAAGCAAAATTGGCGACGCGCTACGCGGAGGCGATCCAGGAGTTCGCCTGTTCGAGCCGTCAACGGAAGGAACGTACTTCAGCACAATTCCGGCTGCCTTTGCTCGCCGCGAAGCGGAATGGATGGTAATTCCGATTGAGCATATTTTTGGCTCGGAGGAACTAAGCGTGCGCGCGCCGGGCATTGCTGAACTTGCGCCGGAACCGTATCTCGCGCTGAACGCGGTTGATGCGGCCAGGTTCGGTACAGGCGGAAAGGCCGAGAAGGTAGAGGTTGAGATCGGCGGCGTCATGCAGCGCCTGCACCTAAAAGTGCTGCCCGATCTGCCGCCCGGAATCGCGGGCATCCCTGCGGGGTTGACCCCATTGCGTGGAGAGGACCTTCCGGCCTGGAGTCGGATTGAGCGAGCGCCATGACCAGCCCTCATCCGTTTGCGTCGATCTTTGGGATCCTGATTGTGGTGCTCAGCCTTGCGGCCTTGCTTATCTGGGTGGAGCGGCGCCTGCTCGCGCTCTGGCAAGACCGCTACGGACCGAATCGGGTGGGACCTTTCGGCCTGCTGCAAGTTGTCGCGGACATGATCAAGATCTTCACAAAGGAAGATTGGATTCCACCGTTCGCCAACAAAGTTGTCTTTGTTATCGCGCCGGCCATCATCATGGTGACGGTATTGTTGTCATTCGCGGTGCTGCCCATCGCTCCGGGAATTATTGTCGCGGACCTGAACGTCGCTCTGCTTTTTTTCCTGGGCATGTCGTCGCTTGGCGTCTACAGCATTGTGCTGGCCGGCTGGTCGTCGGGGAACAAATATTCCCTGCTGGGCGGGCTGCGCGCAGCCGCTCAGATGATGAGCTATGAAGTCTTCATGGGCATGTCTCTAATGGGGGTGGTGCTGTTGGCTGGGTCTTTCAATTTGACAACGATTGTCGAAGCGCAGAAGAACCTCTGGTTTGTGGTCCCCCAGTTCCTGGGCTTCGTTCTGTTCCTGATTGCGGGCGTGGCTGAAGCGCGACGGCTGCCATTTGATCTTCCAGAGGCGGAGGCTGAGCTGGTTGCAGGATTCCATTCCGAGTATTCCGGCATGAAGTTTGGGATGTTCTTTGTCGGCGAATATCTGGGCGTGATCCTGATTTCGTCGATGATTACGGTGCTGTTTCTTGGCGGGTGGAAGGGCCCGTGGCTGCCGCCGATCGCGTGGTTTCTGATCAAAATGTTCGCATTCGTCTGCTTTTTTATCCTGCTGAGGGCTGCGCTCCCGAGGTTGCGCTTTGATCAGCTGATGTCGCTGGGCTGGAAGGTGATGTTTCCTCTGGCTCTGGCCAATCTGGTAGCAACCGGAGCCATTGTGACGGCATTCCGGTAAGGCATTGTGGAAAGGGGGTTGAGATGCTGAGTGTGATCCGAACGATCTGGAGCGTGTTCCTGCATACTTTTCATCGGCGCGTAACGATTCAGTATCCCAAACAGAAAGCGTATCTCGCACCGCGCACCAGGGGACGCATTATTTTGTCGCGTGATCCTGATGGCGGTGAGCGATGCGTTGCCTGCCATCTCTGCGCAATCGCCTGTCCGGTGGATTGCATCTCGCTGCAGGCGACCGAAGACGAAAATGAGCGTCGCTATCCTGAGTTTTTTCGCATCAACTTTTCGCGATGCATTTTCTGCGGCTATTGCGAAGATGCATGTCCGACGTATGCGATTCAGCTTACGCCGGACTTTGAGATGTCGGAATACAACCGTCAGAACCTTGTTTACGAAAAAGAAGATTTGCTGATCGACGGGCCGGGTAAGTATCCGGGCTACAACTACTGGCGTGTCTCCGGGGTGCGGATCGGCGGCAAAGACAAGGGGGAGGCAGAAAATGAAGCGCCTCCTGTGGATCTCCACAGGTTGACGCCATGACCCCTTTTCTGGAAGTCGCTTTCTATGTCGCGGCCGCTGTGGCCATCCTCTCGACGGTGCTGGCCATTACCCGGCTCGTTGCGGTCCATGCGCTGCTCTATCTGATCGTTTCCTTTCTAGCCCTGGCCGTGGTGTTTTATACCATGGGTGCTCCGCTGCTGGCTGCTCTCGAAGTCATCATCTATGCCGGCGCTATCGTCGTTCTGTTTCTCTTTGTGGTCATGATGTTAAATCTGGGAGCGCAGGCTCGTGAAACGGAACGCCAATGGCTCGCGGGAAAGGTATGGATTGGACCTGTTCTTCTCTCCGCCATCTTACTGGTTGAAGTGATCTACCTGATCGCTCGCGCCCGGCTGTCGGGCGGAATAGGCACGATTGTCGGTCCGAAAGAAGTCGGGATAGCTCTGTATGGCCCATATCTGCTTGGTGTGGAGTTGGCTTCCATGCTGCTGCTGGGCGCTCTGGTGGGAGCGTGTCATTTGGGAAAGATGGAGACTCGAACATGACGGGAGTTCCGATGAGTTACGGACTGATTCTGGGAGGAATCTTATTCGTGCTTGGTCTTGCCGGGCTCCTGATGCGCCGTAACCTGCTCTTCATTTTGATTTCGATTGAGATTATGTTGAATGGCGCAGGCGTAGCCTTTGTTGCGGCCGGATCGCGATGGATGCAGCCGGATGGCCAGATCATGTTTCTCTTTATCCTGGCTGCGGCAGCGGGGGAGGTTTCGGTTGGCCTGGCGCTGCTGCTTCGCTTCTATCGCCAGCAGCAGACGCTCGATGCGGACGCTGCGAGTGAGATGAGGAACTGACGATGCTTAGCCTTCTCTGGCTGGTTCCGGCGATTCCTTTCGCAAGTGCACTGGCGCTCGCGGTGGTGCGATTTCCGCGAAGGGTTGTGGCATGGATCGCGGTGTGCTCGATCGCCGCATCTTCCATCGTTTCGCTGATCGTTGCGTTCTCGTTTCTGCATACTCCACCTGCCGGCAACGCATACACACAGGTGCTGTGGACATGGCTGAATGTGGGCGGATTCCATCCGGAAATCGCCCTCTATCTCGACCCGCTGTCACTGATCATGATGGTGGTGGTCGCCTTTGTCAGCTTCCTAATTCACCTTTATTCAACGGAATTCATGATTGGAGACGATGGCTACGCCCGGTTCTTCGCCTATATGAACCTGTTCGTGGCCTCGATGCTGACCCTGCTGCTGGCAAACAATCTTCTTCTGCTGTATCTGGGATGGGAAAGTGTCGGCCTCTGCAGTTATCTGCTGATTGGGTTTTGGTATCGCGATCCAGAGAATGGACGGGCAGGACGGAAAGCGTTCATTGTGACTCGCGTCGGCGACACCGCAATGGTGATCGGACTATTTCTGCTATTTCATGACCTGGGCACATTGAACATTCAGGAACTCATGCAGCGGGCGTCTCAGCATTGGGCCGTCGGATCGGGGGTCGCCGCCGCGGCTGCGTTTCTGTTGCTGGGCGGCGCTGTGGGCAAGTCCGCGCAGTTGCCGTTGCAAACGTGGCTTCCGGATGCCATGGCCGGCCCAACTCCGGTCAGCGCCTTGATCCATGCGGCAACCATGGTGACGGCTGGCGTTTATCTGATCGCGCGCACGCACGTCCTCTACTCCCTCGCGCCATCGGCGCAGTTCGCGGTAGCGGTAGTTGGTGCGGCAACCCTGCTGATCGCAGGCTTCAGCGCGCTGACGCAATGGGATCTAAAGCGTGTGCTGGCCTACTCCACCATCAGTCAGATCGGCTATATGTTCCTGGCATTGGGGGTCGGCGCATGGCCGGCGGCGATTTTCCATTTTATGACGCACGCCTTTTTCAAAGCACTGTTGTTCCTCGCTGGCGGCATTGTCATTAAGGCGCTGGACGACGAGCACAACATCTTTCGCATGGGCGGCCTGCGCACCCAGCTCCCTGTCGCATTCTGGACGTTCCTGATCGCCGGATGCTCGCTCGCCGGTTTGCCGCTGATTACCGCCGGAGCCTTTAGCAAGGACTGGATCGTGTGGGGGGCCGGGAGCGCGGCCAACGGAAGCATGGGTCTTTGGGCTGTCGCTCTCGCAGGTATTTTGCTGACTTCTCTATATACCTTCCGCATGATTTTCCTCGTCTTCTTCGGCGAAGAGCACAGTCAGGTTGTGAAGAAGCCTGGGATGGCGATGATCATTCCATGCGTGGTGCTGGCTTTTCTCTCCATCGTCGGTGGGTACATGAGAGGCCCCTTCGGGAGATTCCTGGAATTGGCCCTCCCCTGGAATGCCTCCGCGGCTGGAGGGGGCCATGTGTCTGAGATGGCTACCGAGACGGCGGCAGGATTGGTGTTTCTGCTGGGGCTGATGCTTGCTTACGTCTTGTTCCTGCGCAAGAAACCATCGACGGCGCTGTTGACTGCGACAGCGGTGGGTGGAGCACTGCATCGTTTTTGGTTTTCGGATTGGGCGATGGACTGGTTCTATGACCGGCTTTTCGTACGGCCGGTGGTTTGGATTGCAAACATCGACAAAGGTGATTTCGTCGACGGTATTTATATCGGTATTGGAAGCCTGAATGAAATAACCTGGCGGGTCCTTCGACGCACCGAATCAGGAAAATTGCGCTGGTATGCAGCCGGCATCACGATTGGATCGATTGTCTTCGTAGCAGTGGTGCTCTTCTTATGATTCTTCTCTGGCTGATCGTCGTCCTGGTACTTGGCGGGCTTCTCGCCTGGCTGGCAGCACACTTGCATCCGGTGCTGTGCCGCTGGATCTCGCTCGTTGCCGTCTCGATCGACTTTATTCTGGCGCTGTTGCTGGCGGCTCGAAACTTCACATCCGGCCGCGCCGGAATGGGCGCCTGGCTCGCACAAGTGGACTGGAGCTGGATCCCGCAATTCGGCATTCATTTCCATCTGGCGCTGGATGGCCTCAGCCTTCTGCTCACGCTGCTCGCGCTCTTTCTGGGCATCGTGTCGGTGGTGGTCTCCTGGACCGCCATTACCAAAGCTGTGGGCTTCTATCACCTCAATCTTTTGTGGATTCTCGCTGGAATTATCGGCGTCTTCCTCGCTCTCGACCTTTTCCTCTTCTATTTCTCCTGGGAGTTGATGCTGGTCCCCATGTATTTTCTGATCGCCATCTGGGGACGCGAGCGAGGCGCCTATGGCGCGGTAAAGTTTTTCCTCTTTACCCAGCTCAGCAGTCTGTTCATGCTGATTTCGATCCTGGCCCTGTACTTCGCGCACCACCGGGCGACTGGCGTCTATACCTTCGAGTACATGGACCTCTTAGGCACGCCGCTCAGCCCCCATGCGGCAATGTGGATGATGCTGGGTTTCTTCATCGCCTTCGCAGTCAAGCTTCCGATGTTCCCGTTCCACACCTGGCTCCCGGACGCATGCGCCGAAGCCTCCACGGCAACCAACGCGATTCTCGCCGGCCTGCTCGGAACCACTGCGGGGTACGGCATGATTCGCTTTCTCTTTCCGTTGTTTCCTCATGCGGCTCACGCGTTTGCTCCTATCGCGATGATGCTTGCGGTGATTGGAATCCTGTACGGCGCCATCCTGGCTTTTTCGCAGACAAACCTGATGCGCCTGCTTGCCTACGCCAGCATCAGCCATCTCGGCTTTGTGCTGCTGGGTATATTCTCCGGGAATTCAATCGCGCTTCAGGGAGCGGTGATGACCCTGATCGCCCATGGCATCAGTACCAGCGCTCTCTTTATCGTGGCGGGAGCTCTCGAGGATCGCATGCATACGCTCGACATCGACGCAATGGGCGGACTATGGGATACGGTTCCCCGTTTGAGCGGAGTGGGTTTGTTCTTCGCGCTGGCTTCGCTGGGGCTTCCCGGGCTCGCCGACTTTATCGGCGAGTTCCTGATCCTGTTGGGAACGTACCGCGCCCACCTTGTCATGGCCGCCGTGGCTGCTTGTGGCGTTCTCGCGACAACTTTCTATGCGCTTCGTTTCGTACAGTGTGCATTCCAGGGCCCGAACCGCCATTCATGGCAGTTGCCGGATCTGGCTTTTCGCGAAGGACTGATACTAGGCGCGATGATCGTCTTGCTGCTCTTTCTGGGCCTCTACCCGCAACCCGTGTTCCACACTTTCGCGCAAGCCGCCAACCACCTTCCCTCGCTGTGGAGATAAGCTCTTGGAGATCAGTCATGACTGCCGCTGATGTGCTTGCCCTTCTGCCGCTGCTGCTGATCGCCGGGACCTCGGTCGTGGTGCTGGTGGCGGTCGCTGTGGGCCGCAATCATGCGGTTGCCTTCGGACTGACGCTTACCGGTCTGGCCGCCGGTTTTTGCTCGATTTTTTTCATCCCCACCGCCCAGGTGACGGCGTTGCTCGCGATGGATAGATACTCACTGTTCTTTATAGGGCTGATTACCGCGGCGAGTTTTGTAGTTGCCCTCCTGGCCTATGGGTATCTGGAGAGGCGCGAGGGCAACAAGGAGGAATTCTATGTCCTGCTTCTAGTGGCGACACTCGGCGCGATGGTCCTGGCCGCGAGCAGCCATTTCGCTACGCTGTTTTTGGCGCTTGAGGTCCTTAGCGTGGCGCTCTATGCGCTCATCGCCTATTTCGGCGATCGACCGCTTTCGGTGGAAGCTGGAGTCAAGTATCTGGTTCTGGCCGCCAGTTCGGCTGCCTTCCTCCTGTTTGGGATTGCCCTGGTTTACGCCGATCTTGGAACCATGGATTTTACGCGCATCGCGCAACTTCTGAAATATGGAACCGATCCGAATCCTGCCCTGCTGCTGCCCGGTGTGGCGTTGATTGTCACCGGCATCGGCTTCAAGCTGGCCCTGGCGCCGTTCCATATGTGGGTGCCGGATGTCTATCAGGGAGCTCCGGCGCCGGTGACAGCCTTCGTCGCCACGGTTTCGAAAGGCGGCATGTTTGCGCTGCTGCTGCGCTATTTTCACCAGTCCGGCATCGACCGGTTTACACCCCTGCTCCTGGTGTTCACGATCATCGCCATCGCTTCCATGTTCACCGGCAACCTGCTGGCATTGTTTCAGACCAATGTGAAGCGCATCCTGGCCTACTCTTCGATCACGCACATGGGCTACCTGCTGGTTGCGCTAGAGGTGGGTGGCTCCCTGGGTGCGAGCGCCGTCATCTTCTATCTTGTGGCGTATTTCATCATGACCCTGGGCGCATTCGCTGTCGTCACAGTTCTCTCCGAACGACACCGGGACGCCGACCGGCTTGAAGACTATCACGGTCTATTCTGGCGCCGACCCGCGCTCGCACTGGTCTTTACAGTGATGCTGCTTTCACTCGCCGGCATCCCCCTGACAGCCGGTTTCTTTGGTGAGTTCTACATTATCGCGGCCGTCGCCGCCGTGGGGGCCTGGGCACTTGTTCTGGTCCTAATCATTACCAGCACCATCGGCCTCTTCTATTATCTGCGGATTGTGGTGGTGCTGTACCAGCAGTCGACAGAGACGAGCGAGGCGTACCTCGCGCTCCCGCGCCGGTCGCCGGCGACGGTCCTGGTTCTGACCGCGCTCACCGTGATCCTGATCTGGATGGGGGTCTTCCCGGAACTGATGCTGAAAGCGATTCAAACCGCGATCGGTAGTTTGCTCTGAGTGGGGCTATAGCAACAGGAAAACTGCTCTAAGGGGAAAAGAGATGGCACACGACTTCAAAGTAGGGGACCACGTCGAGTGGAACTCTGAAGCAGGACGGGTTCGAGGGACAATCAAGAAAAAGCATATCTCCGAGATTACATTCAAGGGATACACCGTACACGCGTCCAAGGAAGATCCACAATACGAGATCAAGAGTGATAAAACCGACCACATCGCTATGCACAAAGGTTCGGCTCTCACGAAATTAACCAAAGACAAATCCTGACCCAGTTGCCCCGATCGCAATGTTCCCGGAGCAATCGTGATACGGGCGTCCGCTTACTTGAAGAGAACACCAGATGTCTTTAGAGGAAGTTCGCCCCGATGTACAATCTGAGTCCGGTTGGGCGGTGCTTCACGATAAATACGATAGGCTTACAGGTCAGTCCGGGTCGTTTCGATGGATTCAGTGGATTCACGAACCGCAGACTGTCGCGGATGGGGGAAGTTGTCGCTTTCATCTTCTTCGGATCTCGGTTGCAGACACTGGAAGTCCTTCTCAATCACGATCCGCAGCCCTCTTTCCTCGCCTGCGGACTGCGTGTGTTCGATTCCCACCTGATTGCTATTTGCCCAAGACTCAACCAATAACGTAGGAAGGTTGACAAGGATTTCTCCGTCTATTAAGCACGCCGAAACCTGCGTGGCATGCTCGCAAGCCTCAAGCGAATAAGTCAGGATATCCGCGGTTGAGGAGCAGAAATGAACCGATTCACTAACTTTCCTCTCGGTGAGCAGCCTTGAGACCTCTCCCTGAGTCAAGCGAAATCGTAATGAGTTCCCACGGATACGGAGCTTCATCACTGGTATTGTATCCCTCGCTACGGGTCATCTCAGTACCTAACTGGAAGGGCTACTTTGATTTTGCAATCCAGACTCGTCGGCATGAAAAGCGATTCGTTCGAAATCACATCCAGAAGTTTGCTGCCCATGGCCGGGAGGCGAAGACGTAGTATTTGATTGAGAACATGAAGACCGGCGATGCAGACTATGCACGAGAGCCGCTATTCCTCAAAAGTTCGTGAAGAACAAATCTCTGAACCGATTTTTCTATGTTCCACGATCTTCACGGCGCCGAGGACAAGAAGAGTCCATGTCCTCGAAGGGTGATGCCCTATGTCTCTCGAAGAGTTTGCCCAGATTCATCATTTGGATTCGAGCTGGATTGATCTCCGCCACCAGTGCGACCAAATTGTTGGGCGACCGGACTTCTGGTACCGAAAAGAGCTTCAAAGTGTCGCTCGGGAACTCGCCGTGAAGGCCTCCGACATGCTGGCCGCTGCGACATAAAGAGCGGACTCTTGTGATAAGTCGCCGGTCAGCTCCTACCAGTTTTGAGGCGAAACGCAACAGCAGGATTATCGAACCGAAAGATCGACTTTGCGTAGTTCCAGCAGGCAATCTTGCTCACTGGGTGAAGAATTGGTCTGAAGGGAATCTTTGGACGAGACAGGTCAAGTTTAGGTTATTAGCGGTATCACACAACGTGATTTAAGTCACTGTGCACGCGCAGCAGGACGACTACGGTGGAAACTGTCAGGAGATTTCATCATGGTAATCACATCAGAAACACCGGTGCGCGATATTGCGGTCGGGATTCCAACCGCCATCCCACTTCTGGAACGGATTGGAATTGACTATTGTTGTCACGGCCAGCACACGTTGACGGAGGCTTGCACCAAGAAAAACATTGCGCTTGCACCCGTACTGGAAGAGTTGGAGAAGCTCCAGCCGCAGAGCGCAGATCCAGCGGAAAGCCGATGGGCGCAGGCTCCCTTGAAAGAGCTTTCCGAGCATATCGTCAAGAGACATCACGCATACACCCGCGAGCAGCTCGATCTGATCGACGGCCTCATGGCGAAAGTGGAGAATCGTCACGGAGCCCAACATGTCGAAGTTTTTCAGATAGGTAAAGTGGTCGCGGTATTCGGCTCGGAACTGAGACATCATGCCGAATGCGAAGAAAACAATCTCTTCCCTTATATCGCCGCGTTGGGATCGCACCAGAAACCGGAACTGCCGGCGCCGGCGAAGGGGAGTTTGAACATGCCGATTGCTCGCATGATGACAGATCATGATAAAACCGCCGAGGAACTCAAGACCCTGCGGACCCTAACAGACGACTTCACTCCGCCGGCCGAGGCTTGTCCCACATGGCGCGCCTTATACCGAGCAATGGAAGAACTGGAATCCGATCTGCATCAGCATATCCACCTGGAGAACAATATTCTCTTTCCGCGGGCATTGGAACAAGCGCGTATCGAGGCTCAGAAAGCGGGCTCAGGCTGTGCTGCTTAACCTTGATTCGCGGGTACTGACCAATTTCATTCCGCCTGTTTTTTGTGCAAGGAAACATCTTCGTTGAACGTGGATGGAGGGTAGGGGTATTGCGCCAGATGGAAATGAGCTCCGCATTGCCTCAGGGCGGACTCTTTATTGGCCGTTTCCAGCTCGCTTAGAGCAATTTTCCTGTAGGGGTATATCGAAGCGAAGATCTCGACGCCGTTTTTCCTTAGAACTTATCCGTAAATAGTATTAAAGTTGATTCGCCGGGCTGATTCTGTTGCTTGTGTCA
>Ga0134126_10008306_pt1 | contig 13055 bp, 11 predicted proteins | sample KB31752_FD_96881 | JGI IMG/M metagenome (GOLD analysis project Ga0134126, IMG submission 96881) | Terrestrial soil microbial communities with excess Nitrogen fertilizer from Kellogg Biological Station, Michigan, USA - KB3-175-2 | ecosystem: Environmental > Terrestrial > Soil > Unclassified ...
CGCAGCCCAAGGCGGCGGCGCTGCCGCCGGTGTCGGTCACCGTGGCCAAGGCCAAGGTAGAAAACGTGCCCACCAATCTGCAGGCGATTGGCGCGGTGCAGGCGGTGGCCACCGTGACGGTGAAGACACTGGTCGGCGGCCAACTGCAGGAGGTCGAGTTCCATCAGGGCGACGAGGTCCACAAGGGACAAGTGCTGTTTAAGATTGATCCCTCGCCGTTCGAGGCTGCCCTCGCCCAGGCCGAAGCCAACCTGGCGCGTGATCTGGCCACCGACAGCCACAACAAAACCGAGGCCGGGCGCTACGCCGACCTGGCCAAACAGGGGATCGTCTCCGCCGAGCAGAATGATCAGATGCAGTCGGCGGCCTCGGCGTCGCACTCGGTGGTGAGCGCCGATCGCGCCGCCGTGGAGCAGGCCAAGCTGCAGCTCAGCTACTGCACCATCACTTCCCCGATTGACGGCCGCACCGGCAGCCTTTTGGTCCAGGCCGGCAACACCGTGCAGCCCAACCAGACGGTGCTGGTGACCATCAATCAAATCAAGCCCATCTACGTGGCCTTCTCCGTGCCCGAGCAGTACCTGCAACAGTTGAAGCAGCTCAACGGCGCGCATCCCCTGGAAGTGCACGCGCTGGCGCAGGGCGATGCCAGCGATGAGACCGGGCACCTGTCGTTCATCAACAACGCCATTGATACCACCACCGGCACCATCCAACTGATGGCCACCTTCGAAAACAGGGCCGAACGGCTGTGGCCAGGTGAGTATGTCAACACCAAAGTCACCCTGGGCATCGAGACGGGGGCGGTGGTGGTGCCGTCGAGCGCGGTGCAGACGGGTCAGGATAATCAGTTTGTGTACGTCGTCACGCCGCAAAGCACGGTGGAGAACCACACCGTCAAGACCTCGACCACGGTGAACGGCATTACGGTCATCACCGAGGGCGTGGCGGCGGGGGACACGGTGGTGGTGGACGGACAGTTGGCGCTGTTCCCGGGCGCCAAGGTGGCGATCAAGCCGCCGGTTGGAGTGGGCGGCACGAACGGGGCGATTGAGGCCGAAAAGTAGGCAGCGGAGGCAGCCATGAATCTCGCCGGATTGTTCATTCGCCGCCCGATTGCGACGGCCCTGCTGATGCTGGCGCTGCTGGTATTCGGTATCGCCTCCTATCGCCAGTTGCCGGTCAGCGACCTGCCCAATGTGGACTTCCCCACCATCCAGGTCAACGCCAATCTGCCCGGCGCCAGCGCCCAAACGATGGCCTCGTCGGTGGCCACGCCGCTCGAAAAGCAGTTCTCCGCCATCCCCGGCCTGAGCGAAATGAGTTCCAGCAGCTCGCAGGGTTCCACCTCGATCTCGCTGGAGTTTGACCTCAACCGCAACATTGACGGCGCCGCCGGGGACGTGCAGACGGCCATCGCTTCCGCCTCCGGGCAGCTGCCCCCGGGCATGCCGTCACCGCCCACCTTCCACAAGGTCAACCCGGCCGACAGCTCGGTCCTGAACCTTGCCCTGAGTTCGACCACGCTGCCGCTGCGCACCGTGGATCACTACGCCGAAGACCTGGTGGGCCAGCAGCTCTCCATGGTCGAGGGCGTGGCGCAGGTGGGGGTGATGGGGGCGCAGAAGTACGCGGTGCGGGTGAAGCTCAACCCGCTGGCCATGGCGGCGCGCGGAGTGGGCGTGGACCAGGTGGAGGAGGCGATCAAGAACGGCAACGTCAATCTGCCGTCGGGCACCCTCTACGGGCGTGACAAGGCCTACACCGTCCAGGCCACCGGCCAGCTGACCAGCGCCACCGCCTACCGCAGCCTGATCGTCGCGGTGCACGACGGCGCGCCGGTGCGGCTGCAGGACATCGCCGACGTGGTGGACGGGGTCGAGAACGACAAGAACGAGAGCTGGGTGAACGGCAATCCGGCGGTGCTGCTGCGCATCATGAAGCAGCCGGGATCGAACACCATCCAGGTGGTGGACCGCATCCGGGCGATGATGCCGGGGCTGCAGCGCTCGCTGCCCCCCGCCATCCACCTGCAGGTCGAGTACGACAAGTCCATCCCGGTGCGCGCCTCGGTCAACGATGTGCAGTTCACGCTGCTGCTGGCCATGGCGCTGGTGGTGCTGGTCATCTTCCTTTTCCTGAAGAACTTCTCCGCCACCCTGATCCCCAGCCTGGCGCTGCCGTTCACCATCGTCGGCACCTTCGCGGTGATGTACATGCTCAACTACAGCCTCGACAACCTGTCGCTGCTGGCGTTGACGCTGTCGGTGGGCTTCGTGGTGGACGACGCCATCGTCATGCTGGAGAACATCGTCCGCCACATGGAGATGGGCAAGCCGGTTCTGCAGGCGGCCTTTGACGGCTCCAAGGAGATCAGCTTCACCATTCTGTCCATGACGCTGTCGCTGTCGGCGGTGTTCATCCCCTTCCTGTTCATGGGCGGGGTGCTGGGACGGCTGCTGCACGAATTCGCGGTGACCATCGGGGCGGCGATTCTGGTCAGCGGCTTCGTCTCCATCACCCTGACGCCGATGCTGTGCAGCCGCTTCCTCAAGCCGGAGGGCCATCGCCAGCACGGGTTGATGTACCGGGCGCTGGAGGGCGGATTCCAGTGGATGTACCGCATCTACGAGCGCACGCTGAAGTTCGTGCTGCGCCATCCGCTGTGGACCATGACCGCCGCGGTGGCGGTGCTGGCGCTGACGGTCAAGCTGTTCCTCATTCTGCCCACCGGCTTCCTGCCCGATCAGGACATGGACGAGGTGGTGGCGCAGATGCAGGCGGCCCAGGGCATTCCCTGGCCCGAGTTGCGCGCCCATCAGCTGGCGGTGATGAAGGTGATGGACAGCCTGCCGGAGACGCAGGCGGCCATGGCCTTTGCCGGCGGCAACACCGGCTCGGTGTACGATCACCTCAAACCGCGCGACCAGCGCCACCGCAGCGCCGACGAAATCATTGACGCCGTGCGCCCGGAGCTGGCCAAGATCCCCGGCGTGCAGGTGTTCCTGCAGAACCCGCCACCCATCCGCATCGGCGCCCACAGCACCAAGAGCCTCTACCAGGTGGCGCTGCAGGGCAGCGATCCGGAGGAGTTGTACCACTGGGCGCCGATTCTGGCCCAGAAGCTCACCACTTTCCCCGACCTGAAGGACGTCAACACCGACATGCAGTTGTCGAACCCCCAGGTCAACGTCGAGATTGACCGCGACAAGGCCTCCAGCCTGGGGGTCAGCGCCGCCGCCATCGAGGATGCGCTCTACACCGCCTACGGCCAGCGGCGGATGTCGCTCATCTACGCCCCCGATGACGAGTACTACGTCATCACCGAACTGCAGCCCCAGTTCCAGCTCAACCCGGCCACCCTCAACGACCTCTACGTGCACTCCGCCACCGGGCAGATGGTGCCGCTGAGCGCGGTCACCGCCTTCCGTCAGGACCTCGGCCCGCTGCAGGTCAACCACATCGGGCAATTTCCGGCGGTGACCATCTCCTTCAACCTCAAACTGGGAGCGTCACTGGGACCGGCGGTGGCCGAGATCCAGCAGGCGGCGCAGCAGATGCTGCCGCCCACCATCACCACCGTGCTGCAGGGCACCGCCCAGGTCTTCCAGTCCTCGATGCAGGGCATGGGGATGCTGCTGGTGATGGCGCTGCTGGTGATCTACATCGTGCTGGGCATGCTCTACGAGAGCTTCATCCACCCGCTGACGATTCTCTCCGGCCTGCCGGCGGCCGCCTGCGGGGCGCTGCTGACGCTGTGGTATTTCCACGTGGACCTCAACATCTACTCCATCGTGGGCATCATCATGCTGATCGGCATTGTCAAGAAGAACGCCATCATGATGATTGACTTCGCCCAGCAGGCCGAGCGCGACACCCACGCCGCGGCCAGGGACGCCATCTATCTGGGCGCGCTGGTGCGCTTCCGCCCCATCATGATGACCACCTTCTGCGCCCTGGTGGGCACGCTGCCCATCGCCATCGGCACGGGCTCGGGCGCGGAAAGCCGCCGCCCGCTGGGTCTGGCCGTGGTCGGCGGCCTGATGCTCTCCCAGGTGCTGACGCTGTACATCATCCCCGTTGTCTACGTGTACATGGACCGCTTGCAATCCTTCCTGGGACGGAAGAAGGCGCCGGTGGCCAAGCAGACGGCGGAAGTCGTCAGCTAGAAAACTGGCGGGAGTTGCCGGGCGCGGCAGTGGCGGACGACCGAGCCGGGCGCCCGCGATCCATTAATTAATTGAATACCACGCCGCGGCTGGTGGAGCGGGGGACGACCGGGCGCAGCACGCTGCTTTCGCCGCGGATGCAGTTGCGGCCGGTGCGCTTGGCCTCGTAGAGGGCGCGGTCGGCGCGGCGCAGCACCGCGCTCCAGGTATCGCCGGGGGCGGCCACCGCCACGCCGAAGCTGCCGGTGAGCGCCAACTGCTGGCCTTCGTACTCGACCCGCATCTCTTCCAGGCGGCTGCGCAGGCGCTCGGCGATCAGGCTGGCGCGCATGCCGTCGCGGTCGGGCAGCACGGCGACGAACTCCTCGCCCCCGAAACGCGCCAGCAGGTCGGTGCTGCGCAGGCACTGCACCAGCAGCCCGGCGGTGGCGGAGAGGGCGATGTCGCCGGCGGCGTGGCCGTAGGCGTCGTTGAGGAACTTGAAGTGATCGAGATCAATGGCCAGCACCGCCAGCGGCGACTGCCGGCGCTGACAGGCGGCCAGCTCGCGCACCGCACTGGCTTCCAGGGCGCGGCGGTTGAGCACGCCGGTGAGCGCGTCGGTGCGGGCCTGCATCTCCAGTTGGTTGCGCAGCCGCGCGGTCATCATCCAGACAAAGCCGAAGGCCATGATGGCGCTCAGCACCAGGTAGCTGAAGGCCAGCCCCAGGCCCATGGTGGTGCCGTCGAAATTGTCCAGGTTGACCCGCAGCGGCGCTAGCATGGCGCGGGCCACGCACAGCCCCGCCACCGCCGCCAGGATGGCCGCCATGGTGCGGCTGGCGGCGCGCTCGCCCGGCGCCTGATGGGCCAGCAAGACCAGCACGCAGACCAGCATCTGGGCGGCAAACGCGATGGCGAAGATGGCGACCGCCAGCTGCGGACGATAGACCAGGGCGTAGAGTTCGAGCGGAGCAAACAGCGCCAGCAGCGAGCCGCCCCATCCCAGCACGCTGGCGTTGGCCACGGCGAACTCGGCGATGCCCTGCGACATCAGCACCGCGCCCAGCAGCACCAGCAGGCGGCCGATCCACAGCAGCAGCAGGATGCGCGCCGCCTCCGGCCAGCTGACCAGCACCAGCCCGGCGGTCACGGCGACGTAGGCCCAGGCGAACCAGCGCAGGCCGCGCAGTCCCGCCACGCTGCGGCTCATGAGTAACAGCCCCAACGCGCAGCAGACCTGGACGACGTAGTCGGCTACCAGGAGAGTTCTAAAATCCATGCGGCGCAATCCTGACTGGGGGGGAGACAGGAAGTAGAGATGAAGTATCTCACGGCTGTGTGCGTTTGAAACCGGAAAAAGCGGCGCGCGCGGCCGCTTCCACCTCCGCCAGCGGGGTTTGATGGCGAAGCGCGGCCTGACGGCAATCTTCGTACTCGGGCGTGGCTTTTTCGCCGGCCACTTTGACCGCGATGGGGCCGTAGGGGGTCTCCACCGTCTCCATCCGGCGCTCCAGCACCAGCCGCTCACAAGCCTGCACCCGCACCCCCAGAGTGGTGGTTTCGCGCAGCAGCAGGCCGGCGAGGGCGTCGCGGTCGGCGGGCCGGGCGAGGAGGGTGATGACCACCCCGGGGCGGCTCTTCTTCATCTGCACCGGCGTGGTGTAGGCGTCGAGCGCCCCCATCTCCAGGGCGCGTTCGAGGACATAGCCAATGACCTGCGGGTTGCAGTCATCCACGCTGGTCTCCAGCATCAGGATGGGCTCCAGGTGCATAGTGACTCACTCACTGACCCGGTCAGACGAGATCCAGCGCCGCGCGCTGGGCCAGCCGGTGGGCCACGATCACCTCGCCGTGGAAGCGCCCGTTCTCAATGAAGATCTCCGAGGTGTTGCGGCCCGCCACCACCACGCCGCCCAGGTACAGCCCGGGGACATTGGTTTCATAACTGGCGGGATCGCAGACCGGCCGCTGCTGGGCGTCGAGGGCGACGCCGGCGCGGCGCAGGAAGTCGAAGTCGGGGTGGTAGCCGGTCAACGCGAAGACGAAATCAGCCGCCATCTCGCTCTCGCCCTCCGGCCCGGTCAGCCGCACCTTGCCCGGCAGGATCTCGCGCACCTGGGTGGAGAAACGCGCGGCGATCCCGCCCGCCTTAAGGCGGTTTTCGATATCCGGCTTGACCCAGTACTTGATGCTAGCCCCCAGCTCGGCGCGCCGATGCACCAGCGTCACCCGGGCGCCGTGGCGATAGAGGTCGAGCGCCGTCTCCACGGCGAAGTTTTTTCCTCCGATGATCGTCACTCTCTGGCCGGCGAAGGGGTGGGCTTCACGGAAGTAATGAAAGACGTGGGGCAGGTCTTCGCCGGGGATGCCCAGCGTATTGGGCAGGTCGTAGTAGCCGGTGGCGATCACCACCGCCGCCGCCTGGTATGTGCCCGCGCTGGTGGTGACCTGGAACCCGTGCCGCTCCGGTTGCCGGGCGGCGATGGACTCCACCTTCTCGTACTGGCGCACATCGAGGTCAAAGTGCCGGGCGGCGCGGCGGTAATAGGCGAGCGCTTCGAGACGCGTGGGCTTGGCCAGGGCGCTGGGAAAGGGGATGCCGCCGATCTCCAGCAGCTCGCTGGTGGTGAAAAACACCATGTTGGTGGGGTAGTTGAAGATCGAGTTCACCAGGCAGCCCTTCTCGATCACCACCGCCCGCAGCCCGTGCTGGGCCGCGGCGATGGCGCAAGCCAGTCCGGTGGGGCCGGCGCCGACAATCAACAGATCCCATTCCATACCGCTATTGTAGTATCGGAGTATGTTGGTTCCCGCCGCCCTCCTGGGCCTGATGCTGGTTGCACAGACGCCCGCCGCCCCGCATTCGTCCGCGCACGCCGTCCATCATCCGGCCGTCGCCACGGCGGAGAAGCCGGCCACGAAGGCTACCGCGCCCAAGACCGCCACCGAGCTGGAAAAGGAACTGCAGGCCCGCTTCGCCGCCGCTCCCTTCACCGGCGACGCGGTGGAGTGCAAGATCGCCGACGGCAACCTCACCCTGGAGGGCACGGTGCACAACGCCGAACACAAGGGCCAGGCGACGCGGCAGGCACGCGAGATCGCTGAAAAAGCGGGGTGGAGCAAGGCCCACGTCTACAACCGCCTGACAGTCGAGCTGCCCCCGCTCGCGCACCCCTAGTGCGGGATCGTCATATAATCAGCACATGGGAGCGCGCTGGAGTGCGAGCTGCGCCGCTGTTGCCGCTGTAGTCATGCTGGCGCCGCTTGCGCCGCGCCTTGCGGCCTCCCAACCCCGGCTGACCGCGGCACAGCGCATCGCCATCATTCAGGCCCTGGTGGCCGAGGTGGGCATCGCGCGCCACGCTTTGCCGACAGACAAGAAAGGCATCGAGATCGACCCCGAGGGTCAGATCCTGAACCCCGACCACGTGCAGGAGCAGTTGCAAAGCTCCGACTCGGCCCGTGTCGGCGACCGGGTGGCGGTGACCGGCATCGAGTTTGGGGACGACAAGATCGTCTTCCAGATCAACGGCGGCCCGCACAAGAGCCACTGGTACGACCACATTTCGCTGGGCATGGGCGGCTCAGCCCAGCCGGTGGTGACCTCGAACGAAAAGATCGGCCCGCATGGGGCGATCATCACCCTCCACTACGAGCACGGCGTGCCCTCGCTGACGCCGGAGCAGGTGAAGCATGATCTCTCCAGCCTGATTGACTGGGATCCGCCCGCCAAGGCGACGGTCATGGTGCAACCTCTGCCGGCCAGCGTGAAGACGGCCATCAACGACCACAAGGTGCTGGTCGGGATGACCACCGACATGGTGGTGGCGGCGATGGGCCGGACAGGCAACAAGAGCGGTGAAACCGACGAGCAGGGTCGCCAGGTCGAGGACTGGATCTACGGCGCTCCGCCGGCGGACACAACCTTCGTGCGTATGTACAATGGCCGCGTGTTGCAGGTGACCATCTATAAGGCCGACGGCCAAAAGATCGTGGACACCCAGCCTGATCCCGCCCTGGAGGCGGGCGCGCAGCAACAGCAGCAGCGAGCCACCCAGCGGGCGGTGGAAGCCAGTCAGCCCGCGCCCACGCTCCGCCGTCCCGGCGATGCCCCCGCGCCCACGCTCAGCCCGGGCCAGATGCCCCCGCCGCAGCAGGCGCCCACCGGCCCGCCCGTGCAGAAGCCGCCAACGACCACCCCACCCGGACAGAACTTTCCCCCGGTTTGCTGCAGCGGAAATTAAACGCTGAGTGGCGGGCGGTGCGACTACTGGGCGGTGGTGCGACCGTATTCCTTCTGGAACCGGGCTTCACTGCCACGTGGGCGCCCGGCTTCGCCGCCCACTTGCCTCGTCCGAACGCACGCGGACGGGGGCCCCTGCGCCCCGTCCGCTTCCTTTACAGGGCGGTCCGACTACTGGGCGGAGGTGCGACCGTATTTCTTCTGGAAGCGTTCGATACGGCCGGCCGTGTCCACCAGTTTCTGCTTGCCGGTGTAGAAGGGGTGGCAGTTCGAGCAGATTTCCACGTGGATGTCGCCCTTGTGCGTCGAGCGGGTGGCGAAGCTGTGGCCACAGGCGCAGACCACCTTCACAGCGTTGTAGGCGGGATGAATAGTCGGCTTCATGACAGGAATTCCTATTATAGCGGATTTCGGCCGCGGGTCACCACCAGCAGGCATTGACCATGGGCGCTGGATTGGTGGCCGGCCGGCAGCAGCAGGCTAGCTAAAACGGCGGCGAAGCGCGCGAAACCCGACATGTACACCCCCCAACAGCAACCCGAAGACACAATACAACAGCCCGTTCTCGATTGTCAGCCACAGCGCGAGGTGGCTCATTTCGGTGTTGGAAAGGTTGGCGGCGGCCATCAGCTTCAAGGAGGCGGGCCAAAGGTTCAGCCATGTCTGCTCGCTCACCCGCCAATGGGTGAACAGCGACAAGATGAGCAGAAAGGCCACCAGAATGCCCGCCAGCGCGAACCAGAAGGCCCACTGGATGACGATGATGATGGCCTGGGCGCGCGGCGAGAGCTGCGGCAATCCGGAGTCCGCCTCGGGTTGCAGCAACTTATAGCGGCGGCGCTTCTTCCGTGCCATGTGCAGAAAATAGTATCAAAAGTATTCGCGCAGGTCGGCCAGCCGATCGAGCACCAGGCACTGACGTCCGGGGGCGCAGGCATAGGTGACTTCCTCGTGCTCCAACACCCAGGTATGCGGATGGGGAATGAAAACGGCGTTCATGCCGGCGGCAAGCGCCGGGTTGATGTCGGACTTGGGGCTGTTGCCGATCATCCAGCACTCTTCGGGCGGAGCGGCGCAGTCGCTCAGCCGTTCCTGATAGGTGCCGATGTGCTTCTCCGGCACCACGTGCACGCGCTCGAAGAGCCGACGCGCACCGGAGCGGGAAATCTTGCCCGACTGCTCGGCGTGATTGCCCTTGGTCAGCAGGAAGAGACGGTGGCGAGGCGCGAGGTATTCCAGCACGTCCAGCACGCCGGGCAGAAACTCGATCGGCTGGGCGGCGATGCCGGCCGCCAGCCCGGCGATGGCGGTGGCGGCGTCCGGGGACCAGGACTCGGGCGCCAGTTCCTCCCAGGCGCGCTCCAGCGCCACCTGAAAGCTGGCCAGCCCGTAGCCGCCCTCGGCGATGGCGCGACGCTCCTGACGGTTGATACAGCCGCGGGCCGCACGGCGGCCGGGCGCCGTCAGGTTGAGCAAATCATAGAAGCGCTCGATGGCGTGCTCGAAGTAGATGTTGTTTTCCCACAGCGTGTCGTCGGCGTCGAAGATTAAAACGCGCGGGCTTCCTCCCTCAGGCATGGCGCCGCCCTTCCAGGATGGCCTCGATGGCATCCTCATCGAGCACCGCAATGCCCAGTTCGCGGGCCTTGTCGAGTTTGCTGCCGGCTTCCTCGCCGGCGACGACGTAATTCGTTTTGGCGCTCACCGAACCCACCACCTTGCCGCCCGCGGCCTCGATCCGTGTCTTCATCTCCTCGCGCGAATGCCGGGCCAGGGTGCCGGTCAGCACCAGCTTTTTGCCGGCCAGGGTTTGCGGCCCGCGCACCTCGCGTGGCGCCTGATGGGGATCGAGGCCGAGGCGGCGGAGGCGGGCCACCAGCTCGCGGTTGGCGGCTTCGGCGAAGAAATCGTGGATGGAGGCGGCGATCCGCGGGCCCACCTCCTCCACCTGCTCCAGCTCGGCGGGGTTGCGTTCGGCGGCGGCCATCAAGGCCTCGAGCGAGCCGAAGTGCCCGGCCAGCAGTTGCGCCGTGCGTTCGCCCACCATGCGAATGCCGAGGCCATAGATCAAACGCCAGAGCTCATTCCCGCGGCTGCGTTCAATCTGGGCGAGCAGATTCTGCGCCGATTTTTCGCCCATCCGCTCCAGTCCGGCCAATGTGTCCCGGTCGAGCTGGTCGTAGAGGTCGGCGAGGTTCCGCACCAGGCCCCGGGTGGTGAGTTGCCCGATCAGCGCCGGACCCAGGCCGCCGATGTTCATCACCCCGCGGGCGGCGAAGTGGCGCAGCGATTCCTTCAATTGGGCCGGACAGTTGGCGTTCACACAGCGCAGGATGACCTCGCCCTCCTCGCGATGCACGCCGCTGCCGCACACCGGACACCGGCTCGGGGCCACAAAGGCATGCGGACCGCGCGGCAGGCCGGTTTCGACCGCGATCACCTTGGGGATGACATCGCCGCTGCGTTCGATGCGCACGCTGTCGCCCACCCGCACCCCCAGGCGTTCAATCTCGTCCAGGTTGTGCAGCGTCGAGCGGCTGACCGTCACCCCGCCCACCGACACCGGCTCCAGCCAGGCAGTGGGGGTGAGGGCGCCGGTGCGGCCCACGCTCATCACGATGTCGAGGACCTTTGTGACCGCCTGGCGGGCGGCAAATTTGTAGGCCACCGCCCAGCGCGGAAATTTATTGGTGGCGCCCATCACCAGGCGCAGCGCTTCGTCGTTGACCTTGAGCACCACGCCGTCAATTTCGAAGGGCAGCGTGTCGCGGTCACGCTCACAGCGCTCGATGAACTTCCAGGCGGCGTCGAGCGAGGAACAAAGCTCCCAGCGGCCCACCTTGAAGCCCTGCGCGGCCAGCCGGGTGAGCGTCTCCGCCTGGCTGGGGCAGGCATTGCCGCCGCCGTGCAGCAGCGCATAGGCGTAAAAATCGAGCCGGCGGGCGGCGGTGATGCGCGCATCCAGCACCCGCACCGCCCCGGCGGCGGCGTTGCGGGGGTTGGCGAAGCGCGCCTCACCTTCCTCTTCGCGCTCTTGGTTCAGGCGCTGGAAGGCGGCGCGCGGCATCACCACCTCGCCGCGAACCTCAAAATCCTCCTTCCCCACCGCCAGCGGAAGGGAGTGGATGGTGCGCAGGTTGGCGGTAACATCCTCGCCCACCTGGCCATCACCCCGGGTCAGGCCCTGGGCGAGGTGACCATGCTGGTAGTGAATGGCCATGCTCAGACCGTCAAATTTGAGTTCGGCGCAGTAGCTCACCTCGGCGCCGGCGGCGGCCTCGCGCACCCGCCGGTCGAAGTCGGCCAACTCCTGCGCGTTGTAGGCGTTGTCGAGGCTCATCAGCGGAGCGCTGTGGCGCGCCTTGACCAGCCCGGCGCGCGGCTCGCCCCCGACCCGCTGGGTGGGGGAATCGGGAGTCACCCACTCGGGATGGGCCTTCTCCATTTCCTGCAAGCGGCGCAGGAGGTGGTCAAAGTCGGCGTCGGAGATCCGGGGGTTGTCTTCGACGTAGTACAGCCGCTCGTGGCGGCGGATCTCCTCCCGCAGCCTGTCCAATTCCCTCCGGGCCGCCGATTCCGGGTCCATGACTGTAATGGTATGCTGCTCTCCGACGTATCTGGAAGAAGCATGGACACGGTTACCCACACCCTGGTCGGCATTGCGCTCTCGCGCGTGTTCTTCAAGAAGCGGGTGGCATATGCCACTTCGGCCATGATCGTCGCCGCCAACCTGCCCGACCTGGACGTGGTCTACAGTTGGCCGGGAATCCGCTACCTCGAGTTCCATCGCGGCATCCTGCATTCGCTGTGGATGGTGCCGGTCTGGGCGCTGCTCATTGCCCTGGGATTGCGCTGGTGGGCGGCCAGGAAGGGGAAGCGTGTGCCGGCGCTGTGGCTGGGGTTTGCGCTGGGGCTGGTGGGGGTGGGCAGCCATGTATTTCTGGATTGGAGCAACGCCTACGGTATCCGCCTGTTCGCCCCCTTCAGCCAGCACTGGTACGCACTCGACTGGATGCCGCTGTTTGACCCCTGGATATTGATCGTCCTGGCAGCTTTCCTCGTCTTCCCCATGCTTTTGACCATGGTCAAGGACGAAGTCGGCGCCAAGGATAAGAGCGCCCACCGCACCAGCGCCGCCATTGCTCTGGTGCTGGTGGCCGGCTGGATGGGGCTGCGGGCGCGGCAACACAGCGTGGCGCTGAGCACGCTTGACTCCACCCTGATGACGGAAGCCTACGAAGGCCAGAAACCCACCGTCCGGGCCGCCTTCCCCATCAGCAACACGCCCTTCAGTTGGCAGGCGGTGGTGGACCTGCCGCGCAACTACATGGTGGCCAGCGTCACTGCGCCCTGGGACAAGACCCAGGCGGAGGCCAAGCCGGTGCGCAGCTTCATCAAGCCTGACCCGTCACCGGAGATCCAGCACGCCGATGCCACCCACACCGCCGGCGTTTTCCAATGGTTCGCCCGCTTCCCCTATGCCAGCGAGCAGGAAGAAGCCAACCTGACCATGGTCTCGATCACCGACATTCGCTTCGCCCAGGGCGACCTGCTCCCCACTCTGCGCGCCCAGATCACCCGCAACGACTCGAACACAGTTGTGAAGCAGAGTTTTCGTTGGTAGGAAGAATCCAGGATTCAGGGGTCAGGGGGCAGGGGGC
>Ga0134126_10008309_pt1 | contig 13054 bp, 11 predicted proteins | sample KB31752_FD_96881 | JGI IMG/M metagenome (GOLD analysis project Ga0134126, IMG submission 96881) | Terrestrial soil microbial communities with excess Nitrogen fertilizer from Kellogg Biological Station, Michigan, USA - KB3-175-2 | ecosystem: Environmental > Terrestrial > Soil > Unclassified ...
CGCGCTTGCCCTTGAACAGCTCATCGGTACTCCGGTCCTTCGGCCCGCTCTCGCCCATGACCTTGCACTTGCCCTGCGGCATGCGATCACCAACCTTGATGCTCATGGCTCGATCTCCTGGGATGTGAAGGCAACTACGGGTGCAAAGATGGATGCCGTGGGCCCGGGCGGGCTAGCAGCGCCCGCCGCTCAGCCCCCCGGCGGCCGCCGACGCCGGGGTCGCGCAGGGGAAGCCTGATGCACGCGAGCGGGCGCGGCCATGCGGGCGGCAGCGCGCGTGGCAACGCGGCGCCGTGGCGGTTGGAGCGCGCGCGAGCCGCGCAGCGGCACCGCGCGAAACTGCATGCGACCCTGCGCATCGCGTCCAACCTGGTATTCCATCAGCTGGCGAATCTCATTGTCCGCATCCAGCAGTGCCACTCTCGCGCGCATCGATTCGATGTCCGCCGGCAGCACGCTCGTGCGCGCTACGATGATGACCGCGTCCCCGGGTTGGCAGGTGCGCGCCGCAGCCCCATTGAGCACGCAGCAGCGCGAGCCGCGTTCGCCCCAGATAACATAGGTGCTGATGCGCGCCCCGGAGTTCTTGTTCCAGATCTCGACGAACTCCAGCGGCACGATGCCTACCGCCTCGCAGTGTTCAGGATCCAGGGTGACCGATCCCTGGTAGTCCAGGTCGGCGTCCGTGACGCGGATGTCGTGCAGCTTGGCGCGGATGACGGCGATGGCGCCCGGTGGCGGTTGGCTCATGAGTAAAAGGTTACCAAAACACGAAGGGCCGGTTTGCCCGGCCCCTCGTGGCAGCGCTTGAGGGCTGCGAATCAGGCAGCGCTGTGGTTCTCGGAGTGCAGCACCCACAGCTTGCCGAGCTGCGCGTAGCCCTCGTTGCTCGAGCTGGCTACCTTATCGAAGCTGCGATGCGCTGCGGCCGCGTCGTGTGCACGCAGCTGCGCAATGCCGAGCAGCAGGGTCGCCTGCTCCGGACGCTTCAGGTTCCCCTTGGCGATACCCGCCTGGATGGCGCTCACGGCCTTGTCCGCCTGCCCATAGCTCAGATAGGCGGCGCCGACCCCCACCAGCTGATCGCCGCTCGGGGCAGCCTGCGCCTTGCTCTCCTGGGCACTCAGCGAGCTCTGATCGGCCTGCGCCTTGCCCATCGCGGTCATCAGCAGGTGCTGGTAGCGCATCACGTCGCGTTGCTCGGTGAATACATTCTGCGCGAAACCCTTCTGCAGCACCGCGACCGTCTCGCCCGGATAGCCGGCATCGTAGGCCAGCTCGGCCATCTCGCCGAATTGCTGCGGGGTCTTGAGCACACCGACGTCGAACATCAGGCGGTAGATGTCGAGCTGCAGATGTGAGTCGTTGACGTTCATCTTGATCAGCGGCTGCAGCGCATTCAGCCAGTAATCGGGCTTGGGATAGAGCGTAACCAGCTTGTCGATGACCTTGCTGGCATCGGCCTGATCATTGGCCTTGCTATAGGCATCCCACTGGAACTGCAGGTATTTCTCCTGTGGTTTGCTGCCTTCCTTATCGATGAGCTGCTGGATCGTGTTGGCCGCCGCCTTGTACTGCATGAGCGAATTCTGCGCGACCGCCATGGTCAAGTAGACGCTGTTGTCGGCAACGCCGAGCTTGATGGCACTCTGGGCGGCCTCGATCGCCTTCTGGTTCTGGTGCGTCTGCCCGTAGATGCCCACCGCCGCCGCCATGAACTGCTTGCGCTGCGCTGCAGAGGCGTACTGGGACTCCGCCGCCGCCTGCAGCGCCGTGGCCGCATGGGGGTAATCCTTGGTATTGAGGTAGGCGACCGCCAGCCAAGAATTCATCAGGAACTCATCGTACGGCGTCTTGGTGCACTTCTGCGCCTCCGCCTCCTGGAGCTTCTGCAGGTCCACGGTCCAGTTCTGCGCCTTCTGTGCATCCTGGGCCGCCTTCAGTGGCTTCAGCAGGCAGCTGCTGATGCTGGGGCCCTTGGCCTTCTCCGCGGCCTGTGCGATACCGCCCAGCGACAGCCCTGCGACGGCCGCCACCAATCCGATCACTGCGACATAGTTCCGACGATTCATGTCATACCCCAAAAGCGCCGTTCGCGACGGTGCCCCTTTATCTGCCTGATCCCTACCATCGCCGATGCTGCCGCGGATACGTCAGCACCAACTGACCTCAATTCCTGTGGGCCGATTCCGGCCCCTCCATCGTCACGACGGGCCCGCACCCTTCCGGGGCAGGCCCGCTGTGATTGGAAGCCACAACCTGGCGCTGCGGCGCCGCAACTTCAGAACTGAATGAACTGCGACGTGTTGACGAAACCGATTTTCTCCAGATGATTGCGCTGCGCCGACGCCAGCACCTGCGCGACGACGTCGTACTTCGCATGCCCGTCGGGCGAAAGGTGCAGCTCAGGTTGCGGATTCTCCGCTGCTGCCTGTTTGAACTGTGCATCCAGATCCGCATAGCTCTTGACCGGCGTGCCATTCCAGGCGATGGCGCCGTCGATGTAGATATCGAGGTTGATGACCTCGGGCTGCGTCGGCGGCGGCGGCTGGTTCTGATTCGGCGGCGGCATGTCGAGTTTCACCGCATGCGTCATGCGCGGCAGAGTCACGATCAGCGTGACCAGCAACACCAGCATGATGTCGATGAGCGGCGTGGTGTTGATGTCACACATCGCGCTGCCTTCACCGCCCGATCCCACACTCATGGACATAAAGTTCTAACTCCTGCGCAATACCGTCGAATTCGGTCGATCAGAAGCCGCTTAGATTCAGGCCCGCCGTGCTCGGCAGCTCGGGGTAGGTGATGAAGCCTACTTTCACCAAGCCCCCACGATTAATCGCCGCGATGACCTTGCCCACATTCTGATAGTCGGTGTTCTTGTCAGCCCGGATGTGGATCTCCGGCTGCGGCACCTTGACTGCCTCCTTCTCGACCTGCAGGACCAGTGCCGTCATGTTCGGCACCTTGAGCTGGCCCCAATAAACATCACCTGCCTCATCGATATAGACATTGATGTTCTCGGGCTTGGTCTGCGTCGGAATGTTGGTCGCAGTCGGCACCGTGATCTTCACCGGCACCTTCAGGATCACGGGAATCGTGATCAGGAAGATGATCAGCAACACCAGCATGATATCGACCAGCGGCGTGGTGTTGATCTCCGACATGGCGCCCATTTCGTCGCCGTCGCCCGATCCCACACTCATTGACATGATGACAGCTCCAACAAATCTCAGGTTATCCCCAGCATCCGACCCAGGGCGTCGAAATCAGTTTCCGACGCGCGAGCCGCTGACCAGGTAGGCATGCAGGTCACTGGCGAAATTCCGCACTTCTTCCTGCAGATTGCGATTGCGGCGCAGCAGCCAGTTGTAGCCCCACACGGCCGGAACCGCCGCGAACAGGCCGAGCGCCGTCATGATCAGCGCCTCACCGACGGGGCCCGCGACCTTGTCGATGCTCGCCTGACCGGCGACACCGATCGCGATCAACGCATTCAGAATGCCGATGACGGTGCCGAACAGACCGACGAACGGCGCGCTGGAGCCCACGGTCGCCAGGAACGAAAGCCCGCTGGAGCTGCGTGAATTTACGGCGTCCACGGCACGCTGCAGCGCCATCGTGATCCACTCGTGCAGGTCCACACGATCGGTCAGACGGCCCTCGTGGTGCGAGGCGGCGCGCATGCCGGTCTCGGCAATGAAGCGAAAGTCATCGCTCTTCTTGAGTTTGTTGACGCCATCCTTCAGCGACGGAGCCGACCAGAACTGCTTCTCCACCATACGCGCCGAATTCTTCAATGTGCGCTGATCCCACAGCTTGGTGAGGATGATGAACCATGAGCCAAGCGACATGATCCCCAGAATGACAAGCGTGGAGCGCGTAACGATGTTCCCATGAATCCATAGATCGGCCAGACCATAAGGATTGGCATTGGGAGCGGCGGCAGCGGCTGTTGCGGTATCCATTGAAGTTCCTCGTTTGTAACAACTCCGTCGCGCGCCAGCGCGCCGGACCAGACTCTATAGATGACTGTGCGAAATTGACCGTTGATTGGATGCTTGGGCTAGGTACTCATGCTGTCCCAATCAGCCCGTGAGCGCGAACCTCACCGGCAGCTGTGTACAGAAGTTGACTGGCTTACCGCCTTGAGTCGCCGGTCTGAAGCGGTAGGCCTTTGCCAGTTTGACGGCTGCCTCATCCAGCATCGGATGCCCGGTGCTGGCGGCGATGCGGGCCTGATTCACATGGCCACGTGGATCCACGCAGATGTGCACCATGCCGTGCCCCTCTTCATTGTTGCGACGGGATGCATCCGGGTAGTAGTCGTTCGTATCCGGCTCAGTAATACCCTTGGTGCTCACCGGGATGATCGGCACCGGCGCCACACGAATGGGTGCCGGGGGCGGTGCTTTGACCACGGGCGCAACGTGAATCGGCGGAGGCGTGACCGGAATGGTGATCTCGACTTCGGGCGCAACCACCGATACCGGCGGCGGGGCCTTCAGGTCCACATGCGGCGGTGGTGGCGGCAGCTCCTGCACCTTCTGCGTCTCGATGATGTTGGTCTGCAGAATGGTGTTGATCATCCGGGCGCCGCTCTGCGCGAGCCCCGTCATGAACGCGTAGATGATGACTACGTGGAAAACGATGATCGCGAGAAATACGATCGCTCGCTTTGAGAAAAGGCCTTGTGACTGTTGCGGGTAGTAGGCGCTCATATGTTCAGTGGCGTAGTGGTTCTGATCAGAAAGTGGCGGGTGAGTAACGTGCAGGAACCCACAGCGGCGCTTGTAGCCCGAGCGGGAATATCCCTACGTCGTACTGCTGATGTGCTCGTCCCCCAAACCGTCTCTTCATATCTACTTCGTCGCCCGGAACTTCGCTGCCGAGGCTCCGAGGCCATGCCGTCGATCCCTGCGTTACCTGGTCGATCAACCTGCGAAAACGAGAACTGTGCCTCTTTTCGCGGTATCGCCGGCTCACGCCGTCGCTTGACACAAGAACACAGACGCGGGTCGACTCAGGCCCGGTGAACTTTAACTGCTCACCGCAACCGTTACAACCATTAACCCTCATAAGTCTTCCTTGACGTCGGTGACCGCGCCCAGTGAGGCGCTGCTGACCACGCGCGCGTACTTGGCCAGTACGCCCTGCACTGCATAAGGGGGCCGCGGGCGCCAGGTGCGACGCCGCCGCTTCAGCTCTGCCGCTGTCAAATCAACATCGATGCGGCGCCGTTTAGAATCGATAGTAATGCGATCCCCGTTGCGGAGCAGCACCAGAGGGCCTCCCACAGCCGCTTCCGGTGCAATATGTCCGACGACGAAGCCATGGCTGCCGCCGGAGAAGCGTCCATCGGTGATCAATGCCACCTGCTTGCCCAGCCCGCGTCCCACCAGGGCGCTGGTGGGACTGAGCATCTCACGCATTCCGGGCCCGCCGCGCGGCCCCTCGTAACGGATGACCACGACGTCACCGGCCCGCACCTTGTCAGAAAGAATGGCCGCAGTGGCGGCCTCTTCTCCGTCAAACACACGCGCCCTTCCACTGAAAGACAGACCCTCCTTGCCGGTGATCTTCGCCACGGCGCCCTCGGGCGCGACGTTGCCATAAAGCACGACCAGGTGGCTGTCGCGTTTGATGGGGTCGGCAAACGAATGGATGATGCGCTGGCCCGCCGGATACTCCGCCACAGCGGCGAGATTTTCAGCCAGTGTCCGGCCAGTGACGGTCAGACAGTCCCCGTGCAGCAACCCCGCATCCAGCAGGCGCTTCATGAGTGGTTGGATTCCGCCGATGGCGACAAGTTCAGACATCAGATAGGTGCCGCTGGGCTTCAAATCCGCAAGCACCGGCACGCGACGCCCGACGCGAGTGAAATCATCCAACGCCAGACGCACACCCGCAGCCTGCGCCATCGCCAGCAGGTGCAATACCGCGTTGGTCGAGCCGCCCAGCGAGATCACCACGGTGATGGCGTTCTCGAAGGCACGTCGCGTCAGGATGTCGCGGGGGCGGATATCGTCGCGGAGCAATTGCATCACGGCCGCGCCGGCCCGACGGCAATCGGCCATTTTGGCCTCTCCGACCGCCTCCTGGGCCGAGCTTCCCGGCAGCGACAGTCCCAGCGCCTCGATGGCCGAGGCCATCGTGTTGGCGGTGTACATGCCGCCGCAGCTGCCCGCGCCGGGAATGGCCGTGCGCTCCACATCGAGCAACTGTGCGTCATCCAGGTTGCCCGCGGCACGTTGGCCCACCGCCTCGAAGACCGACACGATGTCACGGCGGTGAGGACCGGGGCGTATGGTGCCGCCGTAGACGAACACTGCGGGTCGGTTCAGCCGCGCGATCGCCATCGCGCAACCAGGCATATTCTTGTCGCAGCCACCAATGGCCACGAGCCCGTCGAAGCCTGCGGCACCGACTACCGTCTCGATGGAGTCGGCAATGACCTCGCGTGACACGAGCGAATAGCGCATGCCCGGGGAGCCCATGGAGATGCCATCCGACACCGTCACCGTGTTGAACAGCACGCTCTTGGCGCCGGCCTCATCAACACCACGGGCAGCCTCGCGCGCCAGTGCATCGATGTGCATATTGCAGGGGGTCACATTCGCCCAAGTCGAGGCAACCCCGACCTGTGGCTTGCCAAAGTCCGCATCCTGAAATCCCACCGCCCGCAGCATGGCGCGCGAGGCGGTCTGCTTCAGACCATCCACCACCAGGCTCGAGTAGCTGCGCGGATCGCGCCGTGGTCGCGAGGCCGAACGCACCGGAACTGTCTTGCGCCCGGAAGAGCGCTCGCGAACTGTGCCGCCTCGGCGGCTGGTCTTTCGATCCGTCATCGGACCCTCTTTCGACTTGCTTTCGACTTGCTCTTGGATCGCTCTGGGCTGCCGCCCGCGGGCCGCGCACTTTAGCCCAACGGCTCCTCGTGCGTACAGACGGTGCAGTGGCCTTCGATGCTCGGGCGCCTGGCTTCAAGTGCGTCGGCGATGAAGCCTCAGCCGTAGAGGCTGCGGATCAATTGATAGAGGGCGCGCACGCACTGCGCCTCGGCTCCCTGCGGGCGCCCGGGGCGCTCCTTGGGGTTCCAGGCGAACAAATCCACGTGCAGCCAGCGGGTGCTGCTGCTGACAAAGCGCTGCAGAAAGAGCGCCGCGATAATCGCGCCGGCGAAGGGCGAGGCCGACACGTTATTGAGGTCACCGACGCGGCTGCTGAGCTCCTCGTCATAGGGCTTCCACAATGGCAGCGGCCAGAGCGGATCGGCGTGCTCGGCACCGAGGGTGGCGAGCTGGCGCGCCAGCGACTCATCGGAGCCGAAGACCGCCGGCAAATCCGGGCCCAGCGCGGTGCGCGCCGCGCCCGTCAGCGTCGCCAGATCGATGAGCAGATCCGGATGGCCCGCGTCGGCCTCGGCCAGTGCATCGGCCAGCACGAGTCGCCCCTCGGCGTCGGTGTTGCCGATCTCGACCCGCAGGCCCTTACGCGAGCGCCAGACATCCCCGGGCCGATAGGCGCCGCCGCCGACGCTGTTTTCGACCGCCGGGATGAGCACGCGCAGCTCCACGGGGGTCTCGAGCTGCTGCAGCAGCCGCGCGAGCCCGAGCACGCATGCCGCCCCGCCCATATCCTTCTTCATGAGCAGCATCGCCGAGGAGCCCTTGAGATCCAGGCCGCCGCTGTCAAAACACACGCCCTTACCCACGAGGGTCACGCGCGGTGCCCCGGGGCGATGCCAGCGGCAGTCGATGAGGCGTGGCGGGCGGTGGCTGCCGCCGCCCACGGCCGCGATCAATGGAAAGCCCTGCTGCAATTCCGCGCCGCTGATCACGCGGATCTCCGCGCCCTGCTGCGCGAGCTCTCGCGCCGCCGCTTCGAGCTCGAGGGGCCCAAGCTCATTGGCGGGGGTGTTGATGAGGTCGCGCGTCCAGCTCATGGCGGCGGCGGCCGCTTCTGCGTAGCGCAGATCCGCAGCTTCCGGGGCGACGAGGGCCGTCTGCGGCGCGGCGCGTGCGCCGACCGAGCGCAGCCGGTCAAACCGATAGGTGCCCAGCAGCCAACCCAGGCAGAATTGTGTAGCCGCCGCGGCCCTCAGCGGCGTCGCCAGAGCATAGGTGCCGGCGGGCAGCCGCTCGCTCAGCGGCGCTGCGTCCCAGGCTGTCAGCGCATCGGGCTGCGCCAACTCGCCCAGCCCCCAGAGCGCCCCGGCAAGACTGCCATCCGATTCTGGCAGGACCAGCAGGCGATGCCTCTGGCCGTTGAACCCCTGCGATTCGGCCCAACGCGCCGCCCGTTCCGGCAGCGTCGCGCGTACGGCGCCCCAGTCCGATTCGGTGATCAGGCGTAGCTGCAGCGCGGACGCCGCGTCCGGGGCCGTTCTCCCCGCCGGGAGCACCGCGATCAGTCTCTGCATCCCCGGAGCTTAACCAATTGCCGCCCTGGGCGCCGCGCATCGCCCGGGCGCCACGCATCGTCCCGGCGGCCGCCACACATCGTAGCGCGCGATCGCCCACGCGGCACGAGGCTTACCGGAGCGGCGAACGCCACGTCGGCACACTCCGCGCGCGTTGACAAGTCGTTGATCGTATGGTGTTATTGCAAGACTTCAGCTTGATCGCAAGGCTCGATCGCAAACGACCGATGCGCTCGCTCCCGCTATTTCTACTGTCGGTAGATCTGCTGCTTCTTAGCGGCAGGCGGGGCGGGTACTGCCGGCGTTTCTGACTGCAAAGAAACGGACAGCACCGAAACCCCGCCTCGGCCACCGATGCGGGGTTTTTTGTTGATCGCGGTGGGTTGCGCCTGTGGTTGATGGCACGCCGGATTGGAACGGGAGTTTGAACATGATGCATCTGTATTCCAGAAAGGACGTCGACCGCAAGGCGCTGCGTGGAGCCCGGGTTGCCGTGCTCGGCTATGGCAGCCAGGGGCGCGCGCATGCGCTGAACCTCAAGGACAGCGGCTTTGATGTCGTGGTGGGCGTACGCAAGGGCGGCAAGAGCGCCCGCGCCGCCAAGCGTGACGGCTTGGCGGTCGCCGATCCGATCGAGGCAGCACGCGGCGCGGACCTGGTGGCCATGCTGGTCCCCGACCTGGCCCAGGCTGAGCTGTATGAGCAGATCGAGCCGGCGCTCAAGCGCGGCGCGACGCTGCTGTTCGCGCACGGCTTCAATATTCACTTCAAGCAGATCAAGCCGCGCCGCGACCTGGACGTCGTCATGATTGCTCCCAAGGGCCCAGGCGGACTGGTGCGACGTCAGTACCAGCAGGGACGCGGCGTGCCCTGCCTGCTCGCGGTCGCGCGGGACGCCACCGGCCGTGCCCAAGCACGCGCCCTCGCCTACGCCGACGGCATCGGCGGCACGCGTGGCGGGGTGCTCGAGACCAGCTTCGCCGAGGAGACCGAGACCGACCTGTTCGGCGAACAGGCGGTGCTCTGCGGCGGTGCGACCGAACTGGTCGTCAAGGGCTATGAGACGCTGGTGGAAGCCGGCTATCAGCCCGAGGTCGCCTACTATGAGTGCCTGCACGAGCTGAAGCTGATCGTGGATCTGCTGCATGAGGGCGGCCTCGCCAAGATGCATCAGTTCATCAGCGATACCGCCAAGTATGGCGACCTCACGCGCGGCCCGCGGGTGATCAACGACCGCACCAAGCAGGAAATGCGCAAGATCCTCAAGGAGATCCAGAGCGGCAAGTTCGCCCGACAGTGGATCGATGAGCATCGGCATGGCTCGAAGAATTTCCGCCGCCTGCTCAAGCAGGACACCAACCATCCCATCGAGCGCGTCGGCGAGAAGCTGCGGGCGCGCATGCCCTGGCTGAAGGAAGCACGCTGAGTGCAGGGCGCGTCGCAGCCTCCCCGGGCGCGACGCGCCAGCCAGGCAACATCGGGCGAGCACGAGGGTCTTACCGGCAGGTCATATCGGCATCGATGTCAGATTCACGGAGTGCAGCCATGACGAGCAACGATGGCAACGGCCCAGGGGCTCCCCTGGGAGCCGCCGATCGCGTAGTGATCTTCGATACCACGCTGCGTGATGGAGAGCAGGCTCCGGGCTGCAGCATGACCCAGCCGGAGAAGCTGCGCGTGGCGCGCGCACTGGCCGACCTGGGCGTCGATGTCATCGAAGCGGGCTTTCCGGCCGCCTCGCGCGGGGACTGGGAGGCGGTCAATGCGGTGGCGCGCGAGGTCCGCGAGCCGATCATCTGCGGCCTGGCGCGCTGCACGCGCGAGGACATCGAGCTGGCAGCCCGCGCCCTCGCCCCGGCGGCTCGCCGCCGCTTGCACGTGTTTCTCGCCACCAGCGCCATCCACCGCCAATACAAGCTCAATATGGCGCAGGAGCAGATCATCAGCCGTGCGGTGGAGGGTGTGAAGATCGCGCGCGAATACTGCGATGACGTGGAGTTCTCCCCCGAGGACGCCTCGCGCACCGAGCTCGATTTTCTCGCACAGGTCGTGCAGGCGGTGATCGAGGCCGGCGCCACCACCATCAATGTTCCCGATACGGTCGGCTACACGGTCCCCGATGAGTTCGGCGAGCTGTTCCGCTACCTGCGCCAGCACGTGCGCGGTATCGAGCGCGTGACGCTCTCGGTGCACTGTCACGACGATCTGGGCATGGCGGTGGCCAACAGCCTCACCGCCGTGGTGGCCGGCGCCCGGCAGATCGAATGCACCATCAACGGCATCGGCGAGCGCGCCGGTAACTGCTCGCTCGAGGAAGTGGTGATGGCGCTGTCCACTCGCGCCGGCTTCTTCAACCTCAAGACCGGCGTGACCACCTCGCGCCTGTATCCAACCTCGCGGCTGGTCTCGAGCATCACCGGCATGCCCATTCCACGCAACAAGGCGGTGGTCGGGGAGAATGCCTTCGCGCACGAATCGGGCATCCATCAGCATGGCATGCTCAAGCACCGCTCCACCTACGAGATCATGCAGCCCACGGACGTGGGCCTGCCGAGCAGCAACCTGGTGCTCGGCAAGCACAGCGGACGGCACGCGCTGCGTGATCGCATCAAGCAGCTCGGCTTCGAGCTCGACGAGCTGGAATTCACGCGCGTCTTCGAGGAATTCAAATCGCTCGCCGATCGCAAGAAGGAGCTCTTCGATGGCGACATCGAGGCGCTGGTGCTGCGCGCCGGGGGCGCAGCTTCTGGTCCCTGGTCCCTCGAGCAGCTCGATGTGGAAGTGCACAGCGGCTCCCAGGCGGTCGCCACGGTGCGTCTGCGTCACGCCGATGGGCGCTCGCTCGAGCGCGAGGCCACCGGCGATGGGCCGGTGGACGCGGCCTACAAGGCGATCGTGCAGGCCACCGGCGTGGTCGTCACGGTACGCAAGTTCGAGGTGCACGCCGTGACGATCGGCGAGGATGCGCAGGGCGAGGCCATTCTGTACGTCGACTACGATGCGCGCAGCTATCGCGGCTCAAGTGTCAGCACCAACATCGTAGAGGCCGCCAGCCGCGCGCTGCTCGAGGTGGTCAATCGCATCGAGCTCTCGCGCAACTCGCACGCTCGCCAGGGCGGCGAGCCATCCGATCGTACCCGCGTCGCCCAGCACGCCGTGTAGGAGGCCCCATGCCCATCCCCGCAACCCCTTTCATCTGGTTCAACGGCAAACTGATCCCCTGGGAGCGCGCCACCGTGCACGTGCTGGCGCATGCCCTGCACTACGGCTCCTCGGTGTTCGAGGGCGTCCGCGCCTACGCCACGCCGCGCGGCGTGGCCATCTTCCGCCTGCAGGATCACACGCGCCGCCTGTTCGACTCGGCCAAGATCTACCGCATGCAGATCCCTTTCTCTCCCGAGCAGATGAATGAGGCCTGCCATCAGGTGCTCGCCGCCAATGAGCTCTCCAAGGGGGCGTACCTGCGTCCCATCGCGCTGCGCGGCTACGGGGAGATCGGTGTGGCCCCCAAGACCGACCCACCCGTGGACGTCGCGGTGGCCGCCTGGGAGTGGGGCAAGTATCTCGGCCATGAGAGCGAGGCCTCGGGGGTGGATGTGTGCGTCTCCTCCTGGCAGCGCGTGGCTCCCAATACGCTCCCGGCGCTGGCCAAGGCCGCCGGCAATTACCTCTCGAGCCAGCTGATCAGCATGGAGGCCAAGCGCTTGGGTTTCGCCGAGGGCATCGGCCTGGCGCCCGACGGCACGGTCAGCGAGGGGGCCGGCGAGAACCTCTTCCTGGTCAAGGAGGGGATCGTCTATACGCCCGGTCTGGCACACTCGGTACTCGGAGGGATCACGCGCGATACGGTGATGAAACTAGCCGCGCAGCTCGGCCTGACGGTGCGCGAAGCGTCCATCCCGCGCGAGCTGCTGTATCTGGCCGATGAGCTGTTCTTCACCGGCACGGCCGCCGAGGTCACGCCGATCCGCTCGGTGGATCGCATTCCGGTCGGCAACGGCCGGCGCGGCCCCATCACCGAGCGGCTGCAGCAGGCCTTCTTCGGACTGTTCTCGGGCACTACCGCCGACAGTGAGCATTGGCTGGCGTTTGTCGACATGCAACGCCAGCCGCGCACCGCAACGGCATGAGCGCCGCCACGCCGACCGCCGCGCGCACACGGGACTCCTCTATGAAGACCATGTATCAGAAGATCTGGGAGCAGCACGAGGTGGTGCCCGAGACCGCCGACACGCCAGCCGTGCTGTACATCGATCGTCACCTCATCCATGAGGTGACCTCCCCGCAGGCGTTCACGCTGCTGCGCCAGCGGGGCCTGCCGCTGCGTCGCCCCGAGCTGACCTTCGCAACCATCGATCATTCCAGCCCCACCCGCACCGAGCAGATCTTTGGCGGTGCACCGATCGCCATCGAGTCGGCGGCCCGGCAAATCGGGCAGCTCGAGCGCAATTGCGCCGAGTTCGGGGTGCAGTTGCTGGGGCTGAAGGATCCGCAGCGCGGCATCGTGCACGTCATCGGTCCGGAACTGGGCCTGACGCTGCCAGGCTGCACCTTGGTCTGCGGCGACAGCCACACCAGCACGCACGGCGCGCTGGGCGCCCTCGCCTTCGGCATCGGCACGACCGAGGTGGC
>Ga0134126_10008310_pt1 | contig 13054 bp, 11 predicted proteins | sample KB31752_FD_96881 | JGI IMG/M metagenome (GOLD analysis project Ga0134126, IMG submission 96881) | Terrestrial soil microbial communities with excess Nitrogen fertilizer from Kellogg Biological Station, Michigan, USA - KB3-175-2 | ecosystem: Environmental > Terrestrial > Soil > Unclassified ...
ATGATTGGCGCCAATGTGATTGGGCCAGCGCTGCAGGACAGAGTCCAGCACGCGCAGGATTTCCAGAGTGTCCGGGCCCGGCTTGCCTTCCGCAGTCCAGAGATGCCAGGCGTGCTCGCTCATCAGGCTTTCGGCGTAGAGGGATTGGACGTCTGCTATATCGGGATGTAGTTGCGCGAGTGTTTTCATCGCGCCCGCGTAAGCGGAGTTGAGCGCATTGTAATTGGGTCGGGGAGCACAATCCAGCCGCTGCGTGAGCGCAGCGATGAGATCATGGCTCAGCCCCGCATCCGGCGCGCGAAGTCGGGCTTGCGCGAGTGCGTCACTAGCGGCGCGTTCCTGTGGCAAGGAAGGGAAAGGCGCGTTGTAGTTTGGTCCATTCGCCATGGCGATGCCCCAGTAGGGCATGGGACTGGCGGGATCGAGCCGTGAGGCGTCACCAAAGGCGCGCTGCGCGTCGATGAAATCGAAGCCGTAGAGCAGGGCCATGCCGCGGTTGAATGCTGCAACCGCTCCCGCGTTCGGAGATTGATATAGGGATGGCGGCGCTGGCGGTTGCGCGCCCCAGGTCAGGAGAGCAAGTGCCAAGGCGACAAATCCAGATCCGCGTGCGCGATATTTCAATGGCCCGAACCCCAGCGGCTCAGTAGGGCGCGGCCGAGCTCGCGATGGCCGGGCCGGGGGCTGCTGGCGGCGGCCCTTTCGACGAGCTCGCGGTCACCCGGCTCGTGCAAAGCCGCAAGCGTGCGCATTGCCTCGGGAGCTGCCCCGCTCTCCTCCCGATCTTCGAGGCCGGCAATCACGGTCTCCTTGGCTCGTCCGCGCTGATCGGCCGGGACTAGCGAACCCGGAGCCTTCTTATCTTCGATCAACATTTCGCCCAGAACAGCGATGGAAGAGGCGCGCAGGTGTGGATCAGGACTTGTAGCGCTGTCGTATAAATCTGGAAGCGCGATCGGTCCGAAATGCGCGTACTCAGCGACTGCGCCCGAGCCGGGGGCTGCACCGCCGAGCAGGAGGGCGTGGATTGCAATCGGGTTGTGCATAGAAGAGGCGTAGCGTTCGACGACGCCTACAAGCTCGCCCATGTATTCGGCCCAGCCCTCGTAGCCGAGCTGTTTCACGGCGAGGTTTGCTGCAGAGTCGGGCGCGGTCAGGTTGATTGCCCGTTGGGTGGAATCTTCAGTCAACAGAAGGGAAACGGCTGCGGAGATGACCGCGGGCTGCTCAAATATATGAGGGATATCAGAAATCGAGTAGAATGCCTTGACCCTGGTGATTACGTCGGGCGACGCAAATTGCGCAACAGCTGCGTTTGTCGCCGCAGAACTGGCCCCTTGGCCGTTCGCTAGCGAAATTGCCGACGCGGCGAACAGAATTAAAGTAAGCTTGGGCACTGGTTCGCCTCGCGTTCAGGGCCAATTGGACGGACTAGCTCGGATCCAATCCTGGCTCGGGCAGGGAATCCGAAAATCCGCGTGCACGTGGCCGAATTCGCCGCCGGCGTCATTCGTCTGATTCCCGTGCGGCTCGATGCAGGCAATGCCGGAGGTGCCCCAGGCGATCCAATCGGCGAGGGCAGTCCAGCCGTCGAGCGTGGCGGACGCGGGTATCATGTCAATCGCGTTGCCGTGAATGTGTTGGTCGTTAGTGTGCGAGCTGAATGAGGCCTGATGCTGTGGGGTTCGGTAGAGGCCGCCACCAGAGGGATCGGTTCCGATTGGGCGGCTGCTTGGCAAGTTCGAGGCGTCCGGGTCAGGGACGCCAGCGGGATAGGAGTTTTCGAGGTCGGAAACGGCGATTTGGAGCGTGCTGGTGAACAGCGCCCATTCAGTGATGTTGTCGGGAGTTGCTGGCGAGAAGGCCAGACCAGCGGAATACGGCATGGGGTTGAAGTTAGATGAGTAGAAGGCACTGCAATCGGGCACGGGTGGGGTCGCCGAGGAGCTATACTCCGCGTAAAGATTGTTCAGATCCAATACGCTGCTGGCGGCATCTTGAGCGCCCGAGCAAATAAAGGGGCTTCCGGTTTCGACCGTGTCGTAGTCGCTGCCGCCATCAATGGAATCGGGCAAGTACATCGAGCAACTGCCTTTGCCGCCGATGAAGCCGCTACAGCAGGAGCCGTTGCCAGCCCAGCCTTGCCAGAAGCAGCCGTACCAGCAGGCGCACATAGGGCTGCAACTGCTGAAGAAATTGTAGCCGCTGTAGATAGGATCGAGAATCCCGTCGTAGCTCGCGTTAGCCTCGAATTCGTCGTTGCTGGGAGGCTGATCAACCTCAAGGCTGGTGGAGGCATCGCCGAATTCGCTCCATCCATAGCTGGTCTGGTCGTAGGTCCCCTGCCCCCCGCTGCCGTAATCATCGAGTTCAAGCCAGGCCTCGCCTTCGTAGTAATCGCTAGCCGTGTAGTCCATGAGCGTGCTGGCGATTGCCGTGACGGTCTGGGCCTGGGCGTTATAAGTGAGGCGCAGCGATCCGTAAATGCAGCCGTCGCAATCCTGGGCGGACCCCGGGAGGGCCGCAGCAAGCAAAACCGCGGCCGCAAGCAGGAACCACTTCCGGCAGCTTTTCATTGACCGCCCCCTTTCAGGGGTGCGGCGGGAGGGACGCGGTGGCCGCGAACATCGCCAAAGGCGCTATGTACAAACACTTCCAATTTCTCAAACCCGTCCGGGCCAAGCGCGGAAGCCAGGCGGGCGCGCTCTTCAAGCACGAGGCCCTTGCGTTGAGCTTCAATCGCGCGCAGTGCGTCCGCAGGCGGCACCGCGGCAGGATTGCTCTTGAGGGCCGCTCGGAACTGCTCGATTTCGTGCTTCGCGTTTTGATCATGCTGTTGCACACGACCGTAATAGTCGTCGGCAATGGCAAACACGGCGCCGTTCCCCCCCATGCTCAGGCCGGCGTGTTCGGCAAAATAGTTCCGCGCTTCGCCGGCATCAAGGTGGGCCGCTTCGCGTGCCGTAGCAAGCTTGGCGAGCGACTCAGTCTCGCTAAAGAGGAGCCGGAAAAGGACGGCTTCAGTGGGAACGATGGTACCGCGCTGCAGCCTGTGCCGCGCGCCGGGGGGAACCGCGGGCGCCTGCAGCGCGCGGGTCAAATCAATCGGCGCGGCTGAAATGCGGGGGGGGGGGCGAACGCCAAGGCGACTCCGACTGTCGTTGCTGCCAAGAGCGATCCGAGAACGATCTTTGTGCGTGACACAGCGGGCGCTCCTCCACGAATACAATGCCAGCATATTCCAGGCTTATCGCTTGTCAACAAATATATTTTTTCGGTATCGTAATGGTCCATGCTTCGCATTTCCTTAACTGCGTTGTTGCTTCTTGCCCCCGCTGCTTTATTGGCGCAGGGCAGGGCATGTACGAAGCCATCCGGTCAGCCGTTGATCGTTACGGAGAAATGGCTAGCGGCGCATAAAAAACAGGTCAGCAGAATTACTGCAGCGGGAGGGGCGTATGCGCCACCCACAGGAGAATGCGGAGGTATCGTCGTCCTTGATACCGGCGGGATGGCGGTGGCTGCTGCACGGGCGGTCGTCGATCTGGAGAAGATGGGCTGGCGAGGCCGCGTCGCGTTGCTTGCTGGCGGCCACCTTCCGGCGGGGCTCGCTGCGGAGCGGTCGCTCGTCGCGGTTGGCGGCGGACAAGAAGCGACCCAAGCGCGGGTCTACGACCAACGCGGGATAGTTGACTTGGATTATGTGCGGGCACATCTGCGCTCGCCGGGCATCGTATTGGTGGACGCGAGGACTCGTGCCCTCTACACGGGAGCCGAATTGGAGGGGCCGGAACGCCGAGGGCATATTCCGGGAGCAATCAATATTCCGTACACCGAAGTGATGGCGAACGACGGGAAGATGCTTCCAGCGGAGGATCTACGAGCGCTGTTCGACCGGGCCGGCGTTCACAGGGGAGAATTGGCGGTGGTGTACTGCCATTCCGGCAATAAGGCGGCTCTAGTCTACTCGGCGGCGCGCTGGGCCGGGATTGACGCGCGGCTGTATGAGGGCTCATGGCTGGAGTGGAGCCGTGAGGTCGAATTGCCGGTCGAGACCGGCGAACGCTGACTCGAGGAGTACTCAAACAGCTGCGCGAGCGCCTGCCAAGCTTCGATCGCGGAGATTGCCTGCAGGCAAGGGCTGAACGGGTTGGCGGCGGGATGCAGGCAGCGGCCGCGGTCGCAGTGGCTGCACGGCAATTTGTGCAGCAGGACACGATCGCGCGGGCCCGCCGCGGCGGCCCAGCGGGCTGGATCCGTGGGGCCGAAGAGGGCCACGGTCGGGGTGCCGAGGGCGCGGGCCAGGTGAATGATGCCGGTGTCGGGCGCGACCACCGCGCGCGCGCGGGCGACCAGGCCTGCGAGCGTGCCCCAGTCGGTGAGACCAGATAACACCGCGGCGACGGCGCCCTCCGCGGCGAGGCCGGCGCACACCGCTTGGTCGGCTGGGCCGCCGGCGAGAATCACCGGAGTTTCGTGGGCGGCGCATTGCGCAAGAAATTCGCGCCATTGCGCCTCGGGCCAGCGCTTGGAAGGCTGTCCGCAGCCGGGGTGGACGACGATGAACGGTTCGGCCTGCGGCCCGAGTGCAGCGTCGGCAGCCGCCGACCATGCGGGCGTGAGTTCGAGCCATGGCGGCATGCTGGAACCGATGCCCGCGGTGCCTGCCAACGGCGAATCGTGATCGAGCAGAAGACCTGCGCCCCGAATGCCGTGTCCGGAGACCCAGGCGGCGTGGCGTCGAGCCAGCGCGATCCAGCGCGGATGGCCGTGGAGCTCGTAGGCCACATCAAAACGCCGTTTCCGCAGTGCGCCACTGCGAAGCTCGACGACCTCGATGCCAGGCACGGCTTGGCGTAGAAAGTCGGCGTAAACGGGGCGCACCAGCCACGTCAGTGATGCGCGCGGGTGGCGGCGTCGCAATGCGTCGAGCATCGGCAGTGTGAGGATGAGATCGCCGAAGCGCTCCAGCCGGATGAGGAGGACGCTCTGGACTGCACGCGGAATTGGACGCTTGCGCTCGAGAATCCGGCCGCAGCCGTCCACGAGCGCGGCGACGCCGCGCTGCCAGCCTCGGGTGTAGCCGTAGCGTGCCGGGCGCATCAGCCGGCCAGTTGCTTCCTGGGCAGCAGCTCTTGGTACAGGGCGGCCAACTCGGGGCCGCGGCGTTCAATGCTGAAAAGCTCCAGGGCGCGTCGGCGGGCGCGGCGCCCGCAGGCGAGGCGGAAGGGCTCATCTTCAAGCAAGCGGCGCAGCGCGGCGGCCAGCGCCAGCGGATTCCCCGGGGTGACCGTCAAACCGGTGAGGCCGTGGGAGCTGACCCAGTCGGTGCCGGTGGAGAGGGCGGTGTTGACCACGGGAAGACCGGTCGCCATGGCTTCGACTTGAGCGACGCCGAAGGCCTCGGCGGGCGAGAGCGACGGCAGCACGAAAATGTCCGCGGCGGCGAGGCGGGCGGGAAGCTCGGCGTCGGAAACATGTCCGAGGAACTTGATTCGCTTGCCGAGGCCGAGATCGCCGGCCAAGGCTTCCAGACGCGCTCGCTCGTGCCCATCGCCCAGAATGTGAAACTCGGCCGCCACGCCGGCGGCGGCATGCAGAAGCACCTCCAATCCTTTGTAGGCGACCAGCCTGCCCAAGAAGGCCACCACGGGCGTGCCGCTTCGCGGCCCTCGCGCGGCGCCGGCGGCGAGGTAGGGAGCAAGGTTGAACCCGAACGGGAGTACGCGCACTCGTTGCTGGTGCGCGGTCAGCAGCGGCATGTGGCTGGAGTTTGCCGAGCTGACCACGATGGCGTCCACGCGTTCGAGGAAGCGAGTGCAAACCTTGCGCTGCGCCCAGCGCATCCAGCGCGCGTGGTTCACCACCTCGGCGTGCACGGTCGCCACCCAGGGAATGCGCTTCGGGAGGTGCAGGGCGGCAGCCTCGGCCAACGGAAAGGGAAGATGGAAATGGAGCAAGTCGCAGGAGGCGGCGAAGGCAAGCAGGGCAGCTCCGAAGCCGCGCGGCACGGGCATGGAGGCAATGACCGGGGCTTCGAGTTCCCAGCCCGCAATGCCAGGAGGAAAGGGTCGGGAGGGGGAGCGCCGGGGGCGGCAGGCCAGGACCGCGACCGGGAAGCCGCGCTGGTGCAGGTCGGAGACCTGCGCGTGGAGTACGGACTCGACCCCGCCTCGATCCCGTCCCCAATACTTGTTGACGTGTCCGATCCGAAAGTTCATGGTACTTCCTGCAGCTCTGCGCGGGATCGGAGCCCATGGCGCGAAACCGCCCAGGTTGCGCACCAGATGCGCCAATCCAGGCGCCAGGATGCGGCGCCGAGGTACTTCAAATCCCAATCCGTCTTGGCGCGAGTGGACGCCAGGTCGGAGGCGTATCCGCATTCGATCTGCGCCCAGCCGGTGAGGCCGGGGCGAAGCCGGAGGCGGGCAACGTAGTTCGGAATCGCCAGCGCAAAGCCGGAGGCGAACTGCGGCCGTTCGGGGCGCGGCCCGACCAGGCTCATGTCCCCGCGCAGCACGTTCCAGAGCTGCGGCAACTCGTCGCCATGCCACGCTCGAAGCCAGCCTCCGATGCGGGTGGTGCGGGGATCGCGGCGCGCCGCGAAGCGCGGAATCCCGTCGCTTTCGGCATCGGGACGCATGGTGCGCAGCTTCCAGAGGCGGAACAAGAATCCGCCGCGGCCCACACGCCATTGCCGGATCAAGGCCGGACCGGGCGATTCCAGCTTGATCAACACCATGCAAATCGCCAATGGAATCAGGGCCAGCGCCAGGCCCAAGGCTGCGCCAGTCACGTCCCAGACGCGTTTGCCGCCGTGCCAGTAGAGGTGCTGTCCGAGCGAGAACCTGGAGGTGGGGGGAATTCTAAACATGGGCCATCCGTATCCATTGCGTCCGGCCTTCGCGGTGCGCGGCGCGGTAGACTTCGTCCACGCTGATCTGCTCCATGCAGCGTGCGCGCGGGCAGAGGTAGGCGACTCCGCGCACGCCCGCGCGGGGATCGTAGCAGGGGCCGCAGCCGACGCAGCCCTGAACAAATGCGGCACCCGGCGCGTGGATGCGGGCGCCCGGGGTCGGTCCGTAGATTCCGAGCGCGGGCCGGGCCAGGGCATGCGCCAAGACCAAGGGCAGAGAATCATTGCCAATGACCAAATTGGCGCAGGCGATCGCCGCTGCGCTCTGGCGCATCGAAAGCGATCCGGCCAGGGAGCGCGAGGCGCCGGCGGGAAGTGCTGCCGAGAGTGCGCGGCAGAGTTCAGCGTCGTCGCGGCCGCCGATCCAGCGCAGCGCGATGCCATTGGCCGTCGCACGCTGCGCCAGGGCGAGGTATTGTTCGCGCGCCCAAACCCGATTGGGCATCGCCGACCAGGGATTGCGTGCGCCGCCGGGAGCGAGCACCCAGCGCGCACCGGTCGTTCCCGCCCAATGCTCTTCACCGGCGCGAAGCTCGTCGGGCTGCAAGCTCAGGCGCGGCGCCAAGGGTTGCGTGAGCGGCAGGTCGGCGGCAGCGAGGAGATCGGCGAGCTGCTGCAGGCGGTGGCTGCGGAGATCGAATCGCACCGAGCGCAACAGCCCCCAGTTGCGGGCGCCGTCACCGCCGCGTTCCCACCCAATGATGCGTCGCCACCCTGAAGCGCGCAGCAGCAGGGCGATGCGGGTCGAGCGGTGCGGAAGCAGCACGGTGGCATCGGCGAATTGCGCCTGCCAACGGCGAAGCGTGCGCCAGGCTGCCAGGCCGGATTCAAGCGCGCAAACATCGTCGAGATCGGGGTTGGCTTCGAGCAGTGGAGCGCAATAGGAGGTCGTGACCCAGCCGACGCGACAATCCGGAATGGTTTGACGCAGCGCCCTGGCCAACGCCGTGGCGAGCAGCACATCGCCGGCAGCGCCGAGCTTGACAATGACGCACGTCGGGGCCGGGCTCATGCGGCGGCGGCCTCCAGAAGAATGGGGGCTGGCCGCGCCAGGGCGACGCTGCCGGCGGTGAGCATGACGACCAGCGCCAGAACCCGCGCATTCCAAAGCGCCTCGATGGTGAGGCAGGCGACCAACAGGCCGAGAAAGCCGGCGAGAAACGCGGCTGCGCCCGGGGCTTGGGATGCGAGCGGAAGCAGGCGGCGCACCGGAGCGGCCAAGGCCAGCCCAAAGAGGAGCAGGCCGATGGGACCGGTTTCGGTGAGCACAGTGAGGCCCATGTTCTGCGCTCCCTGGAAATCGCCTTGCAGCGCAGGTCGAACCGGGCCTGCGTCAATTTGCGGGACCCCCAGGTACAGCGAGCGCCCGAATCCCAGCCCCAGCAGCGGATGCGATGCGATTTGACGCAGCGCCTGACCCATGCTGGCCAAGCGCTCCGCTGTGGCCACATCGGTATGCGCGCTTGCCGCTCGCGGGCTCGACTCCAGTTCGCCAACGGTGGTGAGCGCGGCACTGACCCTCTGCCAGCTTCGCTGCGGAAACAGCACAGCCGCGAGCAGCGCCAGCACCAGCACCTGGAGCGCGACGCGGCGATGGCCGAGGAACAAGAGCACGAGGGCACCGGTGGCAAGGGCGGCAAAGCCGGCGCGGGAATCCGAAGCGAGCAGATTCGCGGCGGTAGGTGCGATGAGCACGCCGCGCCCAAGGAAGGCTCGCCAGCCCCGGCCGCCCTGCTTGCAGGTCAGAAGCCACAAGAGGGCCCAGGCGCAGAGTACGCCGTACATGTTGGCGTCGTAGAAGAGGCCGGAGGCGCGGGTGCCGGCGCCGGCGTCGGCCTGCGCCAAGGGGCTGAATGCGCTGAGCCATCCGGCGGCCTGGGCCAAGCCCACGGCGTCGTTGACCACGATGCCGACGATCAGCAAGCGTTCGGCAATGCGGCGCCAATCCGGATCCGGCGCGGCCAGCAGCACGCCGAAGAGCAGAAACATGCCGAGCTTCAGAAGGTGGGCCAGCAGTGTGGCTGCTTGCATGGCTTGGATCTGTCCTCCGATCAGGGGAACCGCAAGCGTGAGCAAGCACCAGCCCAACAACACCAGCGACCAGACGGCAAAGCCGGGCCAGGGCTTGGGCCACAATCGCGCGCCAGCCATCCACGCGCCCGCGACCATCGGAAGGGCGAGCGCTGGAATGATGAAATTGGAAAGGGTAAGCCCGGCGGACCAGTGCACCAGCAGGCCAAGATTCCTTCCCGAGGGAATATCAGGAACCAGCAGCAAACCGGCCAGCACAACTGCGCGGACGGCGTTCGTGCCGAAGTTCGCGCCCAAGCCCATCAAAGTGCAGATCGCAGCTGCCGCGAGGAACGGCCCACTCCGGCCCATGGACGCGCATGCCCCGGCCGCAAGCACGCCGGCCGCGATGGCGAAGACGGCGGGCATCCTCATGCGGCCGCCTCGATCGGAGCGGGGGTGACAAGAAGCCGGAGGCCGCGAACGGCGTCGGTGAGCAATCCTGGGGCCAAGCAGCGGGCCAACAGCATCGAGCCCGCCACGGTGCCGAGCCCGGCGGCGATCAAGCAGGCCCAGCTTGCGAGCGTAGGCGCAGTGCCGGCCAGAACGTCCGCAGGCAGCGCGAGGCGGGTGAAAGCGGCGGCGGCAAGGCTCAACCCCGCGGCGGAAAGCGAGGCGTGGAGCGTGGCGCGCCAATGAAGGCCCAAGAATTGAGGAGCTTTTCGGCGTGCGAGCCATACCAGCGCGGCGGCATAGCTGACGATGTGGGCGCAGGCGATCCCAGGCAGTCCCCATTGCCGGCCCCCGAGGGCCGCGAGCGGAACATTGAGCGCGACCAGCAGAGCCGCGAGCGGCAACTTGGTTCCGGCGCTTTGGCGGGCGTATAGCGCAAACAAGAGGAAATAAAATGCCGCATCGAGCGGCACGCCCGCGCCGAGAATGCCAACGACGGGCGCGGTTGCCGCCAAGCTGAGCTTGTCGAAATGGCCCCAGCCGAAAATGCAGCGGGTGACCAGGCGGGCGAAGACGGCCAGACCGGCGGCCACAGGCACGACCGCCACCAGCAGCGAGCGCAGGCCAACTTCGACGTGGCGAAGAAAGGCGGATTCGGGGCCGACGCCAAACCCGGCGGATTCCGAAAGGCGCGTAAAGGCCACGGCGGTGAATGGCGCAACCGTGAGGCCGAAGGTGAACTGAACCAGGCGCTGGGCGTAGTCCAAGGCGGCAACCGAGCCGGTGCCGAGCGCGCTGGCGATGGCGCGCTCGGCCCAGGGAACGAGATTGAGCAACGCCATGGCGAGCACCATCGCGCCCAGCGGTCGCCATGGCGTGGTTGTGGCTGCCCGGAGCGGCGCGCGCGGCATGCGGGGCAGGCGCCAGGCGGCGATGGCCAACATGCCCGCGCCGAGGCTGCTGCCGCAGGTGAGCGCAGCGGCGACCGCAAGCGCGCGCTGGGGGACGGAATCTGCCGCCGTCGCGGCGAGCGCCGCCAGCACGGCGAGGGCGGGGAAGCCGGCGGCCATCGGGGCCCAGTGGAACTTGCGTGCGGCATTGAGGCGGGCCGCGAGCAACGCCTGAGTGCCCAAGAAAAAGATGCTGGCACATAGCCACGGCTCAAGCTCCAAGGCCATGTGCAACCGAGCGCCGCGCCAAGCTGGAGCGACAGCTCGCACCAACACGCTGGGCCAAAGCAGGCCGCAGAGCGTGAGCGCCGCCAGCAAGGCCAGCGCGGCGGAAACCAGGCGCCGCGCGGAAATGTCGCGCGGCGCCGCATCGGCGGGCGAAGTCCACAGCGGGGTCAGAAGCGCGGTCAAACTTTCATTGCAGAAGGCGGCAAGCAGGGTGGGTGCGGTCCAAGCCACCACCAGCGCGTCTTTCCAGGCCGAAGTGCCGAACACAGCGGCGAGCAGCACCTCTTTGGCGGCGCTCGCCGAGCGCGCCAGCGCGGTGGCAATCCAAATGGCGCGAGGTGGGCGGGCGCGGGGCATGAGGGCTAGCCGGCGCGCTGGCGCAGCACCGCGACTCCTTCGGCTGCGGGCGTGGACGGAAACAGCGGAGCGATCCATCTGCGCGGCGGCGCAACCCGGTTCAGAATCAAACCTACGCGGGCAGCGCCGAACGCTTCGAGCTGATCGAGCGCCCGCCGCAATTGACGCGGTTGGGTGCGCGCATCGGCTACCACCAGGGTGCAATCGGCCAACGTTGCCCAGTGCGAGGCTTCGGCGGCCTCGAGCACGGGGCCGCCGTCAATCAGCACCATGGGATAACGGGCACAGGCGGCGTCGAGAAGCTCTGCGCCGCGGCCCGCGGCCAACGTCAAGGCCAGGCTTGGGCCAGCGTCGGCTTGGCCGGGAGCGATGGTGTCGGGAGCTCCGGGCGCGCGGCCGCGCCGAAGCACTTGCTCGAGCTCGGCGGTGCCGGCCAGCAATTCGCTCAGGCCGGGCCCGCCGCCGGAATCGGCGTGGACGGGGTTGGAATCGAGAACCAGCACCGAGCCCAGAACTTGCGAGACCTCGCGCACAAGGTCCGAGATGATGGTGGTGGCGCCGGCCCCAGTTCGCGCCGCGACGATCAGAAATACGGTTGCGCCATTGCGATGCGCGGCGAGGGCCGAGGCGGCCACGGATTCGTCCGCCGATGCGGTGAAGGCAAGCAGCGGCACTCCCATTTCACCGGCTTCGGGCCAATGCAGGCGCGTGTCGGTGGCTTCGAGCAGCCAGGCCGCGGCCACCGCCAGCGCGCAGCCGAGCACGAAGCCCATGCTCAGGCTGGTGGCCAGCGTCGGGCGCAGAGCGCGCGTCGGCGGCTGAGCCGGATTGACGATCCGCAGCGGCAAATCGGGAGCGCCGGCTGCGGCGGCCGCTTGCTGGAATTGATCGAGGAGGCTGGAATAGATGGTTTGGCGGGCGCGCAGTTGACGTTGGCCCACGTCCCATGCGCTGAGAACTGGCCCCAGCGCGGCTTGCTCCTGCGCTTGCTGCGCGAGATGTCGGCGCAGGTCCTGGACTTGCAATTCCGCCGAGGCAAGGGCGCGGTCGCGGGATTGACGGGCCTGGTCGCGCAGCGCGGCGAGGCTTGCATCCAGGCTTTCGAGTTGCTGCTTCGCCTGCTGCAGCGGGGCGGCTTGGGGGCGATAAACGGCGCTCAGGCGGCTGACCTCGGCGGCGGCAGCGGCGCGGTGCACGAGGAGATCGGCGGGCGCATCCCATCCGTCCGGAGTGGACGGCGCAGCGGCATGGAGGGCGTCGCTCTGTTGCAACGCGGCAATCTCCGCGGCGCTTTCCGCGCTGGCCAGCTGCTGCCAACGCTGGCTGGCCAGGCTGGCTTGCTCCGCCGGATCGGCAAGGCCATGGCGGCGGGCAAGTTCGGTGAGCGCGGATTGCGCTTGCACGATTTGGCTGCGAGCTGCGTCTGCCTGGGACGAGAGCCAAGCGACCCGCGCCAAGTCGGCGCTGCGCTGGCGCGCTTGCGTGCGCTCCAGGAACGAGGCCAGCAGGGCGTTCAGGAAATCGGCCGCGAGCGCGGGCGTGGGTGCCTGGAACTGGAGCTGGATGACGCGGCTTTGGGGCAGCACCGAGACTTGCAATTGGCGCAGCGCGGCCTCTTCCGGTGATGGGCTGCGGCGGGCGCCGGGCAACACCCCGGGGCGCAGCACATGCAGCGGCAGCGTGGCGGCCCTCTCCGGACCCAGCACGGAAAGTGCCGCCGCCACGGAATCGCGCGTCCCCAATTCCTCGGCGAGGGTTTGCAGGCCCTCAGGCGAAGCATTGGTCTGAGTGGACGAAATTTGGGCGGATGTCTGCACGGCAGGAACAAGGTCCTGCCCCACGGTGGTTGCCACGGCTTGGAACACGGGCTGCAGGCAACGGTTCGCGCCCCAGGCGGCCAAGATCGTCAGCGCCAGGACCAGGGTCATGGCGCCGCCGCGCCGGCGCAGCGCGCGGGCGCAAGCTTCGGCGGGCGCAACCACAACCCGCTGCGTGCGCCGGCCGGCGCGGTCGGCGTCGAGGGAGGCGCGCGCTGGGCGGGGAAAGAGATCGCGCTGGAACGGCGGTCGGGGCATGGGACCGGCTAGTGGAACACGATCAAGCCGCTGAGGATGGCAGCACCGGTGCCGACGGCGGTGGC
>Ga0134126_10008313_pt1 | contig 13053 bp, 14 predicted proteins | sample KB31752_FD_96881 | JGI IMG/M metagenome (GOLD analysis project Ga0134126, IMG submission 96881) | Terrestrial soil microbial communities with excess Nitrogen fertilizer from Kellogg Biological Station, Michigan, USA - KB3-175-2 | ecosystem: Environmental > Terrestrial > Soil > Unclassified ...
ACGGCAACGCAATAATTCCTTTAGCCTGATTGCCCGGAGGCGGTCACGGTCATTTCACCACAAAGCCCGGCACATTGGCCGGGCTCACCTTTTTATGGCGCGGTGCAAAAGCCAAAAAGCGCTGAGTTCTTGTGCCCGGCTGAAAAGATGTTTTCATAAGAGATATTTTTTTAATTTTTACGACAATATTAGTAACGTTCTGTATCTTTTGTACGTAAAGACAGTAATTAACAGATTTTAAACGATCAGTTAGTAGTTAATCTAAAGCAGGTAGAGCGCAAGGCCAAACCTGCTTTGCTTTTTTAGGGGGGTGATATGGCAGGATAAACCTCGCCGTGACACCCACCCGCCAATTTAAAAAACAGGTTATTGCATCGGGGAAGGAGTGAAGCATAGTGCGCTTTGCATGGCGTATGAGTTTTCTCGTCGTACCTCGTCGTATTGACAAATGAAATTACCGTAGATATATTAATTCTCAAACGCCAGCAATGCCGCTTCAATCCTGTTCACCGTTTCCTCTTTCCCCAGCAGCGCGGCGATGTCAAATACGTGCGGACCGAATTTGCCGCCAACCAGCATGATGCGGAAAGGCAGCATCAGTTCGCCGGCTTTAATGCCCTTTTCTTCTGCGAGGGCCTTAAATGCGGCCTCGAGTGCAGCAGGTTCAAGTGTTTCGGCCCTGTTTATCGTTTCAATAAAGACATTAAAAAATTCCTTTTTATCGTCAGTCCACTTTGGCTTTACGGCGTTTATATCGTATGCTTCCGGCTGCTGAAAAAAGTAACCGGCCTGCTGGTAAAAATCAGTCAGTAAAACACAGCGGTCTTTCACCTGCTCAATAATTTTCAGCAGGTAAGCATCATCGTTAACCACAATTCCCTTATCTTCCAAAACAGCTCTTACTTTCTGCTTTAAGCTTTCAGCTTTCGCCTTCTTTATCCATTCCGCATTGAACCATTTGGCTTTCTCAAAATCAAATTTAGCGCCTGCTTTGCTTACGCGGTCGAGCGAAAATTTTTCAACCAGTTCATCCAGGGTAAATATCTCCTGGCCGGTGCCGTCGTTCCAGCCGAGGGTAGCCAGCAGGTTTATAAACGCTTCGGGCAAAAAGCCCAGCTCGCGGAAACCTGGCGTCAGTTCGCCGGTTTTGGCATCAAACCAGTTCATGGCATACACCGGGAAGCCCAGGCGCGCGCCATCGCGCTTGCTTAATTTGCCATGGCCGTCGGGTTTTAATATAAGCGGCAAATGCGCCCACTGCGGCATATCGGCTTTCCAGCCTAAATAATCCCAAAGCAATAAATGCACAGGCGCCGAAGGCAGCCATTCCTCGCCGCGGAAAGCATGCGAAATCTTCATCAGGTAATCGTCAACCACAACAGCTAAATGGTAGGTGGGCATGCCGTCGGCTTTCAATAAAACCTTATCATCAACCTGGTTGGTTTCAAAGCTCACATGGCCGCGTATCATATCGGTAAAGCTCACCCGCTCATCGGGCGGTATTTTTATGCGGATAACATGCGGTGTATTGGCATTCAACAGTTCATCAACCTCACGTTCGCTTAGCGATAATGAGTTGCGCAAACCATCGCGGTAAACCTGCCCGTATTGAAAGTTCGGTATCTCCCGGCGATTTTGTTCCAGTTCTTCGTTGGTATCAAAGGCATAATAAGCATGTCCCTGGCGCACCAGTTTTTCGGCATATTCGCGGTAGATGGCTTTGCGCTCGCTCTGACGATAAGGGGCAAAAGGCCCGCCCGCAAAAGGACTTTCATCGGGTGGCAGGCCGCACCATTGCAAACAATCGGCTATATATTCTTCGGCGCCCTCTACATAACGGTTTTGGTCGGTATCCTCTATTCGCAATACAAAATCGCCATGGTGCTTTTTGGCGAAAAGATAATTAAACAACACCGTGCGCACACCGCCAAGGTGCAGGCCGCCCGTAGGACTGGGCGCAAATCTTACTCTAACTTTTTTATGGGGCATAACGGGGCAAAGATAGTCGTTGAGTCGGGAAAGTCAGCAAAGTGCGGAAGTCCGAACGAAAAGCTGTTTTTGATGTGACATTGGGGGGAGAGTCGGAAAAGTCAGTAAAGTCCGAAAAGTCCGAAAGAAAAAGCTGTCTTTGGGAGAGTCCGAAAGCCCGGAAAGTCCGAAAAAAAAGCGCTCCGCGCACCAATGACCCAATGACCAATGACCAATGACCAATGACGCGCAGCAAATGACCAATGAACTAATAAACCAATTCCGTAGTTTTACCGCATGATTTTCGACCGAAAAAACCTGAATAATAACCAGCTGATAGATTTTTATAAAAAACTGCTGTGGCCGCGCATGGTTGAAGAGAAAATGCTGATCCTGCTGCGGCAGGGCCGCATAGGCAAATGGTTTTCGGGGATCGGGCAGGAGGCCATTGCTGTTGGCAGTACGCTGGCCATGAACAATGACGAATATATACTGCCCATGCACCGCAACCTGGGTGTTTTTACCTCGCGGGATATTCCGTTATCGCGGCTTATGGCGCAGTGGCAGGGCAAGGCCTCGGGTTTTACAAAGGGGCGCGACAGGTCATTTCATTTCGGTACGCAGGAATATAAAATTATTGGCATGATATCGCACCTGGGGCCGCAGCTGGCCCTGGCGGATGGTATTGCCTTGGCGGATGTTTTGGCAGGCCGCAATAAAGCAACCCTGGTATTTACCGGCGAAGGCGGTACCAGCGAAGGCGACTTCCACGAGGCGCTGAATATTTCCGCGGTGTGGAACCTGCCTGTTATATTTTTGATAGAGAACAACGGCTACGGATTAAGCACACCGGCAAGCGAACAATATAAGTGCAGGTTTTTGGTGGATAAAGCCATTGGCTATGGCATGGAGGGCCGCCGCATCGACGGCAATAACCTGCTGGAAGTATACAACACCATCAACGAGCTGGCAACGGCCATGCGTACCAAACCAAAACCGGTATTGGTGGAATGCATGACCTTCAGGATGCGGGGGCACGAAGAAGCATCGGGCACCAAGTATGTGCCGCAGTTTTTATTTGACTTTTGGAAGGAAAAGGACCCGGTGGCCAATTTCGAAAAATATTTGCTGGATGAGCGCATCCTCCGCCCCGAATGGCTGCCCCAAATGCGCGAAGAGTTTACGGCACTGATAGATTCCGAAATTGAAAAAGTATTCGCCGAACCCGACATCATCCCCAGCATAGAAACGGAGCTCGCCGACGTATACAAACCCCACAACATTCCAACCTTACAACCTTCCAACCTTCCAACAAAAACAATCCGGTATATCGACGGCATTACCGAAGGCCTTCGCCAAAGCATGCGCAAGCACGAAAACCTGGTGATCATGGGGCAGGATATTGCCGAATATGGCGGTGCCTTTAAAATAACGCAGGGCTTTGTGGAGGAATTCGGCAAAGCCCGGGTGCGCAATACGCCTATATGCGAGTCGGGGGTTGTGGGGGCGGCCATGGGGCTGGCGCTCAATGGCTACAAGGCCGTAATGGAAATGCAGTTTGCCGATTTTGTGACCAGCGGCTTTAACCAGGTGGTGAATAATCTTGCCAAAACCTACTACCGCTGGGAGCAAACGGTTGATGTGGTGATCCGCATGCCCACGGGCGCAGGAACCGGCGCCGGACCTTTCCACTCGCAAAGCAACGAGGCATGGTTCACCAAAACGCCCGGGCTTAAAGTGGTTTACCCTGCCTTCCCGGATGATGCCAAAGGCCTCCTGATGGCCGCCATTGACGACCCCAACCCGGTAATGTATTTTGAGCACAAATACCTGTACCGCAGCACCAGCGGTGAAGTGCCCGATGGCGATTATTATGTAGAGATAGGCAAGGCAAAAACCATACAGCAGGGTACGCTCGCCAGCATCATCACCTACGGCCTCGGCGTGCACTGGGCCATAGAGTACGCTGCCAAACACCCCGGTCAGTCCATCGAGATCATCGACCTGCGCAGCCTGCAGCCCTGGGACAAGGAAGCCGTGGAGCAAAGCGCCAAAAAAACCGGCCGGGTACTGATTTTGCACGAAGATACCCTTACCAGCGGTTTCGGCAGCGAAATTGCCGCCCACCTTGCCGAGCATTGCTTCAGCCACCTCGACGCCCCCATTATGCGCTGCGCCAGCCTCGATACCGCCATCCCCATGAACAAAGCGCTTGAAGACCAGTTTCTGGCGAAATCAAGGCTGGAGGAAATGATGGAGAAGTTATTGGTTTATTAGTTCACTGGTTCATTAGTTCATTAGTGGAAAGGCAAGCCAGAGCGCCAAATGACTAATGATGTATGACGCCGGGCAAATGACGAGTTCGTCTGAACATTGGAATAGCAAACTATGCCACCAATAAACTAATAAACCAATGAACTAATTAGCGTTTCCTAAGTAAACCGCCTCAACATTGGGCTGCTCATTTAGGGGGACGATTAAAATAACATCGGTGCTGAGGGTTTGGCCGGGCTTTATCCAGTAGCCAATCTGAACCGTGCGCCGGTTCTTTACTACTTTATTGGTGCCGCATTCCTTGTCGTCGACCATGGCGGTTACGTTGCATGGAGGGGCAATTATCGTAGCCGATTTTGAGGTAAGCCTTGCCCCTGTTGCGTTCAAACAATTAAACTGCACCAGGTGATCGGCCGCATAGGTATGGCCCAGGCCCTCCTTAAACAGGATGATCTTTGGCTCGTTGGTCGTATTGGTTGCATAAAACCTCACCGAATAACGACTAAAATCGCCCTTGTCGCCCACTGTTTTTACCTCGTGCGATTTGATATTATAACCAACGTGCAGCCCGTTGATCACAGCCGGTTCCTTATCCGTAACATGATGCGACTGCTGGGCGCATAACTTACCGATGATAAATAAAAACGGGATAATTAAAAGCTGTTTCCTGTTCATGACGGTTGGGTTTAAAGGTTTATAAAATGGTTTGGATTCGTGTGCTCCACAATACAAAAATATAACATGGTTAGTGAATAAAAAAACAGAAAAGAAGCGGATCTAAAGCGTCGGCCCGTGCGGTTCCCCTCGCTTAGCTTAGCAGCAATCTCCGCCTATGGCAGACACACCCCTGTCCCTCTCAAGAGGAGAACCTAACGCGCACAGCGTTTTTTAAAGCGGAGGCCCATGCGATTCCCCTCTTGAGAGGGGCGGAGGGGTGTGTTCTTCAGGCAGACTATCAGCAAACAGTTCAGGATTACGCTCAAATATATGCTGCTCTATCGTTCGCAAAACATTCTGCATATCTTTTCTTGCCTCGTGTTCTGTAAATCGAAGGACCGTTAAACCGCAGTCTCCGAGTTCTTTATCACGTATCATGTCCTTTTCACATTGCTCCTCCCAGTTATGATATTGGCCGTCAATTTCAATGACCAGGTCTAACTCATAACAATACAAATCAACAATGTAATTCAGTAAGGGCTTTTGCCGATGAAAATCATAACCGTATAACTGTTTATTCTTTAATTCATTCCAAAGCAAAACCTCACCCAGGGTGCTATCATTTCTTAACTTTCGTGCCAGGAGCTTAAGATTTGAGTTATACGGAATAATTTTTCGGCGCATATCGGGGGGCTGTTAAAGTTGGTGAGTGAAAGTTACAAATTTCCCGCAAATTGCTCGGCAACAACCTCCGCCTGTGAAAAGACACACCCCTGCCCCTCTCAAGAGGGGAACCAAACGCGCATAGCCTTATAAAGCGGCGGTCCGTGCGATTCCCCTCTTAGCTTAGCAGCAATTTCAGCCTATGGTCGACACACCCCTGCCCCTCTCAAGAGGGGAACCAAACGCGCACAGCCCTTTTTTAAAGCGTCGGCCCGTGCGGTTCCCCTCGCTTAGCTTAGCAGCAATCTCCGCCTATGGCAGACACACCCCTGCCCCTCTCAAGAGGGGAACCTAACGCGCATAGCCTTTTTAAAGCGGCGGCCTGTGCGATTCCCCTCTTGAGAGGGGTGCAGGGGTGTGTTCTTTAGGTCATCGACAAGCCCCGCTTTTTTCTTTTCTTCTTTCGGACTTTTCCGACTTTCCGGACTTTCGGACTAACAAATACTACTTTTCTCACATTTTTTATCCTGAATGCTTTCGGTCTATTTGGCTGGTATTAAAAATTACCGGGCATTACGGTCCTTCCGCCAGAAAATAGACAAAACAATTACCCTTTGAATTTATAAAAATGAAATATGCATTTTTTTTATTGATAGCGCTTGGCCTGTTAAGTCCGGTTGCAAGCCAGGCCCAATATAAGTCGCCCGACTTTACAGATGCCGACCTGGCTAAAATAGTGGCTATCCAGGGCGCCATGCTAAAAGTGATCGGTGAAATACCAAATAATTTTGAAAAATACAAGGGAGCGCTGCTGAAGAAGACCGAAGATGGAAAATCTTATTATACCGTAAAGGACCTGGATATGGGAACGCCAACCCAATACATTATGGTTACTGCCAAAGGGGTATCGGTGTATATCGCGGTATTTTCCGCCAAAAATTTAGACACCAAGCTGCCATTTTTTGCCGTGGCTGCATTTACCGATATCGGTAAAAAGAACGGCTTCGAAGTGACGCAAGATTATGATCAGCAGGCCAAGGGGATACTTAAATATGCCATGAGATTTGAAACCTTACACCCCGCATCCTACCTGATGGATGTAGTAAAAATCCAGGGGACGTTGATTGTGGGGAACCAGTAAGGCGGTCATTTGCTGCGCGTCATTCGTCATTCGTCATTAGTCATTGGGGCATTTGCTGCGCGTCATTAGGTCATTGGTGTGGCGGGGCTTTTTCTTTCTTTCGGACTTACCAGCCAAACCACGTCCTTGCGAGGAACGAAGCAATCTCTGAACTATGCCAGTCAAACAGGCAAATGTAGTTTAAATGACGCTTTTAGCGAACGTGAAGTTGGTCATTAGTCATAGGGTCATTGACGTGTCCCGCTTTTTCTTCCGGACTTTCGGACTTTCCCGACTTTCGGACTGATTCCGCCGATGCTTTTCTATTCGCCGTCTTACCGCTTACTCCATAATATAATTGCGGTATGCATAAAAAAGTGCATATTTAAGCATGGAAATTCCGTATGCCGGCAGGGCAATCATTACCGATTTATACAACGGCGCCGAGATCACTATTTTACCATTTCGCCAGGCAATTTTTTGGCTGCACGCTGTGGTATTCCTCGCCTTTTTCGGCTTATTCAGTTATTTTATTTTTATTTTTATTTTTATTGACAAAACAGCGCGCCCGGCGTCTGACAAACAAGTCACTTATTTTGTATTTGCTATGTACGGTATCATCCTATTTGGGTTACTATCTGCCGGGTATGCCATTTGGTGGATGATAATGGGCAAAGAGGTAGTTACCATAGCGGATGGGGTATTAACCATCGACAAAGTGAATGCGCTTGAAAAAACCAAAAGTTACGATCTGAGCCTGGCTACAAATTTTCGCGCGGAAGAAGAGGTTGTGAGGCGTGGCAGAAACTTCGGCCGTGTTGAAGGTTACGCATGGCAGGTAGCCGTAAAAGGCACCATTAAGTTTGATTATGACGTGGTGGATACCATACAATTCGGCGATTGGCTGCCTGAGGCCGAAGGCAATTATATTTTAGAGCGGCTGCGTTCTAAAAAACTGATCCCCGATGCATAAAAACGGCCTCTCCATTTTTAAACTGTTTTCCTTCCACAAAAAAGTGCATATTTAAACATGGAAATTCCGTACACAGGCAGGGCAATTATCAACGATTTTTATAATGGTGTGGAAATTACAGTCCCGGTTAAAAAAGATTGGCTTCATATCCTTTTTTTAAGTTTATGGCTGTGCGGATGGCTGGCCGGCGAAATTTTTGTGCCAACAACAATGTCCAGTCCGGCGAGCGATGGCGGAGATGGAGTGTTCAATGTGGTGTGGATAGGCGCATGGACCCTGGGCGGCCTTTTTGCGGTTACCACGCTGTGGTGGAACTTTGCCGGAAAGGAAATTATCACCATTTCGCAGGGAGTTTTAACCATCGTTAAAAAGGGTTCTATCGCTAAAACAAAGCACTATGACCTTAAGGAAGCCAAAAACTTCCGTGCGCACGAAGAACCCACCGATGATTTTGGTTTTACCCGGCGGCGCCGGTTAAGCGCACCGTGGAACGTTGCCAACCGGGGCACTATTAAATTTGATTATGGCATGGAGACGGTAAAATTTGCCGACCAGCTATACCAGGCCGAAGCTGAATACATATTGCAAAGGCTGCGCGATAAAAGGCTAATCAGGTCTGCATAAAAACGGGTTCAGGTACAGGCTGCATGTGAAGGGCTTGCCGGGGAAGCAGGGGGCAATCTAACCAACCCAAACTTCCGAAGTTTTCGAAACTTCGGAAGTTTTTCCGCGTGCTTTGTAGTACATTTACTTTATGGTACATGTATCCTACTATTACATGCTTGAACAAACTACGACCTGCCCAATTTGCGGAGCAAGGACGGAGATCATTTCGAGTTTCTATCACACCCGGCTAAAAATTGAGATAAATGAATGTTTGGCTCATAACTGTAAACACATATTCTGCGAGGTGGATGGCGGATTATGAAAGAAGGCCAATCCCTTTGGACAAAAGATGAATTGATGTTAGCCGTCAATTTGTACAGCAAATTAACTTTTGGCCAAATGTCGCAAACCAACCGCGATATAATTGAATTAGCCAATCTGATTGGCCGCACACCGGGATCTGTGACATTTAAACTGGTAAACTTTGCAAGCCTCGACCCAAGACTTACTCAAAAAGGAATGGTGAATGCCAGCAGATTAGATAAGGAAATTTGGCAGGAGTATATGAACAATTGGGATGAGGTATTTTTCGAAGGCGAAAAACTGCTCGCTCAAAGGAAGCATACAACCATTGAAAAACTATACAATATTAATTTAGACGACTACAAGGAAAAAGAAGGAAGGGAAGTTGAACGTTTGGTTAAGGTTAGGGTAAACCAGGAAACCTTTAGGGGCGCTGTGTTAACTAATTTTAGTAACCAATGTTGTATTACCGGTATAAGTATATTGGAATTGATTGTTGCCAGCCATATTGCCCCGTGGAGCAGTGATAAAGCTAACCGTCTGAGCCCGCAAAACGGATTAGCGCTAAATTCATTACATGATAGAGCATTTGACAGGCACCTGATTACTGTGACTGAGGACCTTAAAATCAAAATATCACCAAAGTTCTATAAGTATCAGGACATCATAAGCATCAAACAAAACTTTATCGACTACGATGGGAAATCGCTCATCGCACCAAAAAAGTTTTACCCTGATGCGGAATTTTTGAGGATGCATAACGATAAGTTTGCGGGGTAAGGTGACTCATAGTCGATTGACAACCCTTAATCATTTCTCTATATTGGCTCATGCCAAACATCAAATTCAATTACCTTTATCGCTGCAGCGGCAACTATAAAAAATTCATTTCTGTAATATTTGCAAACCCGCCAGACATTGAATTATCGGAATTGGAAAACCTTATTCAATCAAAACTAATTTACGGCGAATGTTTTTACGCCGAACAATGGCAGCTGCCCGAAATATTTACCGATATAGTGGATTTTAGAATTGACCCTACCTGGCATGAGTTTGAAAGTGTTGAGTATACTGATGAGCCAGAAGATGCGGCAGTAACGCTGGACTATTTTATCAACGTAATAAGGCAAACTAAAAGTTTTTAACCGGCACCTTGCTTTAAAATAAATATTTGGGTATGTTAGTGCCTGTTAATTTATAACAAGCCATAATGAACCTTCGCCTGGTCCTTATCCCGACAATAATGGTGGTGCTGGCCGCTTGCACCAAGAAAAAAAATGTCAACCCACCGGTTGGTACAACAGTAAGCATAAACGGAACTGCGTATCCGATTGTCACGATAGATAGTCAAACGTGGACGGCTGTAAACTATAACGGCCCAGGCGGCGTAAATTACAACGATACGAGCCTGAACGATCCGGTGTTTGGTAAACTTTATACCTATGCGGAAACCGAAGCGATAACGCTGCCCGTTGGTTGGCGGCTTCCAACAGCGGCAGATTTCAATACCTTGATAAAAGATATTAGTTCGGAATATCCTGATGCGCATACGAGTCGAGGCCTTGCATTGGCTTTAATGTCCAAGTCAACCTGGTATGGCGGTCTGGCAACAAATACAACAGGTTTTAATGCCGTAGCAGGCGGCTATTTTTACTCAAGTGCAAATCACTATGGTTTTAACGGCCTCGGCCTCGACACAGAAATTTGGTCTACGTCGTTAGATGCAAATAGCTTTCATGAAAGCTTTGATATAAGTTTCATATTGAACAACCCAAGTGCATACGTAAGTACGATAACAGCAAAATCCGATGATCGCGGTTCCGTCCGTTTCATAAAGGAATAAACCGAGGCGCCCCAAATATTTACCGATATAGTGGATTTCAGAATTGACCCAACCTGGCATGAGTTTGAAAGTGTTGAGTATGCTGATGAACCGGCAAATACAATGCTTACTTTAGATGAATTAATGGGCGCTATAAAACGAACTGATTGGATATTTTGAGTTTCAATTTACAGCAATGAAAAAGAACATAGCAAGCCAGGTATGCAGCGGGAACAAACAGCTACCCTCGCCGAAGATTTTGCCAATGAATTGACCAGCCAGGCAAAACAAAAACATTAAACCTTTAGCATCTTAAATATTTTGATTAGCTGAATTGATTCGATATCATCAACATTAATATTTGCAGCGATAGTGCGCATTAATTCACTTAAACTTTGTGAGTAAGGTATCAAACGGATAAATATTTCGCCCTGTTCGATATCAGTGGCATCAAAAATTAGTTCAACCTTCTCATCATCAATTGAACCGATCGCACGCCAAATATACTTAGGTAAACCTTTGGTAAGTATAGATAATTTTTCACCTTCTGCAAGCGCTTTATCTAACCTGATCTCCGATTTGAAATCATTGTTTGTAGTCAAAAAAATATCCCATTCAATCTCATTTATATTAAGTCCATTATTTAACCCCGCAATTTTGCTTATAAGTTTTAAAAGTCCATCTATCCGGTAAATAATTTCGAGGATTATTTCAAAGGGTATCCTGATTTTATGATATAGCGGGATTATTATTATTTCGGGCGTGGCAACTATACGCCCCATAACCCGGTTCTTGTCAACCCATGATGTAGTCAAACGATTATCGTCTCTTGTAAATTCCATCCTTGCAAAAGGTCCAACCTGGTCATCGTGACAATAGATTTTTTCAATACGGGAGCTTTTTAAATAAAAATCCTGCCCGACAAATCGTGTTCTGGCATTCCCAATTCTATATCCGGTAATAGTAACGGCATGACGGCCTAACGCCGTGCCTTCCACCCAGTTTTCAAGCATTACACCTAAAACCATCGGCAGTTTAGCGCGCTGGTAAGCGTATGTTGTTGCTTTTAAAATATCGTATTCTTTTGCAGAGATTAAAAAGGGTTCTAACCCAATATTTCTTATAGCGTGTGCCATTTGCTCCGGGTTTAATCCCTTATTGGGAAAATGCCTGTTTGCATATGGAAAAAATACAGTTGCCGCCTTTGTTATTTCTACCGGGGAGGGTATTGAATGTTGGAATAATAGGCCTGTTGCCTGAAATGCTGACCAAATCGCACTTGAAGCACATGCGGCTACAACACTGTCCTGCTCCTGGTAAGCAATAGATTCCACCTTTAAGTTAATTCCATACAGGTTAACATGGTAAGGCCTTACGAAATTAAAATACCGGCAGCCAGCGTTTGGGTATGTCCGAAGGCAGGTCCTTCCAAATATGGTCTGAGGCAATGGCTTAACCACTATAAAACCAACATAATCATTAGTTAGTTCAATTTCTGAACTATTTGTTAAAATTGGTTTAAATATATCTTGGTTGAATGCTTTTGAAAAAAAATGCAATCTCAGGCATGTTCGTTTATAAGAGTTAAAACTTCTTACATAATATGCTGCATAATCTTCTAAGTAGTCTTTATCAATGTAATCTCTTTCTAAAACAATGGTTCTTACCTCCATAAATTGGAAGTAATCCTCCAGATAAATTATGTGCAGTTTATGTTTTAAAGATTGGAAGCTGATGTCATTCTCAATGGATATGATATCGCATAAACTATCAATTGAATAGTCAATAACGGAATATTGACCCATGTTTTACAAAGTGTAAGGCTCCTTTAATTGATCAGGATTTATAAAGGACATTTGGTTTATTATGCTGATTGTATCTTCATTAATAACCTTTGATCTTTCCTGGGATATATCAGTTGATTTAAGCCATTCCCCCACCTTTTGTAAGTCCTCATTTGAAATTAATTTTTTTTCTATTTTAATTTCTGACATATTGTGGTGCTTTTAGAGATATAATTGGATGTTTAAATTTACTAAATTTAAAAACGTTATATCAAAATATATTCTTAGTTTTTTTAGCGCAAAGATAACTATTAAATTTTATAAAAACACTCAAAAAGTATTCCAAAGTATTAATTATTAGCTAATTAAAAGAGGTTATATCAAGTGGGTGCAGCCGTCGGTACCCGAAACGAAAAAATTTTCATTTCAAATTTTTGAAAAATACAACGCGTTGATTTTCAAGCGGTCACGATATAATTTTTGCGTGTGCTATCGTGAAGTGACCGTGAACGTGAAAGTTTTCCGTGCACGGCCGCCTCAAAACTCAATTTATGCCCAAACTTAAAGCTGCGCATGGCAAAAATAAACTTTCAGGGGGTGTAGCACCCAACCTCAAAAAACGGCCAAAATGGTGACATGAAAATGTCACTGTCAAAATTTTGTCAGTCGTAAGTTACTGACCTTCAGATGTGTAGCCGGTGTAGTCCCGCACGTGCGGGATAGCATGCTGAGGTGTATCGATTTAGCCGGAAAGTAAACTCTCTTAGTTCAAAGATAAATAATAATTACTTGTGGCTTGTTTGGCGGGTTAGAATGTGGGAAACTCGGAGAGTTTTCCATATTCTAACCCGTTTTTCTTTTTTTGCTACTTTTTTTCTTTTTA
>Ga0134126_10008314_pt1 | contig 13052 bp, 8 predicted proteins | sample KB31752_FD_96881 | JGI IMG/M metagenome (GOLD analysis project Ga0134126, IMG submission 96881) | Terrestrial soil microbial communities with excess Nitrogen fertilizer from Kellogg Biological Station, Michigan, USA - KB3-175-2 | ecosystem: Environmental > Terrestrial > Soil > Unclassified ...
GAAAGTCCAGCCGGGTGCGGCGTGAAACTTTGTCGCAAACTCCTGCAGCCGTGCCGGCGTGTCGGTTACGGGATCGACGCTTATGGAAATCAGCTGTACCGGAAGGTTGCTTTCAATCAAATCCTGCTGCACTCGGCGAAAAGTTGCGGTTAACGGAGGGCAGATGCCTGTACAGGTAGTGAAGATAAAATTAATTGCAACCGTCTTGCCTTTGATGAGATCGCTGTAGAAGTTTGAGCGCCGGCCAGTCTGGTCATAGATCTGGATGTCGGGAATGCGTCTCGACGAGAATGTCGACGCGTCATCCGCTACCGGAGCGGCTGCAGGGACCGTTGCAGGCGTCACCTCTTCCGCAACCAATCTGAGTCTCATCCCACACTTTGGACACTTTCCTCTACGTTTAGAAACAACTTCGGGGTGCATCGGACAAGAGTAATGCCGGCTCTTTGGTGCTTGTTGTTGTTTGGTCTGCGGAATGGCTATGTTGGCGTTACCCGAGGGAGGCAATGCGAGGACACATAACAGAACTAGAATCGTGAGGATTGCTTTAGTGAGCACGCGCATCTCCTTCACTATTACTTCGGGAAATCAAGTTGACTGCGAATCTTAGTGTATCCCGATCCAGTTGCTTGCAGGTACAAACTTTCTCTGTTTGAGATCGATAGTTACTACATATGAGCCCATTGCTCCGATGCGACGATTCGGTCCGTAAGTAATGGCCGGAGTTAACCCGGTTCGGTATTCAAAAAATTCTTCAAGGGTTTGAATTAGCTTTTCGCGGCTCAGATCTTTGCCGGTCCGCTTCAACCCTTCGACTAATACCTTCGCAGCGCTGTAACTGGATATCTGTGCCGCGAGGTGTTTTGTGGAGAGCTGATGCCTGGAAGCCAGTTCCCGAAACTCTTTTGTTCCCTCAGCGGTTTGATCTGCAGGCGAGTTTGGAAAAGCGATGAATACTCGACTGTCAAAACCGGGCGGCGCGTCAAGCAACTGAGGGCCCGCAGCGATCAGAAAAATATAGGGAAACCAGTTTGCGCTTTCGGCCTCCCGCATGAACGACATATTCTCATCAGGGGTGCCCAATAAGAAAACCGCTTCTCGCTTGGCCTGTCTTATCTGCTTTATGATTTCCGACGGTTCAAAACGATTTGAAATATAGGTGATCGCCTGCGGCTCAGGCAAGCCCAACTTTTTCGCTTGTTGCTGAATGGCGTCTACAAAAAGATCGTTATTGTTTCCTGAGTAAACCACCGCCAAACCCGCACGCTTGATTTCTGGTTTCCCGGCCGCAAATTCGGTTAGCACTCGCTGCTGCGTTTCAAGACCGGAGAGCAGGTAAAAGACCTGACGATTCAATGGAAACGTTGTCCCGGGATTCAATGTTAGAGGACCAATGACCGGTATTTCTTTTTCGGAGAACACCGGGAGGACTTCTTTTTCAGCCCCCGCAATAAAGGCGCTGGTCAACGCAAACACTTGCTCCGAAGTCAAAAACTCTTCGATAGATTTTCGCGTTGCCGCGGGTGTCTCACCAGTCTCAACAATTTTCAGTTGTAGCCGTCTATTGTAAATGCCTCCGGCGTTATTAACTTCGTCGAAGTAGGCAGCGACTACGGCCTTAACCGCCTGGCCCATCTCAGCCAGTGACCCTTTGGCCGGGATAACAAGTCCGATTACGAGCGTGTTCTCGGTGATTCCGGGATCGCGCTCCTTGCCGAGACGCGCCAAATAAAAAATAAGTGCAGCGAGATCTTCGCGCGACATCACGTAACGGGGCATAACTGCGAGCAACTTGTTGCCGGCAGGGTCCACGCCGCGAGTGATCGCGAGTTCGAGTCCGCGTTCAGTGTAGGCGGGGTGTTTCCTTCCGTAAGCCTGCGTCGAAAGATAGGGCTTGCTGAGAAATTCCTCGGTAATGTTCGACGGATTTATGCCACCTTCAGGCTTACCCTTGCCATCGAGCCCATGACAATTGGCGCAAGGCATCGAAGCACCTGGGACTTCCAGCGACTGGTCACCGATGTAGGTCAGAATCTCTTTTCCTGATGGACTGGTTCCGCGCAAGTAAATCTGTCGCCCCCGGCTGGCACGCACCGAAGCGTCGTCCTGAGCGCTGGACATTCCCAAAGCTCCGCAAACCAGCAGTGACAACAATGAGGCGAGGCAAAGCGCAGTCGCAAACCCCCGCCGGCTCCGAGGGCAATTACTCACTTGAATGTAACTTCGAGAGGGATTCACAGTGCGGTCGATTAGTCCTTTAGGACACCCAACCCTTTTTAAAAATTCTTAGCTCGGCGCCAGACCCGAGAGCTTTTCCAGAGCTCGTTGGTTGCTGATGATGGAGGCCGGTGAGAAATGAGAAGCGTCAATTTTTCGCGGGCGGAGCCTCGCCCGCAACAGCACTCAAAGTAACGGACGCCAGCTGGCTGTATTTCAAGTTCAAACTCGGGCACTGGAAGAAAACATAATATACGCCTGCCTGCGGGGGCACAAAGTTCATCTCGTAAACTCCATCACCCACCGGTTTAGCCACTTCTCGATATTGCCAGATGCCGGGCGCGAGAAATGTCAGCACGCTCATATCATTAAGGTCAGCGCGCGGTTTATTCGACTTGGCGTCGGTTACCTTGAAGAGCACCTGGTAGTTTTTTCCCGCACGCATTTCCGAATGGGACGGCAGAACAGTGACCTTGATTGGTGGCCCTGGTTCTTTAGGGAAGTTCGCATCAGGCGCGATCTCGAGACTAAAACAATGCACCAGCCTGGGAGCATCAAGCAGGAATGCGACATCGTAATGGCCTGCTTCCGTCAATCGCATGTTAGTGGAGTAAACACCGGGCTCTGTCTCACTTAGACTATTATTCAATACCAGTATCGCTCGGGGAGTTCGGCGGTAGTTTTGAAAACTGCCCATCGGCGCCGCCATTCCCTCCATGTAAAAATAGATCATCTGGTCGGCGGGATTCGCCACCAATACTGCGCCCGGATCCGGGGCGGGGACTATTGCCGCTGCCAGCGATCCACCCGCTGATTCTTTAGGCGCACGCTGACCCGCAGGGAAACGGTTAACGGCCGCTTCTGACGGCTCTTTCTTGAGGCTGCTGAGGTTGATCATCGACACAAATTCATCGCCGGCTGACCGCACATAAGCAAACTCCGGGGTAAAACTAATCTGGTCGGGTCCAGGACCAACCGGCACGCTGTGAACAAGTTGGTTAGTTGACAAGTCGAGAATGTAAACCGTTCCGGTCTGTTGATTAGCAGCAAAGGCAAAGCGGCCGTTAGCAGGAATTCTTAGCTTTGACGTTCCGGGAGCAGTTTTGATCCGCGTCACAGTTTCGAAATTCCCACTGGCGACCGCGACTACAGTTCCATCACTTTCGTTTGTTACATAGACTGACTGGCTGAGCGATGCAAACGCCAATGAGGTTGGCGACGATCCCACTTTCAGCTCTCGCACAACTTCCAACTGGGGCACGTTTATGCACGACAGCGTCCCGCTCTGCTGGTTAGTGATAAAGGCAAATCGATCGTCTGGCGTGAAGGTGATTTCATGATGTCCCTTGCCGGTTTGAACTCTTTTTGCGACGGTCAGGGTTGTAGTATCAATAACCGTAACGCCGGCATCTATACTCGCCACGTCATTGCCGACCCACAAATACTTGCCATCATTCTGCAGCGCCAGTCGTGAAGGGTTTCCTCCGGCGGCAATGTTGGCAATTACCTTCCAGCTGGCAATGTCTACCACAGCAACCGTGCCCAACTGGCTGATCGAAACGTAAAGGCGCTTGCGATCGGGACTCAGTACCCAGTCTTCACCGCGTCCCGGCAAGGCAACCAGCGCATAGAGTTTAGAACCCGCGAATCCTGACAACGGATCTATCACCGAGATGTTGGGTTCATTATTCAGGGTCAGGATGAAGTAAGAATTCAGGTCGATGGTAGGCCGGCGGTTGAAGCCAGGTTGCAGAAACGACTGAACTTTCTCGCGACAGTTTCTGGCGTCTGTCTCGGTTCCCGCATCACGCCGGTCGATCCAAACTGCGGGCCGAAGATTGGTAAGCGCCTTGGCGCTGTTCGCATCCTTAATCTTGAAGCGAACCATCGCTTCTGTGCCTTCAAGCAGTTCGGGCGCGCGCCCCTTGGTGGCGGCCAAAGGTTCGACCGCAAACTCGACTGTCACGCCTTCCTGTTGATATATCTGCGAACGATCGTCACGAGATTTTTTTGATCCGCCCTGCCCGTAAACTGGTGCTGCGACCGAAAAGACAATAGCCAAAACGATCACGAGCACCAGCCCTGCGGCAGACCACTCTCGTCCGGCGATCAGGGTTAGCATTGGTTTGCCGATGGAAGGTGAAGAAGAAAGGAATTTACACTTCATCATTTCATAGCTGATCTATCACTCAGGAAACCGCGCGATCAGTAATCTCCAGCCCCTTGTCGATGATCGCGAAGGCCTCGCGCAACTCAGCCTCCGTTATACAAAGCGGCGGGTTGGTGAAGAAGGTGTTCCAGCGCACGAAGGTATAGAGTCCCTCCGCACGGAAGAATTTGCCGAGCGCCTGCATCTCAGGCGCGGTGCCATTGAAGGGCGCCATCGGCTCGCGGGTCTCACGATTACGCACTACCTCCACGATGCCGAAGAGTCCGATGTTGCGCGTCGCGCCGACTGAGGGGTGACGATCCTGCAGATCCTCGAGCAGCCCACGCATAACTTCTCCCATCCGCCGCGCATTCTCGATGAGGTCGTCCTCTTCGTAAACCGCGATGGTAGCGATCGCTCCCGCGCAGGCGAGCGGGTGGCTGTTGTAAGTGAGGCCGCCGTAGAAAACATTATTCTGAAAATGATCCGCGATATGCCGGCGCATGCCCACTGCACCCAACTGCACATACGCACTCGTCAGACCTTTAGCCATCGAGATCAAATCCGGCACCACTTGCCAATGGTCCACTGAGAACCATTTGCCGGTGCGTCCGAAGCCGGCCATTACTTCGTCTGCAATCAGCAGGATGCCATACTTGTCGCAGAGCGCACGTAAGCCCTGCATGTAACCGTCCGGCGGAATCAGTATCCCGTTTGTGCCGACAACGGGTTCGACAATAATTGCCGCCACCGTCTGCGGACCTTCAAGTTGCAGGACCTCTTCGGTTCGCGCCAAAACGTCTTCGGTAGTATCAAATCCCTGCTGAATGCCGTGATAGAAATCGGGAATGCGAATAACTCCCGGAATGCCCGGCTCGGCGGCCCAACGTCTGGGATCGCCCGTCAGCGTGAGACTGCCGGCCGTCCCGCCATGATAGGAGCGATAGCGCGCGGCGATTTTGTGGCGGCCGGTAAACATGCGTGCTATGCGGATCGCATTCTCGTTTGCTTCAGCCCCGCCGTTCGTGAAGAAGAAGGCGTCGATATCTCCGGGTGTGATCTCCGCGAGTTTCACCGCCAGGCGCGCGCGCACTTCGGTGGCCATAAACGGATTGGCATAAGCGAGTGTCGCTGCCTGTTCCTGGATAGCACGAATGACGCGTTCGTCGCCGTGACCGATGTTCACGCACATCAACTGGCTGTTGAAGTCGATGAAACGCTTTCCTTCAGGCGTCCAGAAATAGATTCCTTTCGAACGCGCGACTGGAATGGGATCCACGGCCGCCTGTGCAGACCATTCAAAGAGGGTGTGGCGGCGACAGAGTTCTACGATCTCCTCGCCGGTCATCGTTTCAGCAGTAGTAGTCATAGGCTCGCGATGCTACCCAGTTCGCACCCGTTTTACAACCCGTCGTTTCCCAGGTCCGCACGTCCCGAATCCCTCGACAACTCTCGATTAGGCTCCTAAAGTAGGGACATATAGCCGCTCCCGCTTGCCACGGCAAATTCAAATTGCGACTTAGGACGAAGTGATGAATTCTTCGGACATAGTCATGGTCGCTTCTCACAACCATATCCTGGTTGCACTCTCCGTTGCAGTTTCCATTCTTGCGGCCTACGCCACTATCGCCCTTGTGCAAAGGTTGAGAGACGCAAGCGGCCGTTTATGGCTCGCCTGGCTGGTCGGCGGGTCAATCGCGGATGGAATAGGTACCTGGTCCATGCACTATACCGGGATGCTCGCCCTGCGGTTGCCGGTTCCAGTCTCGTATGATTGGCCCACGGTAGTATTGTCTTTGCTGGTTAGCATTGTTGGTTCCGGCGCAGCGTTCCTGGTTCTGAGTCAAAACAAAATAAATTGGCTTCGCGTTTTGGCAGCAAGCATCTTTCTTGGCGGTATTGGAGTTTCAGGACTGCATTTCACCGCGATGGAGGCTATGCGGTACCAGGGAATGCATCATTATTCATCCGCGGGCGTGGTGTTGTCAGTGGTGCTGGCTGTAGTTCCTTGCTTCATGGCGCTGTTGCTGATTTTTCTGTTTCAAGATTACGCGATTGGACAGCGGCAGCGCCAACACGGGAGCGCGCTGTTGCGAGGTGTGGCCAATCCCGCCATGCACTATAGCGCTATGGCAGCCACCATCTTTACGCTGCATGGCGAGATGCCTGATTTATCTCATAGCATGAGCATCTCGGCGATTGACACGCTCGGAATCACAATCGTTCCCTTGATGGTTATCGTTGTGACTCTGCTTACCACCCTGGTGGATCGGCTTCACAAGCAAGGTGAACAGTTACGAGCGCTCACAGCGAGAGCGCAATTCACCAGGGAGGAGGAAGCAACCAGGATCGCGCGTGAAATTCACGATGAGCTGGGATCTGCGTTAACGAGTTTGAGGTGGGACCTGGAACGCGTTGATCAGACAGTTGCCGAAGCCCGCGATCTTTCTCAGTTGGCTGTGCTGCCGGCGAAGATAAAAGGCATGATGAGCCTGACTGACGCCGCTGTTAATGCGGTAAGAAAGATCTCCTTGGAACTGCGACCGCCCGGTTTGGATCAACTTGGCCTTGTCGAGGCGATCGAATGGCAAGCGCAGCGGTTTCAAGCTCAAACTGGAATCACCTGCATTTGTGTGTGCTCGGTGGAAAGCGTCGATTTGAATTCGGAACAGTCAACAGCTCTATATCGCATCTCTCAGGAAGCTCTGACTAATGTTCTTCGCCACGCCGGGGCGACAAAGGTCGAGATAAGGATCGTTCAGGAAAAAGATAATTTAGTCTTGACGATCCGGGACAATGGGCGTGGAATTAGGGAGAGCGATACACTCGGCAAGCAATCCCTCGGTATCCTGGGAATGCGTGAACGAGCTCATCTCGTACGCGGAAAAATCACAATATCCGGTGATAAAGGAAAGGGTACTGTGATCACTGTCCGTGTTTCCAATCTAAAAGCAGAAAATTGGAATCAGCAAACACCCAGGGTTCCCGTGGTCAGTAAAACTGAATGAGTTCCTCTTCATCCTTGTCTTTCGTTCAACCTCGGTGGCTGAAAGTCGCCGGACCGCCTGAGTTGTTATGAAACCAGAGTTAAGAAAAACAGGTATCAGCGTTGTCGGCGACATGCCATGGGGCACACACTTCTGCCACTTCTACGAGACGAAACAGGATCTGCTCGAGACTCTCGTTCCATATTTCAAGGCCGGGCTTGAAAGCAACGAGTTCTGTGTGTGGGTGGTCTCAGACTCCGATTTGCTATCAGTGGCAGCCGCCAAAGCAGCGTTGGCAAAGGCCGTTCCCGACCTTGACCGCCACCTCTCGGACGGAAATATTGAAATCCTCAACGGACTTGGCTGGTATCTCGACGAAAATGTTTTCAAGTTAGAAAGGGTAACGAGCGCCTGGGAGGCGAAACTCGAACAGGCGTTGGCGCTTGGATACTCTGGGATGCGAGTTTCCGGTGATACCCTCTGGCTGGCAGAGAAGGATTGGAAAGATTTTTGTGCCTACGAAAAACAGCTTAACGACTCCATTACCGATCGTTCCATGAACGTGCTGTGCACCTACCCGCTCCGGAAGGCCGGCGCCTCTGAGGTCCTCGACGTTGTGCAGGTCCACCAGTTTGCAATAGCGAGACGGCGAGGGGAATGGGAGGTCATTGAAACTCCGGGTTTAATACAAGCCCAGTCAGAAATAAGGAGACTCAATGAAGAGCTGGAGCAACGGGTCATTGAGCGAACCGACGAACTTGTCGCAGCCAATGAGGCGCTGAAAAACGAGATCACCGAGCGCAAGCGTATGGAGGAGGAGCTCAGAGAGCGCGCGGCCGATCTTGCCGAAGCCCAGCGAGTGGCAAAAATCGGAAATTGGATTCTTGACTTGCGCACCAACAAGGTTGTCTGGTCGGAGCAACTCTATCGGATTTTTGGGATTGAGGCGCGAGACTTTGATGGCCTCTATGAATCATTTGTGAGTCGAATTCATCCCCACGATCGACCACGCGTTCTCCGGACTAGCGCCCAGGCAAAAATCGGAGGGCTGCCATTCGATATCGAATACCGCATCATCGTTCCAAACGATGAGGTCAAGATCATCCGCGAGGTCGGATACGCCGCCCAGAACGAGACAGGCGATATCATTAGGCTCTTTGGGACTGCCCAAGACATCACCGACCGCAAGCTTGTCGAGCGGGCGCTCGACGAACGTTTACGTTTTGAGACGCTGCTGACAGAACTCTCGGCCGCATTCGCAAATTTGCCGGCCAATGAAGTTGATCACGAGATAGATAAGTGGCTTCAAACTCTCGCAGAGTTTCTGGGTGTGGATCGGGCCTCCTTCTTTCAGTTCGCTGAGGATTGGACGACGCTCTACCGGAGTCATTCATATACAGTTACCGGAATCGACCCTCTGCCCTCGCCGCCAATCGGAATGAAGGAACAATTTCCCTGGATTACCGACCAGCTTCGTCGAGGGGTTAGCGTCAAGTGGTCACGCATCCCTGATGACATGCCAGAGGAGGCTGCGAACGAAAAGGAGTATGCGGCCAAGCTGGGAGTCAAGTCGGGACTGAACATCCCCGTGCGAATGGGCGGGTCGGTCGTCTGCACAATTTCGTTCACTTCAATACGCAACTATTGCCACTGGCCCGACGATCTGGTAGCGCGACTGCGCCTCGTCGGAGAAATCTTCGCCACTGCCATCGAACGCAAACGTGCCGAGGCGGAGCGCAAACGGACTGATGAAGCGCTGCGGTCGGGTCAGGAGCGGTATAGAAAGTTATCCGAGAATTTTCCGAATGGCGCCGTGATTACGTACGATACAGATCTGCGAGTTACTTTCATCGCGGGTCGAGGTCTACAGGAAGCCGGGTTTTCGCCAGACTTCTTCATTGGCAAACTGCTTGGCGAGATTGCCCCGCCGGAAGTAGTGGCCATAGCGGAACCCCATTTCCGCGCCGCCTTTGGGGGCCAAACTGAAATCTATGAATGTCCTTACCCAGACGGCAGGGTTTATTTTTGTGCTGTTGCTCCCTTGCTTAATCGTGATGGACTAATAACTGAAATTCAGGTGATTACGCAGGACATCACCAAGCCCAGGCAAGCCGAGGAGGCGCTACGCGCGAGCGAAGAACAGTTCCGCCAACTGGCGGAAAATATTCGGGAAGTGTTCTGGTTGGCAACAGCCGACCTGACCAGAATCCTCTACATCAGTCCCGCCTACGAGGTTGTTTGGGGACAATCTCGCGAAAGTTTATATCGAGAGCCGCGCTCGTTTTTCGCTGCAGTACACACTGAAGATCGCTTCCGTGTGATGGCCATCGTTGAGAGGGAGCGTGAACAGGGTTTTGAAGTTGAATATCGAGTGGTGCGGCCGGATGGATCGATCCGCTCGATACGTGATCGTGGATTCCCCATCCGTGATGAGTCGGGTCGCTTTTATCGCGTAGCTGGAATCGCCGAGGATATTACCGAACACAAGCATGCCGAGGCTTTGCTTCACGCTAAGGAGCAGGAGTTTCGGGCCATCGTCGAGAACGCGCCCGATCAAATTATTAGATACGATCGAGAGTTTCGCCGGACATACGTCAATCCCGCTGTGTTGAAAGCCTACGATTTACCGGCGGAAAGCTTGATCGGCAAACCCGTCGGCTCAGTTATCCAGGATGCCGGGCTGGATGTCGAAGTCGGCGAATTGGCACGTCTCCGCCAACTAATCGAGGCCGTCTTCGACACCGGTAAATTGTACGAGTACGAAATGTGCTGGCCAGCACCTGCGGGCCGCAGGTACTACAGTGTTCGCTTCTTTCCTGAGCTTGATCTCGACGGAGTGGTAGTTAGTGTTCTGGGAATTTCGCGAGACATCACCGAGCGCAAGCTCGCGGAAGAGGAGCTAAGAAAGGAGAAGGAGGTCCTGGAGAAAATATTTGAAAATATCCCGGTAATGATAGGCTTCGTTGGCGACGACGGCGTCAAGCTGGTCAATCCCGAGTGGGAGCGCTCAATGGGATGGACGTTGAAAGAATTGCAGGAACAAAACGTGGATATTTTTGCTGAGGCGTATCCTGATCCACCGTATCGTCAGGAAGTTCTGGACTTCGTTGCCGCAGCAAAGGGTGAATGGGTCGATCTCAAAATCAGGGTAAGGGACGGCCGGGTAATCGATGCGGCGTGTGCTGTCGTCCATCTTTCAGACGGGACGAGAGTTGCTATCGCTCAGGACATCACCGAGCGCAAGCGTGCGGAAGAGCGTATCAGAGCAACCAGCGAACAGTTGCGCGCGCTCTCCGCGAAGCTTCAATCCGCGAAGGAAGAGGAAGACATCCGCATCGCGCGCGAGATTCATGATGAGATGGGATCTACGCTTACGAGCTTGAGGTGGGATCTGGAAAGGTTCGACAAAATTATTTCTGAGGCTGAGGAGTGGTCCCAACTCCAGGCGTTGAGGCCGAAAATTGCTGACATGATGAAGCTGACGGAGAGCACCATCAGCACCATGAGAAGAATTGCCTCAGAGCTGCGGCCAAGTATCCTGGACGATCTGGGATTGCCGGAGGCACTCGAATGGCAAGCTCAACAATTTCAAACCCGGACAGGAATCGTCTGTCGTTGCGACTGTTCTCTGGAAAACCTCGAGTTTGATCCGGATAAATCGACAGCGATTTTTCGCATCTTTCAGGAGGCCTTAACCAACATTTTGAGTCATGCAGAAGCGACGATGGTGGACGTCGTGGCGAGATCTGACGACGGCGAATTCGTTCTGACGATTAGTGACAATGGAAAAGGCATTACCGAGGACGAGAAAACAAGCCGGCTCTCTCTCGGCATCCTCGGCATGCGAGAACGAGCCCATCTCATTGGAGGAAAGCTCGAGATCTCCGGAACTAAGGGGAGAGGTACTATCTTGACTGTGAGAATACCGAATTTTCGAGAAAGCGAGTCGCTAAAACTGTGTTAATCAGGTTGAGCTAACGCCGGTGTTCAGGTCCATCCCAAGACCGCGAGTAAGCACCATGAAAAGAATCCTCATCGTTGACGACCATGAAGTTGTCAGAGAGGGCGTCAAGAGAATCTTCAGCGAGAGATCGGACTCTACCTTCTTCGGCGAGGCGAGTTCGATCCCGGAAGCACTCCGAATTGTCCATGAACACGACTGGGATGCGGTAGTGCTCGATCTCTCTTTAGGCGACAGAAGTGGGCTGGAACTATTGAAGCAGCTCAAGCAGATTCGGCCCAGGCTACCGGTTCTGATCCTGAGCATGCACTCTGAGGAGCAGTATGCACGACGCGCGTTCAAAGCCGGGGCTTCGGGGTACGTAACGAAAGACAGTTCTCAGTCGGAACTCGTAAGAGCGCTGGATAGGGTAGTCGCCGGGGGAAGATATTTCAGTCAGGAACTAGCTGAGACACTCATTGTTGACCTTGAACGCGGCACCGACCGTCCACCTCACGAGGCTTTGTCAGACCGTGAATTTGAAGTGATGCGCCTGATTGGTTCAGGAAAAACGGTTGGCGAGATTGCCGCCTTGCTCGCGCTGAGCGACAGCACCATCAGCACTTACCGGGCGCGGATACTGGAGAAGATGGGCATGAAGACGAACGCCGAAATTACCCACTACGCAATCCAAAACAAACTTGTTAGCTGATACCGCCAAAATCCAAAGGCTATTTATGTAGTCGAATCCACGACACGAGAATCACAGTCACAGCGATTACTCCTCACCTCCCCTTTCCGTATCTTAACTAAATCAAGATCGGCACCTTCGCCTGCTTGTGGATCTAAAGAAGATTCACAACAAGAACAGGCAGCCGGCGAAGCGAATGCGAGTAAGGGAGACTCAAGAATGCCTGTTATTTTTCTGGTTGAAGACGACGCGGAGCTGCGGACGAAGCTCAGGGATTTGCTCCTGAGATCAGGTCATGAAGTTTTGGAATTCAATAACGGAAAAGACGTCCTGGAGGCGTATCAGCGGCGGCGTCCTGACCTGATTATCACCGATTTGGTTATGCCGGAGAAAGAAGGTTTGGAACTACTGCTTGATCTCCGACGCCTGGTTCAGAATGCGAAGTGCATTGCCATGTCGGAAAGCGGGCCGGTCGGTGAGGCTTATCTGGAAGTTGCTCTAAAATTTGGCGCGAAATTAACACTCTCCAAACCCTTTCCTGATGAAGAGTTTTTAGAAGCTGTAAATTCGACCCTGGAACCTTGATCCACGCAACCCCCCGGTCTTAAGTCAGTATCGCAATCAATGGAGGCTATTATGAATCGAAATATTTTTAGCTCGCCTGGAGCGGGCCGCAGTCTTGAACGCGACGATCGCGGGCAGGGGATTGATGAACATCGCTTGTTTGATCGGCTTACTCGTCGCCAACGGGAGGTGTTGCGGCTGGTCGCTGAGGGTTACTCAACAAAGCAGATTGCGCTCAAGCTGGTTATCAGTGCGAAAACTGTTGAGACATACCGGGCGCAGTTGAAGGAGCGCCTCGACATTCACGATGTCGCGGGGTTGGTCCGGTACGCGCTCCAAATGGTGATCGTAAGCATTCACCAACCACCTCTCAGAAACGCTTTCAGGCTGAATTCGCCAGAGGAGAGATTCAACTGAAGATCGAGCAATAATACACACAGGTTTCCCGGATGAAGTTGAGGCCTCGCGGCAGCGTGCGTTTTACGATTTTTTCCCGGTGGCTAC
>Ga0134126_10008316_pt1 | contig 13052 bp, 13 predicted proteins | sample KB31752_FD_96881 | JGI IMG/M metagenome (GOLD analysis project Ga0134126, IMG submission 96881) | Terrestrial soil microbial communities with excess Nitrogen fertilizer from Kellogg Biological Station, Michigan, USA - KB3-175-2 | ecosystem: Environmental > Terrestrial > Soil > Unclassified ...
CTCTTTTGCTGTCTAACCTGAACCCAGCAGCGCACGGCCGGTGTGCGTCGTTTTCTCTTCACTTTCGATCTTCTCACCCTAGAACGCTAGAACCCGTGCATGCCGCAGTACCTAGTTTCCGTTCATCACCCAGTATATGGTTCCCTCTAAGGTGATTCCCCGCCGCAAAATTGGGCGTTCCTCTGATTTCACGGTCCGAGCCCATGCTTTAGTCTCCACTTAACGCTGGCTGCGGCATGATTGCTTCGTCCAGACCTGCCACTCGTCCGCTACCTGCTGTTCTGAGGCAAGACTGCACTATTCGTAAGCTCAAGCTGTATCGGCCGCGCAGAGGTGCTTTTGTGCGGCGAACCGCAACCACGCGCTCACTTCAATAGAACCGGAGGCCTGCCGCTCGAACCTGCGCGGCGGCCGCGGCACTGTAGTCATTCGCCAATCTTTCATCGAAACCGATCCGGGGCAGGAGATTGCTCCGGGGGCACATTTTCGAACCTAAGGAGTGAGCAATAATGACTGATCTCGAAAAGCGAGAACGGATTGCGTGGAAAATTCGGCGGCGCCGTCAGTTGCACCGAAGAAACGGCATTTGTCTGGAGTGCACGCGCGCGGTCGTTTCCGGCAAAAAGTGTTGCAGTGTGCACCTGGCCAAAGCGAGGACCAAATCCAAGCAGGAGTACGACTGGAGAACCGCCAACGGCGTTTGCATTAAGTGCGGAATCCCCAAGGAGGAAGGAAGGGCAGCGGTGAATTGCCTGTCGTGTGCCGACAAAGCTGCGGCGAAGGAGCGCCGGAGGAGAGCGTTGTCCGCAGGCCACACCGCAGCCGCGTTCAGGAGGGCCTTGCAAGGCAGGGAGTTCGGGCTTGCCTCAACTGATGCTGGAGATCACGAGGACCAGCAAGGGCGGCAACAACGAGTCGCGTGAGTTCCTCAGTCACGCTCCATTGTAGGGCACGCGGCGCAAAAATTGCCCGCGTCCGGGGCGGCCCAGGAACTTGTCATGCTGCACGATGACTTCTCCCCGTGACATCACCAGCTCCGGCATGCCGGTGACCTCGATGCCTTCAAACATCGAGTAGTCCACACGCATGTGGTGGGTTTTGGCGCTGATCTTGTGCTTGCGATGGGGATCAAAGATCACCAGGTCGGCATCGGCTCCGGCGGCGATGGTCCCCTTGCGCGGGTAGAGCCCGAACAATTTGGCCGGTGTGGTGGAGACCAATTCCACGAAACGGTTGACATTGAAGTGTCCGCCGCCAACTCCACCGTTGTACACCAGGCTCAGCCGGTGCTCGACGCCCGGCCCGCCATTGGGGATCTTGGTGAAATCGTCCAGGCCCAGTTCCTTCTGTTCTTTGAAGCAGAAGGGGCAATGATCGGTGGACACTACTTCCAGGTCGTTTTTGAGCCCTTGCCATAACTTCTGCTGGTGCCACTTTTCGCGGAGAGGCGGCGTAAACACGTATTTCGCGCCTTCGAAGCCAGGCACATCGAAATTGTCAAGGGAAAGATACAAATATTGCGGACAGGTTTCCGCGTGCACCGGCAGTCCCCGGTCGCGTGCCTCCCGCACTTTTTCCAGAGCCTCGTTGCAGCTCAAATGGACGATGTAAACCGGGGCGTGCGCCATTTCGGCCAGCGCGATGGCGCGGGCGGTAGCCTCTGCCTCTGCCGTGGTCGGACGTGTAAGCGCGTGGTATTTGGGAGCCGTCTTACCTTCGGCCAGCGCCTGTTTGACAATGACGTCAATCGCGCCACCGTTCTCCGCGTGCATGCACACCATGGCGCCCTGCTTGGCCGCGGCCTGGAATGTCTTAAAAATGGTGGCATCATCCAGCATGAAGACGCCGGGATAGGCCATGAACAGCTTGAAGCTGGTCACCCCCTCGCCGACCAGCGACTTGATTTCCGGTATGCGTGAGTCTGGCAGGTCGGTGATGATGCAATGGAATGCATAGTCGCACAGCGCCTTGTTTTCCGCCTTTCGCATCCAGGTGTCGAACGCCTGCCGCAGGGCTTGTCCCTTGTACTGGATGGCGAAATCTATGAGCGTGGTCGTGCCGCCAAAGGCCGCCGCCTTCGTCCCGGTTTCAAAATCATCCGAGCTGGTGGTGCCGCCGAACGGCATGTCCAGATGGGTGTGCACATCAATGCCGCCCGGCATTACATACTTGCCCGCCGCATCAATCACCTGGCGCGTGTTGTCGCGGGGAAGGCTCTTGCCCGTGGCGACGATCGTGCCGCCGGCAATGGCCACATCCGCCACGTAGGTGTCAGTCGCGGTGACCACCGTGCCGTTGCTAATGATTGTGTCGAAACCCATTGTTCCTCCAGCGCGGCGCCTAACTCTAGTGATTGTTTCAGAAACGCTTCTTTGAAAGGGCGCGGCTTCAGCCGCGCCGGTCACGGCCCAGGAAAATGTGGGCTTTAGCCCCTGAGGGCCGTACCTGGCCTCCGAGGAGAAACGCCGGAGATCAGTTCACGGGCTTTTCCACCGCGCTGAAGCTCTCATCCAGGATGCTGACGGCCTCATCCACGTCGGACTTGCCGATGTTGAGCGGCGGCGACATGCGAATTACATTCCCCCACAGGCCGCCCTTGCCCACCAGCAGCCCGCGTTTACGCGCCTCCTCCATGAGCGCGGCTGTGGCCGCGGCTGCCGGCTTTTTGCTTTGCCGGTCCTCCACCAGTTCCATGGCCTGCATCAGTCCCATGCCACGCACATCGCCGATCAGCGTGTGCTTTTCCTGCAGTTCCTCCAGCTTCTGCCGGAAATAGCCGCCTACGTTGGCGGCATTGCTGCGCAAGTCATCTTCTTCCACCACGTCAATCACCGCCTGGGCGGCCACGCAGGTCACGGGATTGCCTCCGAAGGTGGAAATGCTCAGCCCCTGCATGGAATCGGCGATCTCCGGGCGTGCCACCGTCACACCGATCGGCACGCCGTTACCCAAGCCCTTGGCCGCAGTCATGATGTCCGGTTCCACCTCCCAATGCTCGATGCCGAACCATTTGTGCCCGGTGCGGCCCCAGCCCGTCTGCACTTCATCGGCAATGAAGTCGCCGCCGTACTGTTTCACGACGTTGAATGCCAGCTTGAAATATTCCTTCGGCGGAGTAATGAACCCTGCGACTCCCTGGATCGGCTCGGCCAGGAAGGCCGCGATGCGCCCCGAAGTCGAGGTCTGGATCACGTCTTCCAGATCGCGCACGCAGGCCACGCCGCAATCGGGATACTTCAGGCCCAGCGGGCAGCGGTAGCAATAAGGATTCATGGCATGCACCACGCCTACCTGGATGGTTCCACGCCGCCATGTGTTCAGACCCGTCAGGCCGCGGGCCAGCGACGAGCGCCCGCTGTAGCCGTGGCGCAGCGCCACCACATCGAAGTTTCTCGTGTGCATGCGCGCCAGTTGCACCGCGGTCTCGTTAGCTTCCGTGCCGCTGTTGGTGAAAAACGATTTTTTCAGCGCCCCCGGCGTAATCTGCGCCAGCTTTTCCGCCAGCGCCACCATCGGCTCCATGGGAAAGCAGGTGGAAACGTGCTGCAGCTTGTCTATCTGCGCCTTCATAGGCGCGGTCACCCGCGGGTTGCAGTGGCCCACGCTCACGGTCACGATGCCGCCGAAGAAGTCCAGATACTTGCGCCCCTCCACGTCCCAGACGTGTTGCATGTAGCCATGGTCGAGCGGCAGCGGATCGGAGTAGTAATTCGTGACCGCGGGAAAGATGTACTCCTTCTGTTTGCGCAGAATCTCCTGCCGGGAAAGTCCGGTTTTTTCGCTGGCGCCAATAGTCCGAGAAGCCAAGTGACACCTCCCAAGAAGGCGGAAGTAGCTGCAATTCAATCGCTTACACGTGTAGCCCGGGCGCTGCAAGTACGTGCTTCGGAGAAGCGTGGAGAATTGTACACCCGCTCGAGTGACACCTCTGCGGAGGGTGATGAGGTGAGTTGGGTATTCGCGCAAGCTACTGTAGGGAAATAACTTACGAACAGATATATGCCCCGTTATTGGTCCCTTATGGTAGAATATAGAAGTAAAGAGGTAGAAAGGTAGATATATGGGGTTGAACATCAAAAATGAAGAGACCCATAAACTGGCACACGAACTGGCAAAGATCACGGGGGAGAGCATGACGGAGGCGATCACCAAGGCACTTCGTGAACGCCTGGATCGGCTATCCGGCGAGCACGCGGGCGGACTTGCGGACCGCCTAGTCCGCCTGGGAAGGGACTGTGCCTCCCATCTTCGAGAGCCCTTTCGATCCGCCGATCACGGCGACTTGCTTTATGACGACAAGGGTCTGCCCAAGTGATTGTTGACACCTCCGCCCTGCTGGCCATATTGCGAGCGGAACCGGACGCCGCTTCCTACGCCAAAGCGATTGCAGACGCCACCGTCCGGCGCATTTCTGCTGCCAATTACGTGGAAGCCGCAGCGGTGATTGATGGCGGCCATGATGCTATTGCCAGCCGCCGCTTCGACGAGCTATTGCGCGAGGCACGATTCGTCATCGAGCCGGTCACCGAAGCGCACGCGCGCATTGCCCGCGAGGCCTATCGGGATTTCGGCCGGGCCACCGGGCATCCAGCTCATCTGAATTTTGGCGACTGCTTTGCCTACGCTCTGGCCAAGGCCATGAATGAGCCGCTCCTGTTCAAAGGGCATGATTTCAAGTACACCGATCTTATGCCCGCCATTTCAGACCGGCGTTACTTTCCTTAAAAAAATGGTCAGTGTGCCGCAAGCCCTCGGGGACGGGCCGGCGTGCTAAACTCGCCCTCCCGGGGGGAGGTGGGCTATGCAGTTCGGCTTCACCCTGAAACCAGACCTATCCGTGGAGCGCATCCTCGGACTTACCCGCCAAGCCGAAAAGTTGGGTTTCCAGTACGGCTGGATCTTCGATTCGCATATTCTGTGGAAGGACCCGTACCCGCTACTCGCCTTGATGGCGGCCAACACCCGCGCGCTGCATCTCGGCACCTGTGTTACCAATCCTGCGGTGCGCGACATCACTGTGACGGCGAGCCTGTACGCCACGCTCAACGTGATTTCCGGCGGGCGCATGGAACTAGGCATCGGGCGAGGCGACAGTTCCCGCCGCGTGCTGGGCAAGAAGCCGGTCACCTCCGCGCACCTGGAGGAGGCGATCTCCGCGTTCCGGTCGCTGACCGCTGGCCGCGAAATCCAGTACGAGGGCCAGCCAGCGCAGATTACCTGGGCACAAGGTTCGCCGCCGGTGTGGATCGCGGGCTACGGCCCCAAAGTGCTGACCCTGGCGGGGCGCATCGCTGACGGAATCATCCTTCAGTTCGCCGACCCGGATCTCATCGCGTGGTGCCTGGGATTTGTATGGCAGGGAGCGAAGGAAGCCGGACGCAAGCGGGCGGACATTCAGATTATGGCGGCCGCCCCGGCCTGGGTGTCTGATGATGTGAAGGCCGCGCGCGAACGAGTTCGATGGTTTCCCGCGCTGGTCTCCAACCATGTAGTGGACCTGATCGCGCGTTATAAGCCTGAAGAGTTGCCGGCGGCCCTGGTCTCCTACGTGCGCAACCGCGCTGGCTATGACTACCGGCACCATTGCGAAGTGGAGAGCGATAACAAGCAGTTCGTTTCCGATGAAGTTGTGGACCGCTTCTGCCTGCTCGGCCCCGCCAGACGTCAGATCGAGAAATTGCACGCTCTTGCTGCCGCCGGGGTCACCCAGTTCAACCTTTATCTGATGTCGGGAGAGGAAGAGGCGCAACTGGAGGCATTCGCCCGGGAAGTTGTCCCCAAAGTGGAACATCACACGGCAGCTTTACCGCAGGGTTGAGAAGTACCTGATTGGGCGATGTCTCTCGAGGATGGGGAACTCACTCCAAAGCAGAGGGAGCCGCAATCTATGCAATATCTGGTTGGGGTCGGGCTGGCGTTAGTGGTGTGCGCATTCGCCATGGCGACAGGATTTGATCGCGGCCGCGTCTTCTATCCAACCCCGCCGGAATGAAAAGTGCTGAGTCGATTTCGCGCTGGTTGACGGATTACTGATGTTCAAGCAGCCAAGTCTCTCTGCTGCTCAAACTGCTCGCGGTGTTGCGCTTCATCTCATCACGCGTCTGCTGCATCTTTTCTTTCCAGCCGCTCTACCAATCCACCTTCTCCGGCAGGAACTCGGCAAACAGATTGTCGTAGTACGGTTTCAGTTGCTCCAGGTCTGGCTTGCTGTGGCCCTTCGAATAAAGATCATAAGAGCTGAATTTTCGGACCCACTCCAGCATTGCCTTATCTTTTTCGTTCTCCAGATGTTGGTAAGCGTCATGGTGGTGCCATGCATAGAACGAATGAAACCGCAGCATGTACAGCGCCTCGTCCGAAAGATAGGGCTTCATCACCTCCGCAATATAGCCGTCGTGGCCGAAGGACATGTGCACATTTTCCAGTCCACAGTTAGGCTCGTAAATCCCGCACAGGCTCTGGTATTCGGGGATTTCGGCGTCGGGGTTTTCGCGGAAGTACTGCGGAAAGACAACCTGATCTGACCAGGCGCAACCAACCGGAAATGTATCTCCTACCACTCCCCACTGCGGCTCGCCATACAAGCAGAGGCATTTCCCAAGATCATGCAGGAAGCCGACAAGTACCATCCAGCGCGGATGCCCATCTTTACGAATCGCCTCGGATGTCTGCAACAGGTGTTCGATTTGCGTCACATCGGTATCGGGATCACTATCATCCACCAGGGTATTGAGATAATCCGCCGCCTCCCAAACGCTTTTTGGGCCGCGCTTGAGGCCGAAGTACTGCTTCTCTTTCCGAAGGACATAATCCAAGGTTTGGTTCTCGTGATTCAAGCGGTAAAACTCCGCTATCTTCGGGTTTGCCTGCGCGTCATAGTGGCGGAAGCCTGCTTCGGATCTGCCCGGCGTGTAGCGGCGTTGAACGAATTCGTCCCACTCGTCCACATGGCGAAGCGGCTTGGAACCTTGTAGGAAACCCATAGGTATTACCCCACTGCTGTTAAATAAGCTTAGGCCCAGTCCATCGCAGAGGCAAGCGACTTCGTGAACCCCGGATGAGTAGAGCCTCCCGCGACCGAATACCGATCGCCTGTGCGCCAAGTTTTTTCCATGAAGCGCAAAAGATTGCATTTGTGGCCAGGACCGCCGCGCATGTGCGCTGCGTCAACTGTAGATAACAGCCTTTGTCACTCGTTACACCTGACGTAAGGATTGCCGGGCGTTCATGCAACCGCAAACAATAGTACGGCGGCTTCAGCGTTGCTCAGGACGCAGCAGGATAGCCAGCGAGCTGGAAAGGAAAGGCACAGGTACAGCAACCCCAGTATGTGTAACCACTCGGGGTACGGGTCATGTCCAACCTGTTGTGCTAATGGCTTAGAGTGCCGCATTGATGGCCTTGTTGCCGCCCGGGGGGCACGTCGATTCAATTTGGCGTAAACAGATGAGAGGGGAAGGCCAGTCTGGGCTTGCCCCTGCGAATGAAACGCATTGGAGTCTGCATGCTTCGAAAAGCGGTAAGGGTTGCAGCGATTGTCGTCGGCGCTGTTGGCATGTTGCATTTTGTTCTGAATTCGTTTATGCCTGAATGGATGATTGGAGGCCTATACTGGCGCAAGTGATCGGCTGCTGGAGGGGCGGTGTACACGTTCCTAATTACGGCGGTGTTGATCCTGGTTTTGCCCGCGGGCAGAGCATTCGGCCAGCAGCAAACTGCTGCGCAGTGGGAAATTGAGAAGGTCGCATACGGTTTTCCCACCAAGGTATCCTCCTGTAGTCAAGGTTCTGACCATGAATGCTATGACTACGTCATCCAGGAGGTCGAGATCCGGAGCGGTCCAAAGCTGAAGTCCAAACGATCGCTGCACGGGTCGGAAATTCCACGATGGTCACCTGACGGGCAAACAATTACCGCCATTGGTTCCGAGGGCTTATGCTCGACATGTCTCGTGATTTGGAACAGCAACGGCTCTGGACGGCGGGTGCTCAGATGGGACTGGGTTTCGAATTCTGTATGGTCGCCAAATGGCACGAAAATCGCCTATGTTGCGGACCGCGGGCATGGGTCGAGAGTCATCGCGACCATCAATCCTGACGGTTCGGCTATACGGGAGATTCAGCAACTTCGGTGCTCGGTAGATGACGCACTGGACTGGTCGCCCGATGGTAAAGAGATTGCTTTCACCGGCTGTGTGAGCGGTAATCAACCCCTGGTGATGATCGTTGCGGAAAACGATGAGGGCAGCCGGATGCTATGTACGGGTCGTCACCCGCTCTGGTCGCCGGACGGTAAGCAGTTGCTATTCTTGCGTGACTCGACAGGACGGCATCCGGTGACTTCGATCTGGGTTGTTGATGCGGACGGCCGCGGGGCGAGAAAGTTGCTGGACAATGAACCCGCGGAAGTTGGGCTGACCTGGGCTCCCTCTCAGAACAGCATCTTTTTTTCTTCAACTCGTCACAACAAGAAGCACAAATCTGAAATTTTCCGCCTTAATGCTGACGGCACTGGCCTGCAAAAGATCTTTCCCGTGAAGAAGGATTCCCGATCCTACGGCTATCCCATCGTGTCGCCGGATGGCCGCGAGATGGAGGTCCTTGGCTCCTATGGCCTGGTCTGCCAATTGGTGGCTGGAGAACCCAACTGCAACCTCTTCCTGATTGACTTGACTACACATCGCTCCCGCCGCTTGTGGAAGGGCATCGATGTCAGTATCTTCTGGCAGCGTAAGTAGCTGATGTCACAGAGTTGCTTAGGAGGCAGATACAGAGTCGGAGGCACGGGCTGAGTACATGAACGTGTAGTAGGCGGTAAACGAGACTCCGAAGCCGACGAACCAGGAATAGTCGTACAGAAATCGGAACGTTGGAATGGCAAGTCCGGCCAGCGCCACCCCCGCGCCAAGCGCCAGCGCAGCAACGGCCCGCCAGTTCACGCCCCCAGCATATTCGTAGGTTCCTCCGCGGAGATACAGGTCATCCACCAGCAGCGAGCGCCGCCGAACCAGGTAATAGTCGCAAATCATGATGCCGGCCAGTGGCCCCAGCAGCGCGGCGTACCCGCCCAGCCAGCCCAGAATAAAAGTCTTGTAGTTGGCCAGCAGCTTCCACGGCATCATGGCGACTCCCGCGAAGCAGGTGATGATGCCGCCGGTGCGAAAGCTGATGAGCCGCGGGCGCAGGTTGGAAAAATCATTGGCCGGCGAAACCACGTTGGCGCCGATGTTCACGTTCAGCGTGGCCAGCAGAATGGCCAGCAGCGCCACCACCACCGCCAACCGGGAATGAAAGCGGCTAAGCAGTTGCACTGGGTCCCAGATCGCGCTGCCGTAGATCACCACGGTCGCCGAAGTAACCGCAATCCCGATGAAGGAGTAGAGCGCCATGGTGGTGGGCAGCGCTACCGCCTGCCCTACGGCTTGCTGCCGCACCCCGCGGGCAAAGCGGGTGAAGTCGGGGATGTTCAGAGAAAGCGTGGCCCAGAAGCCCACGGTTCCGTTCAGCGCCGGAACGAAGAACTTGAGAAAATCAGGGAAGTTCGCGAATTTCGAAGGCGCCGCCAGCATAGGTCCGAAACCATGCGCCGCACGATAAGCCCAGGCCAGCAGCAGAAGCCCAACTCCGATCAGCACCGGAGCGCTGACTCCCTGCAAGGCGCGGATCCACTCCACGCCTTTGATGATCACGACCAGGTTGATCAGCCAGAACAGGAAAAAGCACAACCAGGGCGCGAGCGGCACCTGCTTCCAATGCGGCCAGAGCGTAGCCACCAAGGTGTTAATCGCTTCGCCGCCAATCCAGGTTTGAATGCCGAACCATCCGCAGGCCACAATGGCCCGCAGCAGAGCCGCCAGGTTCGCTCCCAGCACGCCGAAGGAAGCCCGCGCCAGAATCGGAAAGGGAATGCCGTAGCGCGCGCCTGGGTGCGAGTTCAGCAGCATCGGCGCCAGGACGATGCAGTTGCCCACGAACACGGTGGCCAGCGCCTGTTTCCAATCCATGCCACCCTGGATCAAGCTGGCGGCCAGCATGTAGGTGAGGATGTTCACCGACATCGAGATCCACAGGGCGGCGTAGTTGTAGGTGGTCCAGGTACGCCGCTCCGCCGAAACCGGCGCCAGGTCAGGGTTGTAGAGGGAGCTCCCGGCTACTCGCGATTGCGCCGTTGAGGACGGGGTGGCGGCCATGGCTGCAAGCCTCAGTCCGCTGCCGCGCTCGATGCAGATTGCAAAGTCAGCGGGGAATAGGTTTCAGGACGGCGATCACGGAAGAACTGCCAGGTCTGCCGTACTTTGGCGATCATGTCGAGGTCCAGATCCGCTGTCACCAGTTCGTCCTTGTCGCGGCTGGCCTGGGCCACGATTTTGCCCCGGGGATCGCAGAAGTAGCTTTTGCCATAAAACTCGCCGATGCTCCACGGCTTTTCTTCGCCCACGCGGTTGATGGCGCCCACGAAGTAACCATTGGCAACCGCGTGCGCCGGCTGCTCCAGCTCCCAGAGATATTCCGACAAACCGGCCACGGTCGCCGAGGGGTTGAACACAATTTCGGCACCGTTGAGGCCCAGGATGCGCGCCCCTTCAGGGAAGTGCCGGTCGTAACAGATGTAAACACCCAGCCGCGCGTGTTTGGTCTGGAAGACGGGATACCCCAGGTCGCCGGGAGTGAAGTAGAACTTCTCCCAGAATCCCGGGTGGCAGTGGGGAATATGGTGTTTGCGGTACTTTCCCAGGTAGCTTCCATCGGCATCAATCACGGCGGCGGTGTTGAAGTACACTCCCGGCATTGGCTGTTCGTAAACGGGAACAACCAAAGTCATGTGGTGGCGGGCCGCCAGTTTGCGCATGAGCTTGGTGGTGGGGCCATCCGGGACCGGTTCGGCCAGCTCGTACCAACGTGCATTCTGCTCGGCACAGAAGTACGGGCCGTAGAACAGTTCCTGCAGGCAAAGAATCTGCACCTTTTTCCGCGCCGCCTTCTCGATGAATTTTGTGTGCTTTTCGATCATCGCTTTCTTGATTTGCGGCAGCGTGTGGCTGGCATCGAGCACGTTATGTGCCTGGATAAGGCCGCAGCGGACAATTCGCGCCATAGAGCACCTCGGGAGGCAGACTATATCAAACTTCCGGCGCGTGCATTCAAGAAACCGAGGATGCCGAGCCGACCTATCCAGCGGCAACGCTCCGCTGGTTTACCCACTAGCTGAACCAACCCTTTATGCGCTGCCCAATGCCGGCTCTCGATTGCACCAGAGTGGAAGTATTACTGTACGTTGAATTTACAAAAGCAAAGCCGCTCAACCATTCGAGCGGCTTACTCTCAGCTGTAGGCGTGCGCCCCGTTGGGCACAAAACGTATGCGGCTACTTTGCTTTCTGCTGCTTCACTTTTGCCCAGCGCGCCCGCTGCGCCGCCGCGATCCTGGCGCGTGCCGCCGCGGACATCGTCCTCCGCGGCCTGCGGCCCCTCCTTCCGCCTGCGCTCCTTCGCCCATTGCTGCCCGCAACACGGTCGAGTGCGGAAATTGCGGCATCCAGGCGATCCAGTTCTCGCGCTGCGCGATCGCGCTCACTGCGAAGCTGCTTCATTACCGCAGTTAAATTAGCCATTCTCCAATCCTCTCTCTTTAATGAGTTCCCGCTATAAACGCCCCGCTATCATACGCGCTGAGTGCTGATTATTTCCACTGCGAGAGTACTTCACGGTTAGTCGCCGTAACCTGTTCGCAACCATAAGATTGATGTTGCCTTACTGTTCTAAGAGCAACTGTATATACTGGCGCGCTGTTTCGAATTACAGGGAGAAGAGAGATGCGCATATTGGCCATACTTTGTCTGATTTCAACCTTTACTTTAGCGCAAAGTGGAAAGCAAGAGGGTGGCGGACATACTTATCATCTGAAAGCCACGCCTGCAACCGTGGCCTGGGGTCACTATGATGCCGCGGCTGCTCCGGTCCTGCACATCCATTCCGGCGATACGGTGGAATTTGAAACCTTAATCACCAACAGCCCCACAGGACTGGAGAAGGCGGGCGTGCCCGCAGACCAGGTTCAGCAGAGCCTCCGCGACATCTATAAGCAGGTTACTAACAAAGGGCCCGGCGGACACATACTGGATGGCCCGGTGTATGTCGAAGGCGCAGAACCTGGGGATATCCTGGAGGTTCGCATTCAGAGGATCGAGTTGGCCATTCCATATGCTTACAATGCCTTTGGGCCGACAAGAGGTTTCTTGCCGGAGGATTTCCCATACCACAAGATAAAAATTATTCCCTTAGATCGTGAACGCATGACGGCAAGGTTTGCGCCCGGTATCGAAATTCCTTTGCATCCCTTCTTCGGTAGTATGGGCGTGGCTCCTCCGGCTGAATATGGCCGCGTTGACAGCGCTCCTCCAGGAATCCATGCGGGCAACATGGACAATAAACAGCTGGTCGCAGGCAGTACTTTATACCTGCCGGTGTGGGCGCCGGGCGCGCTGTTTGAGGTGGGAGATGGACACGCCGGCCAGGGCAATGGCGAGGTCGATATCACCGCACTGGAAACCTCGCTGGTGGGCACCTTGCAGTTCATCCTGCACAAGGGGGCCGGCCAAAAATATCCTCGCGCTGAAACTCCAACTCACTACATCAGTATGGGATTCCACTCTAATCTCTATGAGGCTACCCGCATCGCAGTGCGGCAGATGATAGATTTCCTGGTCAATGAAAAACACATAAGCCAGGATGATGCTTACATGCTGACCAGCGTAGCCGGCGACGTGGATGTCACCCAATTAGTGGATGGCAGCGTGGGCGTACACGTGATGCTGCCGAAAGCTATCTTCGTCCCATAGGTTCGCCGCATCGAAAAAATACAATTTACCGCTCAGGCACGATTGGCAAAGATGTCCGAAGGGCGCAAATATCTTCGGCAGTCTGGCTGCTGGGTTTTAATCTTCGCGTCGCCGGAAGTGTTTGCGCAGAATGTCAATCAGCAGCTCTCGGGTTGGGCGGCCGCGCAGTTCGCAATAACGCGCGATGACCCGGCGCGCCTCATCACTTAGCGTGA
>Ga0134126_10008317_pt1 | contig 13051 bp, 13 predicted proteins | sample KB31752_FD_96881 | JGI IMG/M metagenome (GOLD analysis project Ga0134126, IMG submission 96881) | Terrestrial soil microbial communities with excess Nitrogen fertilizer from Kellogg Biological Station, Michigan, USA - KB3-175-2 | ecosystem: Environmental > Terrestrial > Soil > Unclassified ...
GTTTAACACTCCATTATATCGTCTATTGTTCATGGGTGGATCATAAAGCCAAGTAATGCTTTTGGTTCACCCGTTATTTACCGGGCATAAGTCTTAATCGATCCGCTGCGGTGGCCAGGGTGGCCGGACGGGGTCTCGGGTGAGTATGTCGAAAATCCTCCTTGCGGAAGACGATACGGATATGCGCCGCTTCCTGGTCAAGGCGTTGCAGAATGCCGGGTTCGATGTCACGTCCTATGACAATGGCCTCTCCGCCTATCACCGGCTCCGTGAAGAACCGTTCGAGCTGCTGCTCACCGATATAGTGATGCCGGAAATGGACGGAATTGAGCTCGCCCGCCGGGCAGCCGAACTCGACCCCGACATCAAGATCATGTTCATCACCGGCTTTGCCGCCGTGGCGCTCAATGCGGATTCCAATGCGCCGAAGCAGGCAAAGGTCCTGTCCAAGCCGGTCCACCTGCGCGAGCTGGTTACCGAAGTGCAGAAATTGCTGGCGGCCTAGCGCTTTCGCGCGGTCTTGCCTCGCCGGTTTGGAGCCGATAGATCAATCACCGGCTTAAGGGCGCGTAGCTCAGCGGAAGAGCACCTCCTTGACATGGAGGGGGTCACAGGTTCGATCCCTGTCGCGCCCACCATTTCATCGAAGACTTGTCGTCAAAGACTTGTCATCAAAGGTTTGGCCCTGGCTCGGCGATGCCGACGGCGGCTATCAGCCACTCTCGGCAATTCGGTATCCAATGCCGGGCTCCGTTAAAATGATCCGCGGATCTGCCGGCTGCTCTTCGACTTTCTGCCGTAGCTGACCAATGTAAACGCGCAAGTAGTGCGTATCTTCGGTATGCGCCAAACCCCACACGGCCGTCAGTATCTGTCTGTGAGTGACGACGCGCCCCGCGTGTTTAGCGAGGAACGACAAAAGCTCGAACTCCTTTGGCGTAAGCTTTAACTCGGCGCCGGCGCGGGTAGCGCGATGACGCACCGCGTCCACCTCGAGATCACCGACCCGCAGCACGGGAATTTCTGCCTTCCGCTGCATGCGATGCCGCAGCGCTGTCCGCATTCGAGCAAGGAGTTCGCCGATATCGAACGGCTTGTTCACATAATCATCTGCGCCGAGGTCGAGTGCCTCGATCTTTTCAGCTTCCCGTTCGCGCGCCGACAGAACGATGATCGGAACATCAGTCCATTCGCGTGCGCGCTTGAGTACATCCTTGCCGTCACCATCCGGCAGGCCGAGATCGAGCAGGACGATGTCCGGCGTTTCGGCAGCGATGCGTTTGACGCCCTCACTAATCGTACCGGCGCTCTCCATCTCATAGTTGTTGGCCTCAAGCGCCGGCCTGAGGAAGCGCAATATTGCCGATTCATCGTCGATGACGAGAACGCGGATTTTGGCGCTCATGGCGGCGCCTCCTCACGCGGGAACGTCATTATGAAGTCCGCACCGCGTCCGTTTGCGACCGGGCTTATTGCGCTGATCGTACCGCCATGGGCTTCCATGATGCCTTTTGCAATCGCGAGTCCAAGGCCAGTGCCTTGGCTGCCGTCCGCGCCAGACCGTGCGGCATCGTCGCCTTTCACGAATTTTTCGAAAATGCGCGGGAGATCATCCGGCGAAATACCCGGTCCATCATCTGTCACGCGCAGCGCGACCCCATTCGCGGTCACGTCAGCATCGACCCCGACACGCGTCTCGGGCGGCGTATGACCGACTGCATTTGCAACGACGTTTCCTATCACTTGCTCGGCCAAAGTGGCATCGGCCCGCACCAATGGAAGATCGGCCGGAAGATTGATCTCGATGGGTTGTCGTGCGCCGTGCCTCCTGGCAGCGCTGACAACGCGTTCGCAGATTTCACGCAGATCAATCCAGTCGCGCCGCAATTCCAGCGCTCCAGCATCGATGCGAGTAATGGCCAGGAGATTGCGTACCATTTCATCAAGATCTTCGGCTTCCTTCTTGATCTGGCGGAGCAGGTCTTTTTTCGCGGCTGCATCGAGTTTGTCGCCGTAGTCGATGAGGCTCGTGGCCGAACCGAGGATCGATGACAGCGGGGTACGGAAATCGTGCGAAACGGATGCCAACAGCGTATTGCGGACGCGTTCGGTCTCGGTGGCGGTTTTCGCACTCACCATTTCGCGCGCAAGCGAGGCGCGGTCCAAAGCTGCAGCGGTTTGTTCAACAAGGGTATCGAGAAGGGCGCGGGCTTCGGAGTCGAGCGGCGCTGCATCCTTTTCCTTCGCCACGCCGACCACCCCAAGCGTCTTGGTGCCGACGCTGAGCGGTACGAAATACCAGGGGATGATCGGCAAAGTGCCCGTGTCGGTGCCGGCCGGCTCGACGTGGCTGTAAGCCCAGCGCGCGGCAGTCATGGCGGCAGCGTCAAGGGTATCCTCTGGCGGCCATGCCGCCGCAAGCGTTACATCGTCGTCATGTGCAAGCATGACGACAACCGAACGGCCGAGGCTTGCGTGGATTTCGCTGGCGGCGCCTTCTGCGACCGCGTCAAGCGTCGCCAGTCCGGACAAGCGACGCGTAAACTCGTAAAGCCGCCGCATCGCGCGCATGCGGCTTGCGGATATTCTTGCCTGCTCGCGGACCCGGCCGGCCAGTGCCGAACTGATAACGGCCACCACCAGGAAAATAACCAGCGCGAGCAATTCGTACGGCTCAGCGATCGTAAAGGTGTAGATCGGCGGAATGAAAAAGAAATTGTAAACAAGAAATGAGAGCAGGGATGCATAGATCGCGGGCCATATGCCGCAGCTCATGGCGCTCACGAGGACTGCCAGAAGAAATACAATTGAAAGGTTAGGGATCGGCGTGACTTCAGTGAGCACTTCGCCAATGACCAGCGCGGCCGCGACGGCGCATGTCGCATAGAGAAAATGCAAGGGCACGACCGGAAGCATTTTCGGCCAGCGCAACCAGGGTTTGCGCCCGGGCGCTTCCGTTTCCCGCGTGACAAGGTGGATCGCGATATCCTGCGTCCGGCGCACTAATTCGTGCGGCAGAGATCGCCGGAGCAGTTCGCTGAAGAAGCTGCCGCGCGAACGGCCTATCACAATCTGGGTGGCGTTTTCGAATTTCGCGAACCGCAGCAATTCCGCCGGCAGGTCTGGGCCTGTAAGCGTTTGTGTTTCCGCGCCCAGACTTTCAGCCAATTTCATTGCTTCATCCAGCCTCTGCCGCGAGGCTGTATCGAGATTTGTACCTGGCCGTTCAACCGTAACGGCAATCCAGGGCGCGTCCATCAGGTCGGCGAGACGCTTGGCGGTGCGCACGACCGTCGGAGAAACCGGATCGGGTCCAATACAAGCCAGAATGCGCTCGCCTGCCGCCCACGGCCCCTCAATTGCCTGCGCCTGCATGCGCTCGACCAATGCGGCGTCAACGCGTTCAGCCGCGCGGCGCAAGGCCAGTTCGCGCAGAGCGGTCAGATTTTGTGGCTTGAAGAAATGCTCGACCGCGCGGGCGGCGGTGTCTTGAACGTAGACCTTCCCCTCAGCCAGACGTCTCAGAAGCTCATCGGGTGGGAAATCGACGAGTACGACCTCGTCGGCATTGTCAAAAACGGTATCTGGTACGGTTTCGCGGACCCTGACCTTGCTGATCCTCTGGACAACGTCGTTGAGGCTCTCGAGGTGCTGGATGTTCAGCGTAGTCCAGACGTCGATCCCGGCAGCCAGCAGCTCGTCGATGTCCTGCCATCGCTTCGGATGGCGGCTGCCGGGGACATTGGTGTGGGCGTACTCGTCAACGAGCAACAGGTTCGGCCCGCGTGCTAGAGCGGCGTCGAGATCAAACTCGTGCATGACCTGATTGCGATAGACAACCGGCTTGCGCGGCAGAACGTCGAAGCCTTCGACCAGTTGTTCGGTTTCGCGCCGGCCATGCGTTTCGATCAAGCCCGCAACAACATCGCGCCCGCCCGATTTCTCGCCGCGGGCGGAGGTGAGCATGGCGTAGGTCTTGCCCACGCCGGGTGCTGCGCCCAGGAAAATCTTCAGGTGCCCTCGGCCTTCTTTCTTGGCGAGAGACAGCAACGCGTCGGGCGAGGCTCTTTGCGCTTGGTCGCCAGGCATACGGCTCCTCTAGCGCATCATACAGGAAAAAACCTGGCCCGAACTTGTGTCCGGGGCGGGCGGTTGGGGATCACTTCATGCGATTACGACTTCACGCCATCCAGGGCGAGATTGAGCTTGAGCACGTTGACGCGAGGTTCGCCCAGCAAACCCAAAGTGCGCCCTTCGATCTGATTCTCTACCAAGGTACGGATACGAGCTTCCGGCAGTCCCCGCGCCTTGGCTACGCGCGGCACCTGGAAGAATGCCGCCTCCGGCGTAATATCCGGATCAAGCCCGCTGCCGGATGTGGTCACCAGGTCGATCGGGACTGGCGCCGATGGGTTTTCTTTCTTGAGCGTATCGATGTCGCCCTTGACGCGCTCCATCAGGGCCTTGCTGGTCGGTCCAAGATTCGAGCCCATCGAGTTGATGGCGTTGTAAGGTGCGTCGATAGTCTTGGTCGAATCCTTTGGATCCGGCGTATTTGTCGCCGACGGACGGCCGTGGAAATATTTGTCGCCGGTGAACACCTGACCGATCAGGGCAGACCCCACAACCTTACCGTCCTTCTCAATCAGGCTCCCCTGCGCTTGGTAGGGGAAGATCGTCTCGGCGATTCCGGTCATCGCCAGCGGATAGGCAAGGCCGGTGATAAGGGTCAAAGCGATCACGAGCACTATGGCGGGGCGGATTTCCTTCAACATTGGTTGACTCCTTAGACGAGATGCAGGGCGCCGACCGCTAGGTCGATGGCCTTGATTCCGATGAACGGAATGATGACGCCGCCTACGCCATAGATCCAAAGGTTACGCCGCAGCAGCGCCGCGGCACCGATCGGACGATATTTGACGCCCTTCAGCGCGAGCGGAATGAGCGCGATGATAATGAGCGCATTGAAGATGATCGCCGAAAGGATCGCGCTCTGGGGGCTGGCGAGGTGCATGATGTTTAGCACCTGCAGTTGCGGATAGAACGCCACGAACATCGCCGGAATGATGGCGAAATACTTCGCCACGTCATTGGCAATCGAGAACGTCGTGAGTGCTCCGCGTGTCATGAGCAGCTGTTTGCCGATTTCCACGACTTCGATCAGCTTGGTCGGATCGGAATCGAGATCGACCATGTTGCCGGCTTCACGCGCGGCCTGCGTGCCGGTCTGCATGCAGACGCCGACATCGGCCTGTGCCAACGCGGGGGCGTCATTGGTGCCGTCGCCGCACATGGCAATCAGCCGCCCGTTCGACTGTTCGCCGCGGATATAACGCAACTTGTCTTCCGGCGTCGCTTGGGCGATGAAATCATCCACGCCCGCTTCGGAGGCGATTGCGGCGGCGGTCACCGGGTTGTCGCCCGTGATCATCACTGTCTTGATACCCATGCGCCGCAGGGCGGCGAAGCGATCCTTCACATCGGGTTTCACCACATCCTTGAGGTGGATCACAGCGAGGATGCGGCCATTGTCGACCAGCCCGAGCGGCGTACCTCCCGAACGCGCGATTTTGTCGACCGCGGCGCGGAAGGCCGGCGGCTCAGCAACATTCGATCCGGCCTGCTCGCGGGCGAACTGGAGCACTGAATCGATAGCCCCCTTGCGTAACTTGCGGCTGCCGACGTCGACGCCGGACAGCCGGGTCGTCGCCGAGAACTCGATGAATTTGGCGTTTGCGGGCGCCACCTGACGCCGCACATTATATTTCTCCTGCATCAGCGTGATGATGGAGCGGCCCTCCGCAGTCTCATCGGCGTCGCTTGCAAGCAGTGCTGCTTCGGCAGCCTCGTGCTCGGTGACGCCTGGCACCACGATAATCTCGGTCGCCAGCCGGTTACCGAAGGTGACAGTGCCGGTCTTGTCGAGCAGAAGCGTATCGACGTCGCCGGCGGCCTCTACTGCGCGGCCCGACATTGCCAGCACATTAAAGCGCACGAGCCGGTCCATGCCGGCAATGCCGATGGCCGAAAGCAAGGCGCCGATGGTGGTCGGAATGAGGGTAACGAATAACGCTACCAGTATGACCACCGAGACAACACCGCCTGCATAGGTCACGTAACTCGGAATTGTGGCGGTCGCGAACACGAAAATGATCGTCAGACCGACCAGCAGGATGTTGAGGGCGATTTCGTTCGGCGTCTTCTGCCGCTCGGCGCCTTCCACCAGCTTGATCATGCGATCGAGGAACGATGAACCGGGCGACGACGTAATGCGGATGATGATGCGGTCGGAAATAACGGTGGTGCCGCCGGTAACGGCCGAACGGTCGCCGCCGGACTCACGAATTACGGGCGCGGATTCACCGGTGATGGCGGCCTCGTTGACCGAGGCAATACCCTCGATCACGTCGCCGTCACCCGGGATGACGTCGCCGGTCTCGCATACGACCAGATCGCCGGCCCTGAGCTTGTCCGCGGCAATTGTTTCAAACTTTTTATAAGTGCTTGGGGACTGAATGCGCTTGCCTCGCGTCTCAGTGCGCGCCTTGCGCAGCGTGTCGGCCTGCGCCTTGCCGCGCCCTTCCGCTACCGCTTCCGCGAAATTGGCAAACAGCACGGTGAACCACAGCCAGATGACAATCTGGAACTCGAAAGCGATACTGCCGCCACCGGTCACAAGGTCGCGGACTAATATGACGGTGGTCAGTGCGGTGACCATTTCAAGCACGAACATGACCGGATTTTTGACGAGCGTAGCCGGATTGAGCTTGACGAAGGCCTGGCTGATCGCCGGGAATACGATCTGAGGGTCCAGCAACGTCGCCACCGGCATCCGTTTGCGCATCTTGGAAGTTTCCATAGTCGTAACTCCGAAAGAATCCGGTTCAGAACACAGTGCCCGCGGTCATCGCAAACTGCTCGACGAGCGGCCCAAGCGCGAGCGCGGGGAAAAAGGTGAGGCCTCCGACGATCAAGATCACGCCCACGACCAGACCGACGAACAGGCTGCCAGTGGTCGGGAATGTGCCAAGCGACGGCGGCACCGACTTTTTGGCGGCGAGCGAACCCGCAATTGCCATGGCCGGAATGATCATCCAAAAGCGACCGACGAACATCGCGACCGCGCCGGTGATGTTGAAAAACAGCGTATTTGCCGAGATGCCCGCGAAGGCCGAGCCGTTATTGCCGGTGCTCGATGTGTATAGGTAGAGCATCTCGGAGAAGCCGTGCGGTCCCGCGTTGCCGAGCTGCGAGACGCCATCCGGGTTGACTGCAGCCACCGCCGTCCAACCGAGATACATCAGCGGCAGGACCAGGATGGCGAGCATCGCCATCTTGACTTCCTTGGCTTCGATCTTTTTGCCTACATACTCCGGCGTGCGGCCAACCATCAGGCCAGCGACAAAGATCGCGATGATGACGAACAGCAGCATGCCGTACATGCCGGCGCCGACGCCGCCGACAATGATTTCGCCGAGCTGCATGTTGATAAGCGGTACCATACCGCCGAGCGCCGTGAAGGAATCGTGCATGGCGTTGACGGCACCGCAGGAGGCGGCGGTCGTGACTACGGCGAACAGCGCCGAGGCGACGATGCCGAAGCGAACTTCCTTGCCTTCCATGTTGCCGCCGGTAAGGCCCAGGCCGTTCATAATGTCGTTACCGTGCGCTTCGGCCCAATAGGCAAGCGTCACGCCGGCGATGAACAGCACGCCCATCACTGCGAGGATTGCCCAGCCCTGGCGCTGGTTGCCGACCATGCGGCCGAACACATTGGTGAGCGAGGCGCCGATCCCGAAGATCAGGATGATCTGCAGGAAATTCGACAGTGCAGTCGGGTTCTCGAACGGATGGGACGCATTGGCGTTGAAAAACCCGCCGCCATTGGTGCCGAGCATCTTTATCGCGACCTGCGAGGCCACCGGGCCGACTGCAATGGTCTGCTTGGCGCCCTCGAGGGTCGTTTCTTCGACATAAGGTCCCAGCGTCTGCGGCATGCCTTGCCACACAAGGAACAACGCCGCGACGATGCAGATCGGCATCAGGATGTAGAGCGTGCAACGGGTGATATCGACCCAGAAGTTGCCGACTGTTCGCGCTGAGGCGCGCGCGAAGCCGCGAATAAGCGCGACCGCGAGCACGATCCCGGTTGCCGCCGACAGGTAGTTCTGGTGTGTCAGGCCGAGCATCTGTGTGAGATACGACAACGTGCCTTCACCGCCGTAATTCTGCCAATTGGTATTCGTGATGAAGCTGACGGCGGTATTGAACGACAAGTCCGGCGCCACGGCGGATTGCTCGGCTGGATTAAACGGCAGTATCGCCTGGAAGCGCATTAACCCGTAAAGAATGAGGAATCCGCCGACATGGAACAGCAGCATGCCCACGGTGTAGGGGAGCCAGCCCTGTTCACTTTTCTCTTCGACGCCCGCCATCCCGTATAGCGCCCTCTCTACCGGACGAAGGATGGGCGACAGAAATGTGCGCTCGCCATTGAATACGCGCGTCATGTAAGCGCCGAGCACGGGCGTGATCGCCACAATGATCGCGCAATAGAGAAGAATTTGAATCCAGCCGATGGTAGTCATGACACGCCCTTTCAGAACCGCTCTGGCTTAAGCAAAGCGTAAACGAGGTAAATCATCAGCCCCGCGGTCACGAGGGCGGCGAGCGAATAGTCGAAGTTCATGACAGCCCCCTTTAGAGCCGGTCGCAGACATAGGCGTAGCCGATCGTCAGCACGAAGAAGCCGATGCCGAGGGCTAGCAAAATGAGGTCGAGCATTGGGTGCTCCTTTCGATACGCGTGATGCGTTGGAGCAAAAATTGAAATAGAGGCCGAAGCATAAAGAAGCGATGTGAATCGCGGTTGCGATACATCAAGAGGAAATAAAGACGTGCGTTGGAAGTCGCCCTGATCCCGGGTCTTTATGACGTCTTTATGGGTGGGCTTTGATTTCCCAATCGAATTCCTATGCGGCAGCGCACAGATATGCGCTCGCGAGGCGTTACAGCCTCAGGCGCGGGCCAGCGAAGGCCCGCCATTTTCGAGAGGAGCGGGTCATGTCGCTCGTCACATATCCAAGTTCGAATAAGTCGGAGCCATTCAGTCGCGTGCCTGAAAAATGTGAGAGGCAGGCCGAGTCCGGCACTACCTCGACCTTCGTCGACCGTTTGCGCAAGGCCTTTGCGGCTAATGGACGGCTGCTCGCCAGCATGCACGAGGCGATCGCGGAAGCGCGCTTGCATAAAGTGATGATCGAAGCCGATCTCTATCGCAATCGCTACGTGCACACGTCGAAAAATGACGATGATCTGCCGGTCGTTCTCGCGACGAGCCGATCATCCGATACATTGCCCGCGGTTAGGACGGTGCGTGCGAATGGGCAAGGCGTTGAGAGCCGGAAACGCGCTCAAACAGTGCTGGTCACATTCGCGCTTTTCGCGGCTGTTTTCGTTGCAATCATCGCCCTGCGCGTTGTGGTGTGGCTGCCAGCTTTTAGGCACTAGGCCACTGCTCCGTATCAGCTGTCGAACATCCATTAAAAAGGAGATGTGTCGTGAAACAGGCCGAACCTCCCTCGATCGTGCCATGTTCGAGGCCTTTGCAATTCCAGATCGGCAAGGACAGCCACGGCAATTGGGTTGTCCAGGACGACCAAGGCCTCTGCGGCGGGCTGTTTGTCGACCGCACTCAGGCGCTTCGCTTCGCGATGCTGGAAAATGGGAGTCGACCGCAGGCGGTCATTATGGTGCCTGGGATTTTCGAACTCGATACGAATCGTAACGCCTCTGTGAATCATCCGCCGGTCAATGGCAATCTTTCGGGCCAGCGGAGAGTCGTCTGAGTGGTGCTTCAGGGGCGCAGAGCAATGACGACACTCTCAGGCCGACATGTCTCGAGGTTGTCAGGTTATGCGCCTGCCATACCGACGCCGTTCAACGACGACGGACACATCGACACCGCGGCATTCGAACAATTTTGTGAGCGTCAAATCCGTGAGGGTGCTACCGCGCTCGTCGTCTGCGGGACAACCGGGGAAGCGCCGACACTCCGCCCCGCGGAACATCACGTCCTCGTTCGTATTGCGGTTGACGTGGCACGCGGACGCGTACCAGTCATCGCGGGGGCCGGATCCAATTCGACTGCGCACGCCATCGAACTCACGAAGGATGCAGCGGCCGGTGGCGCCGATGCGATCCTGTCGGTCGTCCCGTACTACAACAAGCCTGTTCAAGCCGGCTTATATGCTCATTTCAGCGCCATCGCTCATTCGACGGAATTGCCAATCATTCTTTATGACGTGCCTTCGCGGACAGCCTGCGGGCTTGCAGACGAGACGATTGCGCGGCTTGCGGAGCTGCCGCAAATTATCGGCGTCAAGGACGCAACCGGGGACGTGGAGCGACCGCTGCGTCTGCGGTCACTCGTCGGATCGCAATTCCGGCTGCTGTCAGGTGACGACGCCACCGCATTGGCTTTTATTGCAGCGGGAGGTCATGGCTGTATTTCGGTCACTTCCAATGTCGCGCCAAGCCTGTGCCGCGTCATGTATTTGGCTTGCCGACAAAGGCAGGGCACCAAGGCGCATCAGTTAGCAACCCCGACCGCGGAACTGACCGCGGCGCTATTTCGTGAAACAAATCCAGCGCCAATCAAATATGCGTTGAGCCTGCTCGGATTCATGTCGGCCAAGGTCCGCTTGCCCTTGGTCGAATTGACCGAACAATCGCGCGCCGCCGTCTCGGCGGCCCTGGCGAGAATTTGTCACTTCTATCCGGGCCAAATAATCGGATCGATTCGTAAACTCAGCCCCTCAGAGGCCGTAGCCGTTTAAGGCCGGATGCTGCAATGAATGTGATCGCCAGCAAGGAAAGGCTGACCCAGAAGGCCAGGGATTGGCTGCTGGCGATCTTGCGTTTTGCCGTCACTTTGGCGCCGGCCGACCGTGCGGCCGTCCTAAAGCTTGCGCACGAACTCGATCGGCCTGGGACGGACTCGACGAGCGCGAATTTTACCTTTTTCACGCGAACCAGCTTCGATTTTTGCAATGCTATTTGCGACAAAAACAATCCGGAACGGATGACAATCTTGCGACGAAATATTAGCCGGATCGACGACGCTCGTCTCAAACGTGCACTCGAAGCAGCAGTCGACCTGGGAGACGACCAAGGCGGGTCTTACCGGGCGATGCGGGTTTTGCCGAAGGAACGATGGCAAAGGGACCTTTGGAAAGGGCTGGCGTCCGCGCGTCGCGGCTAGCGCACGGAGACGATCTTTATAACGTCTTTATGCGGGTGCTCCGATTTCCCAATCGAATATCTATGCGGGGAGGGACAGATGTCGGATGCGGACGCCTGCGGGTGGCCGCAACCAGAGTGACTCCGATGACCACTCTACTGCTCCAGAATTTGAAGCTGATTCTACTAGTTCTCCTGGTCGGCTCCATTATCGGCCTTTCGCACCTCGCTGGCGAAAATCGAAAAGGCTCAGGGTTGGTATCCACCAAGCGCACGTCTGGCTGGACGAGCGCACGCAGGACGCGCGCTGCGAAGGTCCGTCGGACCAGCTTTGTGCCCAACTATGGCATCAGCCCGCGGCAGCGCCGGTTCAATGCGCTGTTGGGATGAGGTTGCATCATGCTGAATGATGAAAAATATGCGTGCAGGCTTGAAGCATTGGAAGGCCAACTCAAAAATGAGACGGTGCTGACACCTGATCTTATTCGCAAAGTCATCACCGATGCCTGCACACGGTTTCCGACGATGAAAAAGGCCGGGAAATCAATCGGCCTTGAGCGTTTGATCGAAATCGGCGCTTGGTGCGACGCGACACTTGCTCTGATCGAGATTGAACTTCCGCAATGGAGCATTCGTCGATTGGCCCATGAAGATGGCGAATCGTTCTGCTCACTGAGCAGACAACCCGCCTTGCCTATAGAATTTGACGATACTGCGGACGCCAGCCACCCAGTATTGCCGCTGGCAATCTTAGCTGCGTTCCTTGAAGCGCGGCGCAGGGCCGGCGCTGCGCGCGCAACTCGCGCGGCGACCGTGCCGCAGGTTCGAGCGACAGAGGGCAATGCGATCTGTACCGACAATTTCGTGTAGCCGGCTGAAGACGAAGGATCACTCAACGATTGCCTGATAGACGAGCGCCCGCATCAGGTAACGGTAGTGGAGCCGCTGGGCCGGCGCCTGCATCAGCAGGATTGCGATCAGTTCCTGTTTCGGGTCCACCCAGAAATAGGTACCGCTCACGCCGCTCCAGAAATATTCACCGACCGAGCCCGGCAGCGGGTTGCGGCCGGCATGCGTGCGCACAGCAAAGCCGAGGCCGAAGCCGAGGCCAAGTTCCGGCGTTGGTGCCAATGCGCCGAACTGGGTGCGCGTGAGCGCCCCGTAGCGTGTTTCCGGCGGCAGATGGTCGGAGGTCATCAGCGCAACCGTGGTCGGTGAAAGCAGCCTTTTGCCGCCAAGCTCGCCGCCGTTAAGCAGCATGTGGCAGAAACGGGCGTAGTCGGCGGCAGTCGACAGCAGGCCGCTGCCTCCGGAAATCCAGGCCGGCTTGCCACCGATGCTGCGTACCATCACCGGCCGCTTGCCGGTTGCCGGATCAATCTGCGGTTCGGCAGCGCGTCGGGTATCGATCGGGCCAAATGTCGTGTCGGTTAGGCCGAGCGGTTTGCTGATGCGTTCGGCGATGAAACGATCGAGTTCCATTCCGCTCACGAGCTCGATGACGCGGCCCAACACGTCGGTGGACATGCTGTACTGAAAGGTGGTGCCCGGCTGATGGGCGAGAGGCAGCCTTGCAAGCCTCGTTATCAGTTCGGCATTGGTGTGACCTTCATCGCCGACATTTTCCGCCAGGTAGGCTTCCTTGAGGAGCGGGCCGGCGAACTGGCCATAGGTGAGGCCTGAAGTGTGGCGCAGCAGATCCTGCAGAGTCATCTGCCGATTAAGCGGCTCTTTTGCGAGTTTTTTTGCCGACGCATTGTCGGAATCGACACCGACCTTGAGCCCGCCGAACTCCGGGATATATCGCTCCA
>Ga0134126_10008318_pt1 | contig 13049 bp, 15 predicted proteins | sample KB31752_FD_96881 | JGI IMG/M metagenome (GOLD analysis project Ga0134126, IMG submission 96881) | Terrestrial soil microbial communities with excess Nitrogen fertilizer from Kellogg Biological Station, Michigan, USA - KB3-175-2 | ecosystem: Environmental > Terrestrial > Soil > Unclassified ...
ATTTCAGCAATTCGCGATTGACACTTCTGTACTCAGCGGTTCAAGATAAGCGCCGAAACCTTTATCGGAGAAGGATTCTCATGAAAAAACATTTGATCAGGCTCAGTTTCATTACAGCAATGGGCTTAATTTCATTTGGCGCCTATGGCCAGCAAGCAGTCGCCTCGGCGTCTCAATCCCCAACGGCTGCTCAAATAAAGATCGATCCCGGAACCCTGATTCAAGTAGAGATGAATAGCGACATTGACGTAAAGAAAGCTCATGCCGGTGACATATTTCGGACCAGGCTATGGGATGCCGTCCGCAACGGCGGCAAAGTTATTCTTCCGCAAAAGACAATCGTTGTAGGACACGTCGTGGAGGCCCAACGTCGTACAAAAGACAACCCGGAATCCAAGCTAACCATTACCTTCGATAAGGCTGTGTTTAAGGATGGCTCTGAGCTTCCATTGCGCGGCGTGGTGGCACGGGTGCAACTTTCGCAGATCGCTGCGGCGGCAGCCGCTGACGCTAACGCCCGTTCATACAACCCCGGCCTCTCTCCGGGAAGCACCACCAACGTTGCCATGCCATCGCAGCTACCATTGCCGGGAGAAGGCGTAGATAAGAACCAACTAGTAGCTGCCGGCCCAACGAACATCCGGGACATAACCATCATCCCTGAAGGGGATGCTTCGGGAACGCTGACGGTATTCCATTCCGCCACTAAAGCAGACGTGAAAATTAAGCATTTCGCTACGCTTGACGTGCGCATCACGCACACAGGAGATTGACGATCTCTCATTTGCAGTGTTTCAAAGATTTTGATTTCTCCGTGCCGATAAAAATTCCTCATCTGCGCAAATTTACGGCGACGATTCCTCAGCGGCTAAGCTGATTTTGACTTGATGCCGCGGCCCACAGCGGACGTATCCTGCCCAACCTCATGTCGATGCCCGGACTCGGCCAGCACTTCCCGCAGTACGCGATCAATCACATTCACTGAGTGGCGTACAGACTCAGTGGCCTCTGGTTGCGCCACGTAGGTAAGGCATTCAATCGCCTGCAGCGCATTACGAATTCGGTCATTCATTTGCAAAATCATTTCCATGCGGCGAACCATCTCGAGCTGTCTTTCGCGGATTGCGGTTTGCCAACGCAGCACAAAGATAAAAGTCACCAAGGCAGCAATACAGGTACCCACAATTCGCAACCCGTTGCGATGAAGCCAGTCATCGTATATAAGCCACTGCATGAGCAAAGACGCAGCCAGCACGGGAATGGCCGCCAGCACGGAAAAGAGGAAGATTTTACCCTTCGAGGCAACGGGATTTGCCGAGTGCATCTTCTTCATGGTGTAGAAGCAACCGCAAACCAATTCTATCAATGCTCCTGCCCTCAGCAAAACTACGAAATCCCGGGTCCTCCGATTCTTGCTCATTCCCGATCACGCGCGATTCCGGCGATTTTCCCCAAGCCTTAAGTTGCCCAAGTATTCATTGCCAAACCTGATCACTGTGTCTAATGACAACGACGTGCCATCCCGAGAAGGTCCGTAATTTGGCTGCGCTTTCGGGCCCCCATTCGCGCCCACTTTTGGCGTGAATGGGCAGATCAGCAGCCAAATAGGACCCGAGGGATCTGCTCCGCCGCGGTTTCGGGCCCTACAAAAACTTTGTCATCTTGCCCGACGAACCTCTTGGACTCCGCACCTGATTCGTGTGCATCCGTGGTAAGGTTCTGCTCTTTTCCGATCACCTGATCACGCGCGATCACCAGATCTTTGCTCCATGCCTCGGTGGTTTGCCCCGATCTGCACTCATCTGCGCAAATCTGCGGCGAGCATTTCCTGGCTGAATGCTAACAGCCGATCGCTGAGTACAGTCTTCAGTTCCACCACCTCCAGCGGACACTCCGGCCAATTATGTTTCCAGCACACAATCAGGTCGCACTCGCTCGCCATGTGCATGTGTTTTAAAAAGTTTCGGCTTTCCTGCTCAAACTCAATCCTCACTAGCTGCAATCTGTCTTCACTCACCATTCTTAAGGCCTCGCAATCCGGATACTCTGCCTGTATCCGCAGGACCCAGAAGCCCAGCCGCTCCGCCACAGCGCCAAACAGAAAAACCACGCCCATCTCATTCACCGGCCCGCAGATCAGCGGATACGGCCTCATCACCCGGCCATACATTGGACGGTCTCTCAAAATGATCGGGCCTCTTATAAGATTTCCATCGGCTGCCCCCGGCCCTGCACCATTCTCCAGCGAGGCCGCCCTTTCCTGCCACACGGCCCTTTCACCCAGGCCCTTTTCTCGCCCTTCAATCATCGCCAGCACGTCTTTCCAATCCTCGCTCCATCCTTTTTCTTCCACATACTGTTTCAACGCTCTTGGTACCCGGGACCATGTCCCGAATCGTGACATCAACGGCCCCTGGCTATAGCGGCTGTGCTCCTCGTACTCAAACAGAGTCGGCAATTTGTTCAGCTTCCGCACCACGCCTGCCCAGTCCCGGAACAGGTCTTCCATGTCCACCTTTCTCCCGCCGCCCTTTCTTTCCAGATTGCACTCCTGTAGCGCTCGCGTGTACGTCCCAAACAGCCGTCGTACTACGCGCCTGCTGATTCCGGTCAGTTTCACCAGTTCGCTGTGTGTGGGCACTCTGCCCAATTTCGCTGCGCACTCCTGTATGCCTGCTGTAATCTGCTGTTTCGTCACTTTGATCTCCATAAGAAAGCCGCCGGTTCGCCTGCATCTCCCGGCACGCCTCTGATTCAGAATCCATGTGGCCCAAATATTTCTTCATTGCCCCAAGCCTTAAGTTGCCCAAGTATTCATTGCCAAACCTGATCACTGTGTCTAATGACAACACACCACACCTTACGACGTGCCATCCCGAGAAAGTCCGTAATTTGGCTGCGGCTTCGGGCCCCCATTCGCGCCCACTTTTGGCGTGAATGGGCAGATCAGCAGCCAAATAGGACCCGAGGGATCTGCTCCGCTGCAGCGTTGAAACCGACCAAGCCAAAGGCCAAGAGCCAAAGGCTAAGAGCCGGTCTGCCAGACACACTTCTCCCTGTTATTCAATTGTCTGATTTATGGGTGTTGCGACGATTGTTGGAAACCGCCGCTCCAGGTCCGAACTACCTCGTCCTGAAGCATGCAATCCTGGAACCTAACGATGGCCCCATGGAAGCATAAGGTGCAGGCCTTTTTGGGTTTCCCCGGTCGCCGGCAGGCCAACAATGCCTGTCTGGCGACGGTTTCCGGCGGCGCCGCTCCCGCCGAAAACTAGTACGAAATATAAACGAAAAACTATTTTTCAGTCAAGCAAAATCGCACAAATCATCACGCGAAATAGTACATCGTCACTCTGCTTACGCCTTATCGGACATTACAGCATTCAATCCGCGTTGCAAAAAGGATTTCAAATCGCCTTACAAGAAAAGATTCCGTCCGCATTGCAAGAAATCATCGGAATCACAAGCTTTAAACCGCCTACAAAAATCCAACCGTAGAAACGCGGCATTGCTGCGTCTGCTTGTCTGACAGAACTTGTTCGCTACCGTGCAATGAGGAACACGATAACCGCCGCACCCACCATGCTCTAGCATCCACAGAGCGCGGGATCTCTTGACACGCAAGGCGCGGCGTTCGGCAGTGTCATCTCGCAAATCTATTGCTTGCGCGCGCTGCAGTGGCGTGGCAAGCTGATAGCTCACTCCGTTGCCAACATTAGAACAAGCCACGACTGAAACCCCTTTCGCCAACCGCCTCCCCTCAGGCGTGCTGGATGTATTGATTATCGGCGCGGGTTTTTCCGGCTTGGGCATGGCCATCAAGCTCCTGCAACAAGCCGACAAAGATTTTCTGGTAATTGAAAAGGCCGATGACATCGGCGGGACATGGTATGCGAACCAATATCCCGGATGCGCCTGCGATATTCCGGCGCACCTTTACTCGTTTTCTTTCGACCGCAATCCTGACTGGAGCCGCATGTATTCCGGTCGCAACGAGATTCAGGGCTACCTGAAATCCTGCGCGCAAAAATTTGGGTTGAACCAGTACATTCGTGTGAACACGGCCATGAAAGAAGCTGTGTGGGATGAACCCACCTCGCTTTGGCGCGTAACGACCGGCGATGGCGACTTAATCCGCTGTCGAGTATTGGTTTCCGCCGTGGGCGCGCTGCACGTTCCCAAATTTCCTGAAATTCCGGGGATAGAGAAATTTGCCGGCCCATCATTTCACTCCACGTGGTGGGACGCAAACGTTCCGCTGGAAGGAAAACGCGTGGCCGTGATCGGCACCGGCGCCAGCGCGATCCAGTTTGTGCCGGAGATCGCGCCCAAAGTAGCGAAGCTTTCTATCTTCCAGCGCACGTCGCCGTGGATCGTTCCTAAGGAAGACTTTACCATTCCGGAGCGATGGAGAAACCGTTTCCGCAAGCTTCCCTTTTTTACCTGGCTCTTCCGCACCGTGCTGTTCTGGCTGTATGAAATTCGCGTCTGGGCGTTTTTGGGAAAAGCGCCCGCATTGCGCCAACGGGGAAAGAGGATGGCGCTCGATCACATTGCCGCGCAGATTTCCGACCCTGAGTTGCGCGCCCGCGTCACGCCCAATTATCAGTTTGGCTGCAAGCGTGTGCTGATATCGAACGATTTTTATCCAGCGCTGCAGCGGCCTAATGTTGAGTTTGTTACCGACGGTATTCGCGAAATCCGCGAGCACGGCATCGTCACGCAGGATGGCACGGAGCGTCCTGTTGATGTTCTGATTTACGGCACTGGCTTTCGCGCTACTGAGCCGCTGCATGACGCGCGCGTCGTCGGACGCAACGGACTTGAAATTCACGAGGCTTGGCAGGAACGCATCAGCGCGTACCTGGGTATTGCCGTCAGCGGCTTTCCTAATTTCTTTATCCTGCTTGGTCCCAATACCGGCCTGGGACATAACTCGGTTGTTCTGATGAGCGAAGCCCAGATTGCCTATGTCATGAACTGCCTTCGCCTGATGCATAAACGCCACAGCAGAGTGATGGAAGTCAAGGTTGAAACGCAGCAGCGTTTTGTCGATGAGTTGCGCAAGCGCCTGGCTGGAACGGTTTGGGAATCAGGGGGCTGTCGCAGTTGGTATCAGGACGCCCGAACCGGAGAAAGCCCGGTGATTTGGCCGGGGTCGGTCATCGCGTATAAGCGCAGAACGCGCGTTGTGGCGGAACGAGATTATATGCTAAGCAGCAAGTCTGAGAGTTCGAAGACTCGGGCGGCTGAGAATCGGGGATAGATTGATAGAACAACCCACACAGGTAAGCTGGCTTGATACCACGCCGGACGAACGAACAATGGCCACCTTGGCTCATGCCCTGCAACTTATTGGATCGTGGATCGCGCCGCTGATCATCTTCCTGATCCGGCGCCAGTCGCGCTTTGTTTCATTTCATGCGTTGCAAGCGCTGCTTTTGCAAATCGTTCACACTATTATCGTCATCGTACTGATGGTGCTCTGGCTTGCCACGATCCTCGCAACCGTTGTTCACCAAACCGGTGGCAAGCCCCCTGAGCCCCCGATAGCGTTGTTCTTATTGTTGCCACTGGCGTGGCTCGGCATTATGGGGCTATGGGTAGGTACGCTGGTCATTGCAATCCTGTACGCCATCAAAGCAGGGCGCGGAGAATGGGCAGATTACCCGGTACTTGGCAAACTGGCGCGAAAGATATTGAAGATGGGACCACTGGAAGGGCGCTTCGTATCCACTCCACAAATGTGAGCCTACGATTGCTTCCCTTTCAATCTCAACCCTGCTCGCTCTTCGAGTAGCATGATCGTCGCGGCATAATCCAGATCGTCATAGCCGTCCTTGCTGGCCTCTTCATAAATTTCATCAATCTTGATCAGCCCCGGCAGGTCCACGCCGTTTTCTTTCGCAGCGTCCATCATCAGGTGCATGTCTTTATGCATCAGCTTGAGCGGAAAATTGGGAGAGTAATCCTGGTTGAGGATGAACGGTTTTTTGTATTCGGCCACGCCGGAGCGGATCATGGAAGACTCAATCAGTTCAAACATCTTCTCCGGCGGCACGCCCAGCTTCTTGGCCAATGTCAGACTCTCGCACAGGCCCTCATACATAAAAACGATGTTCATGTTCTGCGCCAGTTTGGCGGAAAGTCCTTTACCGTTGTCGCCCATGTGGATCACTTTCTTTCCCATGGCGCGCAGCAGCGGTTCAACGCGCTCAATGTTGTGCGGCGCGCCGCCAATCATAAAGATCAGTTGGCCGTTCTCCGCGCCCGTCTTTGAACCGGTGACAGGGGCATCAAGAAATTCACAGCCTTTTTCCTGCAGGCCTTCCATGAAGAGCAGGCTCGCCGAAGGCGAAATGGTGCTTGAGTCGACGACCACGGTCCCGCTGGTCAGACCTTCAATTGCGCCGCCAGGCCCAAACAGAACGGCCTGCACGGCCTTAGTATCAGAGACGCAGACCCACACGGCGTCTTTGTCTTTGGCAGCTTCGGCAGGCGTGGCTGCGGTTGTGGCCCCTTCAACGTCACGGGCTGTACGATTCCAGACAGTCACTTCATGTCCGGCTTTAACCAGGTTGGCGGCCATGGGCCGTCCCATAATTCCAAGACCTAAAAAGGCTACGCGCATGCTTGGCATTAGACGGTCTCAGGGCGGATGTCGTCAAGTGGGAAGCGCTTCGCGTCAGCCGTAAGCCCACCGCAAAGGACGCAAAGACCGCAAAGGAAAAACACTGAATAAAATCTTCTTTTTCTTTGCGTCCTTCGCGACCTTTGCGGTAAAGAGGTTTGACTGATGGCTGATTGCTCCATGCTGACCGCCCTTTCCCGGTGATACAATTTTAAGTTTCCCTGAGTCTCTCACAAGGATCATCTTATGTCCCAGGTTTCCACCCAGATTGCTCCTCCGCCACAGCCGCTGGTCGCGTTAACTGACGATGAAGTTCTATTTCGTGACAACGTGCGCCAGTTCGCCGACCAGGCGCTCCGCCCCAAAGTCCGCGAGATGGACGAAAAAGGCGTCTTCGATCACGACCTGATCGAGCAGTTCTTTCAACTTGGGCTGATGGGCATAGAAGTTCCTGAGCAATACGGCGGAGCCGGAGGGAAATTTTTCGAGGCGATCCTGGCGGTGGAAGAAATTTCGCGGGTCGATCCCTCGGCCGGTGTGATCGTGGACGTGCAAAACACCCTGGTTAATAACGCCCTGCTGCGCTGGTCCACAGAAGAACAGAAGCGCCGCTATCTCCCAAAGATGACGAGCAACACCGTTGGCGCCTACGCCTTGAGCGAAGCGTCCTCCGGTTCAGACGCGTTCGCCATGCAGACGCACGCGCGACTGAAAGGCAGCGAATATATTCTTAACGGTCGCAAGCTCTGGATCACCAACAGCAAGGAAGCTGGCGTATTCATCCTGTTTGCCACGCTCGATCCCGCCGCCGGATACAAGGGCATTACTGCTTTCATCGTGGAAAAAGATTTTCCCGGATTTACCGTCGGCAAGAAAGAAGACAAGCTCGGAATCCGCGCTTCCAGCACCTGTGAACTGATTCTGGAAGATTGCCGCGTGCCCAAAGAAAACGTTTTGGGCGAAGTCGGCAAGGGATACAAGATCGCCATTGAGACGCTGAATGAAGGCCGCATCGGCATTGGCGCGCAGATGCTCGGACTGGCGCGCGGAGCGTGGGAAAGCGCGCTCAAGTATTCGCAGGAGCGCAAGCAATTCGGCAAAAACATTTCAGACTTCCAGGGAATCCAGTTTCAATTGGCGCAGATGGCTACGGAGATTGAAGCCGTAAAGATGCTGGTTTACAACGCCGCTCGCATGAAAGATGCAGGCATGAATTTTGTGAAGGAAGCGGCCATGACCAAGTTGTTTGCCTCGCAGGTTGCGGAGCGTGTGGCCTCTCTGGCGGTGGAGATTTACGGCGGCTACGGATTCACCAAAGATTATCCCGTGGAAAAATATTATCGCGACGCCAAGATCGGGAAGATCTACGAGGGCACTTCCAATATGCAGTTACAGACCATCGCCAAAATGCTGCTGGGCGGGAAATAGCCTCCATCAAACTGTTAAAAAGATTTACCTTATTAGAATCAAGTACTTACGGGCCACTGCTATTGTCTTAAGGGAGTACCCGATTGTTTCTAAAGATTAAGCTGGTTTAAACTAACGGGAATTTCCGGCTGCTCACCCCAACGGCATTTGACACGAAATCGATAGGGGCAGGAGTATACGTGGTCCAGGATTCCTTTAAGGAACTGCAAGACTTAAAAGTCGTTCACACTTTTTATCTGGGGCTGCTCGAAAAAAACCTTGGGCACTGTGTGCCCATTCCGCTTGAGATCAAGAACATAACAGGCGAGACAGAAAATGCCGCAGCTCAGATTGCAGAATTCAAGCTGTGGCTCAATCTGCTGGATCTTGCGCTCACGCCGCCGCTAGTGCGCGACGCATTGAAAACTCTCCCCAGGTTAGAAACCGCGCACGCCCTGCTGCGCTACTTCACTACCAAGGCATCACAGCGCTCCGGCGACCGCGACAAGACCGATTGCATCATCACTCATCTTTTCCGCTTGCCGGCCCAGGGCGACACCCCGCCGGCATGGCATCGGCCGGAAGTGGATAGTTCATACGCCTTCATTTCGCAATCGGCGCTCGCATTTGAGGCTGATTTGTATCGCGCACTGGTTGACGTGCCTTCAGAAGCCATGACTCCAGAGCACGTTACCCTTTTGCAGGAATTTGAGTACCTCTATCAGGAGTTGGAAGACTTCCGCCACTTTGACCAGATTATCGATTCGGGAATCGTGCAGCGCGTGCGCGAATTGAAGCTGTCACTGGGTAAGTCGTTTTATCATCCCGATTCGCTGGCCACCCTGGCCGTATGGAATGACGTGTTTGGACGCAAGTTCGACGAACTCTTTCATGACGCGGCCATGCAGATCAAGACATTTGCCGAAACCGTCCAGAAAGAAGGCGGCAGCATACTCTCCAAGGTTGAGGGCGATATTACCGTAAAGAATTTGAGTGAAGTGGAAACCACTGAGATTCTGAAAGAAGATTATCAGTCGGCGCAGGATGAATTCCGCAAAGTATCCAGGTATAAGAAGGCGGTGGACAGCAGGCGTCCAGTCAGAATGTCACCAGCGGGATCGCCGCGACGGCCGGTTCGGCCGGCCCAGGAAGCTGCGCCACCACCTCGTCCCACCATTCCGCAGGCCAACACTGTTACGCAGAGGACCGCCCCAGTTTCCACAACTTTCAACTCGTCGCAAGCACCCAATGCTGCGAGTTCATCGGGGAGCTCTAGTAAAAGTCTGGGGGCGGAAGTGTTGGCGGTTGCGCCGTCGCAAGCCGTTCACAATGCCGTGCAGGAAGGAAAGCTTCAGAGCGCGCGGCAGATTATCCGTGAGCATGTGCGCTCTTCAGATCCCAAGATCGCCCACGTTTTTCCGGTGAAGAACTCAAAAATTACGCTTTCCTCGGCTGAGGTGGAATCTTTCAAGGCTGATTATCAAGCCGAAAAGAGCTTTCGCGCGGACTATGCCAACGTGATGATGACGATTGTGGCGTATCTTGCGCGCATGGTGATTGAGGTGGACGAATACAACCACAAGGCGAGTTCAGCCTATCTGTGGAAGCCGCACGCGGACGCACTCGGTTATCTGGTCAGCACGCTGGAGCGGCTGAGTATGGAAGCTGAGCAGGTAATCTCCGTGGCCCGCGCACGCGGACTTTCGGAAAAGGCTGATAGTCTTGCTGCCTCGCTCGATAAGCTTCGCGACTATGGCAAGACGGTCTCGCAGACTTTGCAGTCAGCAAATCATCCGCAATAGAGACATCTCAATTTGATTCGAGCTTCTACATCTGATATTTAAAAAACGCCATTCTTATATCCGTTAGCTGAGCATGCGCAGTCTTCCGCCTGCGAGTAGGATGGAGGGATCTTCTATTTCTTCAACAAGCTCTAGCGAATGAGTTTATCTTCTGGGATGATCTTTGGCGTTGTAATCCATTCCGGAGTAGGGCTCAGTCTTGGCAGTCTGATGTGCGCTGGCTCCAGGTGTGCGCTTTTTCTTGGCGGCGGGTTTTTTAACGCCCAGCGCGATATCAGCCAATTCAAGAAAACGGCTACTGTTCGGCGCGCCGCCAGGACGGTTTTCCCATGCGCGCTCGCCAGCCGGTCCCTTCAGGCTATAGCGCGGTGCAATCCAGAGATCTTTGGAGACCTCTGATTCATTATCGGATTTCTTGGGCATTGTTGTGCCCTGATTATCTCCATCTTTCGGGCCTTTTTCAATGAAAAAACCAGAGTTCCTGAATGCCCGGCCCGACATCGCGGGAAGCCGCCTGGGGTAGTAGAACGCATCCAATCCCATTATGGAACACCGGCATCGAAACTGGAAACGTCTGCTGAAACAACACAAACAGCTATTGCTTCCCTCAGCTTGTGACGCGCTCACAGCGAAGCTGATCCAACAGGCAGGTTTTCCTGCCTATCAGATCGGCGGTTTCGCTCTGGATGGGATGCGTTTCGGCTTTCCCGATATGGATGTGACCCGTCTGGGAGAAAAATCAGCGGTCGTGCGGGACATTGTGCATGCATCCGGCCTGCCGGTTCTGGTGGATTGCGATGACGGTTACGGCGACGAAAAGAGCGTGGTCCATACTGTCCACACGTATGACGACCTGGGTGTTTCGGCAATCTTTATCGAAGACCAGAAATCACCCAAAAGATGTGGCCACATGAGCGGCAAGGAAGTGGTAGAACCCCGCGTAATGGTAAATAAGCTCCGTGCCGCGCAATCGGCCCGCCGTAGCGCGGAAAAGCTTTTCATCCTGGCGCGCACGGACGCCCTGGCTGTTAACGGCTTGAAAGATGCCATGAATCGGGCGGAACAGTACTTGAAAGCGGGAGCCGATGGCATTTACATCGAAGGTCCGGAAAATATCCAGCAGTTGCGCGCAATCGGGAAAGAATTCAAAGGCGAGCCGCTGGCCGTAACTATTCTAGAGAACGGCGGTAAAACCCCGTGGGTTTCTCCGGAAGAAATGTATGTCATGGGGTTCAACATGATTCTTTATCCTACGACGCTGCTGTTTCGCCAAACCAGGACTCTGATCCGCGCTTTGGATGATCTGAAGGCAGGACGCCCTTTGCCTAAACAGGATGCCGTAACCATGATGGAGTTCGAGAAGATTGTGGACATCGCTTACTGGAAGGCCATTGAAGAGAAAGCCATGCCAATGGGTGAACGCATGCTGCAGGCAGTCAACAAACTGGTAAAGAAAATTGCATGACTCCCGCGGTGTTTGCAAAATGCCGCTGTTAACGCATGCCCAAATTAAACGATGCGACTGAAAATGTGCTGAATGAAGCACGCATGCTGCTGCTGGGCGGGCAGGTGCTGTTGGGCTTCAGCTTTCGCATATGCTTTGAAAACAAATTTGAGCAGATTGCCCTTCCGGCGCAGTTGGCCGAAATTATCGCGCTGGGGATCATGACGGCGGCGCTGGGCTGGCTGGTCTGGCCTGCGGCGTTTCATCAGATCCGGGAAAACGGCCGGACAACCGCGTCTCTTCATACTTTTACCACCAACGTTTTGGACTGGGCCTTGCTGCCTTTTGCCGTAGGGCTGGCTCTGACGCTGTACACGGTTTCCACAGCGCTGGAACTGCCCTATTCTCCCGCCATAGGATTAGCGGCGGGCGCATTCTCGATCGCCGTATGGTATGGCTGGTCACGAGCAGGCCGGCAGCCCGGCGCAAAACAGAAGGTCCGATCAGAGCTTGCCCGCCAGGAAAAAAATGACCGCGATAAGCCTGATCTCGGTGATCGCATTAAGAAAGTCCTGATTGAATGCCGCATGGCTTTGCCCGGGGCGCAGGCTTTCCTGGGATTTCAATTTTCCATTGTCTTTGCCCAGGGCTTTGAACACCTGCGTCGTCCGTGGCAACTAATCCATTTTCTCAGTCTTTTAGCCACTACGGTCGCTACCGTGCTGCTCATCGCGCCCGCCGCTTATCACCGCATCCATGAAGCGGGTGAAGACACGGAAAACTTCCACAAAATTGCGAGCCGCCTGTTGCTGGCAGCATTAGTGTTTCTTGGCCCCGGCATGGCCGGCGATCTGTTCGTTGTGATTGCGAAGCAAACGCAATCTCCTGGCACGGCCGGCGCAATCGCCGGGCTTTTGTTGCTGGCGTTCTATGGCTTATGGTTTGGCGTAAGCGCGTGGCGTAGAAAATAACCGCCAATGGAATCGCGACACAAGAAAAATAAAAATTGCAGAGATGATGGCGCCGGTTAAAGAACGTAGCGCATCGTGGGTGAGAGAAACGTTGCAACGATTACAACAGCTTTAGGTCGATGCCACCCAAGGGGGGTGTAGTCACACTCACCGCGCGGCAAGCGTTCCAACCCGTGTGGCAAGTTCCTGTGGCACATCGGCAAGCACCTCCAGCCAGGAATCGGCATCGTCAAGGATGCGGCCGCTGGAAACCGTATAAAGTTCCAGCAGCTTGGCCTCGCGGCAGCTTTCGCGGATCAGCCCGGCAATGCGGCGCTTGACTTTGGGAGACACGGTCTGGCCCACCACCGCGACATCAAATTTATTGTGTTTGCACGCATTGATCAAACTGGCTTCATCCAGTGCGGAAATCACCCGGTGGCCTGCACGTTCCAGGATAAGTTGCCTGGTGCGTACTACCGAGGGATCGAGACCCGTACACAGAACCAGCGCCATGCGGTCCTTTCCAATGATTTTGGGAGTGAGAATCGACCAGATATTACCACCGGATTCGCTTAAAAATCCATAGGTAAAGCGGCTTGAAGTTAAGTTTTTCCCAAATAAGAAGTAACTCAGCCTTTATTTAGAAGCGATTCTCATTATGATCTGGTCAACCCTCCAAAATGGAACTAGATTCGGGAGTAAATCTTCAGCTGACGGTCCTGGCTCGCCAACAGCGGGGCCCGCCCGCAATGGAAGCCGCCAGCTTCTTCCGGGTACGCGCCCATAGCCTGCGGCCTTTATTACCAATAAAC
>Ga0134126_10008320_pt1 | contig 13048 bp, 11 predicted proteins | sample KB31752_FD_96881 | JGI IMG/M metagenome (GOLD analysis project Ga0134126, IMG submission 96881) | Terrestrial soil microbial communities with excess Nitrogen fertilizer from Kellogg Biological Station, Michigan, USA - KB3-175-2 | ecosystem: Environmental > Terrestrial > Soil > Unclassified ...
CCTGCAGGTTCTGCCACGCCCGTTGACTCTCGCTAAAGTTTCAGAATTGGACGCCGCCTGGCGCCTAACTGCGATGGGGAACTACGAGATTCTTGATGAGTGGTTGCAGATGGCTATCGAGAGCCGGTACGAACCTGCCGATCAGCGCCTGGAGTGGTTCCTGACTAACGTAGGGCGGATGAAGTATTTGAAGCCGCTCTATAAGGAGCTCATGAAAACGCCTGAGGGCCGTGCGCGGGCCCGCCATATCTACGCAAAAGCGCGATCAGGCTATCACCCGATCGCGCAGACAGCAATTGACAAGATAGTGGATTGAGAGCGCGGATCAGGATGCTTTTCTTCGGCGGATCGCAAACCCGAGACCGAGGAGACCGCCCGAGGCTGCAACGCATCCTTGGCCTTCATCATCCAAACTTCTGAATCACAAAACTCAATAGGAGATTTGATTTGGAACCACGTATCGATTTCATGAAGTCGGCCGCCGGCGTATACAAAGTGATGATAGGGCTCGAGCAGTATCTTCACGAGTGTGGCTTGGAAGAATCCCTCCTCCATCTAATCAAGCTGCGGGCCTCGCAGATCAACGGCTGCGCCTATTGTCTGGATATGCACTGGAAAGACCTGCGCGCGATCGGAGAAAGCGAGCAGCGGCTGTACTCGTTGGATGCCTGGCGTGAATGTCCGTATTACACGGAACGGGAACGCGCGGCGTTGGCCTGGACCGAAGCCGTTACTCTGATCACCAGCGGCCATGTGCCTGATTCAGTCTATGAAGAAGTACGCCCGCACTTTAGCGAAAAGGAGTTGGCCGACCTGACTCTGGCAGTGGCCGCCATCAACTCCTGGAATCGCCTCAGTATTTCAGCGCGCGCCGTTCCTGGTACCTATCAACCGGCCAAAGCGCGCGAACTGAAAAAGGGCGCGTAGCTACTTTTCCAGATAGAAGCTGCCGGCGAATAGCGCGTCGATGCCGGACGAATAAAAACTTCGTACGGCATCGCGCGGTGTGCAGACCAGGGGATCGCCAAAGAGATTGAAGCTGGTGTTATACAGGACGGGCAGCCCAGTGGAAGAACCCGCGGCATGCAATAGCGCGTGATAGAGCGGGTTCTGCTGCTTGCGTACGGTGTGCACGCGAATGAGATCTTCGCCGAGAAGAGCTGCTTCGAACCTGTCCCGGACCTTGGGTTTCACGCGGCCCACGGTAGCAAGCCAGCACGCATTCGGGCCGACCTCGAAATACTCTCCGGCTGCTTCCTCGGGCACGGAGGCCGCGAATTTCCGAAAGCTCTCGCGATGCTTGATGTAGACATTTAGATTTTCGGTTGAGTAGGGATTCAGGGGAGATGCCAGAATGCTTCGGTTTCCCAGCGCGCGTGGACCGAACTCCATTTTGCCTTGCATCCAGGCCACAATTTTGTTGTCATTCAGTGCGCGAATCGCCTGGTTGATTAGGTCTCCCTCTGTGAGCACATAACGAAAGCGCAGCTTGCAATTTTCCAGGACGCGCTTGATTTCCTGGGCGGAGTATTCCGGTCCCAGGCAGAGAGTCTCAAAAGGCGCGCGGGCGGTTTGGTGATAGAAATTGTGCCAGGCATAGAGCGCTGCGCCGAGCGCGGTTCCTGCATTCCCCGCAGCGGGTTGCACGAAGACCCTCTTAAAGTGCATCTCAAGTGCGCGGATCAGCATGGCGTTCAAGGCGAGGCCTCCGGCGATGCAAACCGCGTCCGCCGGCCCAATCATGGCGGCGATCGTTTCCTCGACCGCGGCTTGCAGGCTGCGGGCGAGATCAGCTTTAACGGGAGGCGACAAGAGATCCTGGGGACCAGCGCCGATTTCATCATAAAAACGAGCGCTGAACCCGCCGTTCACGATGCGCTCCGCGTCAAAGAAACTACGATCGATTCTGGGCCAATCGGACACGCAGCCGTGCAGCATTCGCCGGAACACATCCAGATAAGCAGGTTGGCCGGAAGCGGAAAGCCATTGAACCTTATGTTCGTCGGCCCGAGGCTCGTAACCGAGCAATTCCGTCACGCGGTTGTACACATCTCCCAAAGAATCCGGAAAATACAGCTCGCGCACGCGCCGCAGGCGATTTTCCGCACCGGCGAACAAAACCGCGGAACGAAAATCTCCAGCTCGATCCACGGTCAGGACAGAGGCAGATTCGAACGGCGAACAATAATACGCCGAGGCCGCATGCGCATGGTGATGTTCCACCAACACGATTTCGCTTTGAGGAAAACGGGAGCGCAATTCCAACTGCGCCGCGCTCTGCGGAGCGGAGGCAAGCGGTAGTGCGACGGCAACACACTCGATCTCGTTGGCTTTGGCCTCTGCTCCCTGCAGGGCGAGCGCGAATGCCTCGTCGGGAAATGATCCAGGCCGGTCCTGCCGTGAAACCTTCGCCTGTTCCACAGCCGACGCAATCTGCCCGTCCTTGATGATGCAGCAGGCGGGATCGCTGAGCAGTCCGCCCAGCCCGAGGATCAATCGCTTCACTCGGGTTATACCTTTCGGAGCCGCCTGATCACGCGCTCGCGGCCGATACAGGTGAATACCGCGAATGCGCTTGGGCCCACCGGCTGCCCGGTGAGAGCCGCGCGGCTTGCATTAATGATGAGACCTGCCTTCACCCCGCGCTCTTCTGCTAATTTGCGCAAAGCCGCTTCGACACTCGTCTCGGTAAATTCCGGATTCGCTTCGATGCGATCGGCCAATTCGCGCAGCAGCCCGCGCGCTCCATTAGCATCCAGCTTTTCCTGCGCCTGCTTCTCAATGGGAAAATTGTCGCTGAAGTAGGCTCGGCCTTTGGTCGAAAAATCAACCAAAGTCGCGAAGCGGGTTCGGATTGTGTCCACCGCGTGCATAAAGAATTCATCGTCTCCATAGGGCTGCAATCCGTGTTCTTCGAGCGATTTCCGCACCAATGGCGCGAGCGCCTCGATTTGCATGGATCGCAAATGTTGGGAGTTGAGCCAGAGCGCCTTGGGATCAATCGGGTCCGTGTCGCTGAAGTTAACCACCGCGTTGCTCCTGTGGACGCCATCCAGGTTGAAGGCGCTGGCCAACTCAAATAAGGTCATCTGTTCGCGATTGTCCTTTGGAGACCAGCCGAGCAGGCACAGAAAATTGATGTAAGCGACGGGAAGAAAGCCATGGTCCCGGTAGGTTGTCACGCTTACTACCGGGCCGTGCTTCCGCTTCGATAGCTTCGATCCGTCCGGCGCGATGAGAAGGGGCAAATGGGCGAACTTTGGGGCGGGCGCACCCGCAGCTTGAAAAATGAGCAGATGTTTGAAGGTGTTGGAAAGATGATCTTGCCCGCGGATCACGTGCGAGATCTTGAGACCGATATCGTCGGCGCAGGAGGCCAGGTGATAGGTTGGCATACCGCTGCTCCGCAGCAGCGCAAAATCCTCGATATCAGCGGTCAATTTCGATTGCGGACCATACACCTCATCGTGGAAGGTAATCTCGTACGCCGGTTCGCGAACCACTCGAAAGCGTATGACGAACGGCTCTCCGGCGGCGGCGCGAGCGTCGCTTTCGGTTTGTGAAAGTGCTCGCATCTCCGGATTACAGAGCCAGGGTCCCTCCCCATGCGGTTTATCTTCGGGCAAATCCAGAGTCGCCGGTACGAAATCCCGGTAAGCAAAGCCCCTCGCCAGCAGATCGTACGCAAGCGTCCGGTGCAGGTCTAAGCGCTCCGATTGGCGGTAGACTTCATCCCATCCGAGGCCAAGCCAGTTCAGGCCATCGTAAATGGAATTGAGCGAAGCTTCAGTGTTGCGGTCAACGTCCGTATCGTCGATGCGCAGCACCATCGTGCCCTGATGTTTTCGCACGTACAGCCAGTTAAAAATGAAAGTGCGCGCGCTTCCTATATGCAGGTAGCCTGTCGGCGATGGCGCAAAGCGAGCCCGAGTCATGAAATAACAGTGTACAGAGCGGCTAGAGTTTGCCTTCGGCGGAATCGAGTTGGGCGTGCAACTGAATAAATTCAGTAATGCTCAGTTGTTCTGCCCGCAGCCGGGCTTCTCGAAGCGTGTCCGCTCTCGTCCCATAATACGGCTTCAGATTGTTTCGTAACGTTTTACGCTTCTGGGCGAAGCAGCGGCCGACGAATTTTAGCAGGGCTGGAATGCCGGGAGGAATTTCGCGTTTGCGAGTGAAGCGCAGCGCAGCCGAGTCAACTTTGGGAGGAGGCGCAAATGCACCGGGTGGAACTTTGCAGACCAATTCGACATCGCACACCAACTGCGCAGCCACGGTCAGGTATCCATAGTCGCGCGACCCCGGCCCGGCAAGTATGCGCTGCGCGACTTCCCACTGCATCAGAAGCACGGCGGCCGGAAAGCGTTCGTCCAAGCCAAGAAACTTTTCGAGAATGGGTGAAGTGATGTAGTAAGGCAGATTGCCGCAGATAGCCGCAGGCCCCCACTGAGTGAGATCGGTCGCCAGTACATCCGCGGCATGCACGTGCAGCTTGGGCTCACTCGCAAATTTGCGTTGCAGAGAGGAAACCAGCGCCGCATCTAGTTCAATGGCATGCAGTTCATCCGTTCGGTTCAACAAGCGCCGTGTGAGTGCCCCGCGTCCTGCCCCAATCTCGATGACCCGCGGGGTGTGCTTGCCGCAAGCCGCCGCCGCAAGCTGTTCCACGATGGAGTCGCGAACCAGAAAATGTTGTCCCAGACGCCGCGGCACGCCTCAGTGTAGAACGGACGATTCTTCCCGTTCAGACCGGCACGGTGAATGAAAATGTCGAGCCCTGTCCGGGCTGAGAATCAACCCAGATGCGTCCACCCACGCGCTCCACAATTCGCTGGCAAATCGCAAGCCCCATGCCGGTGCCGGAATGATGGGCCGTGCTGTGGAGGCGCTTAAAGATTCCGAAGATCTGGTCCTTGTATTGAGGATCGATTCCGATGCCGTTATCGCGAACTGAAAATCTCCACTCATCCGCGCAGCGCTCGGCGCTCACCTCAATTTCCGGCGGCTCCTGGCTGCGATAGCAAATAGCGTTCCCGATCAGGTTCTGAAAAAGCTGTTCCAATTGAAACTCGTGTATGCGAATCTTTGGTAGCGGCCCATGCCTAACCGATGCGCCGCTGGCTTGTATGGCGGCCGTCAAGCTGGCCAGGGCGCGGCGAAGCGCTTCGCTGGCATCCGCCTCATCTGCCGGTTCCGTGCCGGTTGCGGATGCTTGAATAAATGCCCGAAGGTCAGTCAGAAGGTGCTGCATACGGGCCGCACCGGTTGCTATGAAACCGATACATTGGTCCGCGGTTGTGCCAAGGTTGTGATCGAGCCCTCTCTGCAGCATCTGGCTGTAAATAGAAACCATTCGTAATGGTTCCTGTAAATCGTGCGAGGCAGAGTAGGCAAACTGCTCCAGATCGGCATTCGATTGGCTCAGTTCCTGAACGGCATGCGCCAGTTCGGCCTGGGCTCGCTTGCGCTCGGCGATCTCCAGTTGCAACTCACGGTTGGTTCGTGCCAGTTCGGCGGTACGCTCCTGAACTCGTGATTCAAGCTGGTCATGGGCTTGTTGCAAAGCGATCTCCGCCTGCTTCTGCTCCGTCATGTCGAACGCGGCACCGTGAAGGAACCAAGGGCGGCCATCTTCGGTGCGAACCAGTTTCACCTGGCAATGGAACCAAACTACGTGCCCGTCGCGTGCAATCACCCGGTATACAGACCGCAACGGTTGACCGGAGAGAATGAGTTGGGCTGCTTCCACGCTCCAACGGCTTCGATCATCAGGGTGGATCTGGTTATACCACCGAACCGGATCGTGAAGCCATTCTTGCTGCGTGAAACCCAAAAGAGTTTCAATGTGGGGACTGACATAAGCCTCGCTCAAGCCTTGATCGAGAAAGGCCATGAAGATCACGGCGGGAATCTGCTCCACCAGGGTCCGATATCGCGCGGCTGCATCCGGTGGCGGAGCGGTTTGTCCAGCCGGCGCCTGTTCTTCGGATGAAGGTGCTCCGGAAGAGGCCGGGATGGAAGGAAAGCTGGCAGCAAGCTGAAGCAGCAAAGCCTCCGCGCTCTCAGGGGTAATGCGTTCCGTCTGGAAGGTGAGATGTTCACCGGCTGCCATAAGCGTCTTGTCCCAGGTTAATCGCCGTCAAAGCCTCCGCGTGCGCCTTCGCCATTCCGGTTCCTGGTTAAGCGAGTTCTGCGTGAAATTGCGGAGCGCCTTGATCGCCCGCCCATAGGTACTTACGGCATGCGACGAGAGCAACGAACCCGGCGGTTGGTTCATGAATGGCATAAACTTGTCCGGAAAACCGGGCATTGTGCAGCCGATGCAAATGCCGCCAACATTGGGGCAGCCGCCGATGCCATTCATCCAGCCCCGCTTCGCGACGTTACAATTCACCACAGGTCCCCAGCAGCCGAGCTTTACGATGCATTGAGGCAGGCCGTATTGCTCGGCGAAGTCGCCCTGCTCGTAGTAGCCTCCGCGATCACAGCCCTCATGCACGGTTTGGGCAAACAGCCATGCCGGCCGTAGCGCTTCATCGAGAGGAATAGGCGGCGCGAGACCGGCAGCCTGATAGAGGAGGTAAAGCAGGACCTCCATAAAATTGTCCGGAAGAACAGGGCAACCCGGAACGTTGACGATAGGAATGCCCGCGCTGGATCGCCATTGCCAGCCCAGATAATCCGCCAAGCCCATGCATCCGGTTGCGTTCCCCTGCATGGCATGAATGCCGCCGTACGTAGCGCAGGTCCCCGCGGCGACCACGGCCCAAGCGTGGCTGGCCAGCCGGTCAATCCAATCGCACGTAAGAATGGGTTGCGCGGTTTGCCGGTCGGTTCCGAAGCCGGCCCAGTAGCCTTCCTGCTTGTTGTGTTCATTCGGGATGGAGCCTTCGATCACAAGAATGAAGGGCGAGAGCTCGCCGCGAGCTGCGCGATGAAAGTAGGTCATGAACTCGTCGCCTACTTCAAAAGCAAGCAGCGGGTTGTGAAAATTCACTTTAGGAATCCCAGGTATCGAACCGAGCACAAGGTCTTCGAGGCTGGGCTGCGTTGCCGCGGTCATGGAAATTGTATCGCCGTCACAGCCAAGGCCGGCGGTAATCCAGAGCACGTCAATCTCTTGGATCGGAGTTGCCATTTACATGCCTGTGTGTGACCTTACCGCGCTGTTTGTAAGGTTACATTTCTGTTGAACGGTCATTTAGTTAGATCCAGCTATTCAGGACAATTCGTTAAGTCCGAACGGTTTTTCGAGCGAAAGGTTTCGAGAGTAGAAGCGCCGGTCCGGAATGAGATCGGCATTCATTCTGGCGAAGAGATTCTTCTCCCCGGGGTCCACCAGCGTACCCCAGTCAAGATCGGAAACGCCGCTGAGAAAAGGTGAGTAGACAACCCGCTTGCCTGCGCGAAGCGCATGTGCGCCAATCCACGCGCCGAGAAATGCGACGGACGCTTCAGGCGGCATGTTGCGCCCGGCATCGAGCAGGAACCGAGCCTTTATCACGGCGAATTGGGTGGAAACCGCGCTGACGGAACGCTGTTTCCACATCTGCGCGAAGTAACCTGGATCATCGACTGTTCGTCCGCGGTTCGGGTCGCCACAGATACCGCCGAACCCGAAGTAGCGGCCGGCTTCCGTTATAACGCCTGTGGTGTTTCGAATGCGGCCGCCTATCATCACCGTATCCGGATGGAGTTCGCTGATGCCGAGCGCCTCCCGGAACCAGTCGGGATTTTCGATTTCAACATCCTGGCCTACAAGATGGATGAAGCCATCCGGTTCCGCGAGCTCCTCTGCCAGGGGCATAAGGGTCTGGGCCGCCGCGCGAGCATCCGATTCGTCCAGCACCACTGTCGCGTGCGCCGCCAATGTCTTCTGGTTCCTCACAAAAGTCCAGTGCGGCCCGCCTCCGAACAGCGGACTGCGTTCCACGCGGAACCTGCAAGCTTGTCCGGTAGAATCCAGAAACCGCTGCAGCACAGCTTGTTGTGAGGAGTGAACCTGGGGTTTGCTGGCCGCGTCGTCGGCGGTCGAGCGAGCGTGAACGCGCCAGCTATACAGGACTTCGGGAATGTGCACCGCGCTATAGCCGGCGGCCATAAACCGAAGGAAGAGATCCCAATCGGGGCTGGCTTCCGTTTCCGGATCGCTGTAAGCTCCCAGTTCGAGCGCCTTCGCCCGATCTACCACTCCCAGATGCGCTATGTAAGCGGAATTCAACAGCAGAACCGGGTCCCAATCGGGTTTCAGGTACGGTTGATAAAACCTGGGCTGACTCAACGCAGTGCCGATCGCTTTATCCTCATCGCTATAGAGCAGGGGCGGATACTCACCCCCAACAATGTACGATGCCACTACCCGCAATGCTTCGGGGTGAAGGTAATCGTCGGCATCTACCGGCAGCACGTACCGGCCGCCGGCCTGTTCCAGGCACTGGCGCAATCCTCTGGTGATTCCGATGTTTGCGGGCAACGGGAGCAGTTTTACCCATCCATGGCGGGCAAGTTTCTGCAGGTGGTGCAGCAGGTAAGGCCTTGAACAGCCGTTGTCGAGGATGACCCATTCGCATGCGCCCTGTTCGTTTTGTTCGATAATCGAACCGGCGAGCTTCTTCAGGTACGGGACCGGACTACCGTTCCACACGGGCGTGAGAATCGATAGCAAACCGGGTTTTAGCGGTTCACGATAGGCAGTCTTCAAGTGCTCACGCCGTCTCGCTAGCCAGTCGCGGTACTGGCGCACCTCGTGGCTAGGCAGCAGCAGGTCCGATTGCCGCCGCAGGGCGCCCTTCATGAACGCCGGGAAGCCGCGCCGCAATCGCTGCCAGCTTTCTGCATTTAGGGGGACATTCTGCACCTCTTGCTTGCCTGATTCACATTCTCGCAAGCTGGTATGGTGGTTTAGCAGGATGGTGAGAAACGGCTGCAACGGCCCCTCCCTTACGGTCGGGGTTCTGTAAAAATGGTTCAGCAGGACGAGGTTGAAGCGCAACTGCGCGCCAGCAATGAGGCGCTGCAGCAGCTTAGATCGGAATTTCGGATCTCTCAGCGGCAGCTTACCCGGGCGCTTGAGCTGCTTGATAAACAGCAGCTACAACTGACCGTACACGAAACGTCTATTGCCCGGCTTGACCGCATTCTGATGGAACTGCTTTCCGGGCGGGTATGGCGGACGCTTAGCGCCACTGGAAAGCTGGTTAAACGGATTCTGCCGTCGCGTTATTCAACTGCTGGCGATCTGGTTGCCAGAGGGCGCGAGAACTCGATTCTGGTTTGCGATGACCCCAAACCGGCGGACCTGCGGCCTCGTAGCGGGACAATTACCGTCCGCGGATGGGCGGTCGCGCAGCGCGGGGTAGATTGCGTGCAGGTCGAGATCATAGGCTTGACGCCGGTCGAGGTTAAGCCATCTGTTGCCCGCCCGGATGTTAAGAAATCTCACCCGGAGCTGGATCAGACCGGGCGCTCGGGGTTCCTGGCAGAGCTGAACACGCTTCCTCTTCCTAACGGCAGGCATTCCGTGCTGGTACGCCTTGTCTCGAAAAGCGCGGTTCTGGCTGAGATACGGACCGCGGTGACAATCGACCACGAGAAGGGCTTCGCGTCCGAGTACGAACGCTGGATCCACGAGTTTGAGCGGCCCGACGATGAAGTGATTGAGCTGAAGCTGATGAGCGTGCAGAACCGTCCGTTGATCAGCGTTCTGATGCCGGTTTATAACACCGATCCCGCGGAACTGAAGGCCGCCATTCTATCGGTGATTGAGCAGTCGTACAGCAATTGGGAACTCTGCATCGCGGACGATTGTTCATCGAAGCCGGAACTCCGCGAGATTCTGGACGGCTTCGCAGGGCAGGATCCGCGGGTCAAAGTCGCTTACCAGGCAGAGCAAGGAGGAATATCGCGCACTTGCAATGCGGCCTGGAATCTGGCAGGCGGCGACTATGTCTGCTTCCTGGATCACGATGACACCCTGGCCCCCCACGCCCTGGCTTATATCTGCGAGGCATTGGACAAGAATCCCGAAGCGGATGTGCTCTACAGCGACGAAGATAAGATCGATCAGCGCGGCAAGCGCTTCGATCCCTTTTTCAAACCGGACTGGTCGCCGGATCTTCTGTTGTCCGAGAACTATATTTGCCATCTGTTCGTGCTGCGGCAAGATCTGGCAAACAAGATCGGCCGTTTGAACCCAGAGCGCGATGGAAGCCAGGATTACGATCTGATCCTCAGAGCGTCCGAACAGGCGAAAAACATCCAGCACATACCACGCATTCTTTACCACTGGCGGGCCAGCGAGTACTCCACGGCAGCGACCATAGAAAACAAGCAGTACGCCCTGGATACTGCCCGAAAGGCGCTGGAGCAGCACTGCCAAGCCATGCCCGGCAAACCCGGCGTGGAACCCGGCGCGGCACTGGGCCGTTGGCGCGTACGCTATGCCGTTCCTGCGGGAACCCGGGTCAGTATCATCATCGCTTCCGGCGGCAAGGTCGAGGTGTTGCGCGATAACCTCGACAGCATCTTCGGTAAAACGACTTACTCCGATTACGAGGTGGTCGTGATCGACAACTCGCACCAGAACGCCATCGCGGCTTTGGTCCGAGAGTGGCAGCCGCGGCATCGGAACCTTCGATACCTGGACTGGCGCAACAAACCATTCAACTACTCGGCCATCAATAATGCCGCAGCCCGCCAATGCGAATCGTCCGTTCTACTTTTTCTGAATGACGACACTTCGGTCATCAACGGCGAGTGGCTAGAGGCCATGGTGGAATTGGCGGTGCGGCCGGAAGTAGGCGCGGTCGGCCCGAAACTGCTCTATCCGGATGGACGTATCCAGCATGCGGGTGTCATATTAGGGCTCTACGATAACTGCGGTCATGCGTTTAAGGGTCTCGAAGGCGGCGTCACCCACTACTTCGACTTCTCGGATGTCATTCGTAACGTGAGTGCCGTGACGGGCGCGTGCCTGATGACACGGGCGGATGTGTTCTGGCAGGTGAGCGGCTTTGATGAAGGGCGGTTTGCGGTGGCGTTTAACGACATCGACCTGTCGCTTAAGATCGGCAGCGCCGGATATCGGGTGCTTTACACGCCGCACGCGCAGCTCTACCACTATGAGGCGTTCTCAAAAACGTCGAGGGATCTCATTCCTCATCCCGAAGAGGTTGCGGCTATGCGGTCTAAATGGGATAAGGTTATCGCTCATGACCCCTACTACAGCCCGAATCTTACCCGCAACGAAGAGGACTATTCACTTCGAACTCGCATTTGAGCGCCAAAACCATTAATCTGGAAGAGAGGGCGCAATGACTGAAAGCGACAACGAAAAGATCTCGTACGTGACTTTCGACGGAAGGACAATTGTCAATGCCCGGGCCTTGTTGCGCGATCCGAAGGTGAGGCGCACGATCGAGAAGCTTTCTAAGCTCAAGGACCCGCCTCGAAACGGCCGCGGAGTGACGTTCCTGACACCTCGAAAAGCGGAGTAGCCAATTTCGAGGTAGATGCCGTACAACCTGCTTCTGCTGCCCCTGCTGGGCGGGTTCCTCTTCATTCATCTGGCGCACTATTTCCGGTTCGGTGCGCAGCGCCTGGACGGTTATCGCCTGCTGTTTCAGTCGGCGATCGCGGGGGTCTGTCTGGCTGGCATCGCACGAGTCGTGATTGAGCTTGTTGAGCGGAGCGCTATCGGGATCTCAGGTCTGGCGCTGTGGTTCGGTTTTTTTCCATTCAAATACTCTGCTGAGAGCTCGTTATCTCTCGTCTTGGGGCCCATCTCCGCCGGAATCGTCAACCTGTTTATGGGCAAGAAGCAGTCGAAGGATAGGGAAATCCACAAGCATGGAAACGCTCTTATGAAGCTTCTGCATCGCGCAACCGAAGAGCGCCTGCTGATCTCTGTAACTCTGGACAACCGTAAATGGTACGTGGGTTGGGTCACTGAATCTCCGAACCTGGACCCACAAGAGCTTTACTTCCGGCTGCTACCCTTCACCAGCGGTTACCGCGATAAAGACACGTTGGAAACGTTCCGGACCGTGTTTTATCAGAACGTCCTCGAGGATGAGTCTCTGGACCCGGATCAATTCTTTATCACGCTGCCGTTGAAGGACATCAAAACAGCCAATCTCTTTGACGCCGATGTATACAATCAGCATTTCGCCGAAGCGGACAAGACGCCTTCTGCAAAGTGAACGTCGGGCCGATTAACCGGCCCAGTTCTCGATTTTCAGCCCGTTCACCAACCGAAAATGCTTCAAATTTTCAAACCGATGGACGATTCCGCGGGCGATCAGCCATAAATTCCTTTGGAAGTGCTAGAGCAGAAGCATCCCGAAGATCGAAATACTCCTGCCATGTTTTCCAGCCAGCTTTTTTGGATAAGATCACCTCACCGGTTCGCTCATCGCGCCGAACCAACACCTCGTCGGCATCAAAGCGGAATTCAGCGGGCAAACGAACCGCTTGGCTGCCGCCCTTAGTAAAGAGCCGAGCCGTCTTGGCCGCCATTCATGCTCCTGTCTATACACAACATATACTTCGATGCTGAGTCGCGCAATGAAATAAATTTTGTGCAGCAGATGCTGTAGGTTTACAGCCGATCGAAGCTGAAGCGTCCTGGTCCAGCGATCAGAATTGCAAGGGCTCCGGCGCAATACACCCAGGGGAGTTCCCCATTTCCGGGGCCGTGAAATCGATAATGGTGGACCAGGATGAATGCCACGCCCGTATTCACAGCGATCACCAGCGCCGCCCAGCGCGCCGCCACGCCGAAGAAAATCAGGATTGAGCAGATGCCATCGGAAAGGAGGGCAAGCGCGAGGCTGGGTATCGGCCCGATGTGGATCGGATCAGGAAAATGCGAGGCCATTTGTGAGAAGTTGGTGATCTTCTCCCAGCCGTGACACCAGAACAGGCTGAAGCCGAGCATCAGACGCAGAACGAGCAGCGCGATATCGCTGCTTCGCGGAATAAAGCTGAGCGTGAAGAAACTTCTCATTCGCCATAGGTTATCAAGGTTGCGGTTGTGAGACTTGACAAC
>Ga0134126_10008322_pt1 | contig 13046 bp, 13 predicted proteins | sample KB31752_FD_96881 | JGI IMG/M metagenome (GOLD analysis project Ga0134126, IMG submission 96881) | Terrestrial soil microbial communities with excess Nitrogen fertilizer from Kellogg Biological Station, Michigan, USA - KB3-175-2 | ecosystem: Environmental > Terrestrial > Soil > Unclassified ...
CGACTACGCTCCTCAAATCTGCGTACTTCCTAGTACTATCTGCGCTCGCTTTGCGAATGGTTAGCTGGTGAACTTCAGTCGATAGTGCGGCTGCATCCGAACTAATTTGGAGCAGTTGACGTAACGCGAGGACTCCATTACCGAAACTGGCAAGTGATGGCTGAGCCTGTTTGCCAACTTCAGAGTAGCCGGGAATAGGAAAGGGTGTGCTCTTGGCCTGATTGCCTGCGCTTTCGACGAATCCTGTAACTGTTATATCGCCGGCCACACAGTGGCGCGCGATCCAGTCGCGGTCGAAGCGAATTTCGATCATGCTGTTGACGTCGGCTTCGGACTCCGTGCTAGTAGACGACGCGCTGTGTAAAAAGGCATGGGAGAGGCGAAGCGTATCTGGATTCGGACGTACGATACTATTGCGTGTACCGTCACGAAGCACCTCGTCGACGTACGTGAAATAGCTCGGAAATTGAGGATCGACTGTTGGCACAGCGTCTGTGGCTCCCGTCGACGTCGCTACCGTGTCGCGACATTGTGCGCCCGCCACGGAGGCTACCAGCGAGATTCCCAGCGCTACGAGCATAGAAGAACGGCACATTTCTCCTCCGCGAGTGTTCGTCGATCCATTGTCGGAGCCGCCACCACGTCATGAAGTCGGTGCTCACGGCTTGCCGCTCAACAGTGCGCCTGCCTGCGGATATGCGTTAGCGCTTTAATTGGCCAATATTAGGCTTATCTGGCCATGGTGAATCAGACCGCTTCGGGACGGTGTTGCGGTGGGTGTAGAGCAATCAATGTTGCCGATACGGGCGCACCACATTTACTCGTTTAACCAAGCTCGACGCGTTGATTCTGCAGCCCCGCTATTGAACCCTAACTCGAATCAACAGTACATGAGACTTGGGATCGGCTTTGCCGTGAAAACATCTGCGCGGGCGCGATCCATACCTAGCTTGAAGAATGACATCAAGAGTCCGCCGCCGTCCGTCCGTGCACCATGGTGCGGCAATGAGCACGCACCAAGCCCGCGAATTGCCTGAGCGGATTATCTAAAGAAGGGGTCCAAACGCTTCGGCGAGACTGACAGCCGCGAGACGATTGGCGACTTCATTTAACTCTTCGTGGGGTTCTCGCCGTTCCCAACTTTGATATCGCCTTCCGCCTCGGCGATCAGGCCTGAAACCGGGATCTTGAGCGCCTTGGCGATCCGCTCGAGCGTGCCGAGCGTGACATTGAAGTCACCGCGCTCAATTCTCCCCATCGTCGTGCGATGCACGCCGACGACGCTGGCGAACCCCTCCTGAGAGTGCCCGGCGCCTTCCCGGAGGTGCCTCACTGCCTTCCCAAGCCGCCTCTGAAGCTTTGTCATGGGGAGGAGTGTGCACGGTGGCGGCGTAGAGTTCTACAGCGCAGACGCTCCCACTCTTGACGCCGGGAGCGTTTATGCATCATTTCCCTATGACAAAATAATTGTCCACGCAGAAAGGACGGTGCCGGGAACCGTCTATTACCGGAAATAGGCACCGGCCCTGGCTTGGAACTCCTAGTCAGCGTGGCCGCCCGCTTAAACGGAGGCCAAAGTGGGGTTTGTGCAAAGACCGTATCCAGAGTTCAGTTGGTCAGAGTCTCGCGCCAGACGCTTCCGTGAATGCAAACGGAAACACTTCCTTGCAGTCTATCAATCCCATAATGGATGGGAGAAAGGCGCGTCCTATGAGAGCCGCTTGGCCTGGACGCTCGGGAAGCTTATTCCCGGATGGCGCGCTGCCCTCGGAACCGCTGTCCACACTCAGGCGGTCCATTGCGTGTTGTCGTGCGCAACGACCGGGCGCTTGCCTGAGTTTGCAACGCTCCGCCAAGCTGCTGCTCAAGAGCTGAACCATATATATAGATGTTCAGAACGACACCTCCGAGATTTTTGGAATCACCCGAACCGTTGGCCTGTTGTCGCTGGCGCATTCTAGGGCGAGCGACCCTCCCGAGAGGAAATGGCGGGTGTTCGCCGCGCGCTTGATGAGGCACTCTCAGCGCTATTAGCAGCTCAAGATCTCTGGGTTCTCGTCCGGAGCGCAGGGTCGAAGGGGATCGTCATCCCGGACAGATGGTCTTCCTTCACCCTCGCTCCTGACGGACTCTTGGTGTTTGCGACGCCCGACGTGATGCTGCAATTCGGCGCACTGTCACTGCCGGAAATTTGGGATTTCAAAGTTGGGTTAACCGACGGGGCGATTGATCAGATCTTTCTGTATGCCTTGGCCTGCTCACATGGGTTCGGCAGCGATCCAAAGCCCGGTCTCGCGAACAACCTTCTGGGAGGATCGCTAGCATCGCCGACGTGTGAGTTGGTGGATTCAGCGAGCGCGCTTGATGTTCGATATCAAGGACGTGTAATCGCGCTCGGATCGTCAGCTTCTCCCGATCAACGGGAAGCGTTTCCTGTGTGCGGCGCCGAGCTGGACGTAGCGGAGAATCGTGTTCGCGCGAGTGTGCGAGAAATGAAGAGCTTCCTCGCCGATCCGGAGGCCAACATTCCGCTCGAACTCAAGCAATTCCCCAGGACCGAGCGACGCTGGAAGTGCGCGGAGTGCCAGTTCCGCGGCATCTGCGAACCTGAGCATTTCCCACTTCCAATTCCCCATTGTACGGTCGAGCGAGCCAACTAATGGAGCCACACCGCCCACACAACTCCACCGTGCGTCGCGTTCAGCACCGATCAACGGCTAGACGGGCCACGTCGATACCAACGACGCTAAGGATGCGGTCGCCATGCTGTCTGATCCTACCTTCTTGGACAGCGTCAACTATGCCTTCGCAGACAAAGAAAGCGTCACTCTTCTCGACGCGAACCTTCTGGATTTCGCGCGCGCGCCCGCACGGGACCAATCCGATTGCTTCAAGTACAGCTCGGTGTACGACGCGATTCGGGGAGATTCTGCGGCAAGAGAAACTCTGCTAGCTTGGGTCCGTCCAAAATTGACCTTATTCGCTCTTTCTCGCCTTTATAAGAGCGTCGACGCTTCGGATGTGGCCGAGGATGTAGCCCAGGACGCACTAATCCGGATCCTCGAGTACTTGCCGCGTTGCCGCGCAAAATCGACAAGTCAGTTCTTGGCCTGGGCGGCAAGCATCACACACCGCCTAGTAGTCGACCGATTTAGAAATCAGTTTGACATTCTCAGCCCAACCCGTAGTTCGATAGACGCGTTGGCTCCTAGTCAGCTGCGAGCTGCTACGTGTTCCGCCTGTGAGCCCGATGGAACTTGGCGTGAGCTGCTCGAAGGCGAAGAGGAAGGACTACCGGTCTGCACTGAACCCCGAACTGCGTTCGAGTACCTCCTTTCGACTGTAGAAGTTGAGAGAGACGCGTTTAGTGAAGATGCATTGACAGCGCTCGGAATGCACTTGAAGGAAGGTGCGAGCTGGGAGGTGGTTGCTGTTGCACTTGGCACTACGGCTTCGGGCGCAAAACGTCGCTACCAACGGATACTTGCCCGCCTACGACGCGCCACTCTGGAGCAGGTCCTGCTGCAGACCGGTCCGTCCGGCGCGGCCTCTCTTTCAAGTCGTGCGCGCGCTCCCCTCGGTCGCGGAGCGGGTGCGGCGCGCCGCCCTGCCGCGCTTCGAGGCTTGGGGCCTCTGGCACGACGGTGACACCGCAAAGCCCGAGGCGGTCCGGCCAGCGGCTTGGATCGTGGCCCATGCGCCCGAGCTGTACATGTCGATGCTCGCCTTGCTGCCATGGGCGTCCATGCAGTCCGAACGCCAATTCGGCGGCTTCAATCTCCTTCCTTATGGTGCCGCGCTTGCGAGTGGCGCGATCCCTCCGGGAGCGTCGCACGGGATTGACCTAACCCTGACCGGGTACGGACATAGGCGTCCCATTGACCGCGCCCATGTCCCGATCCTCCGGGCTGCGCATCTAGGCTTTCTCGACGAATTGGATGACGATGCCGTCGAAGGCTACTTTGCGTTTCGAACGCAGATCGCGTTCGCCGCCCTCTCCTCGCGCGACTATTTCGGACTGAGGTACTGCAATAGCGACTCTGTTCGAATGGATATTCGGTCATTCAGCGAAGACGCAACGGATGCGGTTCGTATTGATCGAAGACGCCGTGACGGCTACCGCAGTGTTCTCTACTCGTCTGACACGTTTCGTGAGCGACGCCCGGATTACGTGGATAGCTGCGCGCTCGACCGTGATGTCGACACGCCGCTACTGACGGCGTTCGCATGCGCCGGGACCGATACGGGGCTTTGGGGGGCTGTCAGCGAGGCAATTGCGGGCGCGAACACCGATAGCCCTGCTGTAGATGCGCAATCGGAACTCATTGACGCCATTGGCGCGATCAGTCGCCTCGTCGATGAGTGGGAAGGACGACCACATCCTCAAGGGGTACCGCACCGCAGCCGGACTGGCGCCGGCCGGCGGCAAACGGGTGATGCCGAAGTTCCAGCCTTTCTACGCGGTGGCTGAGAACTATCCGTACAAGATGTATTTCGACCGGAACGTGCCGGTGGCGGCGCTCTGGTAGGGCGCCATTCAGCCATGTGTGATCCAGTCGCGGGTGTTGTATTCGCCGGTGCTGCCGGTATAGCTTAAGTACGGAACCTGCACTGTCGGCGAGCCGTCGGAATCGTAGCGCGGAGAAATGCACGTGAGTATCGAATCGGAATACCTGCAGAGCGCTGTCAAGTCCTTCAGCACATACAAGGATCTCGCGGACCGGGCGATGGCGCAGGTAACGGACGAACAGTTCTTCATGTCGCTGGATGCAGAGTCCAACAGCATCGCGGTGATTGTAAAACACCTGGCTGGCAACCTGCAATCTCGCTGGACCGATTTCCTCACATCCGACGGCGAAAAAGCTGACCGCGATCGCGACAGTGAATTCGAGCTGAGTGACTCGACAACTCGCGCGCAATTACAGCAGGCATGGGATCGCGGATGGAGGTGTGCGTTCGATACTCTGAACGCGCTCACTCCCGAGGATCTCGAAAGGACGATTCATATCCGAGCCGAGCCTCATTCGGTCGTGAAGGCGATCAACCGGCAGCTCACGCACGGCGCGTATCACGTGGGCCAGATCGTGTTTCTCGCCAAGCACTTCGCTTCCGGCGCATGGCAGACGCTGACGATACCACGCCGCGCGTCACAGGCGCTCAATGCAGAGATGTTCGCGCGGAAGCGCGTGTGACATCAGCGGGCAGGCTCTCCAGTCATCACGTGCATAATTCCGGCGGCACTCTCTCCGGTTCGAAGTAACCGGAGATGTGGTGCTGCGTGGCCCCAACCAAGGACAGATGAATCAGATCAACAGCGACGGCGGCGGCTATTCGGGATTATTGCCGCAGCAGATTGCGCAGATCCAGACACCGGCTCCGCTGGTCGAAGTCTCACGCGTCAAGCGCAATCTGGATCGCATGGCGGACTATGCGAGGCTGCACAAGCTGCAACTTCGGCCGCATGTAAAGACGCACAAGACAACCGTCATCGGCGCCGCGCAGATGCGCCGCGGCGCTGTGGGGCTCACCTGTGCGACGCCGCGAGAGATGGAGATCATGAGCTCGGTCGCGTCCGATCTGCTGCTCGCGCATCCGCCGTTGGGGCTCAAGGTCGATCGCCTGCTGATGTTGCCGAGGTCTGTGAGTATCGTGACGGCGCTGGACTCGGCGGCGGCGATCGACTGGGTCGCGAATGCCGCGGCGGGAGCGAGTCACACGATAAGAGTTTACATCGAGCTGGATGTCGGTATGCATCGAGTGGGTGTCACGACCGCCAAAGAGGCAGTGGAGTTGGCCGAGCGTGTCGCTGGTGAGAGCTCTCTCAAGTACGCCGGGATCTGTTTCTATCCAGGTCACATTCGCGCAACGCCGGATCAGCAGGGCGCGGAGATCACCGCACTCAACAACGTTCTGGGCGAGGTGGTTTCAGCTCTCGCGCAAGCCGGGCTCAAGCCGCCGACCGTGAGCGGGGGCTCGACGCCGACTGCGTGGCGCACGCACGAGATGCCGTTGGTGACGGAGTTCCGGCCGGGTACCTATGTGTTCAACGATCGTACCACGGCAGCGGTCGGCGCGTGCGCTTGGGACGATTGCGCATTCACGGTACTTGCAACCGTAGTGAGCACCTCTGTTCCTGGACAGGCCGTCGTCGATGCGGGATCGAAGGCGCTCGGCCGCGAGCCCATGCGCGGCGTGAACGGTGAGGGATTCGGCGCGTTGATGGGGCACGAGGACGTGCTTGTTTCCGCGATGTCGGAGGAGCATGGCATACTCGACCTCTCCAGAACAGACTGGCGGCCGCGCGTGGGTGATACTGTTCGCATCGTGCCGAATCATGTCTGCATTGTGGTGCATCTGAACGACGTGTTGTACGCAGTGGATGGCGATCGCGTGACAGGTGTCTGGCCGGTAGCGGCGCGAGGACGCATGGCTCCGTTCACGGATGACGAAGCGAGCGCGGCGGCTCCATCATCCGCGAATCTGTTGTAGACGTCTTGCGCGAGTGCTGTGTTATCGCCTGGTGAATTTTGGTGGTTGCATCAGCACCCACGTATCCGGATCCAGAACGACATCGCGCGGTGGAGTGGAAGCTGCAATCTCGAAGTGTTGAGTTGCGCCCGTCATCTCGATCTTCGCGATTCTTGGTGCGACACCGGCGCTGTCACCTACCAGGCCGATATCGAGTGGCAGCCGATAAATTCCGCCCGGCTGCGTCTGGGTGAGGTCGATCGAGAGTTTGCGCGCGGCCGAATCATAGCTCCATGTTCCCGTGAGCGCGGGTGAGTAATCACGGTTGAGCCACTGGTCGAAGAACCAGCCCAGCTTCTGGCCGGATACTTCTTCCATGACGCGACGCAGGTCATCGGTGGATGCGTTCGAGTTACGGTAGCGGGCGTAGTATTCGCGGATGCCCTTCCAGAACGTATCAGTGCCGAGCTGCGCGCGGAGCATGTGAAGAACCCATCCGCCCTTCTGATAAACGAGCGGCGGGATGACTCCGCGCAGATCCGAAATATTTCTGTGGACTACCGGTTCGTTGTACTTCTGCTCGGCGGCCAGCGCGGTTGTGCGCGCGCGTACCAGCCCTGAGACGAATGCGTCACGACCCGAATAGTGTTCGGTGAACAGCAGCGTGAAGTAGGTCGCAAAGCCCTCGCTGAGCCATGCATCGTCCCAGTCGCTTTCGGTTACGGAATCGCCGAACCACTGGTGCGCGACCTCGTGCGCGACGATGGCGGTCGCAGGCCTATCCGTGACCACTTTTTCGCCGTAGAAGATCGCGCTGGCGTGTTCGGTACCACCACCGCCGAATGCGGCTGATACGTTTGCGAGTTTTTCGTAGGAGTAGGGACCGATGTGCTCGCTGTAGAATTCGATGGCCTGCCGTGCCGGCTCTTCAAACGTCGTGATTCCATTGTCACGGTCCTGGTGCGCGACCCACGTCTGCAGCTCGACGCCCTTCACCATGCCGGCGTGGTGCACTGCGAACTGCTCGACGCCGATCGCGTTGAGCCACGATGCGATCGGGACCGATTGCTTCCAGTGAGTGACCTTGCGGCCGTCACCGAGCAGGATCTCGTCCTGCAGCAGGCCGTTGGACACTACTGCGTACTTCGCCGGCGCCGTGATGATGAATTCGCTGGTTGCCTTGTCTGATGGATGATCTATCATGGGCAGCCACTGACGCGCCTTGTCGGGCCAGTTCCACGAAAAGAATGCGCGCTCGCCGTAGCGGTTCTGGCCGATGTAGAGTCCGCTCGCGGGAATTCCGTGATATGCGACGGTGAACGTGCGCAAGTCGCCGGCGGTTGTCGGTTTGGCGAGCGAGATCGTGAGATGATCGGCGGTGTGAGTGTAGCGAAGTGAGCTGCTGTCGCTGGTGACACCGGTGACGGTCATTCCCTTGCCAGCCGCGGGAGTGGCGAGGTCGAGGAAGAAGCTGGTGAGGCCGCTCTTTACGAACCGGACCGTGATGGTGGCGTCGCCGGTTATCTCGTCGGTGGAGTCGTTGAGGGCGAGTGAAAACTTGTAATGCTGGACGTCGACGCCTGGTTGTCGCGGATAGGTATCGGTGGCGGCGAGCGGAGCCGCGCTGAGGGAAATACCCAGTGCCACCAGCATGAATTTGCGCATCGCCGCCTCGCGGTCAGATTTCGGATAAAATATCCAATACGATTGCGATATGCGCAAGAATACGCTTGTCGCGCGGCGGCTCTAACCTCCGCTTATGGCTGCGAGGATCGTTATCGTTGCCGGGTCGCGGATCGGGGTGGACAGACCATCCGCGAAACGACTGTTCTCGCCATCGACGAACACGTTGACATGCGGGCGGAGATCGCCCTCTTCGGTCACCACGCGGTCGAGGACGCCCGGGTACTGGGATTCCAGTGCGCTGAGCGCCGCGCCGATGGACTCGCATGATCGTCCGTGCGTGTCGAGCGTGACGACGGCGCTCCCGCGTGAGTGCAGGCGGAGCGCCGACGGGATCTCGATGGTGATCGCCACGTCAGCTCATTGGTGAGCGGACGACCGCGGCCTTGACGCACACGATGGACGGTAGTCCGCCGGCGATCTCGCTCCAGCTCTCGCCGTCATCCGCCGAGCCGAAGAGCTTGCCACTGCGCGTCCCGAAGTAGATGCCCGCGGATGAGAGCGAGTCCGCGCTCAACGCATCGCGCAGGATGGTCTCGTAAGCATCCTTCTGTGGCAGCCCGTTGGCCAGCGGCTTCCAGGACGCGCCGGCGTCGCTCGTGCGATAGACGCGCAGCTTGGCTTCGGGCACGCAACGAAATTGATCCGACTCGATAGGGACGATGTACACGGTGTCGGGGTCGTGCGGGTGCATCTGCATCGAGAAGCCGAAGTCGGACGGAACGCCGTTCGCGATGTCGAGCCATGAATCGCCCCAGTCGTCGCTGCGATACAGACCCCAGTGATTCTGCAGGAACAATCTCTCGGGGCGTGCAGGATGATGAACAACCTTGTGCACGCACTGTCCGAACTTGGGATACTTGTCGGGGAGAAATTCGGCGCGGACACCCACATTCCGCGCCTGCCAGTTGTTGCCGCCGTCGTCGGTTCGGTAGAATCCCCCGCTGGATACGGCGATTGCCATACGTGCGGGATCCCTGGGATCGACGACGATGGTGTGAAGACACAGTCCGCCGCCGCCCGGCTGCCATTTGGGGCGATCTTCGTTGTCGTGAAGACCGCGAATCATGTCCCACGTTTCGCCGGCGTCGCGTGATTCGAAGAGCGCGGCGGGCTCGACTCCGGCATAGAGAACGTCCGGCTCGGAGGCGCGCCCCGGCACGATCTGCCATACCTGCACGAGCGACATGCCCAGTCCGGATGGGAACTTCACGTTCTGGCGATCCGGCGCTGTCCAGCTCTGTCCAAAGTCATCGCTCCATCGCACCACGCTGCCCCAGTGGAAGCTGCGCGTTGCAGCGAGAATGCGACGGCGCCCGTTCCGTTGATCGAGGGCGAGCGCGTACACGGACTCGCCGGGGAAGTGCGGACCGTCGATGCGCCAGTCAGTGCGTGATGCATCCGACCAGATCAAAAATGCGCCTTTGAGCGTGCCGACCATCAGCACTACTTCACCATTCGTTTCAGAATTCGTTTCAGAATTCGTGGCGGAGCGAGATTCAGCGAGGGTCATGATAGTCTCCGTGGCGATGTCGCAAATAAACTGGCTGCGAAGTGTGCGTGACGTCGCATGGATACATGCAACGTCACGCGAACAGGTTACTGAGGGAGCCTGCTACTTTTTTACCGTGAGGCCTGTCACGAGGCCTTCGGTGTTGTGCGCGAAGCGGATGCCATAGATGCCATCGGTCGACTTGAGTTTGCCCGGTGCGACGAGCTCGGCCTTGGTGTAGCTGGCGACCTCGGTGCCGTTGATCGAGCACGAGACCTTGTCACCCTTCACCGAGAGGGCGATCAACTGCTCGACGGGTTGATCCTTGCCGGGCGCCTTGTGCACCGCCGGGCTCGCGGCGCCTTCGCGGCCGTTCATCTGGAACGGTGCCGGGCCGAATCCGCGCACTATGAAATTTCCGTTGCCGTACGCGGCGCAGTAGAGGTAGGTCTGCTTGTCGGTACCCATGTCGTTTCCGGCGATGAACACGCCGTACGGATGCGGATGGTCATTGAGCGACATGTACTTGGGCTCGCGGAAGGTGGCGCTGACTGTGTAGTCGCCGCTCGCCTTGTCCGACGGATTCCAGTATGCGACTGCGGGCCCGGTCGTAACGTGCAGGGCGTCGCCGTCCTTCGAGAGCTTTGAATCCTTGATGGTCGAGCCGCGCCTGGCGGAGCTGGCGTCGATCTGTCCAGTCCAGCCGGGAATGGAAATACCGCCGCCGGCGATGGCACGGGATGCTTCCTGCTGGCCCTGGACGGTGGTCATCAAGGGTGAGAGCGCGACCGCGGCAGCGGCCAACGCATAGCTGTAAATGCGATGCATGGAGAACTACCTCTACTGGGGGTGGTTGACCGGGTCGGCCGCCGGCAACCGGCGGCCGATCTGCTAATGCCAGATCGTGGAAATCTACAGGAAGTTACGCTTCCGAGCGCCCGCTGCGGTGGCCGTACGGGGAGCCGCCACGGGCGGCCGCTGCAGGGTGACAGTCGGGCCGGTCCGCGGCCGACCGTGGATTGATCTTTGGAAAGACATCGCGCAGCTTCGGGTTGAGGGCGCGGCCTCGGGTACCGCCAGGGCGCCCGGTTGAGACGCCAGTTGTGCACCAGTTGTGCACCAGTTGTGCACCAGTTGTGTGCCAGTTGTGCGCCAGTTGAGACAGCTGACGGCATCATGCTGCGGAGAGATACACTCATGGCAACAGTCAGTGTGCGCTACATCGTGGACGACGTCGATGCGTCGATCAAGTTCTACACAGATAATCTGGGGTTCGGCCTGACGATGCACCCGGCGCCGACATTCGCGATGCTCGACAGGGGCGATCTGCGTTTGCTGTTGAGTGCGCCGGGTGGTAAGGGCGGTGGTGGCCAGTCGATGCCTGATGGAACGAAGCCAAAGCCGGGTGGCTGGAATCGGATATCGCTGCAGGTAGCGGATCTGGAAAGGGTCGCTGAGACGTTGCGCCAGAAGGGAGTCCATTTTCGGAACGATATCGTGGCCGGCATTGGCGGAAAGCAGGTGTTGGTCGACGACCCGTCTGGCAACTGCGTAGAGCTGTTCGAGCCGAACCAGTAGCCGCGAATCATCACGATACTCGCTGTCTGCAAGGTGAACGCATACTCGCACGGAGGATCATGCTGCAGAACATAGCAGAGGCTTCGCTCAGCGACTGGGGGAGCTTCTATGTGATCACCGGATCGGCGGCAGCTGCGCTGACGGGACTTCAGTTCGTCGTAATGGCGCTGATAAACGATACGAGCAGACGTAGCAGCACTGCGACGATCGATGCGTTCGGCACGCCGAACATTGTTCACTTCTGCGCCGTACTGCTCGTGTCGGCTGCGATGAGCGCGCCATGGCACGTCCTCTCGTATGTGGCGTTGTTGATCGGCGCGTGCGGAATTGCAGGCGCGGTGTACGCGCTGCTGGTCGCGAGGCGAACGAAACGGCAGCCCGACTACGTGCCTGTGCTGGAGGACTGGATCTGGCACGTGGCGCTTCCGTTCATCTCGTATGTAGCGTTGCTCGTCGCAGCGATGCTGCTGCTCAGGGATGAAAACGCGGCGCTGTTCCTGATGGGTGCAGCGGCGCTGCTGCTGCTTTTCATCGGCATCCACAATGCGTGGGACACGATCACGTACATCGTGGTGGAGTTGCCGAGGAAAGATAACGAACCCAAGTAAAAAACCTGCACCAGTGTGTTGACACCGGTGCAGGCCTTTTACTTCCTGAATCAGATGACGATCAGCGCGATGCGGAGGCCAACTGTGTAACGGCGCCCGAGAGCATCTTTACCTTGGATGCGTCGGACGATCCGTTTTCATCACCCTTCAGTTGTGCGGCCAGCTTGGTGAGGGACGCGCGTCGCGCTGCGCCTGACGCGCTCTCCGCACTGGTGAGTCCCTGGCGGACTGAAGCGATCTTGTCGGAAGCCAGGCCCTTGGAGCGTTCGAGCTGATCGACGTAGGCGCGTGCAAGCGCGAAGCTGGCGGGCCAGACGATCTTCGGCTGTCCCTGAACATTCAGGTAGTCGAAGTGAATGGTCTTCGCAGCGTCGATCTCGTTCTGCGAGAGATACTCACTCGGCTGCAGCTCGAACACGTCGAGGCCGCGCTCGATCTCGGAGCCGACGATCTTGCCGTTGTACCAGTAGGCCGACCAGAAGCCGCCGGTGACCATGCGGGTCGAGTCCATGGGGCCGCGATCGAAGTACGCGATCTCGACCGGGTGCGTCGCGTCGGTCCAGTCGAACACCGATACGCCGCCCTGATACCAGGCCTGCACCATCACGTCGCGTCCTGGGATTGGAATGAGCGAGCCGTTGTGAGCAACGCAGTTCTCGAGTGACGTTTGTGGCGCGGGGAGCTTGTAGTAGCTCTGGAAGTGCATCTTGTTATCCGCGATCGTGAAGATCGCGTCTGCGCCCCAATCGCGAGGATCCGTTGCGCGGCACTTGGGCTGGCCACCGCCGCCCCATTCATCGGAGAACAACACCTTCGTACCGTCGTTGTTGAACGTCGCGGAGTGCCAGTAGGAGAAGTTGGAATCGGAGGCGGCGTCGAGGCGGACAGGGTGTGTCGGATCCTTGATGTCGAGCAGCATTCCATAGCCTTCGCATGCACCGCCGGCGTACCCGATGCCGGGATAGACAGTGATGTCGTGGCACTGCGTGGGGCCAGTCTTTCCGCGCGGACCGATCATCTTGGCAATCATGTCGGGAAGCGCAGCGCGAAGTGTTGCACTATCAGCCCCGGTTGCCGCTCCGGTGCCTCCGCGCGCAGTGACGATGCTGTCCAGCATGTGCTTGGAAAACGCTGCCGGGAGTACCATGTCGTTGCCCATGATATCCACGACGAACGCTCCCTTGGCCCGTGCCTCGGCGATTTCGGCAATGTCAGCC
>Ga0134126_10008323_pt1 | contig 13046 bp, 10 predicted proteins | sample KB31752_FD_96881 | JGI IMG/M metagenome (GOLD analysis project Ga0134126, IMG submission 96881) | Terrestrial soil microbial communities with excess Nitrogen fertilizer from Kellogg Biological Station, Michigan, USA - KB3-175-2 | ecosystem: Environmental > Terrestrial > Soil > Unclassified ...
GCCAGCGCATAAAGGTACTCGACGAACGAGGCGACCGCCCCATCCAGCCCCTGGACCTTCGGGTTGCTGGACTCGATCAGGTAATACTCATCGGGCGCGTGCGCGCCGGTACCAAAGCCCAGGTCATTTCATCTCCTTTTTTTCTGTTCCGTCATCTTGATGCAACAGGTCCGCACGAGGAAAAACCCATGGCACAGATCGCCGGCACTCTGCGCGCGAAGGCGCACCCAACACGAGAGTCGCCATACCGCCGCCCCGCTCGCCCGCGAAGCGCAGGTCGCCCATTATCCATCCCCGCCTCTGCCAGGTAGCGAAAGGCGCGCGCACGAACTGCATGAGAGCGGCAGCGTCACAATGCGACGCTACCAACTCCACCAACAGCGCGCGTGACATGGTGAATTCTCCGAGCCAGCGGACTTCTCCCGACCCGGCCGGGGGCTGCGCCAGTACCGTCATCGGCCGACCGTCGGACATCCTCGGGCAACGCTTTGCCGGCATCACCGCAGGCAGAGTCGAGAGCACGCCCTCCCGTACGGTGTAGCGATCACCGCTCATCTCCAACAACAACACGTCCCAGCACAAAGGATTCATGGGCGCGGGGCTGAGCACGTGATCCAGAAGATCGCCCCCAGGGAAATCGGCCGCGGCAATTGCGTCAACCCGTCGTGCGGCCGCCCCACCGGCAACCAGGAACATGACAGTCACAGCCAACATCACAGCCGCGCTGGTGATCGCAGCGGCACCGGCCGACGCCCGTGCCCCTAGGACCAGCAGCACGAGCATCAAGACACCGAGCCCGACGCACCAGCCTGGAGTCACTCGCTCTGATAGCAGACACAACACCACCGCGGCCGCGAGCGACAGTGCAAGAACCACTCGCGCCAGACCGGATCGCACCACGAACAGCAATGGCGCAGCCGCGGCCCAGTAGAGGGGTTCGACAATGAACACCGAGTCCCCGTAGTACCAGCGATTCTGCAGCGGCCAGAACGGATGCACCCCGTAGCTGTTCAGAAAGTCCGTCGCAAGGTGCAACAGGACTCCAAAGCATGCCATGCTCGCCAGAGCCCCCCTGTCCTGCGGACTCAAAGCCACACGGCGCCACCGCGCCCACACCTCGACCGCGGCATATAACAGCAGCGCCAGAATCACACACCCGAGAATGGTGTGCGTGTAGCCGCGATGCTGCAGCATGTAGTCGAGCTTCGACCGCGGATCGTTCGAAAAACCGCGATAGCTGTAGATCAAGTCCAGATCCGGCAGGTTGCCACCGACTACGGACAAGGTGACCAGCAACCCACGCCAGGTCTGCTGCGACAAGCCCGGCTCGCGGGCGCGCGTCGTGCGCGCCACGGCTTCACCCGCGATAAGGCCAATCAGACTGTGACTTAGATTATCCATCGGGTGTCGGTCGGCGTGAGCGTAGCATGACGGCTGCCTGCCCATGCAACCTCCGGGAGCCTGTCACACAGGCTCCTTTGGGAACTTTGAAAACCAATCGACGTTGAAGGTGCGCGCACCACATGCGCCTCGGACCCGAGGCAATCCCCTTGTGCAAGATCCGCATCACCAGATTGTTGGCCATGCTCCTGACGGTAATGTCGCTGGCAGGATGCTCCGGGATTCTGGCACCGGCCGGTCCAGTAGGCAGGTCCGATCTCACTATCCTTCTGAACTCGGTAGCCATCATGCTGGCGATCGTCATTCCGACCATAGTGGCTACGCTCGCGGTCGCGTGGTGGTTCCGGGCATCGAACCGGCGCGCGCGCTACTTGCCCACCTTCTCCTACTCGGGCCGGCTCGAGCTCATCATCTGGTCGATCCCGGCGCTGGCTATCTTTTTTCTGGGCGGCATTGCCTGGATCGGATCGCATCAGCTGGATCCGGCACGACCCCTGCCGGCCAAGGTGCAACCGCTCGAGATCGACGTGGTCGCCCTCGACTGGAAGTGGCTGTTCATCTATCCGCGGCAGGGTGTTGCGAGCGTCAATCGGATGGTTGCGCCCGTTGGCGTGCCGCTGCAGTTGAAAATCACCTCCGCCTCGGTGATGAACGTGTTCTTCGTACCCCGGCTGGGAAGCATGATCTACGCCATGAATGGCATGACGAGCCAACTCAATCTACAGGCTGACGCGACCGGTGATTACCCCGGGCTGGCCGCGCATTTCAACGGCGATGGATTCTCCGACATGGACTTCACCATGCATGCCCTGTCGGCAGATGACTTTGCGAACTGGGTCGCCACGACACATGCGCAGGGCGCCGCGCTGGACGACAGCTCTTATAAGGACCTGCTGCGTCAAAGCCAAAAGGTAGAGCCCTACACCTACCGCAGCGTGCAACCCGGTCTCTTTGCTGCGATCCTCACCCAGGAGCTGCCGCCGGGGGATGGTCCGGGCACCAACCATCACACGGCCAAGGAGAACTGAGGTGTTCGGCAAACTTTCCTGGGATGCCATCCCGCTCGACCAACCCATTCCTCTAGGGGCCTCCGTGATCGTGGCACTGGTGTTGTGCGCGGTGCTGGCATGGGTGGTTGCGAAGGGCTATTTCCCTTACCTGTGGCGCGAATGGCTGACCAGCGTCGACCACAAACGCATCGGCATCATGTACTGCGTGCTGGCGCTGGTCATGCTCGTGCGAGGCTTCATTGACGCCCTCATGATGCGCTCCCAACAGGCGCTGGCATTCAACGCACCAGGCTACCTGCCGCCGGAGCACTACGACCAGATCTTCTCTGCCCACGGCACCATCATGATCTTCTTCGTAGCTATGCCGTTTCTGATCGGACTGATGAATTTCGCAGTGCCCCTGCAGCTCGGCGTGCGCGATGTGGCCTTTCCAACCTTGAATTCCGTCGGGTTCTGGCTCACGGCCGCAGGAGCTCTGCTGGTGAACGTTTCACTGTTCGTAGGCGAGTTCGCACGCACCGGCTGGCTGCCTTTCCCACCCCTGTCGGAGCTGAAGTACTCACCCGGGGTGGGTGTCGACTACTACCTCTGGTCACTGCAGATCTCAGGGATAGGCACGCTCATGACCGGGATCAACTTCGTCACCACCATCCTGAAAATGCGCGCGCCCGGAATGAATTACATGCGCATGCCCGTGTTCTGCTGGACCGCGCTCGCATCCAGCCTGCTGATCGTGGCCGCCTTCCCCGTCCTCACCGCAACACTCGCCATGCTGCTGCTCGACCGCTATGTCGGATTTCATTTCTTCACCAACACGGCCGGCGGCAATCCCATGTTGTTCATGAACCTCATCTGGGCATGGGGGCATCCGGAGGTTTACATCCTGGCTCTACCCGCTTTCGGGATCTACTCGGAGGTGGTGGCCTGCTTCTCCAGTAAGCCCCTGTTTGGCTACCGCTCCATGGTCATCGCCACGCTCGCCATCTGCCTGATCTCCTTCACTGTCTGGCTGCATCATTTCTTCACCATGGGACCCGGTGGGGACGTGAACGGCTTTTTCGGCATCATGAGCATGATCATCGCCGTACCGACCGGAGTGAAGATTTTCAACTGGCTGTTCACCATGTACGGCGGGCGCGTGCGCATGCACACCCCGATGTTATGGGCCGTAGGATTCATGGTGACCTTCGTTATCGGCGGCATGACCGGAGTGTTGCTGGCCATGCCGCCGGCGGACTTCGTCCTCCACAACAGCCTGTTCCTGGTTGCGCACTTCCATAATGTCATTATCGGAGCGGTCCTGTTCGGCGCCTTCGCCGGCTACAACTACTGGTTCCCCAAGGCGTTCGGCTTCAGCCTCGATGAGCGCCTCGGCAAGGCGGCGTTCTGGTTCTGGTTCGTCGGCTTCTATGTAGCGTTCATGCCGCTGTATGTGCTCGGCCTGGAGGGCATGACCCGCCGCATGCAACATTTCTCCCGGCCTGAATGGTATCCATGGGTGTTGATCGCCGGAGTCGGCGCATTACTCATCCTATGTGGCATCGCTCTGCAGGCAGCGCAACTGATCGTCTCGATCAGAACTCGCGCGCGGCGCCGCGACCCCACCGGGGATCCTTGGGACGGGCGCACATTGGAGTGGGCCACCTCCTCGCCCCCGCCGATCTACAACTTTGCGGTGCTGCCGAACGTGGAGCACGAAGAGCCGTACTGGGGCATGAAGGCCAAGGCGCGTGAGGCGCTGCGAATGTCCGCCGAGCCTCGCTACGAAGCCATCGAAATGCCGCGCAACAGCCCGACCGGGTTCATTACCGCCTTCTTCGCCGTCATCACGGGTTTCTCGTTGATCTGGCACATCTGGTGGCTGGTGGTGTTGGGCCTCGCCGGCGCCTACGCCACGTTCGTGGTATTCGCCTGGCGAGATGTGGTGGAGTTCGAAATACCGGCGGAGGAAGTAGCGCGGCTCGACCGTGCCAACCGGGTCGCGCGCGCGGCAGCACTGCAGGAGGGAGCGACCACATGAATGCCGCCGTCCTGGATGAAGACCGGGGTCACGGCCACGGGCGCACACCCTCCAGCGCCCCAGGGCATGGAACCGGTGGCCCAGCCGCGAAACGAATCATCGTCGGTTACGGCTTCTGGATCTTCCTCATTTCCGACATCATCATGTTCTCCGCGCTGTTTACCGCGTATGCGGTACTGGCGCCGGCAACAGCCGACGGCCCTTCGGCACGGCAGATTTTCGATCCTGACAGTGTCGCCATCGAGACCGCATGCTTGTTGCTTTCCAGCTTCACCTGCGGCATGGCGAGTATCGCTGCAAGCCAGCGCAGCCAGAAATGGACGCAGCTGGCACTGCTGGTCACGGGACTGTTGGGTTTTGTGTTTCTGTTGCTCGAGTTGCGCGAGTTCCACGGCCTGGTCGCACGCGGCGACGGACCGGGCCGAAGCGCATTCCTCACGGCATTCTTCACTCTGGTGGGATGCCATGGGCTGCACGTGACTGCCGGCCTCTTGTGGCTCGGCACCATGATGGCGCAGTTCTACGCCAAGGGCTTCCGGCGCGACATTCAGTATCGCTACTTCTGCTTCAGCCTGTTCTGGCACACCCTCGACATCATCTGGGTCGCGATCTTCGGCCTGGTTTACCTGGTGGGATTGAAACTGTGAGCACCCCCGGCGGCACCCGTTCCGACTATGATGCGGGCTCCAACATCCACGGCGACAGCGCGCCCGGTTGGGAGTCCGAAACCCACGAAGGCGTCCGGGCCGCCGTGCGCGGCTATCTGGTCGGCCTGGCTCTGGCCACGTTGCTTACGGTGGCCTCGTTCTGGGCCGCCCGTACCAATCTGATCTACGGGCCCGGAGTACCGATCGCGCTGGTGGTGTTGGCCATCGCTCAGATGGGGATCCATCTGGTCTTCTTCCTTCACATCACCACCGCGCCCGACAACACGAACAACGTCCTGGCGCTGGCATTCGGTGTACTGATCGTGTTCGTCCTGGTGTTCGGCACCGTGTGGGCCATGATTCACATGAACGCCAACATGATGCCGCCGATGCACCACCCACCTGCCGGACCCTAGAACGCGTACCCCGCCGCAACCACCAGTGCCTGCGGTCCGAAGTGGACTTTTGCGGTGCGAACCACGTCGGCGGTCTGGAGCTTGATGTCGCTATCGACCCTGCTGATCGAATACGACACGTTCAGGTGCCAATGGGTTGCCAGTTGATACTTCAACCCCACCGTACCCACCGGCCCGACCGACGAGGTCAGCGATAACCGGCTGGGACCACCCGCCCCCTGCTGCCCGATCGCGGTTACCTTGCGATCGTAGAAGCTGGTGTAGTTGACGCCCACGCCGATGTAGGGCTGGAACTTCGAGCTTTCGCTCAGAAACTTGTATTCGAGCAGCACCGAGGGCGCGAGCCACTTGGCGGTCGCAATGGTCTGGCCGTTGAAGGGGACCGAGCCGACAGTGGCCGGGCCGCGGCCGATGGTCTTGGTGTTCGGCGGCACCCCGAAAGCCAGCTCTACGTCGAATTTCGAGTTCAACCGACGGATATAACCGAAGTACGGGGTCTGTGCGTCCTTCAGGTCCAGGCTCACGCCCGGCGGGATGTACTGGCCCTGTATGCCGCTCGATGTCACATGGTAGAAGATCGCATACATGCCGACGCGGATACTGTTGGCCGGAACATCGTCGGCGCGTGCCGCGGTCGGCGCACAGAATGAGCCGGCGGCGAGCGCGACAAGCGCGGCGGGCAGCGTGCTTGGAATCATTTTCTTCATGGCTGCGGTCCCTGTAAAACCGTTGTGAAGAAGGCGCGAGCGGCCAATGAGCAGAAAGGTGCTACGTTGGTATGGTAGCCCTCCACGAGCTGCTGCGCCGCCTGCGCCGGTGGCAAACTGCCGCCGGCCGCCGATTCGTAGAACGCGAGTAATTGCGCCTGGCTGGTCTGAAAGCCCGCCTGGACGGCCGCGAACGGTCCGGCAGGCGTCGCGCCGACATCCAATACCATGATCAGGCCTGCGCTGACTTCGGCACTCCAGAACGAAGCCATGACTTCCGTGTTGAGGGAGAAGAACACGGTAGGATCCTGATCGCCTCCGCACAGCAACGTCGGCGCCATCGGCGCCCAGTTACCGTTGCGCATGTCGTTGAGGTAAAACGCGTTGCGCAGCGTCTGTGTTGGTGCTTTCGCCGCAAGCGGCGCACCGGCCAGCGGCGGGTTCGCGAGCGCCCCGTCCGGATTGCTGGCCGCATCCACCGCATAGCTCACCCGATAGTCGTTGTTGACCAGGTATGGGTTGCCGAAGCCGAGATCGAACAAGGGCGTCTGGGGGTTATTGGGATCGCTCGGCACCGCCAGAAGTGCGGTCAAGGCCGCAGACCCGGGTACTACCGGCGTGGTGCTGTCGAAAAGCGCCGTCTGCGGCAATTTCCCGCTCTGGAACAGAGCATCTATGGGAGTTGCGCTGGGCAGTAACTTGTCGATACCGGCAGCATACGTCGACGAATAAACGTCCGTCGTGGCGCTGTAGATGTTGTTGTAAGCGTGTTGATAGCTAGTCGTGAGCAGAGGAGCAAAGGCCGTAGAGCCGAGATTGACGTTGCCGAAGAAGATAGCGTCACCGAAAGCCTCGAGCGCGTATGGCCCGGACATCGGCGCGGCCGCCGTAACCTTGGCGCCGGCTGCCTGCATCGCGCGCAGCGTCGCCATGGCCACATGGCCACCCTCGGAATAGCCCGTGATGAGCAACTGGCCGCTATCGGTAGTGGAGGCAGCAAAGGTCTTTGGCAATCCGGCGCGTGCCGCCGTCAGAATATCCATCATCTCGCCCGACTGCTGCGCGGCATCCAGGAAAGGGTGGTAGCCCAATGTCGAGATGTCATACCCGGCGTAGTTCGGCGCGACTACAATAAAACCTTGGGCCGCGAACATCGCAGCGATCAGCGCGCCCTCGGTGTTTGCCGAGTTGGTAATATCCGCGATGTTGATAGTCTGGAGCGTCTGCGTGCCGTGTGCGTAAAGCACGATCGGACGGGGCCCGGAGCAGCTTCCCGCAGCGCCAGTAGGCACCATGAGCGCACCCGAGGACTCGGTGGTCTCGTTCGCCGCCCCGAGCGTATAAAACTTCAGGTAGTAAAAATCCACGCCACAGCTTGGATTACCAGTCAGCTGCAGCAACTGCTGACCTGAAGCGGTACTGGCGAGCTGCGCCTGAAAGGCGGCGGCATCCACGGAGGCGATACGCAGTGGTGGATTCTCGACCAAAGTCCCATGAACCGTGGAGTCATTGGTCGGAGCGGTGTCCGTATTCGAACCACCGCAAGCTGCCAATACTATGGCGGACGCCATTGCGCCTAATGCGCTGCGAAACCTTTTCATGCCTGCCTCCCCTGTTCGGACGGGCTCTAAAGGATCACTTCCGGAACGGCATTCTACGCACATTGTGGTCCTGTGGTAATAATGACGTCGCCGAACCCATTTAGGTCTCCAGCCCGCATATTGTAAATGGCTAAAACGCCACAAATGTTCCCTGTGGCTTGCGGGGCGCTTAGGGAATCAACACCGCCGCACCTTGCAGCTCGCCCCTGCGCAAGCGATCGAGTGCCTCGTTAGCTTGCGCGAGCGCAAAGGTTTCGACACTCGGACGCAAGTCCATGTCAGCGGCGACACGCATGAAAGCCTCCCCGTCGGCACGTGTCAGATTGGCGACCGAAGAGAGCGAGCGCTCGCCCCAGAGTAATTCGTACGCAAAGGCTGGAATGTTGCTCATGTGAATGCCAGCGCAAATCACTCGTCCGGCTTTGCGGGTCGCGGCCAGAGCCGCCGGAACCAACGCGCCCACGGGTGCAAAGAGTATTGCCGCATCCAGAAGCTCGGGAGGCAACTCGTCCGAGCCTCCCGCCCAGATGGCTCCGAGCTCAGTGGCAAAACGCTGCGCTGCGGTATCTCCCGGCCGAACAAAGGCATAGACCCGCCGGCCCTCTTCGCGCGCGACTTGCGCAAGCAGATGCGCGGCGGCGCCAAAGCCATACAGACCAAGATTCAGAGCGTCGCCGGCCCTCGCTGGGGGTTCCCTTGCTGGCCGCTCGGTCGTCCCCATTGGAGATTCCCTCGCTGGCCGCTCGGTCGCCCCCATTGGGGATTCCCTCGCTGGCCGCTCGGTCGCCGCACGATAAGCTCGGTAGCCAATCAGGCCGGCACACAGGAGCGGAGCGGCTTGCGCATCCGAATAGTGCTCAGGAATCTGCAGACAGTAGCGGGCATCGGCGATCACTTGCTCGGCATAGCCGCCATCGAGCGTGCACCCGGTGAATGCAGCTCGATCGCACAGATTCTCCAGGCCGCGCTTGCAGAACTCGCATACGCCGCAGGTCCAGCCCAGCCACGGCACGCCGACTCGTTGGCCTACTGAAAACTCAGTGACCCGCGGCCCCACCTCCATCACTTTCCCGACAATCTCGTGCCCGGGCGTTACGGGATAGGTCGCCTGCGGCAGCTCGCCATCCAGTAAATGAAGGTCGGTCCGGCACACTCCGCAGGCCAACACCTGCAAGCGGACTTTGTGATCCTCGAGCGCCGCCGGCCGGATCTCCTCCAGTACCAACGTTCCACCCGCCTCGTGCAGCCGCATTGCCCGTCCGGTACTCACGCGACCTCCTCTGGATATTGTTCCTAACTTGCTACCCTAACTTGCTACCAAGACCGCGCTCGAGTGCGGCTCGAGCTCATAGGGTTGCAGCGATTGTACGAACGACTCGAGCCCCGTGACGACCGAGCGGCCAGCGAGGGAATCCCCGGCGGGGACGACCGGCTCAGCGCGCGAGGTATCCACCACCAGGCGCCAGCGACCCTGGTCAGGGGCCACCGGTGTGTGAAAGACAGCCCTATCATCGCCTGCATTGAACATCAGGAAAAGCGCTGCGGTACCGCCGTCGAGAATCAGGCAAGCGACGGCCTTGGCGCGAGGATTCCCCCAATCCGGCGGCCGCTGCCCGGGGCCGGACCAGCTGATGTCCTCCGGCTTGTAGAACTGCTCCCGCGACAAGACCGGATGAGCGCTGCGCAAGGCGATCATGTGTTTGACGAACTGATGGATGTCGCCATGCTCCTGCAGATAACCCCAATCGTACCAACTCGTTGCGTTGTCCTGGCAATACGCGTTGTTGTTACCACCCTGAGTGCGGCGAAACTCATCGCCGCCCAGGAGCATCGGCACCCCTCGCGAAACGAACAGCGTCAGCAGGAAATTCTTGATCTGGCGCTTGCGTAGCGACTCGATCCGCACATCCTGGGTCGGCCCCTCGGCCCCGTAGTTGGCGCTGTAGTTATCGTTGCCGCCATCGCGATTGTTTTCGGCATTGGCGAGATTGTGCTTCTGCGAGTAACTGACCAGGTCGTTGAGCGTAAACCCGTCGTGGCAGGTCACGAAGTTGATACTGCTCTCCGGCCCTTTGCCAGACTTCGCGTAAATATCCTCGCTGCCGCAAATGCGGCTGGCAAATGCTCCCAACATGCCCTCGTCGCCGCGCCAGAAACGGCGCACGTCGTCACGATAGTGGCCGTTCCACTCGGCCCAGCGCCGCTCCGAGAAACTCCCGACCTGATACGCGCCCGCCGCATCCCAAGCCTCGGCAATGAGCTTGGTATTACGCAGAATCGAGTCCTCCGCGATCGACTCGAGTAGCGGCGGATTGGTGAGCAGATTGCCGGAGCTGTCACGGCCGAGAATGGAGGCCAGGTCGAAGCGGAAACCGTCGACATGCATCTCCATCACCCAGTAGCGCAACACCCCGATAATATAGTCGCGCACCACCGGGTGATTCGCGTTGATGGTATTACCCGTCCCGGCGAAGTTCTGGTAAAGGCGCTTATCCTTCTGCAGGGTGTAGAAGATCGAGTTGTCGATGCCGCGCCAACATACAGTCGGCCCGTGCTCATCGGTCTCGGCCGTGTGGTTGAGCACCACGTCAATAATGACTTCGATTCCCGCTGCGTGCAGCAGCCGGACCATTTCCTTGAACTCCAGCGTTTGCTGCCCGGAGCTGCCAGCGCTACTGTAGGCACCGTTGACCGCGGTGAACGCAACAGGGTTATAGCCCCAGTAGTTTTTCAGGAGCTCGCCGGTTTGCGGGTTACGTACCGTGAGCTCGTGGGTGTTGAACTCTTGCACCGGTAGCAGCTCTACCGCCGTGATACCCAGATCCTTCAAGTACGGGATCTTCTCGACCAGCCCCCGGTAAGTCCCCCTATCCGGAACTCCCGAGCTGGGATCGATTGTGAGGCCGCGGACGTGCGTCTCGTAGATGACCGTCTTCGACCACGGATGGCGCGGAGGTCGGTCGTCCTGCCAGTCGAAGAGCACGCGCGTGAACACGCTTTTCGGCATCACGTGTGCGTTGTCTACATTCGAGCGCCTGCCCTCCGGATCGTCGGGGTCGTACCCGCGGGCCGCGTCGAAGTTCCACGTGGGGTGCTCCGTAATGGCGGTCGAGCGGGGATCCAACAGCAGCCTGTTGAAGTTGTAGCGGTGGCCGGCTGCGGGGTCGTAAGGGCCATCTATCCGATAAGCATAAAACTGTCCTGGAAGGATGTCCTTGATCCAGACATGCCAGACATCTCCGGTGCGATTGCGTATTGGGTCGAGGTCAATGGTGCGCGTCGGTGTTGCGTCCAGGCAGTCGGCGAACAGCTCCAGCTGCACGCGCGTAGCGTGACGGCTGAAGATTGCGAAGTTCGCTCCGTCCAGAATGGCGCGCGTGCCCAGAGGCAGCGGAGTGCCCCTGCGCACATCAGTGGTCTCGCGAACCTCCGCCAGGTATTCGGGCAGAGGGCGTTCGGTTGCCTTATGGTCTGAGTCGGACATGGGGGCGCAGAGTACACGCCCCTCCTGAAAATTGGCCAGGACAAAGTACTAGGGCACACCATGAACCGTCGTATTGAACAAATACTGGTTGTGGAACTCGGTCACATCACCACCCTTCTTGCCTTTCACTGGCAGCAGTCGCGCTGACAGCGGCTTGTGCCACTTCCAGGCGAGCGAGGCCATGTCGCCGAAGATCCGGGCCAGCTGATCCTCGGAAACATCGCCTGACAGCGGGATCGTGTCCAGCCCCGTGCCGCACACCGCCGAATAGGCCAGCAACGTGTCCGTGTTGTAGGTACCTTCCGCCCAGCGCTGCGCCATAACCTTGTCTTCCATCACCGGCACCATCAAACCCGAATAGCCGATTTGCTTCACGGGCACGGCCTTGACGGCGGTAGTGATAATCAGCGCAGCCGTCATAGTGCCGCTCGAGCCGAATTTCGCCCCTGTGTATGCCTCCATCGCGGTAGCAATTGACACATCCCCGAGCGGCGCGGGCGTGGGATCCACTCCCATGAAAGCCCAACCTGTGGCCTTGGCCACTTTCTCGCCGATCGATTCAGCCACTTTGGCATGTACGGTCAGCTGTTTGGTCAGCTCGGCAACCGAGCCGTTGAAATTCCCGTGCGTGTGCGCAAAAACCTCCCCTACGATGTTCGCCCCCTCGAAGCCGATGGAGAATTGCTTGCCGCCGCCGGTGTGATAGGTGCCCGGATAGAAGGGCCCCAACGGTTTCAGCATGGCCGTACCGGCGAAGTTGAAATTACCCTGGCTGTGCTCACTGTGGTCCGTCACATAACGAACCAACGCCGCGCTCTCGCGGATCACCTTCCAATGAATGCCGTCGTCACCAGCCATGATGGCACTGGCATTAATGTGAGGTAGCGTCGACAGCACTTGCGCGAGCAGATGCATGGTGCGCGGATCGTCACTGTCGCGCAGCATCGCCGGACCCACGTTGGGCGCGAACCCTTCGCTTGCCGAAAGGTCGTCAAACGACTTGAGGAACTTCAGAGCCTCAGCGTCCGACTGCCCCGCCACCAGCTCCGCGAGCGGCTGTGTCACGATGCGGACGGTTTCGACCTGATAGCCCTGCTTCCCGAACTCGCCTTTCGCGGCTTTCAGGACCTTCATCGCCTCGCCGACCTGCTCTGTGTACGTAGCGCGGTCGAGGCGCACAAACGCGGTGATAGCCCGGACTTTCGGTTTCGTATAACTAGCCGGCTGCGCCACTGCTGTCGCAGCTAGCGTGAAACCCAGTAGCACCCCGATAACTATAAATGGCAACCCGCCTGCAAAGATCCGCCAGAACACGATTCTTCTTTGAGCTGGAAGACGTTCCACTGCGCTACCCCCCTCATCATTTCGTTCGAGTTACCAAATTGAAGCACAGATCGACCTGCGCAGCACTGCCCCACCAGCGTTCCCGCCCCTTTCCCGATCCTGTCCTAAAACAAGTGAAACAAGCGACCAAGAACGGCCAGCAGGCCGGCCATCAAGCCGTACATCCAAATTTTCAGCGTCAGACATGACGTATCAATCTTGGCATCCAGCTTCGCGAAGGACGTGTGCATCTCATCGCGCAACAATGCACCGGTCGAGTCGATCTTGCCGTCCAGCCTCGCAACGGATGCATCAAGCTTGACATCCAACTTCGCGAAGGACGTGTGCATCTCATCGCGCAACAATGCACCCGTCGAGTCGATCTTGCCGTCCAGCCTTGCATCGGATGCATCAATCTTGGCATCCAGCTTCGCGAA
>Ga0134126_10008325_pt1 | contig 13045 bp, 6 predicted proteins | sample KB31752_FD_96881 | JGI IMG/M metagenome (GOLD analysis project Ga0134126, IMG submission 96881) | Terrestrial soil microbial communities with excess Nitrogen fertilizer from Kellogg Biological Station, Michigan, USA - KB3-175-2 | ecosystem: Environmental > Terrestrial > Soil > Unclassified ...
CTGCCAGGAGTGAACCCCTCATCGCATCCGGCGTTTTCATCTTTGCTGCCGTACTGTGCTTTTACTCAATTTATGTCACTAACCGGTTTAGGACCGCTTTTAACCTCTACATCGATCGCATCAATTCGTTCGACCGCGAATACGCCGTCACAATTCGCCCGGCTCCGGGGGAGCCAACCAAAGTGTCCACCTTGAGAGCCTTCGTGAGGATGCTGTGGGTCGCGTTCGCTCTATCAATTGCCGGTGCAATCTATCTCTTGGGCCCCGCACTGCGAAAGTTACTTTAGCAAAGTCCTGAGACATGACCGCACCTAGCCGAACAGCAGTACGGGGAGTGATGTTGATCTGGAAGGCGGTTTCCAATGGCGACAGCAGTTTGCTCGATCCCTAGCTTGCGTGCCTGCACTCACTTTAGCCCCGACAAAATCTCACACCGAGACTGGCGTCGCTCCGCCGCAAATATCCAATCGTCGGGGGCCTTCCTGTTCAGAGCAGGTCGGGTGCAACAATTATAAAACCGGAGCAGGCCCTGCGGCACCACTTCCCGCCGCCGCAGCCCTAACAGGCCGCTCAGATTTGCAAAGCTTCTTGTCCGTCATCTTGCAATTCGGCGGAATGCGACGCTGTAGCGACAACCACCGCTTCCAGCTCGAGATCCCTGATGACGATCAGAATCCCGGCGCTCCTCAATACGTTCCCTGAAAGGGTCGCGATGTCACCCGGATTCCGCACCATCAGACCGACAATCTCGTCAACGACTTTACCGTCCGTGTCCTTTGTCTCTCTCGGCACCTTCAAAGGCGCGGGGTTTCCCTTTACCGTCGCCGCCGGCGCTTCCAGTCCGCGCTGCAAAAGCGAGCGGAACGACAATGAAACCTGCAGGCGCTTGAGGGTCTCCCTCGAACGCTCATTCACGTCCTCGGGCTTTATCTTCGGTATCGCGCTCAGAATCTCGTCCACGGAGGATTCGGTGAGAATTAGCCGCGTGAGATCTTTCTCCTTGTCGCGGCCGGTTATACAGACGCCTCCGTCGGCAGATGTAACCGGAAGATTCAGTGGTTGAACGTTGCCGGCTTGATCGACCGTATGTAGGCTGACCTCGACCGGGAAAGTGAAGGGCATCTTGCTGACAAGTCCGACCCGTCCCATGTCCGCAAGCACTTGCTGTTGTAGTTCGAGCGCGTTGCTTTCCCTCAGCCGCAGCATTAGCGCGTAAGGACCTGCGCCCCCTACCAGCGTCGTCAGCTCGTCACGGTTCAACATCCGCTGATCATCGAGATCCCACTGTATCGACATGCGAGGTTGTTGCGAAAGTTGGACGATCGACGTTGCGGCGACCTTGGATTTGTACGTCCAGCTCTTGTTGTCGAGCCGCTTGAGCACGCCTCCCATCAGCAACACCCGCCGCTTTTCAGGATTGCGGACAAGGTCGCACGCGGGCGTGAGAACGACTAGGACGTCGGGTCGATCCGCCGGCGCTTGGACCAAGGGCGTATCGAGTCTCGAGCGGCGCACGAGCACGTCTCCAAAACTCACCGGCATCCCGGCGGTGTTTGCCGTGACCTGCAACCGCTCCGGGTTCTGCCACAACATTCGGACAACCAGATTCTGGAGATCGGAGGAACCTTCGATGTAGGGCGCAGGATAACTGGTCGGATCGATGGCATTGAGCGCCTGGGCCGCAGCAATCGTTGGCTTGTGACCTTCGATCTCATGCTGAAGCACGCGATCAAACACGTCGAGCATGTAACTACCGAGCGGCTGCCCTTCGGCATCGAGCAATAGCTCTCGGATCTTGCTGTAGTCGGACAGGTCCAGTCGTCGTACCAGCCTCATAAACTCATTTCCGGCACCGGCGAGGCCCGCTTCCCAGGCAGCGAGGAAGGCGGCTACGCGTACTGCATCAGCATGACCCGTCGCAAGGCGCTCCAATACCGTCTCAACGGTAGCACCCGCCAGCAGGTCTGGTTTCTGGTAAACGCGGAATAACGCGCCCACCATCTTCGCATCATCCCGAAATTTTTCCTTTTTGTCTTGTAAGCGCGTGCTTCGCGACATCAATACGACGGCGGGAGGCTTGCTTTCGCGGCCAGCGATGAGTTTGCTCAACCGCGCGATCGATTTGTCGACATCGAAATCCTGCTGCGCAGCGCCGAGAAAGAGATCGGCGAAGATGATCTCGCAACCTGTGGCTTCACCCGCGCCCGCGCGCCCCGCAGTCTTAACCGTTAATCCGGCTGCTGATAGCCTCGCGCTCAACTTTTCCAAGAATTCCCGGTCGGAAGCGCGATCCCTCTCGTAGCCTTCGAACAAAGTGTTCCAAAGCTCGGGGCGAAGCTTATCCTTTAGGCCGTAAATCGCCTGCACGAACTCGTCGGATTCGCGAAGCGCATTGGCGTCCATCGCGTGGTATTCTGGAAATGCTTGTTCGACATGCTCAAGTTCAGAGGCGATATCAGCGAAAAAATTGCTCCAAGCCTCGGGTTCCATCGAAAGGTCCGGTGCCGTGGGAACATCATCGAAAGCGTCGTCCACGATGAGCGCAGTTTCGAAGCCGGTTTTTTTAAGAACCTCCGAAATGTTCATTGGACAACCGCGGCATCGGGAAGCTCAAGGACAAATTCATGCAGGCGCCCTGTCTGACGATCGGCCTTTTCCGACAGCGTCAGCTTTCCCTTCAGGTCCTCGGCGTTCGAAGCCGCGATGAACAGCCCGAGTCCGCGACGCTTCGATTTCTCCTTCAGCGACCAGTAGGCGCGGAACACCCGCTCGCGGTGATCAGGCGCGATGCCCCGGCCGTTGTCGGAAAAACGAATCGTCAGTGGGTCGGCTTCGATGCGAATGTCGATCACTGGACGATAGGACGCCTCGCGATCAGCGCGGATCTTCATCCAGTAAATCGAGTTCGCGAGCAGGTTCTCAAGGATTTGGACCACCATGCCCTTTACGAGCTTGACCTTCAGTGGCCCCCTAGCTTTTATCTTCATATCTATGTGATGACGCGCGAACTGAGCGGCGTGGCCATCTTTCAGATCCTCGACCAGCCGAACAAGGTCGAAAGTCTCCGCGCGCTGCCGGCCGGGCACGCTCGCTTCGTCGAGAACGCGCAGTCGCTTCGATATGCTCTTGATCTCAGCGCGCAACGTATCGAGCCTTGCCTTTACTTCTTGAGGAATGTCTTTGCCGCGCAGTCCCTCCAGCGATGCGAGCGCGCTCTCGGTCGATCGCGCGAGTTCGTGAGCAACCATCTCGACCAACAGGCCGACGCCCGCCATCTGCACCATCTGCCTACTGTCGGCTTCAATCTCCTCGATGCGCTGCTGGGCATTCGTCGAAAGTTCGTGGAATTCACGAAGCGCGTGCTCGAGTTCCGTGAACACCTCCATCTCGTCGCGAGGAACATGCTTGCGGAGTTTACCAAGGGCAGCCTTGGCCCGGCCCTCCAAACCGCCAATCTCCTTGCCGATGTCGGTCAAACGTTCTGTGCGCTTACGATAGCGCAGGTCAACGTCCTTAAAGAAGCTCCACAGCCGCTCGGCGACGGCGTCGTGCAGCACCTCTTCGAAAACCTGCGACTCCGGCGTTTCGCGCAGACCTTCACGATTGGTTTGGTCAACCAGCTTGGGATTTCCTGCGCGAGAAATTCGAACGTGGCCTATGAACTGGTTCTTATTCAGGACGTAACCGGTACGTCCGAGGGCGACAGCGTCGAGCCCCAGCCAATCGTCTTCCGCTTCTCCGTAAGGAAAAACTCTGAAGCCATCGCGGAACAACATGATGCTCGACCATTTTTTAACCAGCGCCCTGACAGCGGCTTGATTTCCGATCGTGTCAATCCGTGCCAGGTAGCGGCGGTTAAACCAGTAGATCTCGAACTCGAAATCTCCGACCGAGGCCAGTGCGCTCTCGGGTAGCTGGTTGTCGCTGCCGGCCAGAAGCCCTTCCAGATCTGGACGCGTCAGCGTCAACGCGTCGGTCTCGCGAGGATGTTCGAAATTGCCGAGTTTGGTCGCGACCATTTTCAGATCAAGCCTGGGCTCACCGGCCGTGACCGTATAGGTGCCAGTGAGGCTGGCATGCGCGTTCTCGATCAACGCCGGGTCCAGCCAGGGAATAGCGATGCGCTCGTCGTTCCAAAACAGTGCGATCCGCGGTCTCGATTTTGGATCGAGAAATGGATCGGCCAACCTGGCAAACTCATAGTCTGCAAATTGGCGAACGCGCTTTTCGGTCCAGTCCTCAAGCAACCCGCTGAGAATCAATCTCGTTCCGTGTGCTTTTTCGTTCGCCTTGCGTGAACCCTTGCGCGGTTCGATCTTGATATCCTCGATCATCAAGTCGAGATCTTCGAACGCGCGCCAGTCGATCGCAAGAATGTTCCAATGGGTGTCTTCCGCTCGCGCTGTCTCCATTTTCAGAAGGTTGCCGAGCCTCATGGCGGATAGTCGACCGATACCCTTTTCTCCAAGCGGTGTCTTGGAGCCACCTTGGCTCAGGATCCTTTCAACTTCGCGTTTTCGCGCAGGCGTCCCGAGCGTGAGGAAGTTATTGTTAATTTCAGAAATCGACATGCCACTGCCAGCGTCGGAAATCTCTATGGAATTGTACTCGTCGTAGCAGGTATCGATACGCCGCACGAAATCTTCCAAGTCTACGGCCGTTTCGATGGCAATGCCGAACTTGGAGGCCGCGTCGCTACCGACGGCCGGGTTGATCTTGGCCTTCGCTCTCGTGATCAGATCGGCAAGCTGCCGCGCTCGCTCCGTCTTCGAGGCTTTCTGTCGCGAGATCGCATTCGCGTCGTCCCGTATGCGCACATAGTCATTTCTGCGCATGGCGATGCGGAAACGAATATCCGCGCCGCTCTTGGAGCCGGCGTCGAAGGCATTCTTGATCAGTTCGTAGAACGCGATGATATCCGAACTAATTAATTCGGAGCCCAATTCGAGCACAGCCCGGGCATTGACACGAAAATTCAAAGAACCCCCCTAAAGAAGTCAGGACGCAATTGCCATTATTGCTGTTTCATCACCTGATCATCCGAAAATGCGCCCGTAGCGAAGGACCTCGCCCATTGGCTCCATCCTATATCGGTCCGGAAAGTAATACTGCAGCCATGCCGCCAGTATCTCCCACATCTCGATCGTTGCGTATGGCGCCGCACCACCGGCGCCCGCGATCAAAGCGGCTGCCTTTTCCGCGTCCAGCCCGGTCTCGGCCTCACGCTCGATCATACGGACGAGCGGCATCTGATTGAGGGCGCCGGACATCACGCGATAGAATTGGATCTCGCTTAGGCCGTCTCCCACTTGGAGACACGCGATATCCGCACGCGCCGCGTCGAACGCAGATTCCACCATCCTGCGACGGGCGTTTTCCGGATCGGAATATACGTCCCACACCTTTTCCGGCGAGGGGCAGGTCGGCAACCACGACGCCGGGAGTCCGCCCATTTCGGCAGCCAGCGGCCTCGGGTCGAAACCCGACTGCACCAGAAGGTCAACCTGACGTTGAACTTCATCCCTGTACCGGGCGTCGGCTTGCATCGACGAAGACAACAACGTTTCCTCGAGCGAGCGAAGGTCGTCGTCTTGGCCGTCGGCCGGGCGCAGAATTTCGATGTTCGAAGGAGCTCGCCACCCGAGGGCTTTCCCGGTCAAATTGGCCGAACCGAGCCTGTAATTCTGGTCGAACCGATAAAGTTTGGCGTGGAGCATATTATTCAAGAACAGCTTGGCGCCGGAGCGAGCTGAAACCGCATCGAAGACTTCGAGGTCGCTCACCCCTGCGGCGATCTCGACTGGAATCCATCTGGTGACGATATTTACCCGGACGTTATCGGACAGTTTGGCGAAAATCCTTTCGATCACCTCAAGCTTGACGAACGGCGCGATGAGGCAGGCCTCAACCCGCGCCGTCTGCGCAGCCTCTAGGAGGATATCGCCCAAGGCCAACGATCAATCCTCCCGTTCGTCGGTGAGGAAGTCGCGCGCCATCCGACCCCAATCCTGGCGCATGCGTCTGATGCGCTCGCGATTGGGCACGTCTTCCAGTTCCTGGCGTGCCCAAGCGGCAAACAGCATCTTGATGGTATCCGACGCGTTCACGATGCGACCCACGAGGTCCCGCTCGGTGGCTTCACTGGTGTCTGCATCGAGAGTTTTGATCAATAGATCGTAGGCGGGATGCAACCGATTGAAGACGATTTCGGTGACGCCACCGGGCTTCGACTCCACGGAGAAAAAGGCGTCCATATCGCTGGCGGCTTCAACGAAGATGACCTTGCGCCGGCGCAACAGGACGGCTGCCGCGATATCCTTCGCGACATCTTCCTCATACTTCTTCTCCTTGACGAGATCCTCGATGAGCTTGTCCTGCGCCTCGGCGTTGAAGACTTCGCTGTCGCTGGGTGCAGGGTGCCCCGCATCGGCGCGCTCTTTGAATTTGGTGGAGGCCCTGTCCTCGACATTGGTATCGTCGTGCCGTTTGCCAGGCCCGCGTCGACCTTTGCCCTGATCCTCAATGCCCTGTCGCATCATGGAAAGAGTCTTTTCGATATATCCGACGATCTCGATCAACGGCGCGCGATGATCGCCCTCCTCCGACAGACGGCGCAGGAAATCGGTATAGGACTCTCCCGGCTCGGCTTCTGTTTTCCAATCGAAATTGACCATGTGCGAGAACGTCGTCGCGGCCTGCTTATTGTTCGTCACGCCGAATATCTCATCGAGCTCGGGCGGGAACTCGACTTCCAGTCCCCACCACCGTTCGCGTGGGTCGTAGCTGATGGTCCACGATGGATCGAGATCGAGCTCGCGGCCCGCGCGGACGATCGAAACCCCTATGTTTTTGGCGGCGTGCTTACCGTAGTCCTTGTCGCCACGATTGGTGCCGTCAGGTGGCAAAGTCTCCTTCGTGGCCCACGACGCCCGAACCCAGACGACGTGCGTCTTTTCCCCGAAGACGATCGGAAAATCCTCATCGGCCTCTCCGAAGCGCTGGAACATCGGAGTGGCGTTGAATGGCGCCGGAGTTGCCGATGGAGCGATGAGGTACAACGGGTCGTTTACGGACGCATCATGTTCCTTGATAAGTTTGCCGCCTTCAGCCACGCAGAGCCGCAACCGAAGCGATCCCCCAGCAAGGAACTTACGGTACATTCGCCCGATCAGTGTGGCGGTATTGTCGAGCGTCGCCTTCGCGCCCTTCCAAGTAAGCCGCTCCTCGTCGAACTTGGTCCAAACCACAAGCGTGCCCGTCGTGCCCAGACCGGTTGCCAATGTCCGCCACTCGTCAGGCAACGATTCTGCGACCGGCTCCGGAATCATTGTCATCGTGCCGGCTTCTATCTCGTCAACGTCGAGATAACAGCGCATGGCATTCGTCGGACCGCGCTGCCACGTCCATATGTCCACTCGCCTTCCTTGCGAAATGGACGCGTTGGGAAGTCCAATGCCGAACCTGCCAATCCCCGAACGGTCGTCGAGATGGGTGCCGTATCCAAATTGCAGCGCGTGCCGGAGGAGATCGGGCGTCATGCCAGTACCGTTATCGAGGACGCCGATGCTCTTCACCCGCCGTCGTTTGCGGTCATTCACCTGCACCATCTCTTCGTTGCAGATCAGTTCGACGAGTGACGCCTTGGCTTGCACCGAATTGTCGATGAGTTCGGCCAGCGCGTAGGCCGTGTTTCGGTAGCCGCTGTCGCGCATCGCCCTGATGGCGAGTTCTGCCGGGATGATGTAGCTGTCCTTAGGAAGTTCTCTCGCTCCGACCGCCATTGCCCCACACGTCCTCCCAATTCACGAAAGCATCGGCGACACTTCCGAAACCCGGCAGATCGGTGTCGACCACCGTTAATATCTCCGCCGTCGCATTTCCCCCTGCCGCCGGACCGCGTATGGCCCTGCCGACCATCTGGCTGTACAGGACCAGCGACTTGGTAGGCCGCGCAATGACGGCCGCGCTCGTATTTGGCGCGTCGAAGCCGGTGGTTAGCACACCGTAATTGCATATGACCTGCGGCTCAACTCCGTTACCCTTGAATCGCCGCAGTATCCTGTCTCGGGAAACTCGATCCGTCGACGCCGTAACCACGTGGGATTCGGTCCCCCGCAGCGTCAAAATCGAAGAAAGCAGATGGGCGTGGCCCACGCCGGCGGCGAAAACGATGATCCGACGATGGCGTGTCGCAAGCTCTTCTATCGCGTTCAGGACTTGAACGTTGCGCCGGTCGTTGTCGCCCAAACGGCCGATTTCGTCCCCGTCGCCGTCGCCGGCGGGTCGTTTCGTCTCGTCAGATCCCACCGCGATCTCAAGCACCCGGAAAGTCGGTCGAGCGAGAAATCCGCGATCGATCAGGAAGTCGACCGCATTGCCGTAGCCTTCGACCTCGATCGTAATCTTCCTGTTGTCGAAGAATGCCGACAGCTCTGCGTCCTTGGCGATGTCCGACCACGTCCGCCCCGGTGTCGCGGTCAATCCCAGGAGCGCGTTTCTAGGCTTCTTCTCCGAGATGAACGATGTCAGCGATCTGTACGTCGGGGCGATTGCCTGGTGCGCCTCATCGATTACGGTCAACGTAGCGCGGTCGCCGAGGCGAAGGATCATGTTCGGATCCCTGCGGTACAGCGCGTGTAGCTTGGCGAAACCGGCAACCAGTACGCCGGAGCGGACTTGCGAAAGATCCGGCTCGTATGTCCCCCAGTAGCGGTACACCTTCGCGGTCGACCGCCCGCGCGACAACCAAGCTCGCTCGAATTCGGAGGCCGCCTGTTCGAGAAGCTCAGAGCTTTGGGCCAGCCATACTACCAACCGGTCGCTGGCGCCGTTGTGCCATTCGCAGACGAGGTGCATTGCAGTCCTGGTCTTGCCGGCGCCCGTCGGCATATGGATCAGCGCCTTATGCGGATATTCGCGAAGGGCATCGCGGGCACGGTCGGCGACCGACAATTGGTGCGCGAACAGCGGATATGCGGGCTCGATGGTTTGCTCGGCAGATTCCTCTCCGCCCGGCGCCCGCTCCGGGACGACGACACCGAAGAATTCCAGGAGGCGGTCATCGGATCCATGTTGCCGGACGAAATCCGACAATCGGTCGAACACGCGATTCCCCACTGGCCCGAGCGCCAACTTACCGGCGAGCTCTGTTGCCTTCGTAACCGAAAGCATCGCGATCAGCTTGTCCCGCGTATCCGGATCACGGAGCATTTCCCACGGCTCGGCAGAGCGCAGCGCCAAAAGGACGAGGTTGCCCTTCGTCAGGAGTTCCGGATTCATGATGCTGACGACGCCCAACGTCGCCTCGCCAACGAACCCGCGCAACGCGGCTTCGGGCGCCCGTTCGAGTATCTCCTTAATCGAAATGCCGGGCGCGCTGACCATCGTCATGCAGCTTACTTATGGCAGACGACGCAGGAGCCGGCGTCCGCGTAAAGCTCCTCGATGTCCGGCGTCGCATTCGGACGAAGGGAATTGGGCCGCACCGATCGGCGCTGCTTCTCGAGCCGCCGCTCATGGTCGGCGCGGATTTCTGCAACGCGTTCCGGCCGTATCAACTCGACCAGCGACTCCCCTTCGCTCCATGTAAATGGTGATCCGTTCTTCAGTGCCGTCTTCTCGTAGGCCTGCGCCTCTTGGAACCGATCGGGATGCCGTTCGTTTAGCCGTACCCATTCGATTTTCTGCTGGAAGAAGCAGAACGTGCATCCGCTGCGGGATCGCCATTCGTAATATTTAGGCAAGCCCAGCCCGGACCCGTCCAGGATCTCTATGACCCCGGCCTTAGAGATTCCGGCGTCCTTGAACGGCAGTTTCACGACGAGATTATCGAAGGTGGAGGTGTATCCGTCGCGGAAGTTCTCGTCCGCCCTGATCGCCACATAGCTCACGATCTTAGCCCCGGTCTCGAGCATGGGCCTGACCCAAGCCTCAAAGGGCCTTATCTTTAGCATGCGAGTGCACCAGCGGGTGCGCACTGACGGCAAGAAACTCTTGTAGCGCTTGAGCCAAAAGTCGAAGTCTCGGTCTGGATTCAGACGGACGATCGGCTTTCCAAGAATTCCCTCTAGCTTGTCGAGAAACTCGTAGACCTCAGGCAGTTCCTTACCCGTGTCCGTGAAGAAATATTCCATCTCGATTTCGGGATGGAATTGCCGCATATAGACGGCGAGCGCCGCGCTGTCGCGCCCTCCCGACAATCCCAGTACATGCCGCTCCGTCATACCTTCGCTCCAACCTTCGGTTCACCGATCGAACGGTCCGACGGTTCGTCCATGTAACGCGAGCTGATCTCTGCCAGCGCCGCGAGAATGACATTCTTCCGCTGCTTCGATGCCGACGCCATCGCTTGCTCGACAGTTGCGATCACGTCACGCACCGCCTGCAGGTCATGATCGGATATCGCGAACTCTTGCGAGCGGGCGTCCTTTTTGCCGTTCAAGCCCACCACGACCGCCATAGCATGACGCTTCGGATTACGCCCCTTCACGATCGCCAGGGCCTCCAACCGAACGAATTGCTGTGCGAACGCCGCTATCTCGACCCGCGCATGGTCGAGGTCGGCATCGGTCCAATCCTTCGGGGGCTTGTGCGCAGCAAGGCCGGCAATGCTTTCGATATCGACCTTGCCTTCGAGCGGTCGAGAAAGCCGAAGGACGAATGCGTCGAGACCGAAATCGCCCGATACCTGCAAGACGTTCTCCGCCCGATCGCGGAGGACGGCTGCGGCGTCCGCTACGCCGTCCATGTCGAGTTCCCGCAACATGAGCGACAGCAGTTCGTCGAGCATGACCCTAAAGCGCCCCTTGAGGACGCGAAGCGTCGATTTGATGCGTGACACCGCGTCACCGATGCGCTTGCGGTCGACTACATCGACCTCGCCCAGAAAAAGCTTCGGAAGATCGTCAAACAGAAGTGTGTTCGGATCCGAGGCGTGCCGGAGAATATCGCGGACAGAAAGCACGTCGGCGTCGAGTCGTGTGGTGCGCTTCGTCCACAGCTCCAACGCATCGAATGTTGCGACTAGCGCCCTCGCCACATCCAATGGAGAATTGGACAACGCGATTTCCGCTCCTTCGATTTCCGCCACCGCATCGCGGACTCCTTCGAGGAGCTTGCGACCGGATGCGGAAATTTCTAGCCAACGAACCTGGACGTCTCCCGGATCATTGATGAGAAGATCGGCATCGAGATCTGTCCACTGCGGCTGGAAGACCTGCTGCCTGTAGTAAGCTAGTTGGTCCCTGCGCGACAGCGCGTATGCGAGACCGAGGACGGCGTGTACTCCGTCCTTGATGCCGTACGGCGGATCGCGCCAGAGATCGAATATCTCGCTCAATGGCACGACACGCTGTCTATGCTTTTTGAGGAGGTCGTCGGTCGCGTTCCATACCAGCGCCAATCCGGAAGGATCGACTCCGTCGGTACCGGGGACGACGTACTTCCATTTCTTTCCGACCCGCCTGTAAAGTTCGGTCTTCTCCAACAACGAGATGAACAAGCCAGCCTCCGCGGGCAGGCCTGTTATTCCGAGGCGCTCTACGCCCTCGCTCACCACCATGGCCTTTAACAAAAGGTTCTTGGCGGTATTGGCATTCGACGACGGGGAAACCCTGATCAACAGTTCGTTGAAAAGCTTCGGCGCCCACTCGTACCGCAAGTCGGCTAGATCGGATGCGAGCGAACTGAGGTCAGCCGCTGACAACGCCCGGTTTGCGGCGCCCTTGCGCACCCAGGAGGCGGTGTCCAGCATCAGACGAAGGACATTCTCGAGCTGGTTCTGCGCGGACGAGAGCCGGGCCGTAACCTCTCGCTTCGCCACCGGGTCGCCATGCAGTTCGGGCCGCTCCTCGTTAATGCGTTCGAGCGCTAGCGCTTCCTTCGCCACCTCCAAGACTTTCGTCGCGTTTGGCGAAACTCCGATCAGGACGTCGCGGTCGGTCGATAACGCCTCGCGCGCGACCGCCAAGATGTCCGCCACAGACTCGTTCGCAGTTGGGATCGGCAAGAGCAATAGCCCCATCGCCCCTTTGCCAACCTTGTAGCGTTCGACGCGCCCCTTGAGTTCGGAAACAGGCAGCACATCGAGATCGAACCAACGCAGCGATCCAGTCTCGTGGTAATGGCGCTTAGCAACAACCGGCTGAAAGGAAGCCAGAGATCGCAAGGACGCCAGGTCGGGTTGAAGCTGCTCTGATATCGCCTGATCAAGCGCCGCCTCGATATCGAAATCGCTACCAGCGTACACGCCGTATGCATTCAAGTGCTTCCGAAACACGATCAGAGACCGCATCGAAAGTTCGTCCAAGGCAGCACGCACGTCCGCGTCGGAAGCGCCGGGAATGCAGCTGGATAGGAGAGCCTTTGTCGCCGCGATGCCTGATCGCTCGCGAAACAATTCGACGACGGCTATGACCTTCACCAGATCCACATGAAGGCGCTCGCCCTGCGCCGCTTCGCAACGTTCCACGACCTCCACCGCCGAGGACCACCGATGCCCGTCGGGAGAGGCCAAGATTGAAGGTTCGAGATTGGATCGCAGGTAGTTCCAGAGCCGCGGGGCGTCGTATGTTTCACCGTCGTCGGACGAGCGCAGAAATTCCTGGAAGCCGTGGGGCTCGGCGGAGTTGAGAAAGCCGAAGACGCTCCGCTGGTTCTGCCCGAATCGGCGACGTGAAATCGGGCCCAGAAGGGCCGCCACGATCGGATGCAGCGGCAGGCACCTCGCAAGCGTCGCACCGATCTTGCCAGCATCGCCACGCCTGGAACTCGCGATGGAATCCGCGACCGTCTTGATCGACCTGGATCGATCGGCCCGAGCCCCGTCGACCTGAATGGCACGCGTCAGCAGTTCGAGTTGCTCTTCGCCTGCCGTGTCGACGAGCAGGTCGACGTAGCGCCCCTGCACCTTCGACCACTCGTCCCGCTGTTCGCGCGAAAGACGTTGCGCGTATTCCTCAAACGCCTGGTGGAGGATCCCGATCACGACGAGTCGGCCGCCGCTTCTGCTCGCTAGTTCGGCTACTTGCTGGAAGAAGAAGATATC
>Ga0134126_10008327_pt1 | contig 13044 bp, 13 predicted proteins | sample KB31752_FD_96881 | JGI IMG/M metagenome (GOLD analysis project Ga0134126, IMG submission 96881) | Terrestrial soil microbial communities with excess Nitrogen fertilizer from Kellogg Biological Station, Michigan, USA - KB3-175-2 | ecosystem: Environmental > Terrestrial > Soil > Unclassified ...
CTCCGCAAGGCCCAGAGCCGCGAGGAGGTCGAGGCCCTCAACGCGAACCTCCGCCGCGACACCGAGCGCCTGAACGGTGAACGCGACCGCAAGATCGCGGCGATCCGCAAGGGGAGGGACTAGCAGACTGTGAAGATTTTTCCGCCGTCATTCCGGCGCGCGCCGAAGGCGCGAACCGGCCAGCGCCGGATGGCAGCAGAGAGTGTCGAACAGTCCGGCTAGATCTTCCCCAGCCGGTCGAGATAGGCGCGCAGGATGCCACGCTGGAGCACGAGATTGGCGAACTTGCCGTCGCGGACGATCTCGATCAGGCCCGCTGTCTCGAGTTCCTTGAGATGGTGGGAGAGGGTGGCCGGGCTGATCGTGTGGCACTTGTGCAGCGCGCTGCACGCCATCGGGGCCTCGCAGGCGCCGATGTCTTTCAGCATCGCATAGCGTCGCGGTTCAGCCAGCGCGCGGGCGATACGCGCGAATTGCTTGTCGGTGAGACGGGGTGCTTTGGCGTTTGCCATAGGCTGAAGGTAATCAGCCGGAAGCGGATGTCCAGCGAGGGCAACTTGCGCCCATTAATCCAGGCGCGATATTCGCTCGCGTTACATTCGCCGCTGCTTACCTTTTCTTCTTCTTCACCACCGCCTTGATCTTCGCGGTGGTGGCCTGGCGCACCTCGGCGGCGCGATCCTGCTCTTCCTTGGCAAGCCGAAGCGCCTTGAGCTTTGCGGTCTTTTCGCGCACCGCGTCGCCCGCGGCTTCGTATTCGGCCATGGCCTTGGTGGCCTCGCGCGCCTGAACTTCCTTCTTATGGAACGCGGCTTGCGCCCGCTCCATGTCCTTTACGTTTTTTGTGTTGTTGCTCACGAGCACCCCGTCGTTGATCCGCAGGTATTGCACTTCATGCAGGTGCCGTTGCGCACCAGCGTGAAGTTCTGGCACTCTCCGCAGGCTTCGCCTTCGTAGCCTTGCGCCTTGGCTTCGGCGCGCCGCTCGGCGGTGACGCGTCCACGAACATCTTCGGTTTTCGGCTGCGACCATTGCAGGCTTTCGAGCTTCTCGGCCGGCGAGAGCTTCGCCTCCGGTTCGCTCTTGAGCGCGACCGCGCCGGCGACCTCGCCGCGCACGGCAGTGCCGCCGATGGCCGTCACGTTACCGCCGCCCGCAGCGCCTCCGCTGCCGACCACAGACAGTTTGTCGCTGCGCGAGCGGGTAAGGCCCTTTGACACCAGCGTGGCCGGTGCGCGGCCTTCCACTTCGCCTTTGCCGAGCGCGTCGAAGCTGGTTTCGGACGGGTCGACATGGGCGAGGTCGAAGCGCTCCATGTAGCTCACCGCGAGCTCCCGGAACACGTAGTCGAGGATCGAGGTGGCGAACTTGATCGAGTCGTTGCCCTGCACCGGACCCGACGGCTCGAAGCGGGTGAAGGTGAAGGCATCGACATATTCGTCGAGCGGCACGCCGTATTGCAGGCCGAGCGAAACCGCGATCGCGAAGTTGTTGATGAAGGAACGGAGCGCCGCGCCTTCCTTGTGCATGTCGATGAAGATCTCGCCAAGGCGCCCGTCGTCGTATTCGCCGGTGCGCAGGTAGACCTTGTGGCCGCCGACCACGGCCTTCTGCGTATAGCCCTTGCGGCGGGACGGCAGCTTCTCGCGCTCGCGCAGCACGGTGACGCGCTCGACGATCTTCTCCACCACGCGTTCGGCAAGCGCCGACGTGCGCGCGGCCATCGGAGAGGCGAGGAGCGCCTCGACGGCATCCTCCTCATCGTCGTCGTCGGCGATGAGTTGCGCATTGAGCGGCTGCGAGAGCTTGGAGCCGTCGCGGTAGAGCGCGTTGGCTTTCAGCGCGAGCCGCCAGGAGAGCATGTAGGCTTCCTTGCAGTCCTCGACCGTCGCGTCGTTCGGCATGTTGATGGTCTTGGAGATGGCGCCGGAAATGAAGGGCTGCGCCGCCGCCATCATCTTGATGTGGCTTTCGACCGAGAGGAAGCGCTTGCCGGTGCGGCCGCACGGATTGGCACAGTCGAACACCGGGTAGTGCTCCGCCTTCAGGTGCGGCGCGCCTTCGACCGTCATGGCGCCGCAGACGTGGATGTTGGCGGCTTCGATCTCGCGCTTGCCGAAGCCCAGCGCCGCGAGCAGGTCGAAGGACGGCAGGTTGAGATCTTCCGCCGAAATGCCGAGCTGCTTGACGCAGAACTCTTCGCCCAGCGTCCATTTGTTGAAAGCGAACTTGATGTCGAAGGCCGTCGGCAGCGCCTTCTCGACCCTGGCGATCGCCTCGTCGGTGAAGCCCTTGGCCTTCAACGTCGTGTGGTTGATGGCAGGCGCTTGCGCCAGCGTGCCGTGACCGACCGCGTAGGCCTCGATCTCGGCGATATTGGCCTCGCCGTAGCCGAGCGCGCGCAACGCATCCGGCACCGCGCGGTTGATGATCTTCCAGTAGCCGCCGCCGGCGAGTTTCTTGAACTTCACCAGCGCGAAATCGGGCTCGATGCCGGTGGTGTCGCAATCCATCACGAGGCCGATCGTGCCGGTCGGCGCGATCACGGTCGATTGCGCGTTGCGGTAGCCGTGCTCCTGGCCGAGCGCGAGCGCCCGGTCCCATGCGCTTTTGGCGTGCGCAGAAAGATCCGAGAATTCTTCGCGCGTCAGCGATTTGTGGTCGAGCGGCACCGGCGGCGTCGCAACCTTTTCATAGCCGTTACGCTCGCCGTAAGCGGCGCGGCGGTGGTTGCGGATCACGCGCAGCATGTGCTCGCGGTTTTTCTTGTAGCCGGGGAAGGGCCCGAGGCCCGCGGCGATCTCCGCCGACGTGGCATAGGAGATGCCGGTCATGATGGCGGTGAGCGCGCCGCCAATGGCACGGCCGGCATCGGAGTCGTATCCGATACCCGATGTCATCAGCAGCCCGCCGATATTGGCATAGCCGAGGCCGAGCGTGCGGAATTCGTAGGAAAGCTCCGCGATCTCGCGCGACGGGAATTGCGCCATCATCACCGAGATTTCGAGCACGAGCGTCCACAGCCGCACGCCATGCTCGTAGGATTCGACCTGGAACTTGCCGGTCGTCTGGTCGCGGAAGGTCAGCAGGTTCAACGAGGCGAGATTGCACGCCGTGTCGTCGAGGAACATGTATTCCGAACACGGATTGGACGCGCGGATTTCACCGGACGCCGGGCAGGTGTGCCAGTCGTTGATGGTGCTGTGATATTGCAGGCCCGGATCGGCCGAAGCCCAGGCGGCATGGCCGATCTTCTCCCACAGCGATCGTGCGTCGCGCGTGTGCGCGATCTTGCCGCTCTTGCGCCAGAGCAGGTCCCACTTGCCGTCGGCTTCGACTGCCTTGAGGAACTCGTCGGTGACGCGCACGGAGTTGTTCGAGTTCTGGCCTGCGACGGTGAGATAGGCTTCCGAATCCCAGTCGGTGTCGTAGATCGGGAAATTGATATCGGTGTAGCCCTGCTTGGCGAACTGGATGACGCGCTTGATGTAGTTGTCCGGCACGAAGGCCTTGCGCGCGGCCCTGATCTCGCGCTTGAGCGCGGGATTTTTATCGGGCGTGAAGCAGTCGTCGCCCGAGCCCTCGCAATTCACGCAGGCCTTCAGGATCGCCTTGAGGTGCTTCTGGTTGGTCTTGGAGCCGGTAACGAGCGCCGCGACCTTCTGCTCCTCCATCACCTTCCAGTCGATGTATTGCTCGATGTCGGGATGATCGACGTCGACGACGACCATCTTGGCCGCGCGGCGCGTGGTGCCGCCCGACTTGATCGCGCCCGCGGCGCGGTCGCCGATCTTCAGGAAGCTCATCAGGCCGGATGAACGGCCGCCGCCGGAAAGCTTCTCGCCGTCGCCGCGCAGGCGCGAGAAATTCGAGCCGGTGCCGGAGCCGTATTTGAACAGGCGCGCCTCGCGCACCCACAGGTCCATGATGCCGCCCTCGTTGACGAGGTCGTCCTTCACCGACTGGATGAAGCAGGCGTGCGGCTGCGGATGCTCGTAGGCGGATTTGGATTTCGTCAGCTTGCCGGTGAACGGGTCGACGTAGAAATGGCCCTGGCCGGGGCCGTCGATGCCGTAGGCCCAGTGCAGGCCGGTGTTGAACCATTGCGGCGAGTTCGGCGCACACATCTGCGAGGCGAGCATGAAGCGTAGTTCGTCGTAGAACGCCCGCGCATCGGCCTCACTATCGAAATAACCGCCCTTGTAACCCCAGTATGTCCAGGTGCCGGCGAGGCGGTCGAAGACCTGCTTCGAGGTCTGTTCGCCGATGGTGCGGTCCTTTTCGGGCAGCGCCGCAAGCGTTTCCTCGTCGGCGACCGAACGCCACAGGAACGAGGGGACGGAATTCTCTTCGACCTTTTTCAGCCGGGCAGGGACGCCGGCCTTGCGGAAATATTTCTGCGCCAGCACGTCGGAAGCGACCTGCGACCAGAATTCCGGCACCTCAACATTGTCGAGCTTGAACACGATCGAGCCATCGGGATTCTTGATCTCGCTCGTCGTGAGCCGAAATGCGATGTCCGCGTAAGCCGACTGGCCTTCCTTGGTGTAGCGCCGTTCAATCCGCATGTTTCTCAAGCCCCTTATGGCCGCGCCGGCGCTTTCCGCAGCCGACGATTATTCCTTGGCGGACCCTGTCCGTCCGCCCGTTTCGTGTTCGCTTCGACGCCTTACGTTATCTATGTCCGGTGCTCAGTTTCGGCACCGGTTACGCTTTGGGTTCCATCGCCCAGACAACAAATCCCTGTCCCAAAACACCATTTCCGGTGCGGGTGAGGACAATTGAGCGTCGTTATGGAAGCCCGGAGGGACTAAAACTCACGCGCACCGAACACACCAAAGCTAAGTGGACTCGCCGTAGCCGTCAACAACAGATAGCTATCAATTCTGAATCAAACACTAAATCTTGTGTCTGAGATGTGAACTTTGGAGACAAAACGCCGCCAGAACCCGGTCAGTATTGAGCTATCGCGGAGTCTCGGAAAGCCATTTTTCTCGATTTGTCCGAATAGGTTTTTATGCCTCGCTCTGTGACAGATAAATGTCGGAAAATAAGGCTTTGCGGGCTTCAAACGGCGGTTTGCCCCCGCCTTGGACACCGGGGATAAGGCTTGGAAAAGACCCCGCTAAGTGGCCCTGGAGTCCGTGATTCTCGAAGGTAGAGCAGGCAGTTAGCCCGGTCGCAGTGACGTGGCCGGGCGCCGGCCAGGATACCCAGCCCTGTGAATTCAGCTGGTGGACGTCGGTTTTCCTGCGCGCTCGCCGGCTGCGGCGATTTTTCCGGGTTCCTTTTGCCATAATCTGTGGCTGCCTGTGCATCGGCGGCCTCAAAATGGCCGCTGAACTTTTATGAGCCGATCTTGTTATGGACGGCAGCGGCAGCCGCACCGGGGGAGGCCAGTCGAAGCATGCATCTCATTGCGATGATCGATCCGCTCTACTCGGTTTCCGGGTTCGGCGTCGGCCTTCTGGTCGGCATGACCGGAGTTGGCGGCGGCTCGCTGATGACGCCTTTGCTGATTTTACTGTTCGGCGTCCATCCGGGTACTGCGGTCGGCACAGACCTCCTTTACGCGGCAGCGACCAAGACCGGCGGCAGCCTGGTGCATGGTGTCGCGCGCAGCATCGATTGGCCGATGGTGGGGCGGCTGGCGACCGGCAGCGTCCCGGCGACCATCGTGACGCTGGTGCTGCTGTCGTACCTCGACCTCAACAGTCCCGCCGCGCGCTCGCTCATCACCATCGTTCTATGCGTCGCGCTGTTCCTGACCGCGGGCGTGCTGATCTTCCGCAGATCAATCCTGAATTATTATCAGGGCCGCTTCCCGACGCTCGACCCGCACAAGACCGCGATCGCAACCGTGCTGGTTGGCGCCACGCTCGGTGTCCTGGTTTCGATTTCTTCGGTTGGCGCCGGGGCCATCGGCGTCATGGCGCTGGTGATCCTTTATCCGCAAATGCCGATGGCGCGCATCGTCGGCTCCGACATTGCCCACGCCGTGCCATTGACCCTGATAGCAGGCATGGGCCACTGGATGTTCGGTGCGGTGGACTGGCACATCGTGGGATCGCTGCTGGTGGGCTCGCTGCCCGGGATTTTTCTCGGCAGCTACCTGACGACTCGCGTGCCCGAGCCGGCGTTGCGTATGCTGCTGGCGGCGACATTGATTTTGGTCGCCAGCAAGCTTGCCTATGATCACGTCGAGAACTCGGGTTCCTTGCTCACCGCGTTCACCAGGCACGTGCCGTAACGAACTGCGCCCGCCCGGCGCTAGGCGCTGTCCCCGCGCTTCTGTGACGCGGCGGCTGACGCGACCGCGACAGTTTCCTTCGCCGAGGGGATAACGACGGTTTCGTTGCGCTGGCGCGGCAGCGCGGAAGGATGCTCCCGCTGCAGGAAGTCGATGATTTTTTCGCGCACCAGGCAGCGAAGATCGAATGTCGCGCCGGCGTTGTCGGCGCTGACCAGCACGCGCACTTCGATGACCTTGTCGTTAGCGTCGGTCACCTGGATCTTCGCGGTCTGCCCGTTCCACGTCTTCGCTGCGGTGACGATTTCCTGCAGCTTCTCCCGGATGATGTCGATCGGCGCCGTGTAGTCGAGGTAGAGCATCACGCTGCCGACGAGCGCCGAGCTTTCGCGCGTCCAGTTCTGGAACGGCTTCTCGATGAAATAGGACAGCGGCACGATCATTCGCCGCAGGTCCCATAGCTGCACCACAACATAGGTCGAGGTGATTTCCTCGATCGTGCCCCATTCCTTCTCGACGATGACCGCGTCGTCGATGCGAATCGGCTGCGTCATCGCCAACTGCACGCCGGCGAACAAATTGGTCAGCACAGGGCGGGCGGCGAGGCCGGCGATGATGCCCGCGACGCCGGCCGAGGCGAACAGGCTCACGCCGTATTGACGCACCGGCTCGAACGTCATCAGCGCGGCGCCGACGGTGATGGTCACCACCAGCACGTAGGCGGCGCGCAACAAGACGCGGATCTGCGTGATGTGCTTGCGCGCCAGCAGATTGTCTTCGACGTCGAGCCTGAAGCGCAGAAGATACAGGTCGGCGGTGATGTTAAGCGTGGTAATCGCCGTCCAGCCGATGAGGGCGATGATCGAAATCAACAAGCATCGTCCGATCCAGTGACGGATGTCGGGATCGAACGGCGCTACCGGAAACGCGATCAGCAGCGCGAAGATCAGCAGCGCCAGCCGCGAGACGCCGCGCATCTGCGTGAAAATGGAAAGCACATAGGGATAGCGCGTCGCCAGCGTGCGGCGCACCACTTTGCGGAATATCCGGTGTAACCCGTAGGCGATTGCTATGGCGAGCAGGAGGATGACGGCGGCGACGATATCGTCGGGCAGCCAGTCGAGGAAGTTTCTGATTAGGCTCAATCCCGATCTGATCGAATCCATGCCTGTTCAATATCTCAATGAAAGCGTCTGGAATATGGGCCGGAATGGCGCGCGTGGTCTGGACAAGTGGCCCGGTAAGGTGGCAGAACGCCAGCATCTTCAATGGCTGTCAACGCGAACGGCAATGAGAAGTTTCCTGTTGAAAGTGTTCACCTGGTGGAACGTGCAGACGTTCGGCACGCAGGTATGGACGTGGGCCTACGGCGAGGTGGTTGGCGAGGACGAATTCGGCAACCGCTATTATCGTACGCGCGGCGGCAAGATCGACCCCATGCTTGGCTTCGAGCGGCGATGGGTCATCTATAATGGTTACACGGAAGCTTCCACCATTCCGCCGTCCTGGCACGGCTGGATTCATCACACCGTGGACACGCCGCCGACGCAGGAAAGCTACAAGCCGCGTTCGTGGCAAAAGCCGCACCGGCCGAATCTAACCGGCACGCCGGCGGCGCTGCGCCCTAGCGGCTCGACGCTGGCCGCCGGGCGCCGCCCAAAAGCGACCGGCGACTACAAGGCGTGGTCGCCCGACGGCAACCGCTGATCGGCGCGGATCAGCGTCAAGCGGAGCCGCCCTTTCCACGCCGCAATCACCGTGTTAACCGGGCGCCGCCCAAGGGCGGGGGCGCAATCCTCGCCCGTGGTTACGGAAAATGCCGGCCTGATGGCGAGAATCTTTCTGAGCACTTTCGCGATTGCGGCGACACTTGTCGCGGCACCTGCCTTTGCGCAATTCGGCACCATCTTCGACGACGGGCCGCCGCGCCCGCCAGCCGATGTGCCGGAGCGCAATGCGCCCCCGCCGCCAGGCCGCAATTTTCCGACCGGCGTGGACCGGTTTCCCACTGGCGAGCAAATGCAGCGGCCGCCGCAAGACATTCGCTCGCGCGATATTCGCTCGCAGGACATTCGTTCCGATGAACCGCCGTCGCAGCCGCAGCCTCCGCCGATGAGCCTGCCGCCGTCGAGCAGGCCGGGCTTTGGCGGCATTCAGTCGGAGCCGTTGCCTGCCTTGCCGGGTACCGCCGGCAGGCCGCAAACAGAACCGCTGACGCCCGACACGCCGCAACCGGCGCCGCGGCAAGCGGGACCCGCGCAGCCGCTGCCGGGCCTGCCGCCCGGCGTCCGCCAGCCGCATGGCGTGCCACAGCCGGCCGATACGTCGTTGCAACCCGGTGACGAAGTCGTGGAGGAGCCGCCGCCGCAGAAGATAGCCAATCCCACGGCCGTATTCTCCGGCCTCGACAAGATCACCGGCCGCATTATCTCGTTCGATGTTGCTATCAACGAGACCGTGCAATTCGGCGCGCTGCAGGTCACGCCGCGCGTTTGCTATTCGCGTCCGCCGACCGAGACCGCGCAGACCGACGCGTTCGTGGAAGTCGACGAAGTGACACTGCAAGGCGAGGTGAAACGGATATTCACCGGCTGGATGTTTGCGGCAAGCCCCGGCCTGCACGCGGTCGAGCATCCGATTTACGACGTGTGGCTCAGGGACTGCAAAGGCGGAAAGAATCCTGCCGTGGCCGAAGTGCCGCAAGACGCGCCGCCGGCAAAACCGGCGCAGGCGCCAAAGCCTTCGGCACGGCCGCCTGCGCGGCGCGCGCCCGCTCCACCGCCACAACAGCCGCGCGTGCAGCAACAGCCCGGATTTCTTCCCGCGTTGCGTTGATCCGGCCGGCGATTCATTCAGACCGGACCGCGCTCCAGCGCGGTCGCAAGCCTGATCGCGTCGATGCCGGCGACCGGCGTGTCCATCGGCAAAGCGCCGAAATCGCCTTTGCCTGCGAGCGCAGCTTCCAGCAGCCGCTGATAGCGTTGTCGCGGTACTTCGGTCGCCCCGAACGTTCGTAAGTGATCGGTGACGAATTGCGTATCGAGCAACTGGTAGCCGCCGGCTCTCAGGCGCGCCACCAGATGAACGAGCGCGATCTTGGAGGCATCGCGAACGCGGCTGAACATGCTCTCCCCGAAAAACACGCCGCCGAGCGAAACGCCATAGAGGCCGCCGACCAGCGCATCTCCGTCATAGACTTCGACGCTGTGGCAATGGCCGCGCCGGTGCAGCCTGCAATAGAGCGTGCGGATGCGTGCGTTGATCCATGTGCGGGCGCGGCCGCGTGTGGGTTCGGCGCAACCGTCGATCACGGCGTCGAAATCGCGATCGACGGCGACGGCAAGAGGAGTGCTGCGCACCGTACGCGCGAGGCGTGACGGAACGTGAAATGTGTCGAGCGGAATGATGCCGCGCTTCTCCGGCTCGATCCAGTAGAGCGCCGGGTCGTCGGCATTTTCGGCCATCGGGAAGATGCCACAGGCATAGGCCTTGAGCAGCACTTCCGGCGTGATCTCGACAAAGGCACTTTCGCGGTTAGCCATAGTGACGTGGAACCTGCGGAGGAGCCGCTTCGCAGAATCTATGGCAGGAGGGCGCGGGTTACGAGCCCGTTAACCCGAACTAAACCGTATTTGAGCTCAATTTCACACAATTTGAAAACAAAAACGGTCCGCAGCGTTCTCATGGCGGATGGGGATGCCGCTTAGGCATCTCCGGTGTGGGCAGGGAGTTCCACAATGGTAATGCCGCAACCGGCTAAGGCTGCCAGTGTTTTGCTGGTCGAAGATGAAGCACTGATCAGCGAATTTATCGCCGAAGAACTCAGTGCACATGGTTTCACCGTCCATGCGGTGCCTAATGCGGCGGACGCGCTCGACTACATGAACGCCGGAGCGCAGGTGGACATATTGTTCACCGATGTCGATCTGCCGGGTGGGATGGACGGCTCGGAGCTGGCCGCGCATGCGCGCAAGTTGCGTCCGGATTTGCCGATCGTCTATGCGTCGGGGCGTTATTCGCCGTCGTCGCTGGCGCCGCCGGTTCCGCGTTCGGTCTTTCTCAGGAAGCCCTACGATCCGGATGATGTTTGCAGGCTCATCGACCGGTTGACGGTCCACTCGCACTGACGAGGCTTTGTTACTCCGCCATTCCGCCGCTTGCGAGAAACTGCTCGAGCCAGTGGATGTGATAATTCCCGTCGATGATGTCGGTCTCGCGCACCAAGGCGCGGAACAGGGGCAATGTCGTCTCGATCCCGTCCAGAACGACTTCATCGAGCGCTCGCTTGAGGCGCATCAACGCCTCGGTGCGCGTCTTGCCGTGCACGATCAATTTGCCGACAAGTGAATCGTAGTAAGGCGGGATGGTGTAGCCCTGATACACGGCTGAATCGATACGCACCCCGAGGCCGCCGGGTGCGTGATAGTGCAGGATTTTTCCGGGCGAGGGTCGGAAGGATACCGGGTTCTCGGCATTGATGCGGCATTCAATGGCGTGGCCGCTGAACACGATGTCGCTTTGCTTCAGCGTGAGATCGTTGCCGGCGGCGGCGCGAATCTGTTCGAAGATCAAATCGATGCCGGTGATCATCTCGGTCACCGGATGCTCTACCTGGATGCGCGTGTTCATCTCGATGAAATAGAATTTGCCGTCCTCGAAAAGAAATTCGACGGTGCCGACGCCGAGATAGCCGAGATCGCGCATCGCCTTCGCAACCGTTTCGCCGATGGCGTCGCGCGCGTTGGTATTGAGCGCGGGTGAGGGGCCTTCCTCCCAGACTTTCTGGTGGCGGCGTTGCAGCGAGCAGTCGCGCTCGCCGAGATGGATGGCGTTGCCCTTGCCGTCGCCGAGCACCTGAATTTCGATGTGGCGCGGCTTCTCCAGATATTTCTCCAGATAAACCGCGTCGTCACCGAAGGCGGCCTTGGCTTCCGCGCGCGCGGTCGAGAGCGCGGTCGACAGGTCGTCCGCCGTGCGCGCGACCTTCATGCCGCGTCCCCCGCCACCGGCGGCGGCCTTCACCAGCACCGGAAACCCAATATCGGCGGCTATTTTGGCCGCTTCGACGTCGGAAGTGACGCCCCCATCCGAGCCGGGCACAACCGGAATGCCGAGCTTCTTGACCGTGCGCTTGGCTTCGATCTTGTCGCCCATCAGTCGGATATGTTCGGGCTTGGGTCCGATGAAATGCACATTGTGCTCGCCGAGGATTTCGGCAAAGCGCGCGTTCTCCGATAAAAACCCGTAACCCGGATGCACGGCGTCGGCGCCGGTGATCTCGCACGCCGCAAGCAACGCCGGAATATTGAGATAGCTGTCCTTGGCCGCCGGGGGGCCGATGCACACGCTTTCGTCGGCGAAGCGAACATGCATCGCATCAGCATCGGCGGTGGAATGCACCGCGACCGTCGGAATGCCGAGTTCCTTGCAGGCGCGTTGCACCCGCATGGCGATCTCGCCGCGGTTTGCAATCAGGATCTTATCGAACATCGTGGCGGCCCGGATCGCTGCGCGGCGTCATTCGATGATGGCCAGCGGCTCGCCGAATTCAACCGGCTGACCGTCCTCGAACAGTATCTGGATCACCGTGCCGGCGCGCGTCGCCGGAATCTGGTTCATCGTCTTCATCGCTTCGATGATCATCAGCGTGTCGCCGGCCTTCACCTTGCTGCCAACCTCGACGAAAGGCTTGGCGCCGGGCTCTGGTGCGGCGTAGGCGGTGCCAACCATCGGCGAAATGATGACTCCCGGATGTTTTGCCGGGTCGAGCGGCGCTGCTGCAATTTCAGGGACAGGCACCGGAATGGCGGCGGCTGCGCGCGGCATTGCGGCCGCGATCGGCAATCCGCCGCGCGCAACGCGCACGCGTTGGCCGTCCTGCTCGATCTCGATTTCGGTCAAGCCGGTTTCGTCCAGAAGCTTGGTCAGCTCCTTGATGAGCTCATGATCGACGGAGGGGCCTTTGGAGGATTTTGCCATCGTTCAGCGCTTTGCCTTGGTGCCGATCTTGCTGCCGATCATGCCGGCGATTCCTGCGATCGCGAGCGCGTAGCCGTTGACGCCGAACCCGCAAATCACGGCCTTGGCTGCCTTCGACACGTATGAGTTTTGCCGGAATTTTTCGCGTGCATGGATGTTGGTGATGTGAATTTCGATAACCGGAGCCTTGACCGCGAGCAGCGCGTCCAAAATCGCGATCGACGTCGTGGTGTAACCGGCGGGATTAAGTACGATGCCTGCCGCCTTCTTGGCGTGCGCTTCCTGAATCCAGTTGACGATTTCGCCTTCGACGTTCGATTGGCGGAAAACGATATCCAGACCGTGCTGCTTTCCGGCCGCGCGGCAAATCTTCTCAACATCGGCGAGGGTGGCGCGGCCATACTTCTCCGGCTCGCGCGTGCCGAGCAGATTGAGATTGGGGCCGTTGAGGACGTAAACGGTTTTGGCCATCGGATTCGTCGGGTGGCCCAAGGCGGGCTGGGAAATTGGTGCTTAGACTTTATAGGTTCAGTCTTGGTTAAGGGGAAGCCCGAACGCTTTTCGCCCTCAAGAGCGATTTCCCGGCAACCCACGCGTTTTATGTGCGGCCCAGTCTACGACCTCCTTGAGCGCCGTTAACCGCTGCTGGCCGGCCGATCTTGCCCTTTCAAACAGTTCGACCTGCCGGTCGGCGCTGGTGCCGCGCGCGGCGATACGCTGCAAATGCACCATTTCGCTTTCGCACTTGAACGCGGCGATGTCGGCCGCGATGAAGTCAAAGACCTGATCCAGCCATTCCTTGACGGTGAGCGGAG